>Ga0101944_10007001_pt1 | contig 11606 bp, 13 predicted proteins | sample DewCreD2012metaG_FD_75245 | JGI IMG/M metagenome (GOLD analysis project Ga0101944, IMG submission 75245) | Hot spring sediment bacterial and archeal communities from British Columbia, Canada, to study Microbial Dark Matter (Phase II) - Dewar... ... | reverse complement strand
CAACAGATACACAACTCTTCAAGCAGAGGCTTGGCTTCAAAAAAACGAGCTCTCGCTTTCCCTACCAACCATCCTTAACTATACTTTGGTAAAACCGCTATTTCGTTTTTTCGCAATTTATCTTCGTCACAAGGGTTTTCAAGATGGCTTCCCTGGTTTTGTCTTTGCTCTTTATTCCGCCATTCACATCACTAGCTCGTACATCAAATACTACGAGAAAAAGAAAACTGGCCGCTCGCTTGAGCTTCAAACTGACTGGGACTAATGTACACACACAAAAAACATCTACCATTTATCTTATTTCTAATATTATTTGGGTTCTGGTCACTCAAATCAATTTTTCAACCCGGGATGATGCAGACTCACGATGCTCTATGGCAAGTTCAGCGCGCCACTGCCATGTTTGAGTCTCTACGTCAAGGTCAATTTCCTGTGCGCTGGGTCTACGACTTGGACAATGGTTACGGGACTCCTCTTTTTAACTTCATCTACCCAGGTCCGTATTACCTTTCCTCTCTCTTTATGGCTTTTGGTGTCGTCAACATCACCGCCATCAAAATAATCACGATCTTAGCTTATCTCGCTGGTGGTCTTGGGATATACTATTTTTTTCGCAAACATCGTTTAGTCGCTTTAGTCTCGGCGGTTCTTTATCTACTCACGCCCTACCAACTAGTTAACATCTTTGTGCGAGGAGCGCTCGGCGAGTCGCTTGTTATCGGTCTGGCACCATGGATTTTTGTTAGTTTAAACGCCTTCAAAGACAGACCTCTTCGTTGGTACGATCCACTACCTCTTGCCGCGAGTTTACTTTCTCACAACTTCTTAGGCTTATTAGTTTCTTGTATGGCTTTTGTTTATGGTCTGTGTCTCGGCGTTGGTCGCCGTACCTTAGCGCTTTTTCTACTAGCGTTTTCGCTGAGTGCTTTTTTCTTAATACCCATGATATTTGAACGAGGTGAGCTTCTTTCTTCCGCAACCGACAACTATACTTTTGTATGGAGTGATCACTTTGTTTACCCCCACCAACTTCTATATAGCAAATGGGACTATTGGTACTCAATGCCAGGAGATGTACAAGACGGTATGACTTTTCAGTTAGGCTTTGCCAACATCATAGTCATTGTTCTCTTTTTAGTCTACTTACTTACTCATTTTCAAAAACTCAAGTCATCAGCTAGACTTATCTATAGCTACTACATTTTCGCCACATTTTTACTTCTTTTATTAATCATCCCAAAGGGAAGATTTCTCTGGGAGCTGTTTCCTATCTTGCAAACTATGCAGTTTCCTTGGCGACTTCTTGGCCTTGTTACTATCATAGTTGGACTCATCACCGGGACGTTACTATCTCTTAGAGTCAAAAAACACAGACTTTCTACACTCATTTTTTCTTTCACCCTTCTTTCGCTCGCCTTCATTAACACTCGCAACTATAACCGTCCGATGAAAGTTCTCACTCCCGAGGAGTTTCGTGTTCAGAATGATCTCTACGCTGGCAAAACCACAACCTCCATCCGCTCCGAGGTCGTCCCTCGCTATGCGCCAGTCGAAAGGTATCAACCGACAAGTTTGCGCTTGTTTAATCCACGATTAGGTATACTCGAAGGCAACGCCGAGATAAATAGCGCCACCGATCGCAAAGGCAATCTTACCTTTCAAGCTACCGCCGAAAATGAAAGAGCTTGGGTTGTTTACTATCACAACTATTATCCAAGTTGGCAAGCCACCGTAGACGGCGTTAATATCCCCCTTGTCCCAACCGAGACAGGTGAGATTAGTCTCCCCTTATTAGAGGGGGTACACGAATACAAGATCTATCAAACTTCTACTCCTCTTGCCCAACTCGGTAATCTCATCTCGCTTTCTGCGCTTCTTATAATCATTACTATATCAATCTTTTCGCTTAGGAGCAGGTATTTCTAAATCCAAAACTACTGATCCAAGCGCCCAACTGGATTGACATGTTTGAGGGCTCTTTTCAAACCGGCCAAGCCAAATAGTAATCCGATTACAATTAGCAGGAATCCAAGAGGCATCATGCGATACCTCGGCGGCTCAGCAAAGAGCAATGTCAGTTGCGCAAAAGGCGCATAGGGTGTGTTTGGCATTGGGTACATCACCGTCGTCATTGCGCCTATAAGAGCGACGATCAGTGAATAGACAAACAACACTAAAAATATAGTTCTGGCAATTGACAGAAGTTCTCTCCAAGCAATCGCAGCAGAAACAGCTAGTAAAGGAATGATCGGCAATAGATACCTTGGTCCATACTGGTAGCCTCCAAATGTCTCTTGCATACTTACATGCAGGATAAGCAGTATTGGCGCAACTACAACTAGATAACCGAGAAATCTAGACTTTGCAAATACTATCTTAAGTCCAAATATCGCAAACACCAAAATTGGCGAGAAAAAAAACAAACTAGTTTTTGGATCCAAAAGATAAAAGTAAAGATGGGTAAAAAGATTATTTATATCAAGTAAAGGTATAGTGTCTGAGACTTTGCCTGCCAAATTCGGGAAGAGGAGGGGATTAGCAAAATTAAGGTAATTAAAAATCAAAGAGGGTAATAGTCCAATTCCAAACCCAAGCATATATTGCCAAGTCAATTTCCAACTTCGGCTCGCGAGCCAGATTGCTATAAGGATTGCTAGAGTTGATGTCAGAGGTAACATTGAGAAGAATAATACCAGCCCGGCCATGATCCCGCTTACAAAATATTGTTTTCTTATAGTCAAAAACCAAGCAATGCTCAAAACTCCAGTAGCAATAACATCATGATGTGTCACTCCGCTATACGGCAAAATAATAGTTGATAATAAAACAAGCGGTCCCCACCAACTATGGCTTATTAGATATAAAATTGTTGCAATCAAAGCCACCATAAAACCAGAGGTAAAAAAGGTAATAATGTGGCTTACATAATCATAGTGATTCATAAACCGCCAGTTAATGAGGTATAGAGGATAGTAAACAACTGCCCCCAAAAAAAACTGCCCCGGCTGTTTCATGGCATAACTACGATCTTGGTAACGAAAAGTGTCTCCAGAAGGAATAAACTCGGGAATACTCGATCCATCTAGATACACTGTCCCCCGCTCGACTATAGATTCTATTCCTGCATTTTGTAGCCCAAAACTCTTCGCATTCAAGTTGTTCACAAACAGAGTACATATCCCCAAGCTCACCAAAAACACGCTAAAATATTTTTGCCAATCATTCATCCTCTTAATGATACAATAACGAGTACCAAATTATGAAAGTTGTTCTTCATCACAAACCACTCCACTCTGGCAGTAAAACTAGAGGAGTCGGTGTTTACACACGAGAGTTAATCTCTGCCTTTCACAAACTCTTTCCCAAAGACAAGCTAATTCCTAGCTCCAACATCGACTATCATCTCGATGCTGATCTCATTCATTATCCATTTTTCGATCCCTTTTTTCTCTCTCTTCCCTTCTATTGTTCAAAGCCAATGGTTGTTACTATTCACGACCTTATTCCTCTCAAGTTCCCTACACATTTCAAACCTGGTATTAGGGGCAAGTTAAAATTATTCTTCCAGATAAAAAATCTCAAAAAAGCCAAACACATCATTACCGACTCCGAAGCCAGTAAAAAAGACATAATTAATTTGTTAAATATTCCAAAAGAAAAAATATCAGTTATTCCGCTCGCTCACAAAGAAGAGAAGATCCCGACTGTAATGTCAAAGAAAATCGCCAAGAAGTACAAGCTTCCCGAGCGCTATCTTCTGTACGTTGGCGATATCAACTGGAACAAAAATGTAGTCGGGTTGGTCGAGATGTTTAGTCGTCTTAGCGATCCTTCGCTTCACCTAGTTTTGTTAGGTAAAGTATTTGGCGATCTTCCCAATATTCCTGAGATGCAAAGAGTTAAAGCCGCAATCAACAACTCAGGCAAAATCGATAAGATTCATTTAATTGGTTTTGTTCCAACTCATCATCTGCCTATCTTTTTTCGCCATGCCACGCTCTATGTTCAGCCCAGTTGGTACGAGGGCTTCGGTCTTCCAGTTCTCGAAGCCATGACCTATGGTTGCCCTGTCGCTAGTAGCAACAGGGGGGGTTTGCCAGAGGTAGGGGGAGACGCAGTCGCCTATTTTGATCCAGATAAAGATATGGAAGGGGTAGTCACCAATCTTCTCGCCTCTACTCGCCGCCGCAATATTCTGGTGCAGAAAGGACTTGAGAGAGTTAAACTATTCTCATGGGAGAAAACCGCTCGTGCGACCAAAGCCGTTTATGAACAAATTATTCTCAAATAATTTCTTGTATCTAGGGATTCTTATTGTCACAATCCTGGTAGTTGTTACTTCTCGTTTCTGGCAACTTGGTAATCTTCCTCCAGGTATTCATATTGACGAAGTATCATTTGGTTATGAAGCTCAGTCTCTCTATGAAACTGGTAAAGACACTTGGGGGCAAAGTTGGCCATCATATTTCAAAGGATTTGGCGAATTCAAGGCCCCAGGAATAATCTATATTTATTATCTTTTATTACCTTTTTTTGGTCACATTAACACTATAGTAACAAGGATTCCAGCGGCTATATCTGGAATACTAACTATTCTTATTTTCGTGATGACTGCCAAGTTAATAGCTAACAGGCTCAATAGGTGGCAGCTTTTACTAGTTGGAATTATTTTTGCTTTTAGTCCTTGGCATTTTGGTCTTAGCCGTGTTTATTATGAGACAAGCGCAGGTTTTATATTTATTGCTCTTGGACTCTATTACAATTTTTCAGCATTAAGAAAAAATTCATTTAAACACTGGCTTATATCGCTGATTAGTTTCGCAATTTCTGGATATTTCTATGCAAGTTACCGATATATCGTATTAGGACTATCATTAACATCTTATTTATTTATTAATAAATTTAAAATCAATATTAAGCAATATTAAGCAATTTACAATCGGTTTCCTTCTTTTTTCGCTTGTAAGTATTGGATGGATATCTCATTTAGTGAGCTCACAAGGATTAAAAAGGTTAGAACAATTCAGCTCTCATATCAAGTTTGGAGACTCCCTTATAGTTAATGAAAATAGAGAATACTGCTATCTATCTTTCAATAGGCAAGAGTTACCAACGAAACTTTGTTATTTTTTATGGAATAAGCCAATTATCACTTTACAAGCAGTTTCAGCTACTTTTCTAAAATTCATTACACCAGATCAACTTTTTGTAAAAAATTTTCCAGAATATGGAAATGCTAATGAATATGGAGCATTTTTCCTACCATTAATTTTTATTTATTTTATATCCATTATTCAAATTGCCAATACTTACATCATATATAAGAAAAGTTACGACAATCATAAATATGTTTACGGGTTGATAATAGCAATATGTATTATTGGGTTTTTCCCAGCATCATTAACAAGAGAATTAAATATTCATCGCGCTATGGTCGGACTTTATGGAATAAGTCTTTTATTAGTTGTTGGATTTGCAACATACATACAATTATTGTCTAGCTTTAATCAAAAGATTTTACATGTGTTTAATTGGTTTTTTGTCTTGCTCATTTTCTTTTACATCCTCCAATCGCAAGTATATTATTTCTTTGTCTATACTCGTAGTGAAGGTTTCAAGTGGAGTTGGCGCAGAGATATTTCTGCTATATATTCGTATTTACCACAAATCTCAAGTGAATATGATCAAGTGTATGATTTAACTACCAACATCTCTCCGCTTTACGCTGGATTCTATGGATTATTATCTGCCAAAGAAATACATAATAGCGGCATGTTTTCAAGTCCCGATGAGAAGGGTTGGCAGTTTCTGTATTCCGCAGGGAAATTTCAATCACATGATGATATTAATGAGTTAATATGTAAGCACTTACACGATACTAAAAATATCCTCATTATCACCAATCCCAAATCACAATACTCTTCATTCAGACTTTATTTCAGCCAAAGCTGGAATGGTATTCATACCTTATCTGAGATATACTCTTTGAGAGATATCATAAATTATGAAATGAAGCAAAATAAGAATTTAATAAAAGAATGTAATTTAAATAATGATTAACACACTACTCTCCAAATACCGTCCTTGGATTATTCTTGCGACTTTATTCTCGCTGATTACACTGATATTTTTTAGCGCCTCCTTCTTCCTCTACGGTAGTCTCGACATCATCTACAAAGCCTGGGATGGACCTAGTTATGTAGTCGTCGCCAAAAGTATGTACGACCCAGTTCTTGCGACCAAATACAACATTATCCAGTCGGTAGATATAAACGAAAACTGGACTTGGCTACCTGCCCACTTCCCTGGGTACCCCATTCTTATTCGACTTTTTTCTTTTCTTGGCTATTTTCAATCTATGCTTTTGGTTTCGCTATTATCAGCGCTTTTCGCCACGATTGCTCTTTATGAATTTATCAAAACTCTCAAAATCACCTCTCATCCACTTTGGCTTACTCTCCCCTCACTCATTCTTCATCCTCGCTGGTTTGCAGTCAGCCACACCGGCAGTTCCGAGCCGCTTTTTCTAGCTCTTATGCTTGTTTCGCTGACTCATTTTGCCAAGAAAAACTACAAACTCTCCGCCATCTTTGCCACCCTGTCTGTCTTTATAAGGCCACAAGGAGTTTTCTTGGGCATTGGGTATGCAACAGTTGCCTTCATTACTCTTATGAGAAACCGCAATCTTCGCAATGTAATCAAAAACTTCGCTTGGTATCTATTGATGCCAATAGCCGTTCTTTTAGTTTTTACGCTTTATTACTTTCGTACTGGCGACTTCTTTGCCTACTTTCCAGCTCTTACCCTTTTTAAACATTTTCAACTCTCGCCTTTTGCGGTTTTTAGTTTCCCCAATGTGAATGTCGAGACCTACTGGCAAGAGATCAACGCCCTCTTATTCGCGCTTGGCTTTTCTGCTTGTCTTATGGTGCTTAGTCGCCGTGTTTGGTGGCTTGGTATAATCAGTCTCGCCTTCTTTATCCCCCTTATTTTTATGCGTCACTCCGATATTAGTCGTTACATGATTCCTCTTTTGCCAGTGGTGTTTGTCGCCTATCAACCCATTCTCGAGCGCAAGAGCTTTGTCTTGGGAGTTTTCCTTATGGCGCCTGCAATTATGCGCTACACCCTCAATTTTATTAACTTCAATCGCGCACCATGAAAACAATCATCGTCATCCCCGCCTACAACGAAGCCAAGTACATCGGCAAGTTTCTCGACAAACTCCTCGCTCGGGTGCCTGCTTCTCGTGTCGTTGTTGTTGATGACGGGAGTCGTGACAAGACGGCGCAGATCGCCAAAGAGAAGGGTGTAACAACCCTCATCCACCTGACCAATCTCGGCAAAGGTGCCGCTCTCAAAACTGGCTGTGACTACACCTTCAAAAAAATGGGCGCTTCTGCGGTCATTATCATGGACGGCGACGATCAGCACGAAGTGACCGACCTCAAACTATTTGAAAAAGAACTGCGCGCTGGCAAAGAAATTGTCTTGGGTGTGCGCAAGATGGATGCCAAGATCCCGCTCTTTCGACTCCTTGGCAACAAATCGCTTTCAATTATCATCAATCTTCTCTTCAAAACCTACATTGCCGATATCCCCTCAGGCTTTAAGGCATTTACAAAAAGAGTCTACAAACAAATCCATTGGGACTCCTCAGGTTACGAGGTCGAGACCGAGATTGCGGTACGGCTCGCCAAAAAGCGCATTCCTTTCACTGAGGTCCCGATTAGTACCATCTATATGGGCAAAGAGCACGGTTTCAATTATATTGATGCTTGTGGTATTCTAATGAAGATCCCTCTCTGGATTTGGAGGTAATAGAAGTTGCAAGTTACAAGTTCTTCAAGTTCGTCAAGTAAAGTACAAATTACCAAATTTGAAGATATTCTCTCATGGCAAAAAGCATTTAAGTTATCAGAAGACGTATATCGAGAGATGAAATCGTGCAAAGATTATGGATTCCGAGATCAAATTCAAAGGTCAGTAGTCTCAATCATGAATAACATTGCCGAAGGTTACGAAAGACAGAGCAACAAAGACTTCGCACATTTTCTATATATCGCCAAAGGCTCTTGCGGTGAGACAAGATCAATGGTCTTGTTGGGAGCGAAATTGGGATATATCTCTGCAGAAAACCAAAATAAGTATTACAATGAGCTAACAGAAACTGCAAAGTTATTATCAGGTTTGATCAAAAAACTATCTTTATAACTTGATAACTTGATAAACTTTTAACTAAAATATATGTTTGGCATTCAACTACTTTCAATCACCTTTATTGCGTTGATGCTCTATGTCGTCCGTATTCACTACAAAAAACAAGAGCTTTCCAAGTTCGAGACCACTTTCTGGACTTTAGCTCTTATTTGTCTAGCCGTCATCGTCACTGTCGAGCGTACAGCCGAGTTTGTCCGCGACCTTTTTGCAGTTACTCGTCTTATGGACGTCATCGTTATTTTTGCGCTTATGGGAACATTTGTCCTTCTTATCAACAATCGCATCGAACTAACCAAACTCAAGCGCAAACTCGAGCGCATAGTTCGTGACAGGGCAATCGAAGATCATTGACAAAGCCTAAATTAGCTATAATGTGGTAGCAGGGAGATTAGATCATATCTTTTAACCGAGTCTGAGAAAGCTCTATTTAGATTTTCTAACTTATAGTAAACTTTCTCTGACAAAACTCAGGCTTGTGATTCAGTATATTAGGGAGTTAAAATGATTGATAGTAAAAATACTAGAGTATGTGGGTGTTAGTCATTAATCAAAATTTACAAGAGTTATGAGTCTCCCCCGAATCACTGTTGTCACCCCAAGCTACAACCAGGTCAAGTACATTCGTGCCACAATTGATAGTGTACTCACGCAAAACTATCCCAACCTCGAATACATCATTATGGATGGGGGTAGTACCGACGGCACCCTCGCAATTCTCAAAAGCTATGGCAAGCAAATTAAATGGGAGAGTAAAAAAGACAAAGGTCAAGCAGACGCAATCAATCAAGGATTGAGGTATAGCTCAGGCCAGATTATGACCTACCTTAATAGCGATGATATCTATCTACCAGGCACCCTCAAAAGGGTGGGGGAGTACTACGCCAAAACCAAGGCTGATTGGATCACGGGTGATTGTCTCATTATCAATGAGCAGGGGGAGGTCAATCACACCAACTGGCTTGTTTCTGGTTACAAGCGCTTCCTCATGGCTATCTACTCTCCAACAACCCTCAAAATCGCCGACTCTATGCTCCCCCAACCGAGCACTTTTTGGAGTCGAAAAGCTTGGAACAAGGTGGGAGAGTTTAATCAAGATTATCACTATGTCATGGACTATGACTATTGGCTAAGAATGAGCAAATATTATCGCCCTCATAATCTTGGTGTCGCGCTATCTGGGTTCCGAGCCCAAGCGGATAGCAAAAGCGAGACTGGTAGAATCAAACTTATGGCAGAGGGTATGCTTGCCTTGCGAAGAAACGGTGCCAACAATCTAGAGCTAGCTCTCCACAGATTACACTGTGACATCGTTCGTCAGATATACCTGGTACTTAATAAGCTCAAATAGTATACTAAAAAGATATGAACTTCTGGTCAAACAAACGCGTCGTGGTTACGGGTGGATCAGGTTTCTTGGGTAGTCATGTTATCAAAGAGCTAGAGAAAAGAGGCGCTATCAATATTGTTGTCCCGCGAAGCAAAGAGCGTGATCTTAGAGATAAAGAGGCTTGTGCAAAGGTTGTCTCAGGCGCTGACATCGTAATTCATCTCGCCGCTAATGTTGGAGGGATCGGCTACAACCTAGAGTTTCCTGGCACTCTTTTTTACGACAACCTCCTGATGGGTGTTCACATGATGGAAGAAAGTCGGAAGGCAGGGGTTAAGAAGTTTGTGGCGATAGGTACGATCTGTGCCTACCCCAAGTTCGCGCCTGTTCCCTTCAAAGAGAGCGATCTCTGGGACGGCTATCCCGAAGAGACCAACGCTCCCTACGGTCTCGCCAAGAAAATGATGCTTGTTCAAAGCACAGCCTACAGACAACAATATGGCTTTAATAGCATCTTTCTTCTCCCTGTCAATTTGTATGGCCCGCGCGACAACTTTGACGAAGGTAGTAGCCATGTCATTCCTGCTCTCATCAAGAAATTTGTCGAAGCCAAAACCAAAAATCTCCCTTCAGTTGTTGTTTGGGGTACAGGTCAAGCCACCCGCGAGTTTTGTTATGTCGAAGATACGGCAAGAGGGATCGTGCTCGCCGCCGAGAGATATAACAAAAGCGATCCAGTTAACCTTGGCGCCGGTTTTGAGATCACGATCAAAGACCTAGTAGAGAAGATCCGCCACCTTATCGGTTACCAAGGAGAGATTATCTGGGATACAAGCAAACCCGACGGTCAGCCTAGGCGTTTGCTTGACACAACCAAAGCCAAAACTGAGTTCGGTTACTCCGCCGAGACTAACTTCGACGAAGGACTAAAACACACTATTAATTGGTACCTTTCTAATGCCAAAGAATAAGCTGCTTAATTACTTCTTGATTTTTTTAATCTCCACAAACTTGTTGGTTGCTTTCATCGAATCTTTTACTTACTATGGATTTTTTCACAAGCATTTCATTATCCCTTCTCCGTTAATCTACTTAATCAGCGTTATCTTTGTTGTATATTATCGGAGTTATCTACCACGTACAAAGTGGATTGAGCAAATCACACATTTCAAATTAATTGCCATCATTTCTTCACTTGTTATAGTTAACATTATCGAATCATTGACCTTCCCCAATTTCATCTTTACCAACATTCATCTAAATCTTTTTTCCTACCCGATATTCGTTTTTCTATTTTTTATTTTCTATTCACTTTATCATGCAAAAGAACGTTCCCATCTCGTATTATTAGGTAATACAATCATCTTACTTGGTATTGGCGTATATCTACACCTAAATGTTCTCAATATCATTACCGGCATATACCAAGGTCTTAGAGAGTTAATAATAACTCCCAATGCCACTTATGACGAGAAAATGGAGAGGCGCTATGGCAACTTTTATCTTGCGATGAAGATGGTGCAAGAGCTAACTCCGGAGAATGCTATTCTTGCCATCCCACCACAAGAGAATCCGTGGCTTTCTGAGGGTAATGGTGCGCTTGTTCAGTACTTTATCTACCCTAGGGACCTGACGCATATTGATAACAACTCTTCTTCTCAATCTATCCCCACTCACTATCTTATCGCCAAAGGTAGCTGGAAATCGGATGATCAAAGTAAATATCACTGGCCCAAAGAACCAATCAAAGCTTCTAGAGTTTGGGAGCTTCGTAATCGCGAGTATATTGAATACGATAGAGACTACGACCCAGCGACCGACAAATGGGAGTGGGGTCTAATTGAGGTAAAGAGATGAATATCTTAATAGTTTTCTTCTATATATTCCTTGTGAGTTTAGCGGGTTACTATTGGACTCGATTAGTTAGCTACCGCTCACCAATTGCAACTCTTTCCTTAGGCTTTTTGATTGGCAATGGTCTTATAACTTTTGCTTGGTTTATCCTCTACCGACTAGGGCTTTCGTTCGATCTAACATCATTCTTTCTTGCTTTCGTGTT
>Ga0101944_10007000_pt1 | contig 11607 bp, 11 predicted proteins | sample DewCreD2012metaG_FD_75245 | JGI IMG/M metagenome (GOLD analysis project Ga0101944, IMG submission 75245) | Hot spring sediment bacterial and archeal communities from British Columbia, Canada, to study Microbial Dark Matter (Phase II) - Dewar... ... | reverse complement strand
CACTGCCCCGTCAACAGCGTGGTGAAAACAAAAGGGAGATCTCTTGTTCTCTCCCTCCGGCCGCCTTAAAGACGGCCCAAAAAAGTTGCCAAGCCCCTTAGGTTGCGGAAGTTGGGCTAGCGTGTGAACGGCCCGCGTGACAATTCGTCCTCCGAATCGTCAACTCTTTCGCGCGGCGCGTCTGCCGGGCGCCGGATTGCCATTATTTCGGAGTCCAGCCCGGCGGCGGTGCTATGATTAAAACTGTACGCGGGGGGCGTGCCTGCATCCGCCTTCCGCGGGATTAGGTGTTCCATGAGATCAATTGGGCTTGCGGTCGCAGCTTTCTGCGCTGGCGGGATCATGCTTGCAGCTTCTGATATCCAGATTCCCTTTGAGAAATACACCCTGAAGAACGGTATGAGGGTGATCCTGGCTCCGGATAACTCCGTTCCGGTGGTCACCGTGTATGTCATCTATGGCGTGGGCGCCCGTTCGGAAGAGAAGGGCCGCACCGGCTTCGCCCACCTGTTCGAACACATGATGTTCCAGGGGTCGGCCAACGTTCCCAAAGGACAGCACTTCAAGTTTGTCGAATCCAACGGTGGGAATCTGAACGGTTCCACGCACTCGGATTTCACCGATTACTTCCAGGTCCTGCCTTCCAACAAGCTCGCCGTCGGGTTGTGGCTTGAGTCGGACCGGATGCGGTCGCTGGCAATCACGGAAGAGAACCTGGCCAATCAGAAGGAGGCGGTCAAGCAGGAGCGGCGGCTGTCGTTCGACAACCAGCCCTATGCCACGGCGATCGTCGACCATTGGCCGCAAATCTCGTTCCAGAACTGGCAGAATTCTCACTCGTTGATTGGTTCCTTCGAGGACCTCGAAGCCGCCACCGTGGCCGATGTGGCCCGCTTTTTTAAGACCTATTACGCCCCCAATAACGCCGTACTGGTCCTCTCGGGCGACATCAAATCCGGCGAGGCGAAGAAACTGGTGGAAACCTATTTCGGCGACATCCCTTCGCAGCCCCAGCCGAAGCACCCGGATTTGTCCGAGCCGGAGACGGTGAAGCCGCGCAGCGAGGTTTATAAGGATCCTCTGGCGCAGGTGCCCGGAGTTGTGATTGGCTTCCCCGGGCCGGCCAGGCGCTCCCCGGACTTCTATGCGCTTGCCATGCTGGATGTGCTCCTCACGGGGGGCGACAGTTCCCGCTTTCAGCAGAACTTGGTCAAAGGGAAGCAGTCCGTCATCCAATACGAAGCGAACCTGGGCTGGCCGTTCGCCAGCTTCCGGGATTACAAGGAACCCGGACACTACGCCATGTTCCTGCTTTACAACCCGGTCTTCAAAGGGGCGGAAGTCGTCCAGCACGCGCAGCAGGAGCTTGAGAAGATCCAGAATCAAGGCGTGGATGAAAGAGAACTGAACCGGGTCAAGACCTATTTCCGTGCTTCGACGGTCGCGCAGCTCCAGAGCTCCTTGTCCCGCGCCAGCCGGTTGGGGCAGTACGAGCTCTTCGATGGAGACCCCGGCTTGATCAATACAGAGATGGCTTCCTTCCTCGCCGTCACCGCGGACCAGATCCAGGCGGTCGCCCGCAAGTATCTCGTCCCCGAACGGCGGTTCGTTCTTGACATAGTCCCCGCGCCTAAGACGGAGAAGCCGAAGAAATGAATAAGGCCAACGTTGCTCTCATTGCAGTGGTGCTTGCCATGACCCTTTCCTGTCAGAAGATCGATCGCACCAAGCCGCCTGAGACCAAGGACTTGCCCGCGTTCAAGCTCCCTTCTCTCTACGAGACGGAGCTGGCTAATGGCTTGCGGGTGGTTCTGGTGGAGGACAAGCGCTTTCCCTTGGTGACGCTGCGCCTAACCTTCGAGGCAGGCTCCAAGTACGACCCCAAAGACCTGCCCGGTCTGGCTGAGGCGGCCGCCAGCCTCCTCACGGAGGGAACCGGAGACCGGCCTTCCAAGCAGATTGCCGAAGAACTGGCCGACATTGGCGGATCCATCAGGGCGGCGGCGGGACCGGATGGTTTCACCATTCAGGGTAACGTGCTGTCCGAGAATCTTCCGAAGTTCTTCGATCTCCTGGCCGACGTGACCATGCACGCTTCCTTTCCCCAGGATGAAGTGCAGCTCTACAAGAAGCGCCGCACACAGGAGTTGCTTGCCGAGCGGTCGGAAGCCGCCTTCTGGGCCGATGAAAAGATCGCCTCTGTCGTATTTGGACCCCATCCCTACGCGCGGCTGAACCCGACCCCTGAGTCGATTGCCCGCCTGGACCGCGGGTTGCTTGCCAGCTTCCATGGCAGCCGTTTGGTCCCCAACAACGCCGTATTGATTCTGCTGGGCGCGATTCCTCCTCGTATGGAGACGCTGGAGCTCATCCGCTCTCGTCTGGGCCCCTGGCAGAAGAAGGACGCGGAACCGAGTCCCGCCCCCGAATTCCCCGGCTCTGTGCGCAAGATCGTTTTGGTGGACCGGCCGGGATCTGTACAGGCCGATATCCGCATGGGCCACATCGCCGTGGATCGCTCGCATGAAGATTATTTCCCCCTGCTTGTGGCGAATACCATCCTTGGCGGCGGGGCCAGCTCCAGGATGTTTATGAACATTCGCGAGAAGCAGGGCTTTGCCTACGACGCCCATAGCCGGCTTCAGCCGCGCAAAAATGGAGGATTGTTCGCCGCGGTGACTCAAGTCCGCAACGAGGTGCTCGAGCCGGCGCTCAAGTCGATGGAAGAGGAGATGAAGAGGCTGGTGGATGAGCCAGTCCCCTCCGGCGAGCTCGCCGACGTGAAGAACTACCTGAGCGGCAACTTCGTTATGGGTCTGGAAACCCAGGGGGGCTTGGCGACCCAGCTCTCCACCGTCAAGCTGATGGGATTACCGGATACCTACCTGGAGACCTACACCGCCCGGATCCGCGCCGTCCAGCCAGCCCAGATACAGGCCGTAGCCGCTAAGTACTTCTCACCGCAGACCGCCAGCATCGTAGTGGTGGGAGACGCCTCCAAGATCCGTTCCACCCTCGAGAAGTTTGGCGGCGTGACCGTCGAGAAGGCCCAGTGATGCGGCTGATTCGCTCCCGGGAGCGCTATTGCTGCGATATCTTTCGGGTGACGGAGGATCTGGCGGTCGACCCGGACGGCTTCCGCATTGAGCGGGCCATCGTAGTCCATCGCGGATCCGCCGTCATGATGCCGGTCGATGAAAAGGGGCGCATCCTTCTTGTGAGGCAATACCGGCTCCCCGCACGAAGTAAGCTCTGGGAGCTTCCCGCCGGCAGAGTCGACCCCGGCGAAACACCCCTCAAGGCTGCCCGCCGGGAACTTGAAGAGGAAACCGGCTACCGCGCGCGTATCTGGCGCAAGCTGGCGTCCTTCTATGTCAGTCCCGGCTACGTCTCCGAGCGGATGACGATCTATGTCGCCACCGGGCTGAAGGCCGGTGATGCCCGGCCCATGCCCGATGAGCGCATCGAGAGTCGCTGGTTCACTCCGGCCGAACTCGAGCGCATGATCCTGTCCGGCCGCATGATCGATGCCAAGACCATTGCCGGGTTTCTGTTGTGGCGTCGGTCCTTCAAGAAATCGAATCCGAAGCCGAAGCCCCGGTAAGGAACCTCACCATCTTCTCCAGGGCTCGAGCCCTGTGGCTCACCTGCAGCTTCTGCTCCGCGCTCACCTCGCCGAAGGTGCGGCCGAATGCATCGTAGTAGAACAGCGGGTCATAGCCGAAGCCATTTGCGCCTCGCGGTTCTTCCAGAATCCGCCCCTTCACGGCGCCACGAAAAGTGCCGATGAGCCGTCCCTGTTCCGCCACAGCGATTACGCAGACGAACTGCGCGGCGCGGTCCGCAACCCCGCTGAGTTTCGCCAGCAACAGCCGGTTGTTTTCCTCGTCGCTTGCTTCCGCGCCTGCGAACCTCGCCGAAAGCACACCAGGAGCGCCGCCCAGCGCCTGGACTTCCAGGCCGGAATCGTCTGCAAACAGTGGTCCCGGGACGTGCCCGCTGTAGTAGACCGCCTTCTGAACGGCGTTTTCTTCGAATGTGGCCCCCGTTTCCTCGCACGGCGGTATGCTTTCCGTCTGCGGCAGAACCTCCAGATCGAGCAAGCCTCCGCTGAATCGCTCGATGGCTGCCCGGAACTCGTGGAGCTTTCCTGGGTTCGTGGTGGCGCAGTAGATCTTCACGGAAGCGGCAGGAGTCCCTTCTGGACCTCGATCAGACTCTTGATCCCCCTGCGGGTGAGTTCCAGCAACGACGCCAGTTTTGCGTCGTCAAACGGGGTCTTTTCGGCCGTAGCCTGGACTTCCACGAAGCGTCCCGCGCCGGTCATGACCACGTTCATGTCTACCTCCGCCCGGCTGTCCTCCTCGTAGCACAGGTCAAGCCGCATCTCCTCGTCCACGATTCCCGCGCTGACTGCCGCCACGTAATCCCGAACGGGCATCTTCTTGAGCGCCCCGCAGTCAACCATCCGCTTCAGTGCCAACCCCATGGCCACGAACGCTCCCGTGATCGCAGCCGTGCGCGTGCCGCCATCCGCCTGCAAGACGTCGCAGTCGAGGATCAGCGTCTGTTCGCCAAGCGCCTGAAGATCCACTACCGCGCGCAGCGAACGTCCGATCAGCCTCTGAATCTCTTGGGTGCGGCCGGAGGGATGGCCCCGGTTGACTTCCCGGGACGTGCGCGTAACTGTCGCGCGCGGCAGCATCGAGTATTCGGCCGTCACCCAGCCTTGACCCGTTCCCCGAAGGAACTGCGGCGTCGCTTGCTCAATGGTGGCCGCGCACAAAACTCTCGTATGGCCGATCTCGATCAGCGCCGATCCGTCCGCGGTCTGCTGGTAATCAAGAGTTACGCGCACGGGGCGCAGTTGGTTCGAGGTCCGGTTGTCAGGTCGCATGGAGGTTCAATGGCTCAGGACCCGGCGCCCGACTTCACTACCGCGTAAAAGAGCAGCGAAATCAGCGCAAAGCCCAGAACCAGCAATATCAGACACGGAATTGTGCCCCCCGGCGGGCGGTTGCTGTTCTTCTTCTTTTTTCCGGCGGGCCTGAGCTTTGCCATGTGCGCGTTCTAATCCTTTGTAACACACCGCAATGGCGAACCACCGCGCCCGCCGGCTCAGACAAAGCGCTAATCCGATTGCGCCGGTGATTCCGTGGCGTTTCCAAACGATTGCAGGGCAAGATAGCTCAGCCCGTAGCGGCGTATGTTTTCCCTCTGCTTGTCGAAAAGATCGTAGTGGGCCTCCTCGTCCGCCACCAGCGCTTCGAAGATTTGCTTGGAAGCGGCGTCCGCGTTCTTTGCGCATTCGATCGCAGCCAGGTTGTAGTCGCTGGCGCTCCCCTCTTCCATCTGCGCTGCCTTCTCCAGCATCTTCTCCGGATCCTGGATCCTCTCCACCGGTCCGGCTGTGACCATCTCGGCGTCGCCTTTCAGAAAGAGGACCCTCTCCGCCAGTCTCTCGACGTGCCCCATCTCCTGAATGGCGATGCGCTTGAAGAGCGCAGATAGCGGGCCGAAGCCCTGATCGTCCAGATGAAAATGGAAGTACATGTATTGATGCACAGCCTGAAGTTCGTCGGCTATCGCCTGATTCAGCAGTTCTATGCTCTTGCTCTTGTTCATACATCTCTCCTGTTCCACCGCGTGTGCAATACACACAACCATGTAAACTCCATCTTCACATGAATACCGTAACGCTGGGATGGTTGGCATCTGCTTCGCCTCTCCTGCCGCAGCCCTGAATCGCGTTTCGGCGTGGCGGCGCGCCGGCCGGCGACCCTGCTCTATGGCGTCGCAAACAGGCTGCCACGGGCCGCGTTGGTGATTGCCACCACGGCGGGATGCTTGAGCCTTCGCTCGGCGGAGATTGCGTAGAAGTGCTCCGAGATCGACGGCAGCCGTTTGAGGACTGCAACTTTGTAGTGCGCCTGAACTTCCGCCTCAATGGCGCTGGGGGCTGCGAACACCCCCGCGCCGGCCTGGCCGAACGTCTTCATCAGCGCGCTGTCCCGAAACTCCCCCGCGATCTTCGGGCGGACCCCCTCTGAATTGAACCAGTGCTCCAGCGAGCGTCGCAGGCTGGAGCCTTCCATGGGCAGCAAGAAGGGGGCCGAGTTCAGGCTGGCAGGAAAGTCGCCTTGCAGGCGCTCGGCCAGTGGCCGGGCGGCGAACAGCGTTGCCTCGCATGTCCCCAGCAGGTGGTTGTAGGCTTTGACGGGGATGGTGGCCGGGATCGGCGAGTCCGAGAGCACAACGTCCAATCGGTGCTGCGCCAGTTCCGCAATCAGCCTGTCCGGCGGGCCCTCGTCACAGTGGATCTTCACCGGCTCATCCATCTCCAGGCAGGGTTTCAGTACCCGGTAGGCGATCAGCTTGGGAAGGGAATCAGAGATGCCGACATAGAGCTTTCTGGGCCTCCCCTGGCTCCGCCCCTTCAAGACCTCCCGCATTTCTCGCCCCAGCCCGAAGATTTCGTCCGCATAACGAAATACCAACTGCCCGGCATCGGTAAGCACAAGTCCCCGGCCGGCCCTCGTCAGGAGTTTCTCGCCCAGGTTCTGCTCGAGCAGCCGCAGTTGTCCGCTGATGGTCGGCTGCGCCAGGTGCAGGCGCTCACATGCCTTCGAAATGCTCCCTGCCTTCGCAACCGTCCAGAAATACAGGAGGTGATGGTAGTTCAGCCACTCCATAGCTCCACTGTACATCGGTAAAGCCGATAGTCGTTCCAGATTTCCGTGAGTTTGCCGATAACCCGAAACCGTCGCCTTCAGCCAAACGCATCCGGCAGCCACGATGTCTCCGCTACAATTTCTCTTGATGCCTCTCTGGGCGCCGCACTCCCTGGATTTTTGCGAAGACGTCGGGCGGTCCGAACAGCAACTCGCCGGCGTGCCGGACACTCCGGCGGTCTTCCGGATTTCAGCCGGTGGCGGCGCGCCTTACACGGGCCACACCCTGCACCTCCGCCGGCGCCTGGTGCGCCTGCTCGGATACCGGGAGCGGCCCTCCCGCCTGCTGAATCTGCGCTCCGTCGCCACGGGAATCGCTTGGCAACCCGTGGCCTCGCGTCTGGAAGCGGCGCTGGTCTTCCACGATCTCGCGCGTTCCTGCTACCCGGCCGACTACCTCCGGAGAATCAAGCTCCGCATGCCGCCCTACTTCAAAATCGTCCTCTCGAATCCGTTCCCGCGGAGCCAGATCACGGCCCGCCTCAGTGGCGGGCGCTCCCTCTACTACGGCCCCTTCCGATCGCGCTTGTCCGCCGAACAATTCGAAGCGCACTTCCTCGACCTGTTTCAGATGCGCCGCTGCCAGGAGGACCTGGCCCCCTCTCCGGATCACCCCGGCTGTGTCTACGGAGAGATGAACCTCTGCCTGCGGCCCTGCCAGAAGGTTGTGACCTTGGAGGAGTATGCCGCGGAGGTCCGCCGAGTGACGAGGTTTCTCGTTTCGGATGGCCGGTCCTTATTGGAGCCGGTTCTGCACGCGCGGGATCGCGCCAGTGAGGATCTGGACTTCGAGGAAGCCGCCAGATTCCACAAGCAAGCGGAGAAGATCGAAGCGGTTCTGAAGCTTCGGGATGAGCTGGTTTTCGAACTGAATCTGCTGTGCGGCGTGGCGGTCACGCCGTCGGTTGCTGCCGGGTGCGTCGAACTCTGGTTCCTTCTGCGGGGCTGGTGGCAGACGCCCGTTCGTTTCGCGGTGAAGGAAGAAGGCGAGCGCCCCGTGTCCTTGGACGCCCGTCTCCGCAAGATCGCCTCCTCCCTCGTCCCCCGCCTCGGCGGCGTGCAGGAGCGCCAGGAGCACCTGGCCCTGCTGGCCCGCTGGTTTTATTCGAGCTATTGCGACGGCTTGTGGATACCGTTTCACTCTCTGGAGGAATTGCCCTACCGCAGACTCGTTCGCGCCATCTCCAGGGTTGCGGCAAACACTCCGCCGCCGCTGTAGAATCGGGAGAGCGCGGCGGGAGGTTCAGCCGCTCGGGAGCGAGCGATGATCGTTGCCAGACAAACGTTTCTCATCCTTTTCGCCGTGGGCATTGCTTGCGGCCAGGCGGACTACGACCTGCTGTTGAAAGGCGGTCACGTCATCGACGGCAGAAACAAGATCAACGCGGTCCGCGACGTCGCGATTCGCGACGGCAGGATCGCGCAGGTTGCGGCAAACATCCCGTCCAGCCGGGCGCTGAAGACGGTGGATGTCTCCGGACTGTATGTCACGCCTGGTCTTATCGACATCCACGTGCACGCGTTCGGCGGGAATGCCGTTCCGCCCGATGGATTCACTTTTCGGGTCGGCGTCACGACCGTGGCCGACGCCGGCGGGGCCGGATGGCGCAACTTTGAAGAGTACAAGGTCAAAGTCATGGAGCGCTCCAGGACGCGAATCTTTGCCTTCCTGAATATCGTGGGTCACGGCATGACCGGGGGCGCCGGCGAGCAGGACACCAGCGATATGGAGGTGAAGCCGGCGGCGGACATGGCGCTGAAGCACAAAGGCCTCATCGTTGGGATCAAGATCGCCCACTACAACCGCCCGGACTGGATCCCCTTTGAACGCGCCGAAGAGGTCGGCCGCATCGCCGGTATTCCCGTCATGGTTGACTTCGGCAACGTCTCCCCCCAGCGCCAGCTCTACGAGCTCCTGAATAAGGTATTCCGCCCCGGCGACATCTACACCCACATGTACTCCGGCCACCGTGTGGAGCAGGATCCGGTGACGCTCGGCCCCAGCCAGGCCATGATCGACGGCCGCAAGCGCGGCGTCATCTTCGACGTCGGTCATGGACGCCTCAGCTTTCTCTGGCGGCTGGCAGTGCCCATGGTCAAGGCCGGTTTCATCCCCGATACGATCTCCACCGACCTTCATGGTGAGAGCATCAACACTGGCTTGCAGGACATGCTGAACGTCATGTCCAAGTTCCTGCTGCTGGGTCTGCCTCTGGAGGACGTGGTTCTGCGGTCCACCTGGAACCCGGCCAAGGCCATCCAGCATGAGGAACTGGGCCACCTGTCGGTTGGCGCTCCCGCCGACATTGCCGTGCTGAGCCTGGAGAAGGGCAAGTTCGGCTTCGTGGATATGTACTATGCCCGTATGGACGGCGACCGGAGGCTTCAGTGCGAAATGACGCTTCGTGACGGCAAGGTGGTCTTCGATCTGAACGGGCGAACGCGGGAAGACTGGCGCAAACTGCCGGCGGGCTACCTCCAGCAAGGCGACCCGCGATGGGACGGCTTCGCGCCTCGCCCTCCCGCCAGGAAGAAGCAATAGCCGCTGAGCGTACGAGGATTCCCTCGCTCATTTCGGGCGGTGATCCGCGCTCACGCCGCTTGCCGGCGCTTCACTCCGCCACGAAGCGGCGGGTGTCGGCGAACTTCAATTGACCGTTCTTGCTGGTCTCCAGTTCCAGCCGCAGTTCACCGGCTGTCGGCGGCGTGAAACTGATCTCCAGCAGGGCGCGGTTCCCCAGCGGAATCGTCAGCGCGCGTTGACCGCTGGCGATTTGCCGCTCCCCCGCTCTCACCCGCCACGTCAACTGTACTTTCTCGTCCGCAAACTCATCGTTGTAAACGATCAGCGTGCGCCGCACCGGCTGACCCGCCTTCACCCGCGGCGGATCGGGGTACGGTCCCAGGGCATCGTAGTCCTTGTCGAACGCGGCCACCGGCGCGAAGGACTTCACAATCACCTCGTATGCCTCCTGGTATTCCGGCCGCGTTCCCGCCGCCGTCAGGAAGCCTGTGTACGAGGGGTTGTACGGCCGGATGTCAAACCAGTCCGCCAGGCGATACCCTCGGGTTTGCAGCCCCATCATGTGCATCGCTTCGCGCTGCTTCCCTTTCATCGGCGCTTCGTTGGGATACAGAAACTCGCCGATCCCCAGCGGCACGTCCTGCTTGTATTCGGTGGCCCAGTAGATGTCCGTCCTCAAATCCTTGCCGTAGCCGGACGACCTCCCGCCACGCTCCTTCAAATCCTCAATCGTGAACACGTAATGTTTGTTGCTGGCATCTGCGACTCCGTACGCCGTGCCGTCGCCGTCGAAGATCACCGGTCTCGTTCCGTCCTCCGCGTCGATGATCTTCCGGAACTGCCCCAGCATGGCGGGACTCAGCGCCCGCACATTCAGCCCTTCGTTGTCGCCCGACCACATCACCACGGAAGGATGATTGCGGTCGCGCTGCACCCACCGCGTCAAATGCTCCGTGGCGAACTCCATCCAGCGCGGGTGCTCCGGCATGAGCATCTGCCAGCTCGCATAAATCGCGCTCTCATCGATCACCATCATGCCCAGCTCGTCACAGATCTCCAGCACATGCGGCGGCGCGGGCATGGCGTGAAATCGCAGGACGTTGAAATTCACCTTCTGATACGTCTGGATCATCTTGGTGGCCGCCTCGCGCGTGGAGAACATTTCGATCTTCTCCCCGTACGCCGGGCTTTCTCCGCGCAGATTGCAGCGGATGCCGTTCAGGTAGAAGTGGATGCCTTCGAACCACGTTTCGCGGAAGCCGAGCCGGTTCGAAACGGCCGCAAGAGGCCCGCCTGCCGCGTCCTCCAGCGTCGTCCGCAGTGTGTACAGCGCCGGATGATCCGGCTGCCAGAGCGTGATATTAGCGCCGAAGGGGGCGCTCAGCGTCACCGTCGTTGTCAGGAGCCCCGGCAATTCGACATCGCGCTGCGGCAGCGCGACGACGGCGGGCCCGCCTCCGGACGGCAGTACCTCTCCTCCCAGCCGCGCCTTTATTGTCTCCTTGTTGGAGTTGAAAACCTGGTAAATCACCGTGAGCGTTCGCTTGCGCACCGATGTTTGAATGCGCGCATCCGCCACCCATACCGGTGGCCGCGCGCGCAGCGAAACGCTCTGGTACAAACCCTTCCGGTTGTTGCCCCCCATGCCGCGCGGAATCCAATGCCTCCGGTTGCGCCAGTCCTTGGACGCGCGCGGAACACTGAAGTGGGTGTCGTCGCGCACCTCCACTTCCAGCCTGTTGTCCTTGGACGGAACTGTCACCAGAGCCGTGATGTCCACCTCGAACGGCAGCGCCGCGCCGATGTGCCCGCCCGCAGCCAGTCCGTTGATGTAGACCTCCGCCGCGTCGCCCACCGCGTCGAATCTCAGCGCGATGCGCCGCCCTTGGAAGGACTCGGGTACGTCGAAGGCGCGCCTGTAAACGCCGCGGTTGGCGCTGCGGAACTGCGGCTGCCGGTCCCAGAACGAGGGAACGGCGATGTCCGCTTCCTCGCCGCCCGCGGGCTGGAAGCGCCACGCGCCATCCAGTGAAATGACGGTCTCCTCCGCCGCACCTGCCGCCGCTACAGCCGCCGGCAAGCAGACCGCAAGACAGATTAATCCAAGGGCTCTGTGGGTCATGACTCGTATATTATGCATCCGTTTCGTCGAGAATAGGGCGTTCCATCACCGGCTCCCAGATCCGCTTCGATGACGAGGCATGGGTGGATGTCACCGGGACGACGTATCAGAAGACCGGCCTTGCGCCGGGTGGGCACACGGTGCAGGTCCGCTCGAAGGACAACTTCAACGTCTTCGACACGACGCCCGCCACAGCGGCGTTCACTGTGAAGGCGGGCCTCAAGCCGGAG
>Ga0101944_10006999_pt1 | contig 11609 bp, 9 predicted proteins | sample DewCreD2012metaG_FD_75245 | JGI IMG/M metagenome (GOLD analysis project Ga0101944, IMG submission 75245) | Hot spring sediment bacterial and archeal communities from British Columbia, Canada, to study Microbial Dark Matter (Phase II) - Dewar... ... | reverse complement strand
TCGGTCGTTGCGGGCCTGTTCGCCCTGGGCTGGGCCGCGCTCATGACCCGCGCGCTGGGCAAGGAAGACTACGCCATCGTCGGCCCCTATATGCAGGCGTTCTGGATACTTTCCACGGTGGTGTCCATGGGCATTCCGCACACGCTCATCACCTTCATTTCGCACAATGCGGAAACGGATTTCGACGGGGCGCGCGACATCGCCCGGCAGGGCACGCGCCTGCTGCTGGTTTTCGCGCTGGCGTTCTGCGTCCTCGCGGCCGCAGCCGCGGCCGCGCTGCGCGCCTCGGGCGCGCGCGATCTGCTCGTGTGGCTCTGCCTGCTCATGATCCTGTGCATCTTCAGCCGCCAGATGTTCTTCTCGAACTATGCGGCTCTGGCGGGTCTGCAGCGCATGGACCTGCTCTCTCTGTCCAATGTCATGTTTTCCGTTTCTCTGCCTTTCCTGTCTCTGGGGTTCGTTGCCCTGGCGCGCCGGTTCGCGCCCGGAGACGATCGTTTCGAGGCGCTGGCCGGAACCGGCGGCATAGGCGCCGCGGCTCTAATCTCGTGGCTCATTTCCCTGCTGATTGTCAGCAAAACCCGGCTGCCCGCGCGCGTTCTCCTCACGCACTCCGGGCCGCTCACGCGCTGGAAGCAAATCCTCACTTTCGGCTGGACGGCCAATGTGGCGCTGATCGGCAATACCGTGGTGAGCATGCTGCCCCCGATCCTCGTGTCCTATGTCATGGCCCAGGCCCTGGGGTGGTACGGGCCGGACCGCGCCGCGAACAGGGCGCAGGCCGGGGTGTTCAGTTGCGCCTTCACCTACGCCATGGCGCCCATGCTGGTCATGGGCCTCACCTTCGCGCTCATCCCGGCCATGTCCGAAGCCGAGTCGCGCGGAAACCGCAGGCTGCTGAACCGGTATTTCAACACTTCCGTGAAATACTGCTTTTCGCTGTGCGCCATGATCACCGCGATTTACGCCGCGGTCATTGGCGAGTTCGTGCATTTTTTCACCGGGGGCGAATACGCCGTGGAATCCGTGCATGCGCTCACGCTCGTCATCGAGATGGGCATCGCGGCGTCGGCCCTGTTCTTTTTGTTCTTGAGCATGCTCATCGGGCTGAAGCGGCCCGCGGCCGCGGCGTGGACCGTGGTGTGCGTGATCCTGATCGAGATGAGCGCCATGGCGCTCACGGGGCGGCTCACGGGCAGCCTGATCGCCACGGCCGCGGCCGTGGCAGGGTCACTGGCCGCGGGCGCGGCCATTCTTCTTTACTATCTCACCGCGCGAGTGCGCCTTGTTATGCGCTGGGGGCTTTTTGTTCCCCCGGTGATTTCCGCGCTCGCGGCATGGGGCGCGTGCATGGCGGTCAGGCCCCAGGGCCTGGCCGGGTTCCTTTCGGCCTGCGCGCTCGGAGTGCCCGTGTTTTTCATCACCGACGGGCTTCTGGGCGGGTTCGAGCCTTCGGACCTGGCCACGGTGCGCGGCACGCTCCAATCGCTCCGCATGGGGTTCCTCGCCGGACCCGTGAACGCCGCGGAGCGCGTTTTCAAATTGAGCCCCTTTTATCCTCGGGAGGAGAATGAATCATGATGGATTACACGGACCTGTCGAAAAAACTGTCCATGTCCACGGACAGCAAAATCGTGATGATCGTAATGGACGGGCTGGGCGGATGCGAGCGGGAGCCGGGCGGGAAGACCGAGCTTGAGGCCGCGCGCACGCCGCATCTGGACGCCCTGGCCGCGGGGGGCGTGACCGGGCTGTCCGACCCCATCGCGCCGGGCTTCACGCCGGGCAGCGGCCCCGCGCATCTGTCTCTTTTCGGATATGATCCCGTGAAATACGAAATCGGGCGCGGCGCCCTGGCCGCGGCGGGCATCGGCTTCGAGCGCCAGGCCGGGGATGTTGCCGCGCGCGGCAACTTCTGCACCCTCGACGCAGACGGCCTGGTCACGGACCGCCGCGCCGGGCGCATCCCCACGGAAAAATGCGCGGAACTCACGCCCCTGATCGACGGCATGGAATTCGACGGCGTCAAGGTTTTCGTGCGGCCGGTCAAAGACTACCGGTTCGTGATCGTGTTCCGCGGGCAGGGCCTTGGCGGAAACTGCGCGGACTCGGACCCGCAGCAAACGGGCAGGCCGCCGCTGGAGGTCACGGGCGCGGACCCGGCCTCGCAAAAAACCGCGGCCGTGGCCAACGCGTTCATCGCCGAGGCGCGCCGCCGCCTCGCGGGGCTGGAGCCGGCCAACGGCGTGCTCACCCGAGGCTACGATGTGTTCCCGGACATGCCGCACATGCAGGAAATCTACAAGCTCAACCCCGCGTGCATCGCCGTGTATCCCGACTACAAGGGCGTATCCCGGCTCATCGGCATGAAGGTCTACGAGCAGGGACAGGACACCATCGCCCAGGAATTCGACATTCTGGAACAGGCTTTCGCGGACCACGACTTTTTCTTTGTGCACATCAAGAAGACGGACAGTTACGGCGAGGACGGCAACTTCGACGGCAAGGCGCATGTGATCGAGGAACTCGACGCGCAGATCCCGCGGCTCCTTGCGCTCAAGCCGGATGTCATCGTGGTGACCGGTGACCACTCCACGCCTGCATTGCTGAAAAGCCACTCGTGGCACCCGCTGCCCCTGCTGATTCACTCGAATTTCTGCCGCCGGGACGCCGTGGCGGAGTTTTCCGAGCGCGCGTGCGCGGCCGGCGGCCTGGGCCGCATCCCGCATGTGTCCATCATGCCCCTGGCCATGGCCAATGCGCTCAAGATGCGCAAATTCGGCGCGTGAAATATTTTTTACAAGCGGGCCGTTCCCGCTTACAATGGAATTGCCATGACGAAAAAACAATTCATCTCCGCCGGAATGATTCTGCTGCTCGGGGCCGCGCTGCTCGCGGGCTGCCCCAGGAAAAAGCCCGGTGACGGCAAGCGAGGATCTGCGCCCGCGCAAAAGCCGGCTGCGCGCGAGCGCAGCGCGCCCACGGTGCGCGTGAAGCCGCCCGAAGACGCCGCTCCGTCCGAACCCGGCAGGCAGGCCGCGCGGCCCGAAGACTCCGGCCCGCTGATCCCCGAGGACATTGACGAGCCGCCCAAAACGCCCGATTACGATTATGATCGCCAGCCCACGGGCGCTTCCGGCAAATCCGGGTCCGTATCGGGCAAAATCATGCTCGGCGAGCGCACCACGCAGACCGGCAACCTGTTCGTTTACATCCCGGACATTGACAGCGTGAACAAGGCCGACCCGCGCGCCGTGGCGTCACAAGTCATCACCGCGGACCGCATCAAGGGCGGCATGGCGGAATTCACGCTCACGGGCGTGCCGCCGGGCAAGCACCTGATCCTGGCCCTGTGGGACATCAGCGAACCGCACTGCGACCTGACCCAGAGCTTCTGCGCCATCTATGAGGGACGCGACCGGCTCGGCCAGTCCGACCTCGTGGAAGTGCGGCCCGGACTCAAGACACAGGGCGTGCTCATCACCATGACTTCCAATGAAATGATGTAAATATCAGAACGGGTTATATGGGGCTGTTGAAAGAGCCTTGCGGCCGTAAAAAACAGGTGCAGGCACGCTGAAAAACGCCGCGTTCCCAGTCCCTATTTTTTACTGCGTTCGCGCCTTTCGTGCAGCATGTGGAGTTTTTCTATAGGCCCGATAAGGCTGATTATTCCGAATCGCCGGGATGATTCTTGTGGTTCCGGGCCGAGGCGTTGCGCATGGCGCGCAGGCGCGCGATATATTCGGCGGCGCGCTTTTCATGCCCCAGGTCCGATGGATGGTAGAACACGCTCCCCTCGAGGCCCGGCGGCAGGTATTCCTGATCCACCCAGTGGCCCGTGAAATCGTGGGGATACTTATAGGCGTCTTGGTCCCCCTGCTTTTCATCCGTGAAATCATAATTCCGCAGATGGAGGGGCACGGGGCCGAGGGGCTTTTCGCGCAGCGCTTTTTTGGCCCGGTGCAGCGCCAGGTAGGCGGAGTTGCTTTTCGGCGATGCGGCCAGGAACACGCAGCAGTTGGCGAGCGGGATTTCGGCCTCGGGCATGCCGGTGAACGCCACCGCGTCCACGGTGGCTGCGGCCACGGTTATGGCGTTGGGCTGCGCCATGCCCACATCCTCGGCCGCGAAGATCACGAACCTGCGGGCGATGAATTCCGGGGCTTCGCCGCCCTCGAGCAGGCGGACCATCCAGTACATGGCCGCGTCCGGGTCGGACCCGCGCAGGCTCTTGATCATGGCGCTGACCATGTCGAACCGGTCCGTGCCCAGGCGCTGGTAGTCGAGGTTTCGCTGGCACGCGGTTTCGCGGACATGTTCCGGGGTCATGGCCGCGCCCTGCGGCAGGGTGGCCGCGGCCATCTCGAACAGATTCAGCAGCACGCGCGCGTCGCCATTGCTGATGCGCAACAATTCCTCCACGGTGTCCGGCGGGGCGGCCGGCGCGGCCCGCTCCAGAAGCGCGCGCATGGCTTCGTCGTCCAGGCGGTTGAACCGGAAGATGCTGACCCGCGAGCGCAGGGCCGGGTTGAGCGCGAAATACGGGTTTTCCGTGGTCGCGCCGATGAGGAACAGGAGGCCGCTTTCGAGGTGCGGCAGGAACGCGTCCTGCTGCATTTTGTTGAAGCGGTGGAACTCGTCCACGAACACGATGGTGCGGCGGCCGTTGGCGGCGAGTCTCCTTTTGGCGGCCTCGACCACGGAGCGGATGTCGCTGACCTTGCTGGTGACTGCGCTGTATTCCTCGAACTCGGCATCCGCGCGGGACGCGATGATGCGCGCGAGCGTGGTCTTGCCGATGCCGGGCGGCCCCCAGAATACGAGGTTGGCGAGCATGCCCTTGTCCAGGATCGCGCGCAGGGGCTTGCCCGGCGCGAGCAGGCGCTGATGGCCCGCGAATTCCTCGATGTTTTGCGGCCTCATGCGCGCGGCCAGGCTCCGGGATTTCTCCAGGGCTTCGTCAAGCTGTCTGGTGAACAAGTCCGTCATGCGCGTGTCCGGCCGCGCCCGCGGTTCGCGGGCCGGGCCTCACACCTCGCCCTTGTTGATCAGCGCGATCATGGCCTGAATCGTGGCGTGATCCTTTTCCATGCTTTTCTTGAACCCGGACGCGATGGCTTTTTCGAGCTGGCCGCCGATGATCGGGGCTTTGACCCTGATAGTGCAGTCAATGATGCGCTCGCTCTTGCCGTCCGCGCGGTCCACGAACCGGCTTACGCCCTTCCATGTGAGGTTGTCCTTTTGCGCGGCAGGCTCCATGTGCCATGTCATGGTTTTGGCGGCGGCGTCGAAGGTGAGGTGCTCCACGAACTTGAACATGTCCGGGGAGAGCATTTTTTTGACCGCGCCGGGCACGGCGTTTTCTCCGGCTTCGAATTCGCGGCGGGTCTGCCAGCCCGTGGCGGTCTCCTTGCGTTCGAGGATGTTGCGCGGCTTGAGGCCGGGAATTTTTTCGATGTGCGCGAACCGCTCGTCGCGCGCGCGAAGCACGATGTCCACGGGCGCGTCGAAGACCTGCGTGAGCTGTATGTTCATGATTTGCCGCTCCTTGTGTGCGAGAGTGATTGCGTGCGCGGGGTCAGCCCTGTTTTAATTCCTTGGGTTTCAGAATCCACTCGAAGGTCCCCTTGCGCTCCGCGGGTTTGCCTTTGAAAGAGATTTTTGCGAGGCCGCCTTTCTTGAGGGCGTAGGCGTCCCGCGCGCCGGACAGGAACGCGGCCAGATCGCCGAGCAGGGGCGAGTGGCCCACGCACATGACCGCGGAATCCGCGGGCAGTTTGCCGATCCGTTTCAGAATTTCCGGTTCCGCGTCCATGGCGGCCAGGGCGTCCGTTTCCTCGACCCTGTCCTCGATGCCGTAGGCTTGCGCAACGATGCGTGCGGTCTGCGCCGCGCGCGGGTACGGGCTGGTCAGCGCCAGGTCCAGAGACGGCGCGTTTTTTTTGATTCCAGGCAGTTCCTCTTTCATGGATTCGACGCCCTCGGGCGTGAGTTGCCGGTCCCTGTCGGGCATGCCCGGGCCGCCGTCCTCGGCTTTGCCGTGGCGCAGAAGGTAAACGATCATTGCGATCCCTCCCCAGGGTGCGGATGCCGGGCCGCGCATGCGCCCGGCGCCGGATTGTTTGCGCAGCACAATTCATTATACAACGGCGCGCCGCGCGCACGGCAAAGAAAAAGCCGGAACTCCCTGGTTGGGAATTCCGGCCTGCCGTTCCAGATAGGGAATGCGCCGTGCGGCTTACTGCTGTCCCGCAGGCACGGGCGTTTTGCCGGAAGCAGGCGCTGCATCGGGCGAGGGCGCGCCGCCCTGTCCGGCCTGCTGTTTTTTAAGCATTTCCTGCAGGGCCTTGAGCTGTTCCTCGTTCAGTTCCACCGGCTTGCCGTCTTCGCCTTCTCCCACGGTCACGGTGTTCGAGTCTCCGCCTTCGCCCCCGGCGGTGAACTGGTTCATGTCCGTCTGCGGGGATTGCATGCCCATTTCCTGCTCGATGTCCGCGATGGCCTGATCGAGTTCCTTGATGGTCTTGGCGTCGCCCTTGAGTTCCTTGAGCGCGTCGCGGATCTCACGCAGGCGGTAGAGCGTGGCCGGGCTTATGTCCAGCGAGAAATCGAACGCCTCGACATAGCGCTCCCGCGCCTGCTTTCTGTACTTGCTGTTGTCCTTTTTGCCGTTGAGCGCCAGGAGCCGGGACACGCGGGCCAGGCCGATGATGATGTCCGGGTTGTCATCGCCCATTTCCCGCGCCATGTCGTAGGCCTTCTTGTAGGACTCATAGGATGAGTCCAGGAATTTCACGGATTTTTTGGGCTTCTTGCCGTCCTTGTCCCCTGCGTCTGCGTAGGGGTCCTCGAAATCCTTTCCCTTGTCCTTGGAGCTGTCCGCGGACTGGTTCAACAGATCGTTTTTCTGCTCGTAGATATAGCCCAACTGGTAATAGAGCTGGTAGTTGTCTTTTTCCTTTTTGAGAGCGTCCTGGTAAGCGGCCAGTGCGGCGTCCAGGCCCTTTTGCGTAAAGGCGCCCTTTTCCGGGTCTAGGGCGTCCTGCAGGGCCATGAAGGCCTTGATCTCGGGGTCGTGAACCTCGTACTTGAAGCCCTTTTCCTTGGTCTTCTTTTCCGCCCATTCGGTAATGATGGCGCGCGTGTCCGGCAGCTTGAACAGGATGTGCTTGAGAAGCACGCTTTCATACATGCGCTGGAGTTCGCGCTCGGAGGGCATCTGGGTTTTCTGGCCCTGGGCCTGCTGCTGGCGGATTTCCTCGATCTTTTCGCGGCGGAACGCTTCGTAGCCCTCGCCGCTGGGTTTGCGCACCGCGTCCACCATGATGATCTGGAATCCCATGCTGCCGCGGATCGGCTCGGAGAACTGGCCCGGCTTGATGCGGAACGCCACATCGGCCACGGCCTGGTCCATCTCCGAGCGGTTCTTCCAGCCCAGGGAGCCTTCGCTGTCCGCCGTGGCCTCGTCCTCGGAATACTCTTTGGCGATGCTGGCGAAGGATTCGCCTGCGTTGAGCTTGCGCCAGGCGTCGCGCGCTTTTTTCTCCACTTTTTTTGACTCGGCCTCGATCTGCTCCTGGGAGATGGCGTTGCGCGCCTTTTCCGCGAGCAGTTCGCGGCGGATGGCTTCCTTGTAGATTTTGTAGGGGATGCCCGCGCTGGCGATTTCCTGCTTATATTCCTTGTTCTTGCGGTTGTCCGCGATCCAGGCTTTGACGCGGCCGCCCAGGCCCGTGTTCTTGGCCTCGTCCGCGGGGCCGAGCATGCGGTCCCGGTCGCTCTTGATGCGCGCCTTGATTTCGCTGCTCGACACCTTGAGCTTTCGTTTTTCCGCTTCCCGGATCAGCGCCTCCTGTTGCAGAAGCTGGCGCACGGTGGTGGCGGCCACGGCCATCTGCATCTGGTAGTTGGTGATGCGCTGCGGGGAGCTGTTCATGAACTGCGTGAAATAATAATCGTACATGGCGCGGGGGATCTTCTTGCCGTTTACGGTCAGAATGGTCTTGTCCTTCTTGGACTGCTCCTTGCGATCCATGGGGCCGCCCATGCCGAAGTACAGGAAAATGCTGCCCACGAAAACAATGGCGATGATCCAGATGCCGATGTGCATCTTCCTGCGGATTTTGGACATTAACATGACGGGTTCACCTCGAGCAATTGAGTTTCTTGAAATCGGGCTTGCGTGTGTACCAGTCCGCGGCATGGGGCTTTGCCTGGGGTTGGAGGTCGTACCAGACGGTGCGGCGGGCGAGGCGGTAGCGCTGCGACTCGGTCTTGCCCTTCTTGTTGAAGCTGTGCATCTCGTGAAGCTCCAGGGCGCCGGTTACCGCGTTCACGGCCGCGATCTCCCTGGAGTCGTCCTTTTTGGTGATGGTGATGGCGTAGTAATCCGCGGCCTCGTCCCTGCCGGGCAGGCGCATGGATTCCTTTTTTATCTGCACGGCGTTCCGGGAATCCGCGATCAGGCGCTGGATGTGGCGAGCCACTATATGCGCGCCGGTCTCGTACAGGTCTGTCATGCGAGGGTCGCCCGCGGGCACGGTCACGGTTTTGCCGTGGGGGTGGTACACGCGGAATTTCTGTTCATCCGGCAAAAACGCCGCCACTGTGCACTTGTTGAACCCGTGCACGCCGGTGAGCCGGAACCAGTCCCTGCCGGGCGCGTTCAGCGCGGTTTTCTTCCAGTCCAGGTGATAGGTTTCGCGCAGGCGTTCGAGCGCGTCGGGATTGGTTGCGTCCTTGGGCTGGCGCGGTTGCGTGAGGAGGAACTCCACGGAATACGCCTCCATGGAATCGTACAGGGCCACGGTTTTCTCGATCACGGACTGGGGCGAACCTTCCGCGGGCGGGGCGGTTTCATCCGATTCCGCCGGGGCCAGCGGCTGCGCGAGCGCCGCTCTTTCATCGTCCGCTTTCCGGGCCGGCGCGCTTTCGCGGGCCGCGGGCGCTTCCCCGGCCTTTTTGTCTTTTTCCGTGGCCGCGGGCTTTTTGTCCGGCAGGGGCTGGTGTTGCTGTTTAGACATGAAATTCATGGCCGCCCAGGCGGTGACTCCTATGAGCACGGTCATGATGACCATCTGTTTCCAGTCCACGGGTTGCTTTTCTTCCATGAAAACCTCCGAGCGGCGTCAGGACCAGAGATCGGCCTGCCCGCCTTGAGTGAGACCGAAGTGCGCGTAAGCGGCCTGTGTGACTGTGCGGCCGCGGGGCGTGCGCTGCAGGAATCCGATTTTGGCCAGATAAGGCTCGTACACATCGTTGATGGTGTCGGTTTCCTCGCTGATCATGGCGGCCAGGGTGTCGAGGCCCACGGGGCCGCCGCCGAATTTTTCGATAATGGTGAGCAGGATTTTGCGGTCCATTTTTTCGAGGCCGAGATGGTCCACTTCGAGCATGGCCAGGCCGCGGCGCGCCATGTCCAGTGTGATGCGCCCGTCGCCCTCGACCTGCGCGAAATCGCGCACGCGCTTGAGCAGGCGGTTGGCCACGCGCGGAGTGCCGCGCGCGCGGCGGCCGATTTCGAGCGCGCCTTCCGCGTCAATGTCCACCTGAAGCGCCGCGGCCGCGCGGGTCACGATTTCCACCAGCTCCTCGTGGTCGTAGAAATCGAGCCGGTGCGAGATGCCGAAGCGGTCGCGCAGCGGCGAGGTGAGCAGGGCCGCGCGCGTGGTGGCGCCGACCAGGGTGAAGCGGGGCAGGTCAATCTTGATGGAGCGCGCGCTCGGGCCTTCGCCGATCACGATGTCGAGCTTGAAATCCTCCATGGCCGGGTACAGGGTTTCCTCGACGATGCGGTTGAGGCGGTGCACCTCGTCAATGAAGAACACATCGCCCTCGCCCAGGTTGGTGAGGATGGCGGCCAGGTCGCCGCTGCGCTCGATGGCCGGTCCGCTGGTGGACTTGATGTTCGCGCCCATTTCGTTGGCGATGATGTTGGCGAGCGTGGTTTTGCCCAGGCCCGGAGGGCCGTGCAGGAGCACATGGTCCAGGGGTTCGCTGCGCTGGCGCGCGGCCTTGATGGAAATTTCCAGATTCTTCTTGACCTGGGCCTGGCCGATGTAGCCGTCGAGGCGCTGCGGCCGCAGGCTGCGCTCCGCGGCGATTTCCTCGCCGGTTTTTTCGCCGCTCACAAGGCGTTCGGTTTTGTCGTCGCCGCGCTGCAAATCAATCTCCGCAAAGCAAAGTCAGAATGGCCTTCTGGGCGTGGAGCCTGTTTTCGGCCTGGTCGAAGATCACGGACTGCTTGCTCTCCATCACGGCCTCGTGCACTTCCTCGCCGCGGTGCGCGGGCAGGTCGTGCATGAAGATGGCGTCCGGTTTGGCCAGGGCCATGAGTTCGGGCGTGACGATGAAGCCCTTGAAGGCCCTGCGGCGCTGCGCCTCTTCTTTTTCCATGCCCATGCTGACCCACACATCGGTGTACACCACATCGGCGTCCCTGACCGCGTCCGCGGGGCGGCGCACGATCTGGAACTCGGACCCCGCGGCCGCAGCGTCGCGCCTGCCGCGGGACACCACGGCGGTATCCGGATCGTACCCCTTGGGAACGGCGATCACGAGGTCTATGCCCACGCGGGTCAGCGTATAGATCAGCGAGTGGGCCACATTGTTGCCGTCGCCCACATACGCCACTTTGATATGTTTCTTTTTACCTTTTTTCTCATAGATCGTCAACAAATCCGCCATGGCCTGACAGGGGTGGGAGAAGTCGGACAGGGCGTTGATCACGGGCACGGACGCGGCGTCGGCCATGAGCTGCACCAGCTCGTGCCTGTAGGCGCGGTAGATGATGCCTTGCGCGTAGCGCGAGAGCACGCGGCCCGTGTCCTCCATGGGTTCGCCCCGCGACGCGTGCGTATCTTCGCTGCTCAAGTACAGGCTCGTGCCGCCGAGCTGCGCGATGCCCACCTGAAACGACACGCGCGTGCGCAGAGACGGCTTCTCGAAATACAGCACGAACGCCTTGCCCGCGAGCACGGGTTTGGCCTTGCCCGCCTTGAGGTCGCGCTTCTGCCTGCCCGCCAGGGCGATGATGCGCTGAATGTCGTCCGCGCTCAACGAGTTCACGGAAATCAGGTCTTGTCCCTTGAGATTCGAGGCCATGATGGGTTCCCTCCCGTCGCGCGGGGTTATTTGCTCTCCAAGAGATACCGGCGGAACAGTTTCAGGAATGTGTCCGCGTGGCATTTGTTGATGATGAGCGGGGGCAGCAGGCGGATGATGGTGTCGCGGATGGCGTTGACGAGCACGCCGTGCTCCATGAGGAACGCGAGCGCGCCGGGCGCGCCTTTGTCAATCTCCACGGCGAGCATGAGGCCCATGCCGCGCACATCCGTGATGCGTCCGGTTTCCTGTGCGATGTCCCGCAGCCCGTGCTTGATGTAATCGCCCATCTCCGTGGCGCGGGCGAGCAGGTTTTCGTCCTGCACGATTTTGAAGAACTCGTTGGCGGCGGCGCAGGCCACGGGGTTTGCGCCGAAGGTGCTGGCGTGGGACCCCGGGGTGAAGGCGCGGGCCACCTGATTGGCCGCCAGAAGCGCGCCCAGGGGCAGGCCTCCGCCCAGGGGCTTGGCCAGGGTCATGATGTCCGGCTTGACCCCGCTGTG
>Ga0101944_10006997_pt1 | contig 11609 bp, 6 predicted proteins | sample DewCreD2012metaG_FD_75245 | JGI IMG/M metagenome (GOLD analysis project Ga0101944, IMG submission 75245) | Hot spring sediment bacterial and archeal communities from British Columbia, Canada, to study Microbial Dark Matter (Phase II) - Dewar... ... | reverse complement strand
ATCGGTTGGCTCTACGCCCGCAGCAGGACCGCCCCCGCCGATGACCGGCTGGCCGGCGAACTGCGTCAACAGCTCGCCCAGCGCGACGCCGACCTGGCCCAACTGCGCGCCCAACTGACCCAGACCCACGCCGCCACCGTCCGCGCCGAGGCCGACCGCGATGCGGCCAACAAACTGCTGGAGCAGGAACGCGCCCGCCACGAGCGCGATTTGCAGGCCCAGCGTGAGGCCCTGGACAAAGCCCTCGCCGACCTGCGCGACACCTTCAAGGCCCTGAGCGCCGATGCCCTCAAACAAACGGCACCGGAGTTCTTGCGGCTGGCCGAGCAGACCTTCGGCAAGTTCCAAGAAGCCGCCAAGGGCGATCTGGCCCAACGCCAGGAGGCCATCAGGGGCCTGGTCCAGCCGCTCAAGGAGCAGTTGGAGGCCTATCAGAAGCGACTGCAACAGGCCGAGGCTACCCAGGCCGGCATGCTTGGCGAGGTGCGCCGCCAACTGGAGACGCTCAGCCAACAGAGCCAGGCGCTGGCCCAGGAAACCCAGCAGTTCCGCATCGTGCTCAAATCCAACCAGGCCCGCGGCCGCTGGGGCGAGGAGACCCTCCGCCGCGTGGTCGAAGCCGCCGGCATGAGCGCGCACTGCGACTTCACCGAGCAAACCCGGGAGGGTGACGCCAAGCCGGACATGATCGTGCGCCTGCCGGGCGACCGGGTCATCATTGTGGACGCCAAGGTGCCGGAACTGGATTTTCTCAACGCGCTGGAGAACGCGGACCCGGCGCGGCGGGCCGAGTCCCTGGCGGCGCACGCGGCCAAACTCAAGGCCACCATCAAGGCCCTCGCCGATCGGGATTACCCGCGCCAGTTCCCCAACGCGCTGGATTACGTGGTGTTGTTTCTGCCGGCCGAGTCGCTGTTCAGCGCCGCGCTGGAGGGCGACCGCGACCTGATCGTGTGGGCGGCGCAACGGCGCATTCTACTGGCCACGCCGGCGTCGCTCATTGCGCTGCTGCGCTCGGTGAGCGTGAGCTGGCAGCAACACGCCCAGACCGAGAACGCCCAACGAATCGCCGAGGCGGCACAGGAATTCTACCGGCGCGTGGTCACGTTCACCGAGCACTTCGAGCGAATCGGCGCCGGGCTGGAGCGGGCCGGTACCGCTTTCAACGAGGCGGTGGCCAGCTTCCAAAGCCGGGTGCGCCCGGCGGGCGAGCGGCTGGCAGCACTGAGCGGGGGCATGCCGGGCAAGGAGCTGGCGAAGCTGCAACCGCTGGCAGACTCGTTGCGGCTGCCACCCGCCGGCGATTGAGAAACGGGGCCAAGCCGGCCCGACGCGGCCGGCAAGGCCCGCTACTCGTAAAGCAGGGCCGGCTGGCGGCGTTTTTGGAATGCTTCCAGATCCGCCGTCCACAGCTCCCGAATCTCCCCCAGGGATTTGTCGGCCTTGATGGCCGCCAGCGTTTGCGGGTGCAGCAACAAGTGCCGCATCTTGTCCGGATCGAACTGCCGCGGATACCACCGGTAAAGCGTCTTGGCTATCAGCAGGCCCACCTCCACGACCGGGCAGGCCTCGCGGTCGGTTAGCACGCAAGAGACTCCCCGACACAGCTCGCCCTTGTGAATGCTGGCGGTGGGGGTGAACTGAACGGGCACGAAGCGGATGCCTGGCAGGCCGGCGTTGTTCAGCTCGCCGGCCAGGCGTGTGTCCTCGATGTACGGCGCGCCCAGCACCTCGAACGGCCGGTCCGTGCCGCGGCCCACCGAAAGCGCGCTTTCCAGCAGGCCAATGCCCGGATACAGCGCGGCCGCGGTGAGGCTGCGCATGTTGGGCGACGGGTTGGTCCACGGCAGGCCGGTCTCGTCGAACCACATCGCCCGCCTCCAGCCCTGGCAAGGGATGACGGTCAGCCGGGCGTTGAGGTGCTGCTCGATGTTGTAGAGACGGGCCAGCTCGCCCACCGTCAGGCCGTGGCGCAGCGGCACGGCGTAGAAGCCCACGAAACTGGGCGGACCGGCGCGCACCGGGCCGCCGGTATGCGCGCCGGTGATGGGGTTGACGCGGTCCAGCACGATCAGCTCCTTGCCGTGCTCGGCGGCGGCTTCCAGCGCCAGCCCCAGCGTGGAAGGGTAGGTGTAGAAGCGGCAACCGATGTCCTGGATGTCGAACACCAGCGCGTCCAGGTCCGCCAATTGCTCGGCGGTAGGTTTGCGGGTGTCGCCATACAGACTGTGGATGGGCAGGCCGGTGCGCTCGTCGCGGCTGTCGGCCAATTTCTCATCCGCCGTGCCGCGGATGCCATGCTCGGGGCTGAAGAGCTTGACGAGTCGGACGCCCGGCGCGCGGTGCAGCAGGTCGATCGTCGGGCGGCGCTGGCGGTCATGGCCGGTGTGATTGGTGATGAGGCCCACGCGCTTGCCACGCAGCGGGGCGAAATCTTGCTGGACAAGCCGGTCAATGCCGTTGAGCACGGCGGCGCTGGCGGGGCGGCGCGACGGCGGCGCGGCGGGGCTGTTGGTGGCGGTGGGGCCGGGGGGCAGCGCCCCCGGCACGCCGGCGAAATTGAAGTCGGCGACAGCCTCGGCGGCCAATGTGCCCAACGTGGCGCGCAGCGGGATGACGTTGCCTTTCTCGGTGGGGTGATTGCGGTTGGACAGGAAGATGACAAAGGTGCGCGAGAACGGGTCAATCCAGAGTGACGTGCCGGTCCAGCCGGTGTGGCCGTAGCTGCCCAGGGGGAACCACCGCCCGCGCGGTCCGCTGTAACTGGAATCAATGTCCCAGCCCAGACCCCGTCGCGCGGTCACCGCAGGCGGCGTTTGCACCGAAGTCATCAACCGCACCGTCTCCGGCTTGAAAAGACGCACGCCCTCCAGTTCGCCCAGGTTGAGCAACAGCCGCGCGTAACGGGCCAGATCGGCTGCCGTGGTAAACAGGCCGGCGTGTCCGGCCACGCCGCCCATCTTGCGCGCCGTCGGGTCGTGCACCACGCCCCGGAACGGTTGCCCGTCCACGACCTCGGTCGGGGCGATGCGCGGGCGACGGTCCGGCGGGGGCAGAAAGCCGGTGTCGGCCATGCGCAGGGGCTGGTACAGCTCGCGGGCGCAGAATGTTTCCAAGGGGGTTTGGCTGACGCGCTGCACGATTTCGCCCAGCAGGATGAAGTTGATGTCGCTGTATCGCAGCGCCGTGCCGGGGGCGGTTTGCAACGTCTCGGCGCACGCCTTCTGAATGGCCGCGGCCTGGCCGGCCCAGGCCGACCGGGTCTCGATGCCCGGGCGCAACCCGGAGGTGTGGGTCAGTAGATGCCGCACAGTCACGGCCTCACGGCCTTCGCCGGTGAATTCCGGGATGTAGGTGCGCACCGGCGCGTCAAGCGCCACGTGCCCCCGCTGCACCAGCAGCATCACCGCCGGCGTGGTGGCGCACACTTTTGTCAGCGACGCGGCGTCGAAGAGGGTGTCTTCGGACATCGGCTCTTTCGCCGGCACGAGCGCCCGCCAGCCGTAGGCCTTGTGGTAGCTGTGGCCTTCGTGTTCCAGCCACAGCACGCCGCCGGGGCAACGCTGCTCGGCAATGGCCGCCTCAATGGCGGCGTCCAGCTCGGCCAGCTTCTCCGGTCGAAAGGCCGGGCCGGCCGCGGGGCAAACCAGCGCACTCAGCAACAGCAAACACCATGTCTGCAATCGCAAGCCCACCGGGGAGAATTCGCAATGAATCGTCATGACAACGGCCTCATTAAAAACCAGGGCCGCCGGCCCTTAAACAGAAATCTGCCGGCACTCCGCGCCCGCCATCAGCCGGCTGAACCTGGCCCGACCCCGGCCAACGCGCTCACGAGCCACGCAAAGCGGCTGGTCAACCTGGTAACCAAGGGCGCAATAGCTCGGGGACGCTATCCAGGCCCGCCGTGGGGCGCGGTGTCAGGTCCAGCAGGCCGGGACAGACCCGCAATCGCGAGCGGGAGTGGATGGCCTGAACTGCCGGCCGGCGGCGGGTTTAGGCCCGGGGATGGGCGGCGTCGTAGGCGCGCTTGAGGCGCTCGGTCGTCACGTGGGTATAGACCTGCGTGGTGGCCAGGTGGGCGTGGCCCAGCAGCTCCTGCAGGCTCCGGAGGTCCGCGCCGGCGTCCAGCATGTGCGTGGCGTAACTGTGCCGCAGCTTGTGCAGCGTGAGCCGCGGGTCCAGGCCCGCCAACCGCAGATACTTCTTCAGCCGCTGTTGCAGCCAATTGGCCGTGAGCGGTCCGGAGGTCTTGGCCGTGTGGGATTGAAAAACGGGAGACTGGCCGGCCGGCGGACGGGGCATCAGGTCCCAGTAGGTCCGGATGGCGTTTAACGCGGGGCGGCCGATCGGCACCAGCCGCTCCTTGCGGCCCTTGCCGCGCACGCGCACCAGGCCCTGCCCCCAGTCCAGGTCCTCGGCGCGCAGGTCAACCAGCTCGCTGACGCGCAGGCCGCACGAATACAGCGTCTCCAACAAGGCTACGTCGCGCACGCAGGCCAGAGCCAGCACCGGCCTGCCGGCCGCCGCCGGGGCACGGGGCGTGCGCAACGGCAGCAGCGGCGCCTGCAGCAAAGCCACCACTTGCTCAACGGTCAGGAACTTGGGCACACGCTTGGGCAACTTGGGCAGTTCAAGGTCCTTCAGCGGCGAGCTGGCCAGCAGACCGTGGCGGATCAGGAACTTGTAAAACGAGCGCAGGGCGCTGAACGTCACGCGCGTGGTGGAGCGGCCCAGACCACGCCGCCCCAGACACCTGAGAAAGGCCCGAAAATCATCGCGGTCGAGCCGTTCCCACGCCGGCGGGCGACCTCGTTCCTGGTGATGCCACCGGCGGAACTCCGCCAACGCCCGGGCGTAACCGCGCTGCGTGTGCGGCGAAGCACCGCGGTCGGTGGCCAGGTGCTGGAGAAACCTCCGCTCCCACCGGTCCGGCGGCACATCCGCTGGCGCGACCCCGTTGGGCGGCGCGGGCGGAGGGGGCGAAGCCTCCAAACCGGACGATGCCTCTGGTGGATTCACGTCGCTGTTGAATCAGTCTTCGGGGGCGTGGGCCCGGCCGCGGACGAGGCGGCAGTTTTGGGTTTCTCACGCGGCGGGAACTCGAAGCCCACGTCGCCCTCGGGCGTCAGCACCAGAAACGCCGAGAACGGCCGGCCGTTTTTCGAGATGAACTCGTTGAGCAGGGGGGTACGGCGCTGGGCCAGGAGTTGCTCGAATTCCTGGCGCTGCACGGGCCGCTGAAGGATGGTCTTGCCGGCGCGGAAACGGCAGCGGTTCGTGGCGGCCTGGGTGCGCTCGCACACGTAATGGGTCTCGGTTTCAAACACCTGCCCGCCACAGCGGGGGCACGGGCCAAGCGGCTTCTGCTTGGTGAAATCCGGCTTGGAGCGCGCGCTCTTGCGGCTGGACTTCGCTGTTCCGGTCTGGCGCGGTTCAAACTCGAAGGTGACCTTTCCGTCCTTCAACACCAGAAAGGCCTGGAACGGCCGGCCAAACCGCGAGATGAACCTGGGTAGCAGGTCCGTCCGGCCCGTGGCCAGCAGCTTGGCCATCTGGGGGCGCTCGACGGGCTGCTGCAAGATGACCTTGCCCGAGCTGAATCTGCAGGTCTTGTGCGTTCCCACGGCCTTTTCGCAAACGTAGTTGCGCCCGTGCTCGAACACGCGCCCGCCGCATTGCGGGCATCGGCCCAGCGGTTCCTGACCGCTGAAATCGGCCGCGCCTCCGGCTGGCGTATCCGGGCCGCCATGCGTCGAAAAGTCGAACTCCGCCTTGAAATCCCCGCTCAGCCGCAGCACGGCGTCGAACCGTTTGCCCTTCTTGCTGCGGAAACCCTGCAGCGGGCCGACCTGCCGGTCGCGCAGCAGGGCCTCGAATTCCTCCCGGCTGAGCAGCCGCCCGGCAATCGTCTTCCAAATGCTGAAATCGCAGTCGCGATTCGTGCAGGAAAAGCTCTTAAAGCGCTCGACCAGCGGCTGGCCGCACTTGGGACATTCTCCAAACGGTTCGCTGTCTTCCACGTGCTCGTCGGGGTGGAATTGTTTGGCCTTGGCGACCACCTCTTCGGTGAACCGCCGGATGTCGCGCATGAAGGCCTCCCGGGTGAGCTTCTTCTGCTCGATCTCACGCAGCCGGTACTCCCATTCGCCCGTCATCTCCGGGCTGGTCAGTTCCGGCACGGCGTTTCTCAGCAGCGCAATGGTCTGAATGGCCTTGGCGGTGGGCTGCAGCTCTTTGCCGTGCCGGACCAGGTAATGGGCCGCGATGAGCGTCTCGATAATGGCCGCGCGCGTGGCCGGCGTGCCCAGGCCCTTTTCCTTCATCGCCTCGCGCAGGTCCTCGTCCTCGACCAGTTTGCCCGCGCCTTCCATCGCGCTGAGGATGGTGGCCTCGGTGTAGCGGGCCGGCGGCTTGGTCGGGTCGGTCTGGATTTCGAGGCGCTCGGTTTCCACCCGCTCGCCCTGGGTCACCGGCGGCAGGTTTTCTTCCGCGCCCTGCACTTCGCGGCCATAAACTTCCAGCCAGCCGGGTTTGAGCAGGATTTTGCCCTCGGTCTTGAACGGCTCGCCTTCCACGCGGGTGATGCGGGTGGTGTTCTCGTATTCGGCCGGGGGAAAGAACACGGCGATGAACCGCTTGGCGATCAGGTCGAACACCGCCTGCTCGTCGCCGCTCAGCGAGGGGGGAAGGTTGCCGGTCGGGATGATGGCGAAGTGGTCGCCCACCTTGGCGTTGTTGAAGACGCGCTTGTTGAGCCGCACCCAGCCCTGGTCGAGGGCCTTGCGGGCGAACGGGCCGAGCGGGGTGTCGGCGAGCTTGCCGAGCGTGGCTTTGACCGTGGGCACGTAATCTTCCGGCAGGCAGCGCGAGTCGGTGCGCGGGTAGGTGATGGCCTTGTGTTTTTCGTACAGCGCCTGGGCCACCTGCAAGGTGCGCTTGGCGGAAAAGCCGAACCGGCTGTTGGCCTCGCGTTGGAGGGCGGTCAGATCGTAAAGCGGCGGGGCGGCCTGGCTGGCGGCCTTTTTCTCCTCCAGCTCGACCACGCCCGGTCGGCCATGGCACTTGCGCTCGATGGCCTCGGCGATTGGCCGATGCCACAGGCGCGCGGCGTTGCGATGCTCGTCCCACAACGAGCCGCGGGCGGGGTCGAGTTGGGCCTGGAGGTCCGGGACCGAAACCGGGTCGGAGACCGGCGCACCCGCCAGCCCCAGCCGGGCCAGCAACCGTTGGCAGCGGGCGAGTTCGTCTTCCTCCTTTTTGAACGCCTCGTCGAACCAGCGGCCGGCGTATTGGCCGGCTTGGGCGCGGAAGGTGGCGTGGATTTCATGAAAGTCGCGCGGCTTGAACTCCTGAATCTTCTGCTCGCGCTCGACGATGATGGCCAGGGTGGGGGTCTGCACCCGGCCCAGCGAGGTGACGGTGCTGCCCCGGCCGCCGCTCAGCCGCAGGGTGAAGGCGCGCGTGGCGTTGATGCCCACCAGCCAGTCGGCCTCGTTGCGGCTGCGGGCCGCCTGGGCAAGGGGCTGCATCTCGGCATCGGAGCGCAGGCGTTGAAAGCCTTCGCGGATGGCCTCGGGGGTCATGGATTGCAGCCAGAGCCGGCGGATGGGCTTGTTGGCTTTGGCGTATTGAACGATGTAGCGGAAGATCAGTTCGCCCTCGCGTCCGGCGTCGCAGGCGTTGATGACCTCGGTCACGTCCTTGTGCTTGAGCAACTGGCAGAGCGTCTTCACCCGGCCGCTCATCCGGTCGGCCGGCTCAAGATCGAATTCCTCGGGCATGATGGGCAGCTTGTCCAGCGCCCATTTGTCCTGGGCCTTCATGGAGTCGGGCACGCCCAGCTCGAACAGATGGCCCACCGACCACGACAGCAGGTAATGGTCACTCTCGTAGAATTCCTTGCCCTTCTTGAAACCGCCGAGCGCTTTGGCGATGTCGCCTGCGACCGACGGTTTTTCGGTAATGATCAGTGCTTTGGCCATAACGCGCGGCCCGCTTTTACCGCCAAGGGCCACCGGGACGCAATGCCAACATGCCGCGGTAGTGCCATGCGACCGGGCTGGGGGCGCGTCCCGGCTGCGCTGCGCAGCGATGCCTGCGGACGCTGCGGCCGGACCGGGCTTTTGCCCAACAGGGTTATGAGCCGCCCCGGGCGGTGGTCCGCGCGGGCGGCGTCATGGCGTGGGGCGGCTTGGCAGCGCGGAGTCAGCGGCCGCACGGCCCACTATTGGCCGGACCGTCCCGCGAAGAGCCGGTTTGCCTCTTCCAGAGTCTCCTTGGACCCGATGTCAAACCAGAGGCCGGGCACGCGCCAGGTGTACACCGGCACGCGCGGATACAACCACTGGATGAGGCGGCCGGGTTGGTCAGCGTTGTTCCCTTCGGCCACGTATTGCCGGATGAGCGACAGCGTGGCCTTCGGATAGTAGTAAAGCGCAATGCCGGTAAGCGTGCTGGTGGGCTGCTGGGTCGGTTTCTCCTGGAAAAACGTAATCCGGCCCTCGGCGTCCGTGGCGATCGCATTGTATTTGCGCACCTGCTCGAGGCTCCCGACGTCGTAAACCCCGAGCACCGGCGCACATTTTTCCCGGCAAAACCGCCCAAAGCCGTCCAGTGGCTGGCTGAACAAGTTGTCGCCGGCCACCACGATCAGGTCGGTGTCCAGGCGTTGGTTCGTCAGCACAAAATGGATGTCGCCGATGGCGCCCAACTTGTTGCTGTCGTCGGTGGACCCGTCGTTGACAATCGTGAACCGCAGGGTGGCCGTGCGGTAGCCATTGGCCCAGGCCTGAAACTGGTCGGCAAAGCGGGCGTTGGTGACCACAAAAACCCGCTCGATGCCGCCGATGGGGGCGATGTTGTCCAGGACGTACTCGATCATGGGCTTGCCCGCCACCGGCAAGAGCGGCTTGGGGCGGTTCAGCGTCAGCGGATACAGCCGGGTCGCATACCCGGCGGCCAAAATGATCACATTCATCGGCGCCTATTCAGCGACATCGGCCGTGCCGAATCAAACCCAAACGGGTCTCGCTCCGGGGAGACCACCGCCCGGGGCCGTGGGCGGCCCACGGCCAATTCCAGTTCAGGGCTGGAGGGACGCCTTCCACGGCGTCCGCGTGGGGTCGGGGTAGAACCCGACCCTCCAAACCATCCTTTCGAGGGACGCCGGCCGGGTGCTTCGGCCCAAGGCCATGCGCCGGATGGGGATGTTCCGGCGCTTCGGCCACAGCCTGTTCCTGGAATGGCGCTCTCGGCAGAAGAAGCCCCATCACAAAACGGCCACCAACTCCTTCCGCGCCACGAACCCCGACCATCATCGCCATACCCTCGCCGCATTCAGGGCCCGCCAACCCGACCTCCAGACCGGTTCGTGAATTGGCTTTGAACCCCGCGCGCTTGGCCTACCGCCTTGCCAATTCGCCCCTGGTAAGCCAGATTCTGTTCACCAACAACGGCGTGCGGCGGATGATCACCACCCGACAGTTCGATGCCCTCAACCGCCTGACGCGGGTTGCCTCGCTTGGAGGGACAGCTTCCACCCTGTCCTCGCGTGGAGAGACAGGTTCCATCCGGGTTTATCTTGGTGGGAACCGCCGTAACGCAGACTGCCAGTCTGCTGTATCGCGGATTGCCAATCCGCAACCGCACGAAGAAGTCTCTGCCCGCCGACTGCCAGTCGGCGAAACGGCAGGTTGCCAACCTGCGCTACCAGGTTGCGGCGCCTGCGCCGTGGTGGTTCCGGCAAGGTGCGCCCGTTCCACACTGTCCCCGGCTATCGCGAGCAGTTTCTGGCCTTACCAATACGACGCGCTGGGCCGCCGCATCCGGCAGACCACGTCCGATGGCAGCAGCGGCAGTTGGCAAGTGACGGAAGACCTGAGATTGGTGAGCGATCCGGTGCTGTTTGGCCGGCACATTGCGGAGCTGCGGGCCAGCGACAACGCCCTGGTGCGCAGCTACGTATGGGGGCTGGACCTGAGCGGCGGCCAAGCTGGGCCTGCCACCATGCAAGGGGCAGGTGGCGTGGGCGGGTTGTTGTGGATGACGCAGCACACCGGCCCCGACGCCGGGATGCACTTCGCCGCGTACGACGGGAATGGCAATATCGTGGCTCTGTCCGCTGTGTCGGATGGGTCGGAGAGCGCCCGCTACGAATACGGCCCGTTTGGCGAGCCGATTCGCGTCACCGGCCCCGCCGCCACCCTGAACCCCTTCCGCTTCTCGACCAAGCGCACCGACAACACGACGGATTTTGTGCTCTATGAATGGCGGATTTACATTCCTTCGCTTGGCCGTTGGCTCAGCCGCGATCCCATCGGGGAAAAAGGAGGAATGAGTCTGTATGATTTTGTCAGCAATAACAGCGTTTCCTCTGCGGACTCCCTCGGACTGGTGACATTTCGGTTTGAAGTTATTGTTGGCAAGTGGAGGGGATACTCCGGTGTATGGTCTCAACCTTGGTATGCAGGAGACGGTTCGTATGTAATTGCGGATTATTTTGCTTCCTCTACGGTAAATATAAACAATAGACCTCACCCTTGGTGGCCCTGGCCGTCAGCTAGTTACTGTAACAGCGTTGACGCCGGCAACATATTTGACTCAACGGCGGCGCACTGCGGGACGATAAATGTATATGCCAACGATCCGTGCGGTGGGACCTTCCACATCAGTGGTCTTTACACGGCCATTGTTTCGGGCAGTGGGCCGGAGGGTGGATACGGCCATGCATGGCTCTATTCTGGGTCTGGTGGAGTTTTATCTCACGTAACAGCGATTCCCCAGTCTCCTGTACCAATGGCTATAGCGCTGATCTCAGAGGATGTGAAGCGTGAGCCTAAGAAGGAGAAGTTGGTAGTTCGATATGAGCCCTATATTGATATTCCCCATGGCGAGCTAACCTATGCTACTGCGACTGGAACGATTTTTATTAACAAATGAGCCAAATGACGCTTCGTGCCTCGATTAGACTGTTGGTTTTCATCGCACTTCCCTTCGTTGGTGGCTGTGGGAGGCTGTCATTGGAGCAGCAACTCATTGTCGCATCGCAACACGGTAATATTCCGGAAATCAAAAGGCTTTTGGCATTGGGTGTGAACGTGAATTGTAGGGATCCGTCTTTGGACGGTGGCACTCCGTTGATTTGGGCAGTACGGCAAAGGCGAGAGGAGGCCGTTGAAGTCTTACTCGCTGCGGGAGCCGATCCCAATATTCGGACTGGAACTGGACAATCAGCACTTTTCTTTGCAATTGGGGACCCCCTCGAAGACAGGAGCCGTACCATAGAGGCTCTTGTTTTAGGCGGAGCTAACACGGAGGAATACAAGAAACTGTTTGAGAGTCTTCCGAGAAATGACCTGAACCGAGTTGCTTTTGAACAGGCCATAGCCCTAAACAATCAGTGCACAACGAACCGGCCTTAATTTTCCAGTCGCGCATTCACCGCTAGCCTCTAAAGTAAAGGGGTCAGAGATGAATGGCGCTTAGTTAACCCAAGTTCGTCAGTTGGCGGAAGGCAGGGCTTGATTTGGAGGCACTTACGACTTTTTAGGGCCGATTTTCGGCACTACATTCGGCAGGATCTTGGGCCGTTTCGGCAGGGCCAATCC
>Ga0101944_10006996_pt1 | contig 11610 bp, 10 predicted proteins | sample DewCreD2012metaG_FD_75245 | JGI IMG/M metagenome (GOLD analysis project Ga0101944, IMG submission 75245) | Hot spring sediment bacterial and archeal communities from British Columbia, Canada, to study Microbial Dark Matter (Phase II) - Dewar... ... | reverse complement strand
AACCTTGGGAATGCCCGAAGAGGCGGGAACGGGAATAGGAGAATGACGGTTGCCGTAAGATTCGGCGGGAGCGTAGGTGGACCAGAGGGTGTAATCGTGAAAGCCGTGATAATTCCCCTCGAATTTCAAAATGATTTCGCGCCCGGTGTAGGCGCGCGCCACGCGGATGGCGTGCATGGTCGCTTCGGTGCCGGAGCAGGAAAAGCGAACCATCTCTACGGCGGGACACATGTTGACGATTTTTTCGACGACTTCGATTTCCAATTCGACAGTCATCGCCGCCATCGTTCCCAGTTCGATTTCTTCCCGCACTTTGGCGTTGACCTCGTCGTAGGCGTGTCCCAAAATGATGGGACCGAACGCGAGACGGTAGTCAATATATTTGTTGCCGTCCACATCCCAAAGATAGCCGCCCTTCGCCTTCGACATATAAGGGGTTATCCCAGCGCCCCAGTAACGGAAGTTGGAATTTACGCCCAAAGGGACAATCGCCTGCGCCCTTTTTTGCAGCGCTTGGCTCTTTGCGAAGTTCTTCATAACATCTCCTTTTGTTTTGTTATGCGAGACTCAGGTTCGCATGAATAGACCTATTGAGATGCGGGTTCGTCCTCCACCAATCCAGGCGGAATCCGCCATTGATAAACGTCTTTGATGACGATTGGCACAATGGAAGTGGTCGTTTTACGAACCCCCGCCAGCTTACGGACCACTTCGGTGACAAAATAATAAATTTCCGCTGTGTCTTTTGCGACCAATTGAATACTGACGTCATTCTGCCCAATGCCGCAGGCGACATAGGTCACGTTATCATAATCGGCGAGTTTTTTAGCGACCTCCAGCACTTGGTCAGCCTCCACCTCCAGCCAGACATCAGCCCGAATAGAGAAGCCCAGCGTCTCAGGATTAACTACCGCCCCAATCTGAATGACCCCTGCCTCCATCATTCGCTCGATTCGATAGCGAATCAAACGTTCGGAAGTATCCCCCATTCGACGCGACATTTCAGAAGCGGACATACGTCCATCTTCAAGTAACAAATTGACAATTCTCAAGTCTGTCTTGTCGAATTTATACATGTTTTATCTATTTTTTTTCCGAAAATAACAAGCCAACTATACTCCAATGAATTTTTATCGTCAAGGAATTTGGATGAGAAAAATTCCCCCGCCTTCGTTTCCAACTTTCGGAGTTGACAACCTCGTCAAGACTGGCTAAACTATACGAAAAGCCTGTGCATCTTTTTTTCGTCAGGCAAGGATGGAACCGACCATGGCAAAAACAATCGCATCAGCGCATATCAGCGGCAAGAGTCTCTTACCGGCAGCCATCAGCGGCTGGGAAATGTTCATGCGCGACCAAGGACGTTCCCCCAATACCATCAAGGCTTTTCTCTCCGACGTTCGCCTGCTCACTCATTTCCTCCCTCCCGACCAATCCATCGCAGCCATCGCCACCGACGACCTCAACCGCTTCTTTAACTGGATGGAAAAAGAACGCGGCGTTCCCTGCAGCCCCAAGACCCTCTCGCGGCGCATCACCTCCGTCAAATCTTTCTTCCGCTGGCTGCGGCAATACGGCGTTTTACCCATAGACCCCGCTGAAAAAGTGGCGCAGCGTTCCGCCATCAGCCCCCTGCCGCAGGTATTAAGCGAAGAAGAGTATGAAGCCGTCCTCCTTGCCGCCGACCGGCAGAGACGGAAAGAAAAGCCAGACGCCCGCCCCTTTACCCTGCTTTATCTGCTTCTGACCACAGGCATTAAGAAGAGCGAATGCCTCGGCGTCCACATCAATCATATTGACCTCAACGCCAAAAGCGGACCTTTCGTTTTCATCCGTTATGCCAGCCCCGCCAACCGCTATAAAGAGCGAAAAATCGAACTTCAAGAAGACTGGACAGCCGCCTACCAGGAGTATCTGACTCAATACAAACCCGCAGACCAGGTGTTCCCCTGGTCGCCGCGCAGATTGGAATACCTGCTCGAAGACATTGGAACGGAAGCGGGGCTTTCAAAACACCTCTCCTTCGACATGTGCCGCTGGACTTGCGCCTTGCGAGATTACCAATCCGGCGTGGAAGCGGACGCCATTCGCCAAAAGCTTGGCGTTTCCAAGATTCAATGGCGCGAATTGTTCATCAAAATAAGGCAATTGAACGGAGAAATCAAATAATTTCCCCCGCTCTCATGTTTTCTGCGAAGGTCACTCGTCCCGCTCGCGCGTACGAGAAAGAGAAAAATATAAGACGCTGGTTGTAGAATCGGTCAGGCGGCGGGGATGCGCCGGACGGTAGCCCGGCACCCAGATGATTTCGTCTCCCGCGCACAAAAGGGGCCATTTATCCCGCGCCCGCTGCGGCATTTTCACATTGACGAAAAAATCCGAAAGTTTTTGCTTATGACCGTCCATGCCAAGCGGAGCAAACTGGTCGCCTGGGCGGCGGACACGGAGGCGCAGGGGTTTATCCAAACCGCCGGCGTCCAGCCAAACCTGGAAAGGGTCTTCGTTGCGTATCGCCTGTTCCCGCGCCAACATGGGCAGCCTCCATCGCTCGCCGGAAAACCACCAAGCCCCGGCAAGTTCAATTTGACAAGGAATGGACACCGGCAGCGAGGGCGCTCCCATCAACTGGGGCCAGAGATTGAAAGGCAGTTCCGCCTTTGCGGCGCAGATGTATAAATGTTTCGTCTCGCGGAACATTCGCAAACCGCCTTTTAAATCCAGACGCGAGGAGTCGTGAGAAGGATGATTTACCATTGCAACCGCGCGGTCAAGGGTGGCAAAATTAACTTCCACGCCGGGCGCAAGAGTTTGCATGGCATGGCGCACAAGACTGCGCTGCAAGCCAAGCGAATATTTAGACAGCGTTTCAACGTCGAAAGTAACCGAATATTCGTCCGCTTCCGTCAGGGCTTCATGCCACGCGGTCTCCAGCACATCCATCAACAGCGCATAATCGCTTTTCAGCGATTGAGACATGCGTAAAACGGCTTCCGAAAACTTGGGATTATACGTCTCCAGCGTGGGAATCAGCAGGTGGCGGATGCGGTTTCTTTGAAAGTCAATGGATTCATTGCTCGAATCGTACTGGGGACGCAACCCATGAGCGGCGCAATAAACTACGGTTTCCTCCCGCCGCATGTTCAAAAGCGGGCGCACGACGGGAATATGCGGGTCAAAAATTTTAATAATGGAACGATAAGACATCCCTTTCAACCCGCTGAGGGCGCTGCCCCGCAGAAAGTGCATGAGGATGGTTTCCACCTGGTCGTCGGCGGTATGTCCTACCGCCACCGCTTGGGCGCTGCGCTCCCGCGCCAGTTTGAAAAGAAACTGATATCGCAGGGTGCGGGCGGCTTCTTCCAGAGACAATTTCTCGCGCGCGGCGTAAGCGCGGACATCCGCCCCTTCGATGTAACAAGGCAGCATCAACCTCAAGGCTGTCTTTTCCACCGCCCGCGCATCCTCGGCGGATTCAGGGCGCAGGTGATGGTCGAAATGCCCGACAATGACCGAATAATCGGCGCGGCGCAGGATATCCAACAAGCACAAACTATCTGGTCCGCCGGAAACGCCGACAACAATCGGGCGCTCACGAACAAGCCCGCATTCATCCTTTAAAATGGCTTCGATGTTTTCAGTCATCGCTTTCCATCGCCAAAGACCAAATCTTTTCGCAAAGCGAACCTTTAGAGCCTACTGGAAATTAGATTTGATATAACTCGACCAGCACGCCGCCCGTCGCTTCAGGGTGGATGAAGGCATATTTCTTTCCGTCGGAAGCGGCGCGGGGTTCCTCGTTGATAAGGCGGACGTTCTTGGCTTTGAGTTGAGACATCATCCCCTCGATGTCATCCACTTCGAGACAGAGGTGATGCATTCCCGGTCCGCGCTTGGCGAGATATTTAGCGATGCCGGAATCGTCGGTGGTCGGCATCACCAGTTCCACCTCCGCGCCGGCGAGGGGCAAAAACGCCACCTGTGACTTCTCGGCGGGGACGTCACGTAATTCGTGCAACTCAATTCCAAGCGCGTCGCGCCAGAAAGACAACGACTTTTCCATATCGTCCACAACGACGGCTACATGATTAATGGCTTTAATTTTCGGCATGGTTCCTCAACGGATGAATGAGATTAAGTTCCAAGCCGTGATTATAGCCCGAAAATCCCCCGCTGGATTCCTCGTGAAGGCGGCAATTAAATGGACAGGCAGTCTGTTTTCAACTTTTGAAAGAATCCCCTGAGCCGCTCTTGCGCCTCCCCCGACAAAACCAGCGTAAGCCCAAAAGCGACCAGCGTGACTGTGATAAAGAAGAAGACCGCTTCTTCCACAGGCAACACGCCGCCGAGCAGCCACCCCGTAGATTGGTCCGCTGCAATCGTCCAGGTGGAGTCGGCAATGGCAAGCGAATCAACGGCGGAAAGATACGTCCCCATGGGGAGAATGGTCAGAGCGGCTAACTTTCGATAATGCCAGAGGATGTCCGCGCCAAAGAGAAGTTGAGGCGCAACGGCGGGCAGCGCCCAAAAAAAAATGATGGACAGGTAAGTGAATGATTCTGGTCCCGCGAAGAACAGACTTGCGGAAATCGCCCAGACCGCAAGAAGAACAGCAAACGACCCGACGCGGAGCGCCTTCGATGGGACAAAGTTTCCGCTGGGGTTTTGCCTGAACGCAAGAAAGCGCCACCATAACCCCGCAAACAGGGTTTCCAACACAAAGAAAGTGTATTCCTCGATTGGAACGTAGCCCAACACGACGCCGGAGACCAATTGCGGGTTGTAATACCAAACTCCCGTCGCAACGAGGTAGTTATCCCAGGGCGTTGTGTAAAGCAAGGCGAGCAAAATGTGAATCCCAACCGCAATCCAAAACAGGCGACCCGCCTTGAAGCGTGGATTCTCCCGGCGGTTTTTTATATCCGTGAAGTGAACGACAAGCAAAACAAGAATCGGGACAACGAGAAAACGCAGGAGAAAGCCAAAGTAGGTCATGGGTTATTTTCGAGGGGAAACCCGCATCGTCACGCCGGGACGCGGTTCGAGGGTCGCGCCCATGTGAGCGCGGACGTTATTGTTCGTCAATTCAAAGGTAAAGGTTTGCAGCAGGCGGGCAAGGACCAGCCGCGCTTCCGCCTGACCGAAAGCCGCGCCAATACAGGAGCGCGGTCCGCCGCCAAAAGGGATGTAGGCATAGGGCGGTTGTTTGCGTCCGCGCGCAAAGCGCTGCGGACAAAAATCCTCCGCGTCTTCCCAAGATTCGGGGTCGCGGTGAGTCAGGTAAATCGAATAAAACAAACGCTCCCCGGCGGGGACGCGGCTGTCGTCGAAATCCATCTCTTCGGCGACAATACGATTGCCGATATGAATGGGCGGATACAGCCGGAGACTCTCTTTGATAACCTCGTCCAGCAAATGCGGCTGCCAGCCCCCCGCAGCGGAGGGCGGAGCGCCGCCAAGCGATTCGTCCAGTTCGCGGACGAGTCTTGCGTGAATGTCGGGGTGAGCGCCAAGCAGATAAAACGTCCACGCCAGCAGCGCAGTGGAGGTGTCGTGTCCCGCGATGAGCATGGTCAACATTTGGTCGCGGATACTGCCGTCGTCCAAACCGGCGTCTATTAAATGCTGAAGCAGGTCGTCTTTGGAAGAATCGGCGCGACGGATGGAAATGATTCCGTAAAGATAATCGTCCAATTCCCTCAAATGTTTTTTATATGCGGGGCGCGGAATCTTGCGCCAGAAAATCCACGCGCCGGGAGAAATATACGCGATGGCTTTGAGGATGGGAGTCCAGATTCGCGGCAGGTCGTTCCAAACGTCCACGCTGAACAGCGCCTGCATGACGATAAGCAGGGCAATCTTGCGGCTTTCGACCAGCATATCCACCTCTTGACCGCCGCGCCATTGGCTTGCGACCCGGTCTGCGCTGGCAAGCATGAGTTGGACGTAGCCGTCGAGTCTGGAAGGGTGAAGCGGCGGCTCCATCAACTTGCGATACCGGTCATGCTCCCCTCCGTCTGTGACCAACACGCCGCGCCGCAGTAAATCGGTCACCGGGTCGGCGTTGCGCCATTTGACTTTGCCGCGTTCCGCAACCAGCACCTTACGCGCGAATTGCGGTCCGCCGACGACAAAGGGATGAAAGGCTGGCAGGGGAATCTGAAAGAAACGCCCGACGCGGGAGTAAAGGATTTTCAGCGCGCCAAGCGGCGAACCTTCGCGCAGCATGGAAGCGAGAGCGAGCCGCGCGGTTTCAGGGTCAATGGATTTTGAGAATTTCACAAACTCTTCACTTTCAGCCAAATCGAAGGCAGGGCGGCAAGTTTCTCCCAAGCGCTCAAGGAAGCGCGGCGGGTAAAGACATCGTAATCATGCTCCTCGATGTCGTTGAGGATTCCTTCATATAAGATGGAGGCGGCGCCGATGGCAAGCCGCCCTTCGCGTTCCAGCATTTTTACCCCCGCCCATGATTCGCGATACAGCCGGCGCGCGCGCTCAATTTGGAACTTCATAAAGCGCCGCCAATTTTCCGTGACGCGCCCTTCCGCAATGTCGGCTTCGGTAAGACCGTACAGAACGAGTTCCTCCAAGGGCAGGTAAAGACGCCCATTGCGGTAGTCCTCGCCCACATCCCGAAGGATATTGGTCATTTGCAGGGCGACGCCAAGTTTGATGGCGTAAGGCGCAGCCTCGTGACTTTTGAATCCGACAATGTACATGCTCATCAAACCAACCGTTGAGGCGACGCCGTAGCAGTATGTCGCCAAGTCGTCGAAGGCGCGGTAGCGGAATTGGGACAGGTCGCGCGCCACGCCGTCAATCAACTGCAGGGCGTAACGGCGCGGGATGCGATATCGGGTCAGGGTATCCGCCCAGGCGGAGGCGACCCAATCATCGCCGCGGGCAAAACCCGATTCGACAATTCCGCGCCAATAGTTCAACTCCTTATCCCGATTTCCTTCAGACCGCGCTTCGTCCACAATGTCGTCCACAACGCGGCAGAAGGCGTACAAGGCGCGGACAGCGGAGCGTTTTTTGGCGGGAAGCAAACCGGAAGCGAAATAAAAGGACTTGCTATGCGCGGCGGTGACGGCAGCCGCATGACGATAGGCTTTTTTCAAGGAAGCGTCCTGATTCCAATGAGAGAAAAAAGGGGGGACGGGATGATGAGGGATTTGACCCGCGAGGTCGAGAAGTTGACGCTCCCAATTTGCATGTGCCTGCATTCTGTTCTCCTTCATAAAATCACGGGCGGACGCGGACGAGCAACTCACGCTGAATTATACGAGATTTGTCATATTTGTCAATATTTTGTATAGTATTTTCTGTGTAAATACTTGACAAAACATAGACAAGTGATACAATGACGCCGCGCTTTCAGATAAGGAGAACTCATGAAACCAACCGCCATTGTCATTGGCGCGGGAATCGGCGGAATCGCAACCGCCGCCCGCCTCGCTAAAAACGGATACGACGTGACCGCGCTGGAAAAAAACGAAACCCCCGGCGGACGCTGCAATCAAATCGTCCGCGACGGACACCGCTTTGACGTCGGTCCGACTCTCTTCCTCATGCCCGAAGTTTGGGAAGAGACCTTTGCCGCGCTCGGCGAAAAGATGAGCGACCATCTCGACCTGCGCCGCATTGACCCGACTTACAAAGTCCATTTTGAAGACGGCTTGCAGCTTTCGCTGACCTCCAACATCGGCGAGATGCAGACGCAGTTGGAAAAGGTCGAAAAGACCGCTTTTACCGGTTTCCTCAACTACATCGCCGAAGGGAGCAAACATTACAAACTTTCGCTGGAAAAATTCGTCGGGCGCAACTTTTTCAACATCTTCGAATATTTCAGCCTTGCCAACCTGCCGCTGATTTTCCAACTCAAGGCGCTGGAAAAACACCACCGCAACGCGAGCCGCTTCTTCAAAGACGAGCGCCTCAAAGCCGCCTTTACCTTCCAAAACATGTATCTGGGACTCAGCCCCTACGACGCTCCCGCCACCTACTCCCTACTGCAATACACCGAACTCGCCGAAGGAGTCTGGTATCCGATGGGCGGGATGTACGCGGGCATTCAAGCGTTGACCAAAATCGCGGAAAAACTCGGCGTAAAGTTCATTTATAACGCGGCGGTGAAATCGTTGAATGAAGAACGTTCAACGTCTAACGTTCAACGCATCAGGAGCGTCACACTCGAAGATGGAAGAGAATTTTCAGCGGAGCTCTTCGTCGGCAACGCCGACCTGCCTTACATCTACGACCAGTTGCTGCCCGACCGCGCCGAAGCCGAAAAACTGCAAAACAAACTTTACACCTGCTCCACCATCATGTTCTATTGGGGCGTGGATAAAGAATATCCGCAAATCCGCCCGCACAACGTCTTCCTCGGCGGCGATTACAAGGCGTCCTTCGACCAAATCTTCAAAGACCACACCCTTCCCGAAGTCCCATCGTTTTACGTCCATGCGCCCAAGCGCATAGACCCCGCCGCCGCGCCCGAAGGACAGGATACGCTCTACGTATTGGTTCCCGTCGGGCATCTTTCTGCGCGGACGAAACAGGATTGGGACGCGCTGGTCGCCCGCGCAAGAGAGACGGTCTTTGCCCGCCTCGCCAAAGAAATGGGCGCGGAAGACTTGCGCGAGCATATCAAGTTTGAAATCAATTATCAGCCCAAAACATGGAAGGAGCGCTTCAATTTGGTCAACGGCGCGGCGTTTGGGTTAAGCCACAACTTCTGGCAGGTGGGCTTCCTGCGCCCGCAAAACCGCCATAAAAAATACAAAAACCTGTATTTCGCGGGCGCGTCCACGCACCCCGGCACGGGATTGCCCATCGTCCTGCTTTCGGCTCGCTTGGCGGCGGAAAGAATTCTTAAGGAAGCCGCAAGCCGTCAAGTCGAAAATTACGGTTGGGAAAAGGTTACGGCGGGCGGTTGATTTTTCCCAAAAGAAGGTACAATAGCCGTGCAAAATCTTTGCAAACTATCAACCTTTCCGCCGCCGGAGTTCTTATGTCACTTAGCAAAACCCCCGTATATAACCTCAAGGTCGTTCTGCAAGAAACCAACATTGCAGCCGACACTTTACGCGCCTGGGAACGGCGTTACGGGCTGCCCATGCCGCAGCGCACCGCAGGGGGACATCGTCTCTATTCGCAATACGACATCGAGACGATTAAATGGCTGATGGCGCGGCAAGCGGAAGGGCTTTCGATTTCCCGCGCTGTGGATTTATGGAACGAACGCAACGCTTCCGGAATCGACCCGCTGGCTGGCTTCAACGCCCCCGACCTCCTCTCCACTCAGGCGCTTCCCGCCCTTTACGTTTCGCCGGACACCAACCTCGATTCCCTGCGGAGCCAATGGATTGAAGCGTGCATGAAGTTCAGCGAATCTCATGCCGAGCAGGTTTTGAACCAGGCGTTTTCCATGTTCCCCGTCGAAGCGGTCTGCGCGGAAGTCTTGCAAAAAGGCATGGCGGAGATTGGGAACATGTGGTACGGAAACCAGGCGACAGTCCAACAGGAGCATTTCGCTTCGGGGTTAGCCATGCGGCGGTTGGATTCCCTGCTCAGCGCCACCCCCGCCCCATCGCGCAATCAGACGGTTTTGGTGGGATGTCCTCCCAACGAATGGCATACTTTCACGCCTTTGCTGCTCTCGCTCTTCCTGCGCCGCCGCGGATTGAACGTCGTCTATCTGGGCGCAAACGTCCCCGCCGAGGATTTTTCGGACACCGTCAAATCGGCGCGCGGAAGGTTGATTATTCTGGTAGCGCAGACTTTGGTCTCCGCCGCCGCGCTGCAAAGCGTCGCGCAGGCGCTAGCGGATTTGCGCGTCCCCATCGGTTACGGCGGGCGAATCTTCACCCTCCTCCCCAGCCTGACCGAGCGTATCGCGGGACATTATCTGGGAGATTCGATTGCGGCTGCGCTCGACTCGGTTGAATCGATTCTGCAAACCAGAGGAACGGACAAAATCAACGCGCCCCGCCCTGCGGCGAGGAAATACATCGAAGCCCATCGTTTCTTCACGCAGAAACGCGCTCAAATCGAAAGCGCCGTCATCGAAGCCGCCCGCTCCCGCTCCATCCGTCTGGAGGGACTCCAAACGGGAATCCAATATTTGGGCGATAACATCGCCGCCGCGCTGCAGTTGGGCGATATGGAATATGTCGCCAATGAAATGAACTGGCTGAAAACCCTGCTCAAAGCGTACAACAGACCCGCGCAAGAACTGGCGGATTTTATGAACATCTACTCCCGCGCCGTGGACAAACATATCAACGGTCAGGGCGACCCCATCAAAGACTGGCTCAAAGAACAGTCCAGGCGGGAACAAGAAGAGGAAACATGAACAAGGACATTCTCTCCAATTTTTACAACGAACTTCTGCCGCTCTTCCAGCCGCAGACCGAAAAACAGGCAAGCCGCCTCAAACCGCAAGACCTGGAACACGCCAATTTTCGCTATATCTTTTCGGTGGACGGCATGATTAAAATCAGCCGCCTGATAGAAGGCTCGGTGATTAACACGCCCGGCGCGGCGGACGCTCACGTCTCATTTCAGTATTTCTCGCGCATTGCCGCGCAGAAAAAACAGTACAAGCGGGTCGCGGAATCAGCCAAGGGTTTATGGCTGTACGGCGTTCCCGACGCGCCGCTTCCGCAATTCCCGCGCACGGTCGGCATTAATACCAGCGGGACGCCGCTCGAAGACTATTGGTTCGTGGTGGCGTATGGACCGGGGATTTATTCCTGCCTGCTGGCGAAAGAAATTGACCCTCAATCGGGGCAGCGCATCTACGAGGGTTTCTTTACCTTTGAGACTCAAACCGCCTACCAAATCATTCTCATCTTAAGTCAGATGTTCCCCGCCCAAGTTCCAACCCCCATTCCGCCTTCGGAACATCGGTAGTTTACAAACTTACGTTAGTCGCCGAAAGTTTGGGCAGCGCCCAAGCCTGATAGATGAGAAACGTTCGGGACGTTTGCGTAAGACAAGTTATAAAAGGAGAATCAAATGAGCATTCGTATTGTCACCGACAGCGCTTGCGACCTGCCCGTTGAAACGGTCAAGGAGCGGGAGATTACCGTCGTCCCGCTGTATATCAACATCGGCGAGACAAGTTACCTGGATGGAGTCAACCTGACGCGAGAGGAATTCTACGCGGGGCTGCCCAACTATAAGCCCGCGCCCAAAACCGCCACCCCCAGCGTGGATTCCTTCCTGCAAGTCTATGAACGTCTTGCAAACGAAGGCGCGCGGGCGATTCTCTCCATTCATCTTTCGGAGGCGTTGAGCGCGACCATCAACGCGGCGCGGACGGCGGCGGAGCAATTCACGCGCATTCCCGTCACTGTGATTGACTCAACCCAACTCAGCCTCGGCGAAGGCTTCATTGTAGAGAGAGCCGCCCAACTGGCAAAACTCGGACATACGGTTGAGGAAATCGTCGAGTCGTTGAAAGACTTGACGAAACGCACTTACGTTTTTGCGTCGCTCCGCACCCTGGAATACCTGCGGCGCGGCGGACGGATGAATTCCGCCATCGCCCGCTTTGGCGAGTTCCTGCAAATCAAGCCGCTGCTGCACATGAACATGGGCAAGCCA
>Ga0101944_10006995_pt1 | contig 11610 bp, 13 predicted proteins | sample DewCreD2012metaG_FD_75245 | JGI IMG/M metagenome (GOLD analysis project Ga0101944, IMG submission 75245) | Hot spring sediment bacterial and archeal communities from British Columbia, Canada, to study Microbial Dark Matter (Phase II) - Dewar... ... | reverse complement strand
CGCTCTTGTTGCTCCGTTGATCAGGTGACGGTCATCCACTCGGGCGCGTGCTCGGCGTAGGTCGGCTTGGCCGTCACGCTGACGGTGACCGCCTCCTCGAGCGGCTCGTTGCGGCTGAACTTGGTGATCGAGAAGGTGGCCCGCAGCCCCTGGGAGCCCGAGGCGGTGATCCCGCCATCCATCACGGCGAACTCGATCGGCGCGTTGCCGAAATACGCCTGCTGGATGGCCGTGAAGCCGGTGTCGGCCGTGTCCCAAACCATCTCGAACTCGATGCTGCCGTCCTTCAAGGTGGCGACCGTCGCCCGCCAGCCGTTGTTGCCGCGCGTGGTCACGTCCGCTTCGCCCGCCTCCAGGTTCAAGGTGAGGTCCTTGACGTTGGGCATCTCGACCCACGTCGGCGTACTGTAGTTGCCGCTGTTGCGATACAGCTTGGCTTCCATCCCGAGACGCACTCCCATCGTCGGTTCTCCTTATTTGACGGAGCCCGCCCACATCCGGGGCAGGCGCTCCCTGGTCTTCTCCAGCGCCGGGCCCATGAACGGCCGGCGCGCGTAACGCTCGTGTTTGTAGGTTCCGCCGTGCTCGTGCGCCTTGCCGGCGGTGCCGAACGACTCGACGTCCGGCCCGATCGCCACGACGCCCTTTTGCTTCTCCACGGAATACTTGATCGCTCGCGGGAGTCGCTTGGTATGCGTATGCGGGGGCTGGCCTGCCGGCGCGGGGCCTTTCTTCTTGCGGACGCTCCGCTTGGCCACCAACCGGATCGCCGCGCCGGCGTGTCCGAGGCTCTCGATGCTGCCCCGCTTCGCCTTGCGGACGACCTTCTGCATCTGGCTCTTGGTCTTGACCTTCATCCCGACCACAGGTTCACCTCGCCACGCGGAAGGTCAGGGTCAGGATGCTGGTAAACTGCCGCATTTCGTCGAAATGCTCCTGGGCGTAGACCGGCTTGTTCTCGACCTTCACGCACAACGCGCTGGGCAACGACGCCAGGCGCTGGGTGCGGAAGTGGTCGGCGATCTCCTCGACCAGGCCCACGAGCGGATCAAGCTCCTCGGACGACTCCGTCTCGAACTTCTTCTGCACCGCCACGTCGATCTGGTACTCGTGGCTGTCGCTGCCGCGGCTGAGGCTGTTGATCGCCAGGGCCTTGGGCACGACGGTCACGTGCAGCGTCTTCATTTCCGGCAACTCGAACTGCGGCCGGTAAAGGCGCTGGGCCGTCAGCGGCTGGCTGAAGGTGTGGCCATTCAACTGCGTCACCACGGCATCGGCGATCTGGGTGATTACAGCCATTACACGGTCTCCGTATCCACGTGCTTCGTGTGAATCCGCAGTGTTTGTCGGCCGGGGTCGCTGTAGCGCCAGTGGGGCTGCTGGCCCGGGGCCATGACCTCGTAGACGAACGTGGCCGCGCCCTGCGTCTCGCGGATGCGGTCGCCGCGTTGCGGCAGCGTCTCCAACGAGCCCAACACCAGGTCGGCCGCCGAGATGAGGAAGTCCCGCGACTCGGTCTTCTCCACCACGCCGTAACCGTTGTCCGTCTCGAACACCGTCCGGCCGATGGTCGCCAGCACTTCGACCATCACCGCGCCGCGCTGGTAGACGACCGAGCGCGTGGCAAAGCTGGTGCGCTTCGCTTCGAGCCAATCGGATGCCTGTTGAAGGATGTCGGCCATTACGCGCCACTCGACGATGAAGACAGATCACTGCTACTACTGGGCGGGCCGGATGAACTGCTCGGCGCGCCCGAGGAACTGCTCGACGGAGGACCGCTGCTGCTGGAGGAAACGCCGGAACTCGACGACGACGATGCCGACGGACTGCCGCTCGAGGAATCGCCGCTCGACGAACCGGACGAACTGCCACTGGAGGAACTGCCGCTCGACGAACTTGCCTGCGGGGTGACCAGCAATCCCGGGCTGAGCCGCACCCACACGCGGGTCTCTGCCGTGTTGGCCCGCCGTGCGCACTTGCCAAGCACCTTGTTTCCCTCGGCTACAAGCGTCGCCACGCGCGCGGCCGCGTTCCAGAAGAGGATCGTCCCTGCGGGAATCGTCCCGGAGGACTTGGGGAACTCGAAGACCCCCTCGATGGCAAGTGCCCCCTTCTGGGCCGCCGCGATGTCGGCCGTCGCCACGCCCACCAATTCGCCCAACACGACGACGTCGCCTGCCGCCACATTGCTGGGCGGGGTGTAGTCGATGCGACGACCTTCGCCGACGAACACGGCTTGGGGCATGGCGAACCTTCCGGATTCATTGGGTCAGGCGCACGCGCACCGTGGTGGCCGCCGAGGCGGCGGTGGCGACCGCCTTGCCCAGCAGCTTGTTGGCCCCGCCGCCGTCGCTAGTGGTACCCAGCTTGTTGGTCGCGTCCCAGTACACCTTCGTGCCGACATTGATCGCCGAGCCGGCGGCCTTGGGGCAATCGATCACACCGACGACCGCCAGCGCGCCGGCCGTGTTGGCAGCGATCGGTTGCTTGGCCACGCCGATCAGGTCGCCTTGGACCACGACGTCGCCCGCGGCCACGGCCGAAGACGGCGTGTAGTCGATCTGGTCTCCCTCTTGCACGAAAACCGCAGTCGCCATGTCTGGCTTCTCCTCATGTGTTAGGCCGAAATGACGGTATGACGTTTCCTGTTGTGGATCAGACTGACCGTTGCACGACTCACACCGAACTGACGCGCGATGTCTTTCTGCGTCGCAACGTGTTTCAATGCAGCTATCGCGTGAACCTGTTCTCGGGTCAGCTTCCTGCCGACTGGCTCGCGCAGGCCGGTCCGGTAAGCGTGGCGATGGTTGTCGCCGCGAGACAGGTACTCGAGGTTCCCAACGGAGTTGTCGTGCTTGTTCCCGTTGATATGATTCACATCTCGGTTGTGCGATTCGCCCAAGAACGTTGCAGCGATCAGTCGATGCACGCTTCTGGCGACGTACTTGCCGTTCACGCGAAGGCTCACGACGAAATATCCGGTTCTCGGGTGCGTGGTCGATTTCAGTACCCTCCAATCGCCGGACTTGCGACTACGGATCTGTCCAGAGCTACCGGCTTGGTAATTCGGGAACCCGGGAATGTCCTCCCAGACATCCTCCCCGCTGGCGTAGCCGTGAGGCGGAAGATCACAGACGCATGTCGGATGGCTCATGCTTCCCCCTTCACTTTCACACCGCCTCGGGCATCTTGCAGGGCGCAACCGAAATCGTGGTAGCCGCGCATCTGGATGCCGAGCACCGAGAAGTCGGCGTCGGCCGTCTCGATGGTCGGGCTCTCCTGCCCATTGAGGAACGCGATCTCGATCACCGGCAGATCGTTCGGCTCGGCCAGCAAGTACCAGGCCTTGCTCGAGTTGCCCGTGTAACGGGCGTTGCTCAGGTAGCGGCTGACCTCGACCCGGAACTTGCCCTGGTGCGGGTTGGCCACCGGGTACTTCGTGCTGGAGGTCGTGTCCCGCAACTCCATCGACTTGTAGAGCTGCGCGCCGATGGCCGACAGCGCCGTGGGCACGAGCATGATCGCCGGCATGACGCCGATCGGCTTGCCGTCGCTATCGACCTGGTCCATGAACGTGACCTCGGCCTTCGTCAGCCCGTCGATCGACAGGGCCGTGTCGGCGCCCGTGAGGTAGTTCTTGTTGCCGACGCTGAAGAACGAGGCGTTGTTCAGGAAGATACCCCAGAACACGTCGTTGATCTTCAGGCCCGAGCCACGGCCGAGCTTCCGAGGCACGGTGGTGATCGCCCCGAGGTCGTCGTTGATGATGTCCCGGCGGTCGATCGAGAGCATCAGGCCGTAGGTGTCGGCCTTATTCGTGTAGCTCTCGTTGCCCAGCGTGCCGTGCTTCAGCTCCCCGCCGGGCTGAACCTGCTCGTACTGATCGGTGCCGATCAGGCGATAACTGGTGACCGTCTTGAAGTCGCTGACATTCCGCGTGGCACAGATGTTGCGCCACGTCCGTTCGACCGAGAAGAACCCGTCGAGCAGGAACTTGTTGGCGACGTTCGACAGGATGCCGCCGATGTCGATGGTCGAGAACCCGGCCTCCAACTCGGGGCGGAAGGCGAACCGCAGCACGGCGCGACTGTCGCGGAAGTTGCGGCCCGTGTAGCCGTTCGCCCAGGCCGCCTCCAACAGCAGTTCCTGCAGCCCGATCCCGCCGCGGAACCGGCGCTGGGCCGCCTCGAGGGTCGGCTCGTCGAACATCGTCTCCACGGCCGTCGCCTTGGCCGCGAGCATACAGGCCGCCTCCAGGGTTCGGCCGGTTACCGCCTCACTGCGGAATTGCACGGCCGGGGCCTTGGGACGACCGTCGCGCAGATCGGCCAACTTCAACTCCCGCTCGCAGCGCGCCACGTCCCAGTTGTCCTCGATGGCCTGGGCCTCCAACTGCGGGTGCCGGCCGGCGAAACAGCCACGAATGGCCGCGATCCGCTTCGACTCGGCCGCGGCCTCGGTGCGAATCTCGGCCGCCGTGCGGACGGCCGGGTGTTCCTGAGGGGCCGCCGCCTGCACGGCCGCGGTCGCCTGCGTGACGCCGCCATCGGGCACCGCGTCACCGATGGGCTCTTGATGGGTGACGTTCTCTTGCGAGTCCATGTTTTCCTCCTGTTGACAGGGAAAGCCGGCGGCGACGCTCGCAGACGTGTTGCCGTCGGCGCCGAGGTCCACGAATGAAATCTCCCCGAGCGTCGCCTTGCGGACGACGTTCAAGGGGCCGGAGAACTCCCGGCCATTGACGATGACCTTCTGGTTCTGTTTAACAAACTCGAACTCTTCGACCGACGAGCCGATCGATGCCTGCCACGGAAAACCGTTGCGGGCGGAAACGACGATCTCGCGGGCCGCCGCCGTGTCGCGGGACACGACGCCGGTGGCCACCAGGCGGCCTTCCTCCAAACGAATCGCGTCGCTGTGGCCGACCCCGCTCTCCGGGTCATGCCCGAAGCGGATCGGCCGGCTCTGCGAGGGAATGGTCAACCCGGCCAGGTCCACGATGACCGGATAGCGCCAGCCGGCGATCCGCATCGGGCCACCCGTGTAGGCGACCATCGAGAACCGCGGCAGTCGCGGCTTTCCATCGGACGAAGACTCTCCGTCAGCAACCGCCTCGATGGTAATGGCCCCCGGTTCACTCAGCAGGCTGAGCTGGCTCCGTGGCTGGTCGGTGGTGAGCGTCTGGTGCATGGTCAAACCTCCGATTCCTCTCGTTCCTCCGGGGCGTCTTCCCGCGTTGGACTTGGCTGCGCCGCTTGCGCAAGGCCGAGTTCGTTCAAGAGCGCGACCTCTTTGGCCCGCTGGCGCAGCTCCGTTTCCCAATCGCGGCCCTGTCGGGCGTACTCGTAGGCCAGCGTGGTCGTGAGGCTTGCCAGACGCGTAGACTGGGCGGCGGCTTCTTTCGCCAGGTCGACATGTTCCATGCCGTCCCAGAACCACTGGTGGGGTAGATCGCGGAAGGCCGTCGTGCGCATCCACAGCGGCAAGAGTTCGGAGACGAGCACTGCCTCGTCGAGCCAGGCCCGCAGCACGCGGTCGAGGACGACAGCGGCCAATTGCGATTGATCGACGCGGATCGACTTGTAGTACGTCTGGTGGTCCAGCCGTCCCGAGGCGTAGTTGTAGCCCGACGAATTGCAGGCCGCGACGTTGTACGGGATCGACAGGCAACGGCTGATCTCGTTGAGGATCTCTTTCTTGAACTCGCCGTATCCGGTGGCCGGCTGTTCGGCGTGGACCTGAGAAAGCTTCCAACCTCCCGGCAGCACCGTTGCCATGCGTCGCTCGAGTTCCACGAGGTCCATCGGCTCGACCTCTTGGGCCTCGCCGTTGGCCGGCGCGTCGGTGAAGAGCACGGCCGCGAAGTCGGCGGCCGTCTCAGCGGCCGCCAGCACGGCCAACGTGTACCGGCGGAGCTGGGCAAACAGCGGCAGCGCGGGGGTGATCTCGGGCACGCCCCGGCTCTGGCCCGGGCGGTCGGCACGGAAGTAATGGATCATCGCGGCGGCGGGCACCCGTTCGTATTCCATCGAACCGCTGTGGGGATCGCCCGGATGGTTGCGGAGCAGGTGATACTCGACCGGGTTGCCGAACGAGTCGAAGACGATTCCGTCGACAGCGTTCTTCGAGTCGCCGAGCCCGGCCAGTTCCGGCGTAGCCACCTGATCGGCCTCGATCAGCCGCAAGTCGAGCTTCACCAGCGAATCGATCTTCGGATTGGACAGGAGCATCGCAAAGGCCTCGCCCGACTCGGCCCGGGCGATGCGCATCGTGCGGAGCTTCTCGGACAGGTTGACCGCCGTGGCCCACTCGTCGAACTGCTGCTCGACGAGCCGGTTGGCCTCGGCGTCATCGGTGAGCATCTGCAAACGTGGTCCCGTGCCCACGCAGTCGTTGGCCAAGGTGAGCACGATCCCGCGGGCATAACTGTTGTTGGCCACCTCGTACCGTGCGCGGCTACGGAGCACGCGGCGGACCTGGGCATTGGCGGCCGCGTCGGCGGAGAGCAGATCGGCGCCCGCCCAGTGGCGGCGGTTCTCTTCGGTCGTGGCCGCCGCATCGTAGCGGCCGCGGACGCCGAGCGGCACGTGGACGGCCCGCAAGGGGCGCCGTCGTGCATTACTGCCGAAGAGGTTCTTCTTGAGCCAGCCGAACATGGTCAGTCGGCTCCAGGGGGGACAAGTTTCTTCATGCCGATGCCCAAACCCTTGCTCTTGACCGCCTTCTTGCTCTCGAGGTAGCGGTCGGCCTCGATCTGGTCGCGGAGGTTGTGTTGCTTCATCCCGCCCGAGTCGCCATGCGCCTCGGCCGGGCCTTGGGCGTTCTCGCGGATCGTTTCATCGAGCGATTCGGACACCGTTCGTTTCTCCTCAGTGGCGGGTCTTGGAGTCGCACCAAGCATGCGAGGCGTTTTCATGGGGGCTGCATGTTCAGCGCCCTTCCTCACGCTGGCAGGGATTCCCGTTTCGTTGCAGCCGCAGGCCGCGAAAAGACCTCACCGGGCACTGGCCCACCCGCTTTCACGAGGGACCGAACCGGCGAGACCAACGAAAAAAGGCCATCCGGGGAATGCGGCCCCGCATGGCCTGTTCGTTGGTCTGGTGTCGTCGGCGATGATCAGTCGCCGACGTCGCCTGGCTCGGTTGTCTTTCGCTCTTTGTAGCGGCGATGTTGCAGTACGGAAGACCTCTTGCCGCGGTTGTTGGAAATCGGTGCTACCGGTAGAACGTCGCACCGGATTGCCGCCTAATTCACGATCTTCTCCGTGGTGGTGTAGCGCTTGCCGCAGTGCCGGCACTCGCGCCGACGAATCAGTCGGCCGCCGGCGATGCGGCGGGTGTAGAGCACCCAGAAGTGCCGGCAACCGCACTGTCGACAGACCAGTCCGCGCTCGGAACCGTCGGGTTGTTGCGGTGGATGTTCAGCCACTATCGCCGACTCCGTTGCAGGTCCGAGAGCCTCAGCCGCGGCTTCGCCCCCGCGGATTTCGCGTTCATCTCCGGCAACGTGGCCCCCTGCATCGACGCCGCCACGGCGCACCCGACCAAGCAGTCGAACCAGTGGTTGTCGACCGCCGAAGGACGCAGCTTCCATTCGTCCACCGTGCGCCCGCGTCCCTCGGTCTTCACGCGGTACTCGGCCGTAAGGTGCTCGGCCAGCAGGCGATGCGCGTTGGCGTTGTCGCCGAACAGCGACAGACAGCCACGATCCCCCATCGGCACAGCCAGCCGGGCGTAGATGAACGACTTCCAGTAGTTTGTGTCGAAGACCACATGGCGCACCGCCCGTTTGCCGTGGACACTGGGGATGCGCCAGTTGTGCCCCAGCCGGTCGCCCAGCTTGCGGCGATACTCCGAGAAGGGAATACTCGACGCGCCCACGAACCGTCCGTGGCTGGGCATGACCACCGACGAGTGGGCGCTTTGGCGGCAGAACTGGTACACTACGTCGGTCGAGTTGCCCCAGTTGGCGTCGATCAGACAGCGTTCGATCCGCATCATCGCCCCATCGTCGCGGCGCCACTCGCGCGCCAGGCACGAGGCGGTGAGGGCCTCCATGCCGGCGTAGATCATTCCCTCCAGCCCGGCGCCCTTGGCCATCTGGAAGAGTGTCGGTTGGGCATCGCGCAACGTGAAGAACGGTCGTCGCTGATCGGGATAGGTTCCGTAGTCGATCACGTAGCCGGTGAAATCAGCCTCCCACGCGCAGACCACGTAGAACAGCAGCGCCTGCTGCACGTCGATGAACATCGTCAGGTGGTTGCCGCCGACGGGCACTTCGCCACGACGGAGGCGATTGAACTTCGCGGCGATCTGATCGGCCGTGAGATCGTCCTGCGGGGCGTCGTCCTCGGGCAGGGGCTCGTTCTGATACTCGGCCCAGAAGGCCCGTTCGTCCTGGAGCCGCAGATTCATCGCATGCTGGACGGCCGACAGCTCGTCGTGGTTATGCCGCTGGGGCCAGGCGACCACGGCACCTTCGTCCATCGCCTGGCGGTGAGCCTGGTAGAACGCAGTGGCATCGGCCAGGCCGCGTTCGGCCCGCAGGCCCTCGGCGCGAACCTCGGCGTACTTCGCCCACAACTTCTCATTCGTGGGAAACGAGTACACCATCTTCGTCCGCTCGCCGTTCCATTCCGGGTGCTTGTCGCGCGAGAGGATGTTGTCCGCCATGTCGCCGGGGCGGATCACGGTGCAGGGCATGACGCCGGCGATCTTCTTGCCCGGCCCAGCCAGGCCCAGCACCGCCCCGGCCAGGATGCTCTCCCGCGTGGCGCACTGCGACAGGGACCGCGCCGATTCATCCGTTTGCGGGTCGTCGATCACCACCAGCGACGGGCGCACCGACTGCCCATCGGCCCGCTTGTATTTCATGCCGCGGATGCGTCCGGTGATGCCGGTGACCTTGATGATCGCCCCGCTCGCCTTGCTGCCCGGCATGGTGGGCAGCACGATCTCGCGGGCCGTCCAGCCAATGTGCGTGCGCTGGCCCTGAAAGAGCTGGCCGCTACAGCGATTGGCGATCCCGTCGAGGCACTGGATCGGGTACACGACCTCGGGGAAGTCCTCAAGCAACAGATCGTTGCCGTCGAGTTCCGTTTTCATCGATTCGAGCATGTCCATCGCGTGCCCCTCGTCGCTGCCGACGAGGCAGACGAAGTCGCGGTGGCCGTGGAGCACCGCCCAGACGCAGGCACACTCACAGATGCTCGTGTTGTGCGTGGGAACCATTTTCTGTCCCGCAAGGTACAGATGCGATGGCGAATCCACTTGGATACAGCGGACGGGCACGCTTGGGACGGGCTCGATGGAAATGATCTGACGATACCCGGCCGCTCCGCGGCCTCTGGGACGAGAGCCCAACAGGACACGTTTCCGAGAGAGCCGAAACACCGGCAGATCGACGTAGGCGGTGAACTGATACCGCAGATACGGCCCGAAGCGACGTCCTTGGCGGTTCACCCATCGGGTACGACAGGTCCATTTGATTCCCAGGCTGCTCAGCAGATCACCCACGCCCTGGCCCAAGGGATCATCCTTGAGCGTGATTTCGCAGCGTCCCCCGGGCTGAACGGAACCGTCCGTGTCCATCAGGCCTTGCAACAATGCAAGACGTTGCCAAGCGGCAGCGCGCAGATAGCTGGGTGGAAGGTGCTTGTTGCCCAGCAAGTCCAGTTCGCCCAGCCGCACCCTCAGCGAGGAGCGTTCCCCCTTCCGCAGCCGCTCCCATCGCCCTAAGGAGTCCATGCACGCCACTGTGCTGTGCGACAAGCCCGTCCAATCCGCCGCGCGCCGGCAGGAGACGCCACACTCCAGCGCAGCCAGGGCTTGGCGTAAGCGGCGAGTCTTCTCGCCGCTCGCCTTGTGCCCCTTGCCGATCACCAGCACCAGGGCGTTTCCCTGCCGTGTCCGCACGCTCACGCTTTCCCCGCAGCCTCGCAGATACTCTGCCACTTCCTCCGCATCGTCCACATGTACCGTCACCGTGTTGCTGGCCCGCGTCCCATCCCCCATCCAATAGCCCAGCACATAGGGATGGACCGGCAGATCGGCCTCCGGGGCCCGCAAGGGCACCGCCAGCGGCACCCGATAACGGCGTTCCGGCCACAAGCGTTCTTGAGGAAGCAGAACCCGCGGAGCCATCCCGGCTGTCGAAAGCACCAGGGGATTTCGCCGGCTCCAGCGGTCTTCCACCCACCACAGATGATCCCCATCGCAAACGATGGATTCACCATCGCTGAAGGTGACTCGATAACAGGGGCGTCCCAATTGGACTTCCGTGGCGAAGGTCACCATGCACGGCCGGCCCTGCTCGTCGTAAAGCCGATCGCCTACCTGCACTTGGCCCATCGTCGTCCAGCCGAATGGCGTTGGCAGGAGGGTGTCCAGCGCGAGTGCTTTGCCGCTTCCGCGCGGCATGGCCATCGCAAACAATCCGCCGCGGAGTACGGCCTGCTCGATCTTGGCGATCACCTTCAAGTGATCGGGAGACCACGGCAAATGGAACGTGAACGGGAAGTACGACTCGCAGAAGAACCGAAAGTCCCCTTCCGCCCGCGCCTTGCGCTCGGGGTTGACCACCACCGGCAACTCGCCAATATCGCGCCCGGCAAGCGATAAGGCTGCATTGCGCGCCCGGGCACGCTCCTTGAGCGATTCATAAGGGTCGCCATCGGTTTCTAGGCGAGGCGTGTGCCGGACCTCGACCAGCCACGCGACGTACCGGAACAGATCAATGTGCGTGGCGTCGCCGATGCGAAACCCGGCGCGTGTGCGATGCCGGTGCAACTGTCGCTCGCTCAAGACCTCGCCGGTCGAATTGAGCAGTCGGCACAGTTCGCTGGGGCGGAGTCGGCGGACGTCAATCGCTGCCACGGAGCATCTCCGAAATCAACCAGCGGGCGTACTCAAGCAGATTGACCGTGCCATCGGCGTTTGTCGGCGCGCCGTCCTCGATGTCCGCGTGGAGGGTCTCCACAGTCACCGGACGCGACCCCGAAGCGGACAGGATGCGGGCCAAATCCTCCAGTCGTAAGGCCTGGGGATTGAGCGGGCCGCCTTGCCGTCCGTCAGCGCTGGTCGTGCTCATCGGGTGCTACGCATGGGCCAGAAAGTATTCCCAGAAATCGATGCGAATCTTCGCGGACCGCGCTTGAGCTTTGGGCGAAAACCTGGCTCATGTGTGGATGTACGAACCAACGCCCCCCAACGCCAAGGAGAACGACGATGGCCAACGCGAAACGAACCCACGCCCGAGGCGAGAAGATCGGCGACGACCTCCGCATCACCAAGACGACCCGCCGCGCCTCGGGCGGTGGGACTTGGGTCTGCGGAACGATTGCCGGCCACCGCTTCGACGCGCTGGTGTTTCCCGAGCACGCCGAATGCCCAGAGTACGAGTTGGGCGACAGCCGCATCTCGAAGCTCTGGGTCGAGCGGATGGCCGACAAAACAACGGTGGTGAACTTCGACCGCGGATGGGACCACCTGCCCGCCAACCCGACCGCCGCGAAGATCGTCGACTTCCTGACGGCGGGCCTGGCCGACCTGATCTACCACGCCTGACCGACGACAAGGAGAACCGCCATGCGGAACACCGAGATCAACATCC
>Ga0101944_10006994_pt1 | contig 11610 bp, 10 predicted proteins | sample DewCreD2012metaG_FD_75245 | JGI IMG/M metagenome (GOLD analysis project Ga0101944, IMG submission 75245) | Hot spring sediment bacterial and archeal communities from British Columbia, Canada, to study Microbial Dark Matter (Phase II) - Dewar... ... | reverse complement strand
AAAAAGACCATATCAATTTTTCCAATTCAATTTGCAACCACGCTATCGATATACGCCAGCCGCTGGACCGGGAGAAAACCATTAATGCAATGGTATTCGACCTGACCGCGCGTGAGATGCACATCGCCTGGGGAAATCCCTGCCAGAACCTGTATCACACCTATCACCTTGAAGAATAAGGCAACGAATGCACCTCTCAGCAAAAGCGGGCTGACCAGGTAATTTCGCAGATTGCGCTAATTTCACCGATGGTTTCCTGGCCTGAACGCAGGCTCCAGTGAACATTTGCAACTACAATAGAAAAACGTCCTCGCCTTAAGAATTGTTGCCCCAAAGCGCCGGGGAATTCGGTTTTGATGCTATAATTTTTACAGAGATGCGCCCCGATACTGCGAACTGGATTGCACTTTCTGACTATGACTTGGAAACTGCTCGCCACATGTTAGCGACGGGGCGTTTCCTATATGTGATTTTCATGTGTCACCTATCCTTGGAGAAAATGCTCAAGGCACATGTCACCGAAGTGACGCAAACCATTCCGCAAAAAACACACGACTTGATTTATCTCATCAAGAAATCTGGCCTTGAAGTTCCACAAGCGTATCTGGAGTTTGTCGGAAAAATCAATGCGGCCAGTATTCCAACCCGTTATCCCGATGACTTACAGCGGGCGTTGAAGGATTACCCTCGTCCGATTGCTCAGGAGTATCTGCAACAAACCGAAAGCGTGCTGCAATGGCTCAAAAATCACCCAAACTTAAGCGAATAATTCTTCGCTACAGGCAGGAACTCGAAAGCATGGGGATTCGAGTCGAGCGTATCCTGCTTTACGGTTCCCAGGCAACCGGGACCGCCCGCGAAGAAAGCGACATTGATTTGTTTGTCATCTCGCACGATTGGGACAAATACAGCCAGCGGGAGCGGCTCGAAATCTTGGGGGTTGCTTCGGCGCGTATCCTTGAACCCATCCAGGCGCAGGGTATCACCCCCGGTGAAATTTCCAGCCACCAACTCCCGGCCTTTTGGCAGCACATTTTGAACGAACAGTCGGTGGCTGTTTAAGCAGCGGGCAAAGTTCGATGAGATGTTCCCGCCCGTCAAGGCAGAAGTGAAAGTCGAGAAAAAGAAACGGGTGACGCGGAAGAAGGCGGCGGGTGAGAAGAAAGAGATTGAGAAAAAAGAGACAGGTAAAACGCCGCGCATGAATAAGAAGGCCAAGGGAACTTTAACGGTCAGGTGACCGTCTATCAATAAAATGCGTTCTTTCCTCAAACCCTACCTCCTGACCCTGCTGCCCTTCACCCTGCTCGACGCCTTGTGGCTGGGACTGGTCGCCCCGGCGTTTTACCGCTCCCAAATCGGGTTCATCATGGCGGAGAGTCCCAACTGGGGCGCGGCGGTGCTGTTCTACCTGCTGTTCATCGCCGGGATGGTGGTTTTTGTGAGCGGGCCGGGAATCCGCGCGGGCGAAGTCAAACAGGCTGCCCTGCGCGGGGCTTTTTTCGGGCTGGTGACGTATGCCACCTACGACCTGACCAATCTCGCTACGCTGGAGGGCTGGCCCCTGCTGATGACGGTGGTCGATATGGCCTGGGGAACTTTCCTGGGCGGGGTTACGGCAGCAGTGGCGGTCTGGCTGGGAACGAAAACAGGATAACCAGGGGATAAATTCCATGTGCCAGGTCATGCTATAATTTGGGCAGCCTGCCGCGGGATTCATTCCGCATTCTACACAACGAAAGGATGGCAGTAATGCCCAAAAAACTGACCTTCAAAACCCTGATTGGCCCGCTCGTGGCTTTGGTCATGGTGTTGACCATGCTGCTGGCGACCGCCACCCCGGCCTTTGCTGATGATGACCCTCCGAAGCCTATTCCGGGGCTGGGAAAAGTTTCTAACGCCGACCTGACCAAGATGTACCAGAAAGTGCGCTCCTGGTACGACAGCCAGGCAATTGTTATCCGCGATTCGTATGAGTTGGCAGCCCAATTTCAGACGGTAATAGACTTCTACAAGAAAAAGGGACGTGATGTAACGCGCCTGGAGGTGGCGTTGGCGAATTTTTACAGCGACATTAACAAAGCCGAAGCGGCGCGCGTGTATACTAACAGCTTCTTCACCCGTAATGCCGGTTTTAACGGCTTTTATGTTGTTCTCGACCGCCAACTGGCCGCGCAAACCATCCTGGATGCGCGGACCAATCTCAAGGGAACGCATTTAGACTTGTTAAAGGCCATTAAGGTCTTGAAACAGGAATTTCACGGCTGGAAGCGGTGGATTTTGGGCCACGATGAATAAACTCCAGGGGGATGGGTGTCAAAACGAAACCTGGTTGTCCTTGCGCTGTTGCTGATTGGATGGTTCGCTCTGACGTCCTGCGGCTCTGGCGGGTCTAATGTGGATGTCACGTCAACCGCAACCCTGCCCGCGCCGCAGGTGCGGATTGGTCTGTTGCCTACTACCACGCCTGAGCCGGAAATCTCGGCCCCGCTGCAAGAATCTACTGAAACCCCCTCGCCCGCCCTCCAGCCCCAGGTGCAGGCCTGGCCAACCCTCGATGAAGAACAATACCTGCTAGGTCTCATCGACAGCATGATGGATAAAATCGAGCGGCGGCTGAACAACACGAACACTGAAATCAAACCTTAAAAAATCGAGACGCCCCTTGACAGGATAGTTGTTGGGCGTAAAATTGGGCGCAATGTCTACACAACACTGCTCCCAGAAAAACCGCTGCTACCTATCGGGCGGTTGTCGAGTCCATCGAGACAATGGGAAAAGTGTTTCCACTTTCCCCGCCGGGGAACGTGGGACAAATTAGCAACAAGAAGAGTCGCTTTTGCGGCTCTTTTTTTGCGCCTGTTGCCTGTCAATCGGCGCAGCCATTCATATTTTTCAGGAGGAAGAGATGTCTAAGAAAGTCGAAGTCAAACCCAAAGTGATGGGCTACCTGCCCAACGATGTCCCACCTTTCGGGCAGATTATCCTGCTCGGTTTCCAGCACGCGCTGACCATGTTCCCGGCCACTGTGCTGGTGGCGCTGCTGGTCGGGTTCCATACCAGCACCGTGCTGCTGGCTTCGGGCGTGGCAACCATCATTGCCCTGCTTGGTTCGCGCTACGGCATTGGGAAGTTCATCCCGCTCTATTATGGCTCGTCGTTTAGTTACATTGCGGCTATCCTGGCAGTCACAAATGCTTCGTTTGGACAGCCGGTCAGTGACGAATTGATTAGCGTGGCGCAGGCTGGTATTGTCGTGACAGGCGTCATCAATGTGCTGGTTGGCCTGCTCATCCGTTTCGCGGGCGGCAAGCAGATGCTCGACCGCATCTTACCTCCCATCGTAACCGGTTCGGTGGCGGCGGTTATCGGCTTTGCGCTTGGCAAGGCAGCGCTCGACATGGCCTCTGGCGTGGCGGGTGGCATCGAAGGTGGCGACCTGAAATGGTGGGGCGTGGCAATCGTGACTTTATTTTCCACCATCCTGTTTTCGGTCTACTTGCAGGGCAAAGGGTTTATTGGAATGCTGCCCATCCTGCTGGGCGCAATTGTTGGCTATGCAGTGGCAGCCGCCTTAGGGATGGTCAATTATGCGGCTATTACCGGCGCGCAAATCATCACGGCGCCGCACATCACTTTCCCCAGTTTTACGTCTGCTCTGAGCGCGACTGCCATCATCAGCATTTCGGTCATGGCAATCGCCACCATCCCTGAAAGCACCGCCCACCTGTATCAGATTAGCCTGTATGTCGACCACCTGGCCGAGGAACTCAAACAGCCCAAATACGGCCTGAATCAGTTTGTCGGATTGAACCTTATCCTAGATGGCATCGGCGATATGATTAACGGCCTGATTGGCGGCGCGGCTGGCACAAACTATGGCGAGAACAACTCGCTGATGGTCATCACCCGCAACTACAGTGGCGTTTCGCTTATCGCGGCGGGCGTCATTGCTATCTTGATGTCGTTCAGCGGCCACCTGGCAGGGATTGTCCAATCGGTGCCGACGGCGGTTAGCGGCGGGTTGGCAATCTACCTGTTCGGCGTAATTGGGATGCAGGGTATCGCGCTCCTGATTTCGGAAAAGGTCAACCTGTTCGACCCAAAGAACCTGGCGATTGGCGCGGTCGTGATGGTCATTGGGATCGGCGGACACATCGGCTTCCCCGGTGGATTCCTGCCCCTGCCCGTGCTACAAAACGTCTTCCCTTATGGCTGGCCGGCAATTGCGACCGGCGCTGTGGCCGGCATCCTGCTCAACCTGGTGTTCCAGGTCTTCAAACCGAGCGTGAAATAGTGACAAAGAAGCGTCTCGAAAGGCTCAACCCTTCGAGACGCTTTTCGCCAGTATAATCGGGGGTATTCCAACTCCAACAGGTCTTTCTCTATGAAAAAATACTGGCCCACCTTGCGTGATTTCTCTCTGATTCTGTTTGGCACGCTTGTTCAGGCAATTGCTTTGCGGATTTTCTTTGTCCCGGCCAACCTGGCTTCGGGCGGCGTGAGTGGCATTTCGCAACTTATCAACTATTTTACCGGCTGGCCCATCGGTATGATGGTGTTTATTGGGAATGTCCCACTCTTCCTGCTGGGCTGGCGTTTCCTGGGCGGACGCAGCTTTATGATGCGCACTGCTTTTGCCATCGCAACCTATTCTTTCTTCGCGGATGCGCTTTTGTGGTTGCCGTTCTTTCCCAAAAACGGCATTACCGATGATATAGTATTGAACTCACTCTACGGGGCGGTGGTGGCCGGGTTTGGATACGGCCTGGTGTACCGGGGACGCGGCACAAGCGGCGGCAGCGACATCCTGGCTCGCATCCTCAACCACTATCGCGGCGTATCGATGACCCAAAGTTATCTCATGACCGATACGGTCGTCATCGTCGGCGCGGGATTCATCTTTGGCTGGAAGGAAGCCCTCTATGCCGTCATTACGCTCTACGTCAGCGGATTGGTGGTCGATACGACGATGGAGGGCGGCGGGACGGTGCGCACCGCGTTGATTATCACCTCCCAGGCAGATGCGGTCGCCGCGAAAATATTGCAAGACATGGAACGCGGCGTGACGCGCCTGAATGCGACGGGAGCGTATACTGGCGAACAGCGGACGGTGCTGTATTGCGTTGTATCGCGCTCGGAGGTGCAACTACTCAAGGACATCGTTCACGATGCCGATGACCGCGCCTTTATGGTGGTTGGCGCGGCGCACGAGGCGCTGGGCGAAGGATTCCAACCATTTCGGCGATAATGAAAAATATCGGCTCTGCCGCGCTTGCCTCCGTGTATGCGGCTCAGTGAGTATCGAAAATTACCTCTATGCGCTGGTTTTCGTCAGGTGTTTTTTCAATTCGTCGAGGTCGATGCCCTGTAAATAGATAGCAAAAACGGGACTGAAGATTTGCGGCACCTGTCCTTCGGCAGATAGGAGCAATTTTTTGGTGCGCAGTATTCTGAGAACGGGCGATGGAATGTCTGCCAGGTTGCCTTGCGCGAAGTTTACAATCCCTATCTGCTCGTCCGATTCCAGGCTTCCCAACAATTTCCGGCATTCTTCTTTGATATTTTCTTCTTTTGCCAGCCAGCGTGGGTCGAGCCGATAAGGAACACCTTCGATGGTTTTGAGCAGGCTGGTGAACACCGCCAGGACGGTACCGGGATGACCGCCGCTTATCTCGTAAATTTTATCGCGCATGGTTTCTGCCAGGGGATATGCGCGCCGTTCTTCTAATTGCTTGAGCATCGCATGGACATCCTGCCGCGAGTATGGCCCAATGGCGATGGGGTTGCGCGAGAGCAGTTCATAAAACCCCTCGTGTTCGTGTTCGTTCAGGTTGGGGCGCAGGCGCGTGGGCAGGTTGCGTACCAAGAGCGCGTAGCATAGCCGGTTTTTGTGCGCATCACGGATTCCGCGCAGGTGGGCAAATACTTTTGCGGGCAGGTGGCGATAGGCTTGGTCGAATTCATCCAACAGGAAGCAAATCGAAAGGTCGTTTTCTTGAACCATCAGGTTCGAGATGGCCAATTCTAGGAATCGTAAGACCATGATGGAGTTTCCAGGCTTTTCCAGCACAGGCAGCAAGAATCTTTTCATAAAATTTTCAGAAAGTTTAACCAGTTCAGGGTCATCATTTTGTCCCACCGTCTGGATGATGTTGAAAAGCATTAGCTCGTAAAATTCCCATTCGGAATAATCGCTCAGGCGGTTCATATCCAGACGGATGATGAGCGTGTGGGCAGCCTTCCGTTGCAGGTAATATTCCTGGACATCGGCGCGCACCAGGTGGTCTAGCAGGCGGGTTTTTCCCATGCTGCCCGCCCCAATCAGGTAGCAGGAGTCGGCGCTCTTAATGCAATCAAAAAGCGGCCTTAACACTTCCTGACGGTACTCGACATCGTGCTCTTTGCCAATCTCCTTCATTGTGCTGGCTTGGCGTAGGTTTCTATTGTCCATGATTGCCTCGCTGGTAGATGAATTTTTGCCAATGGGGCGGCGGCCATGCTTCTCCCCAATGGTCTAACCGATGACATAAGATGCTAGCCAGCATGAGGGCGCGCTGCTGGCATTGTTTTCGCTGGTTGCTGGTGGAGATGGTCGCGCGGAACAAGGTGTTGAAGAGCAACCCAAGCAGGTATTGGCGCGCATCGTTGAGGCCGGTGCATTCGCGGGCGAGCGAGCGCAGGTGGGAAATCGTTAGCATTGCCTTTTTCATCTCGCTTTGCGCCTCGACAGACTCAGTGAGTTCCATGCCCTTAATTTCATGTTGTTCACAGGCGGCAATGCAGATGGACAGGAAGGCCGGGAAATTTTCTTCGGTGCAGGGCAGGCGGTTGATGATGTCCGATTCGAGTTCGATGAAATCTTGCAAAATGTGACCATCGCGGGTGCGCTCGAAGTCTACTACCCAAATGTTGTTTCCAGAATCGACCAGGATGTTATCACCGTGCAAGTCGCCATGCGTGACGGCAGTTTTGGTGTGCTTCACGATGCTCACGTCGCGTTTATAGATGATGTTCTCTTTCATCCATTCGATGGGGTGCGGAGATTGTGCCATTGACCAGTTTTCTGCACCCATCACCTCTTCGGGATTGCAATTGGTGAAATTTTTGATGCGCATCACCCAGTCTCTATCCCAGACCTGGCAGTATAGTTCGAACAGCGATATGTTTTCGACCGAAACAGCCTGCCGGTAATGGGGCTGCCAGGTCTCTTTGAAAAACCCATTCAGGCTGCGCTTGATTTTACTAATAGGCTGTGTTTTGAAGAAGTTGGAGAAATTTTGTTCAATTTTTCCTACATAAGAAAGTTTCAATCCGCCAATATCCCAAAGAATGGTTTCTTTTTCAAGAACAGGGACGTAGTTGCCATACAGTCGCCCCTTAATATAATTCTTGAAATTATTTAACTCACGATTGACTTTATGGACGCGCGCCAGTTTGACAATGACCGGCTGCCGGTCGTCCTCGTAAACTTTTAGGATGACCGAACGCGGGCGAGGAACGGTCAGTAAGTCGGATGAAATGTGCGTAGTGCCAATTTTTTCGACCCTCAGATGTTGAGCATCTGGAAATAAGCGCAGGAAGGCGTCAGAAATCTGGTCAAAATATTGCGCTGGGATTTGATTGCCCAGCAGGGTACTGGCCAAGCGCCCCAAAATCTCAACGGGTTCGATATTTAGTTCTTTTTTTGGGGCGCAAATTTTGCGCGCTTCCCTTTCAAGCCTTTCTTTGAGCGCTTTTGGCCCTTCCCCTTTGCCAACAAAGCCACTCGCCCCCTTTTCTTCTGCCTCACGCGCATCTGCCAGACCAGCCCTGGCGCTGACCATGATACAGGAGGCTGGCTTGAGCTTAGAAATTAATTCCAGGCCGCTTTTATCGTCATCGTCGAAGTCGTCTATCAGGCGCATATCCATGAGGACGAGCTGGCAGCGGTAATTCTTGGCTTTGGCCTGGGCATCTTCCAGCAGAGATTGTCCATCTCCCTCGGCCAGGATGGGCTGGTATTCCCAGTGTTTCAGCAACTCCTGGTAAGCGCGTCGTGTCCGCGAGTCGTTGTCCACAATTAAAATGCGCGGCATGGCATCTAATGCTTTGATGGTCTCGTCCGTCATCTCGCACCTGTTTCCCAATTTTGAGTGATTGGAACTTTGATAGAAAAAAGCGCGCCTTTGCCAGGTTCGGTTGGCAGTAACTGGATAGTCCCATTCATTTCTTCAATCACTTGCCGAGAAATCAATAGGCCGTATCCACCAGGCCGTCCTTTGGTGGTGATACTTGTTTGCAAAAGGAAAGGCCTTACTTTTTCAGGCACGCCCGGTCCAAAATCCTGCACCTGGATTTCGACCATGTCAGAATCCAGGGCGTTTGTCTTGATGATGATTTTCTTTTCCCGGCGGTTGCTCATGGCGCGCGCGGCATTGCGAAAGAGATGGCGCAGAACGCGCTGGAATTGGGCCGGGTTGGCGTTAATGTAAATTCCAGGCGCTCCAGGCATCATTTGGAAGGTGACACCCAACTGGCGCGCAAGCGGCCCGGCGAATTTTTCCAGGGAATGGTCGAGCGGGATGGGAAGTTTTCCCTGGTCGCTCCAGGAACCGGCTGCCGAGAGACGTTGCGCGCTTTCCTCAATTTGGTTTGCATAGTCACAAATTGGCGAGTCGTCGTCAGTAAACTCTTTGATGAGGTAGGCCCAGGTTTGGATATTCCCGGCCTCGTTGTTGATTTCATGGGCCAGGTCGGCGGCCCAAGCCGTCATGGTCGCCACTGTTTTGTTGAAATGGATATGTTCCCGCTGTTTGAACCGTTCCAGCCCCAGGCTAAGTTGGCGCGCGACGGTTTTGACCAGCGCTTCATCATCTTGGTTGAACCCGGAGATTTCCCGACGCTCTAATGCCAGCACGCCCAGTAACTTTTTCTCGCTGCTGACCAAACTGGCGCATAGTTCGGATTGTGTTTCGACAATCAGCCCCAGGTATTCGGGTTGGTCATGCACATTGGGAATGTTCAGGATTTCGATTTCGCCGCTTTTGAGCGTCTTTCGAGCGACTTTGCAGGCGATGGAATCTCCATCGCGCGGGAAACTGCGCATCTGTCGGTAGGCCGGATTGTTGATTTTGTAAAATTCGAGCGCGCCGGGGGCAAATTTCAATGCTTGCTCGCCCTCGTCATAACTCAAAACGCACAAAGTTGTTTCACGGAAGAATCGATGCAGCCGCTCCAGTACGTTCTTGAGCATTTCTTCCTGTCCCATGCCCGAATTGACCGCCTCGGCAGTTTGCAGGGCGGCCTCTAACCTGCGGCGTTGTTCTTGTTCATCTATCCGGCGCGCGTTGGCAATTGCAAAAGCGGCCAGGCTGGCAAACGATTGGGCGTGGCGAATGTCGCGTTCAGAAAACTGGCGCACCTCGCGGAAGTTCATGTAAAAGACGCCCAGCGGCGTGTCGGAATAGGCATCCCGAATGCTCATCCCAATCATGGCTTTCACGCCCTCGCTCTGAATGAAGTGGTGCTCATCGATTCGTTTTCGGCCAACCCTGGCATCGGGGTGATGCACGTTTTCAATAAACAGGCTGTTTTTTTCCAGGATGTGTGCTGTCATTCCGTTGCGGCTGGGACGGTTTTTGAGCAGAACATCCTCAACGCTCGATTTTAATTCCCCAGCGTAACTGATGTTCGTTGTGTCAAAAGTCAGCGATTTGCGATGCGCCAGGAAGGGGTAGATGATGCACCAGTCGGCTTCGCTCAACCCCAAGGCGGCGTTGCAGACGCGCGACAGAGTATCTACCAGATTTTCTCGCCCTGAGCGGCTCATGATTTCTTGGTTGGCATAGAGCAGGCTTTCGCTTTTTTCGCGTTCACGCAGGGTTTCCCAAATTAACCCGGCGTAATTCAAGACGGTTTGCAAACGGCTCAGGTCGCGTTCCAAAATCGGTTTGCCGTTGTGCTTGTTATCTACCAGCACAATCCCATCTACTTTTCCTTTGCCCGTGATGAGGGGCAGGATGGCGCAGGCCGCCAGGTTGATTTTGGCGGTTACTTCAGGTGGGAGTTGCAGGCGCGCTTCTTCCGCATTCAGATGCCTGATCTGCCCGGCGCGGAGAACTTCTGTGAAGGCATTCGCCCGGCCAGAGAGTGGAATTTCGATGGTTTGGATGAGCGAGTCGAAATCGGTCAATTTCAGGCTGCGCGCGCGCAGGTCGTTCAGGAATTTGTCAAAGGTGTAGTGGCGCAGTTCGTCGGCTTGCCAATCGAGCCTGGCTTTGGCAGTGTCTTCGGTGCCAATCGCCGCCCTGCCGAGCAGCGAAGTCTGTTCGGCCAGCAGGAAGAGCATGGCGCGGTTGAAGCCGACCCCAAAGTTGGCGGTGGCGAGCGTTAGGGCGGTCTTCCACAAGTTTTCCTCATTCTCGCGCGCCACTTGCAGCATTTCAAACCCGGCCCGGCTCAGCACGTTCAGACGCTCCATTTCCTGTCGCTCTTTTTCGGCAGTCCGGCAGTTTTGGATGGCGCCCGCCACCTGGTCGGCAATCAGGGTCAACAGGTGCAAATCACGTTCGATAAAGGGCTGTCCTTTTTGGATTGTTTGGTTGTCGAGTTCATCAATCTGTTGCAGGATGATTCCGCCGATGATTTTCCCGTTAACTCGCAGCGGAACCCCCATCCAGCAGGAAGGAATTTTGCCTGTCACTTGAATCCCGTTTCGATGCACAAAGCCGGCTATATCAGATGCGATGAGCAATGGTTTGCCGCGCGCCAGTAACCAGTCTTCCAATCCGCTGCCAAATGGGCGCTTGGCCGGGCTGCGCATCTCGCCATCCTGGTAGTGCAGATGCAAATGGAGTTCTCGGTTTGGTTCGTCGATGAGAATTGCCATGAAATTTTCGGTATCAAAATATGCGCCAATTTTGCCGCGCACATCTTCCAGGATTTCTTCCAGGGTTCTATCGGTTGCCCTGGCGGTGATTTCCTGCCCGATATGGTTGGCGGCGGCCTGCTCCCGGCTGTTTTTTTTCTCTTTGGTGTACAGGGCGGCATGTTCCAATGCCAGCGAAACCTGTTTGGCATAAAAATCCAGCCAGAGTCGCTCGTGCTCGCTGAGGAATTTATTGACAGGTCCGTAGTCTAGCATCAAGATTCCCAACAGTTTGTCTGCGCTGAATAGCGGCAGCAGGGTCACTTCACTGGCGGGCGGCTGGTAGCCGCTGGAGTGCATCGATTCTGTAACGTGTTCGAGTTCCGCTTCGCGCAAGGAGAGCGGACTGTGGCTCTGGCGCAAGGTTTCGATGTTGACCCATTCGTCTATGGGGAACAGGCGGCTGCCGAAGTTGGCAATTCGCCCTTCCCCGGCGCAGCGAATCCCCAACATGCGTCCATCGGGGTTGGCGTCGCGCCCGGTGGGCACAAAGGCGGTGCGCATAGACGCCTGGTCGCTCTCGATGCCGTTGAGCCGCCGGGTCAGTTGCGTGATCATCTCTTGCTGCTGCTGGGTGCGTTCTTCCAGCGCCGCAATCGTTGCCTTGTCGCGCCGACGCTCCTCGTCCAGCCATTCGATCATCCGCGCGGCTTGATTCAGGTCCACGTGTTGTCTCCTTCCCGGCTACCAACTTTTCTTGA
>Ga0101944_10006993_pt1 | contig 11612 bp, 12 predicted proteins | sample DewCreD2012metaG_FD_75245 | JGI IMG/M metagenome (GOLD analysis project Ga0101944, IMG submission 75245) | Hot spring sediment bacterial and archeal communities from British Columbia, Canada, to study Microbial Dark Matter (Phase II) - Dewar... ... | reverse complement strand
GCTCGGCGCCGTAGAGGCTGCCGTTCAAGAACCGGTCCCGGATCAGGGAGACGATCCCGTAGCGGGCCAGCAGGTGCTGGACCTGTTCAACCATGCGCACCGAGGTCGAACTGAAGCTGATGCGGCCCGACGCCTCCACCGAGCCGTCGCAGGTGAACAGCCGGTTCAGGAACAACTTCTGCTTGCTCCGCTTCAGGCCGAAGACGAAGTCGGGAATGGACTTCTCCCGGGACCGCAGCCCTTGCAGCCCCGTCTGCCGCAAGTGACCGATGACGTTGTTGCGGTGGCCGCGCTTGCCGCGGACGCGTACCTGGACAACCCCCTTCTGGTTGATGAATTCCACGCACTCATCGCCCTTGGCTTCGACAGCCGCCTCGAAGTCCATCCGCACGGCTGGATCGTTCTTGGTGAAGATGGCGCCCTTGCCGGCGAGACTGCCGTCGGCGATCAGATACGCCATGATCTTGACCAGTTCATCGTCGGTATCGCCATGACACGCCAGCGGCGGATATTCGGCAACGACGGCCACCCGGTCGCTCAGGTTCAACTCCGACAGCGGCTTCCAACCTTCCCGGGTCAAGAAGGGGTGGTTCGCGGTGGCCTCGATCCAACGGCCGGTTTGGGTTTTCAACAAGTACAGTTGAGCAGGCTCGTTTTCGACAAAGGCCGAGGGCGTGAGCGGTCTCAACTGGCCCGCCTCCCTCATGCTCAGCACCGGCCCGGGATGGTTCCGGACGAGCGATTCCATCCTCATCAGGCGGCCATTGAGCGGGTTGGCCAGCAGAGAGTTGCCGCTGAGACACTTGCCGATCTTGGTTTGCCCGTAACACAGCACGGTCAGATCCGACAGGCTCGGCTTGGGCGGGGTTTTGGTCGTGGGAAGAATGGGCATCACAGTCTCCTTGGGTTTCAGAAAGCGGGTTCGGACGAGCCGGCTGCGAGAACACGGAGTTCCTCGTTAGGCTCGGCGCGCTGGTAGAAGTTCTCGATCACGTTGGGGTTGCCGTTCGAACGGCAAAGAGCGAAGTAAGGGCAAGGCCGCTGGTAGTTGAAGCAGAACGAAGTGTTCTGGTAGAAGACCCCACGGCGGCGCGCGTCGAGGAAGGCCTGCGTGAGTTCCCACAACTCGGCGCGCAGCACATCGAAGCGATCGCGCGAGAGATAGAGCCGCTCGCGGTGGAAAATCGCCGGATCCGCGTATTTCTCAGCCAGCCGCCGCTGGAAATCTTCATCGGACTCCGGATCGCGCCGTCGCGCGGTCGTACGGCCCGTCTTTGACTTGGCAAGCAGTTCCGCGCGGCGGGCCTCGAACTCTTCCTCGGTCTCACCTCTGGACTGTTGGAGCCGCGCCTTGACAAGGACGTTGTAGAGGATCCCGGTGATGGGAATGCCAAGGGTCTGCTCGACGTAATGCGCGTAGAGCGTGATCTGAAAGTCGGTCCAGAGCCGTTCGAGGTAATCGGAGTCGATCTGCGAGGCGGTCTTGTGCTCCAGAATGAAATACTCGCCGTCGATGCGAACGATCCCGTCGACCTTGCCCGCCAACCGGAAACTGCGCGACGAAGCGCCCGTGGCCGGGTTCACGATCGGCCCTTCGAAGACGTGCTCCAGGGCAACCACTTCGAACTCTTCCTTGGCGTAACGCTCCGCATAGGCCCGCATCATCGCGGTGGCTAGGTGCCAGTCGCGTTTCTGATCCTCGTCCTGCGCACGGGCCGCGCAGCGGCGGTCGATGAGATCAAGCATCCGCGCCAGGTCGCGCTGGCCGTGCCAGAGTTCCAGGCACTCGTGAATCAGCGATCCGAAGTGCAGGTTGCGGTCCCGTTCGAGCGGAACCAGATGCTGGAGATACCGCAGTTCGGCCGCCTTCCGGCAGTTTCGGAACTGGTTCCACATCGAGTAGGTGGTCACCATGGGGAAGGTGTCGTGCGTCATACCATCTGCCCCTCCCGAGCCAGGACCGCTGCCTGAGCAACCGTCAATTCCGAGTCCTCGCCGACCACGGCCACTACCCGCTGCCGCAGCATGAAGATGTGGTGGCGGCGGCGCTGATCGGCCGCAATCTGGACATCCAGCATCCGCAGGTTCGCGTCCAGGTCCGCAACCGTGGCTTGCATGACCGGGACCCATTCGCAGTCGCCATTGAGCGGATTCGCGATATCCACGGGCACGGCGATCAAGTTGGGCATGTCAAACTCGGGAAGATCCAGGCCGAGTTGCAGCCGCGCCTCGTTTTCGGTGATCTCAGCCGTCGTCTTCATGACCCGGCGCGCGAGGTCGAACAGCTTCTCCCGCGCGAGTTCGCGGCCCAACTCGCCGAATAAGTCCCCGTGCTGCTCAATGACTGCGTCGACGATGTCGCGGTTCAGGAAACGCCGCCCTGCCGCGCAGAATTCGGCGACGGTTTCGCGGATGGCCTCATTCAATTCCGATCGTTTACTGGCTCTCATGGCGTTCGATCTCCTGGTTGATGGCTTCAAGGAAGGCAGCCGCTTTCCGGCAGGAACCGGCAAAATCCACGTCGGGAGTGTCAAGGCTGCGGATGGCGGCGGCGATGTCAGGCGCTGGATAGCTGCAAGTCGCGATGGCGCGGACTCCATCCAGAACCGCCATCGCCGCGTAGTTGCGCTCGACAATGGGCCGCTGCGACTCCGGTGTGGGCAACTGGTAGTTCAGATTGCGGTCGAGGATAGCCAGGCCGCTCTCCAACGCCTGGCGCCGCGCTTCAGCCGGCGTGGGCAGGTCCTGACGGCGCAGTTTTCGGACCTCGGCCTTCTTCTCTTCTTTGGGCAGTTGAGCAATTTCGATCTGCCGTTCGGGAGGCTGCTCGGCGATCACCGCAGCGGCGCTGATGGACAGGTCGCCGGCATCCATCTGAGCCAGGACTTCATCGACCGCCTTCTCGACAACCTTCTTGGCTCGCTCATACGTCCTGGGACTGTCGAAGCCGGCCTTGGCGGCCGCGATCTCCCGGGTCTTGACCCCGGTCGCAACTTGTGGGCAATTGCCCACAAGTTCCTGGTCCGTCCTCTGCCCCTGGCGGCTGCCGATCTCTGACTCGATGGCTTTGCCGATCGCGACGCGCTCAGAGGGGGTGAAGTCCTTCCGGATCTCGTTTTCCGCATACTCTCCGGCCAGAATGCTTGACACCCTCACGATGCGCGCGGCGATCGTGTCCTGCTTCAATACGTCCCGCACCGCGCGCAAGCGGCGCTCGCCGAACACCAGGAGGTTCTCTTCCGTGATCCCCACGGGCTGAAGAAGTCCCTCGGTGGCGATGCTCGCGGCCAGACCCTCCAGATCCCCCATGTCCTTCCGGTGGCGTTCGCCGATCCGAATCTGCCCACAGGGGACTTCAATGATTTCCTGAGCGTGGTTCACCGCGCGCCTCCCGGAGAGGCCGGCCCGTAGCCCGCCTCGAGGAACGCCCGGCGCAACCGGGCGATGCGGGCATACACGGTGGACCGGGCGATGCCAAGCATCCGGCTGATCTCGGTAGGGCCGTGGTCGACGAGCAGCAGCGCCAGCGCGCGGTCGGAATCGCCGAGTGGCGCGAGGACGCGCTCGAAATCGACCTGGAACTGGACAGCCGGAATGCCGTCGGCGGTCGCGAACCGATGACCGTCGAGAGGTTCAATCAGGAAGGGACTCCGGCGTCGCCGCAGCAGAGAAGCGAACCGCTTGTCCGCCACACGCTCGAGGAAAGTCCGCAGGCTGGCGCGCGATGCGTCATACTGCCGCAGGGCCATCCAGAGCCCCAAGAGCGCTTCCTGCTCGAGGTCCTCGCGATCCGCGGCAGTCACCCGGCCAGTCGCCACCGCCGCTGCAGCACGCACCTGCACCGCGCGCAAGGCGAAGGGCAGAGCCGATTCGAAGTTCGTATCAGCCACGGCGCACCCCCGTTGCCTCCGGCCTGTGCTCAACCTCGAGAGAAAACGGCAAGCCGTGGCGAACCTCGATGACCAGAACCTCGCCGTCGCCCATCTGCTCGATGGTCGACAGCAGTTCTTCCGTCTGCTGTCTCAGCAGAAAGTCATCGAAGCCGTATTCGGGACGGGGGGAGTTGTCCGCGCCAACCTTCAGCTTCCGGATCACGCGGGGAGGGGGATTGAAGACCGGCACTCCATTCCGTACCAACAGATCCTCGATCCGGCCGAAGTTGACCTGCTGCATCAACTCGATCAGTCGCTGCTGGGGCGCTGTCAGGGAGGATTTTGATCTGGGTGGTTTCACCAGGCACTCCTCGTTCGAAATCAAGGAGTTGCCCGGCGCGGGGAGGCCGCGGAGAGGTTCTCACCGTTCCTCGCGTCTTCACATCGAACGCCGGGGCAACGCCTTCAAAAACGAGGCGCCACATCCGGCGTGGCATTGCCACAAGTGGCGTGGCATCGCGAGAAATTTCAGAATTTCCAGGGGATCGAACCTGAGTAGGAGAGGAAGTAGCCGCGGTGAATATGCTTGTCGAGGTGCTCCCCGAGGGCGGGAGCGTGCTCGCGGATGGCCCCGATGGCGCGCTCAATGGCCATCGACACGGATTTCCGAATACGGTCCCGGTCGTCCTGACTTCGGCGGGGACGCCCGGCCAGACCCTGCTCGGCGAGGATCTGGTCAGCCAATTCCTCGAGTTCCATGCGGATGCTTTCGCACCGGCCCGAGTCGTTGTTCCTTTCTGCCTCGGCAAGCTGATACTTCAGATCTTCGGCTCGCTGCCGGTAATCGCGCCGAGCTTTATCGTCGAGGGTCTCGCCGGCGGTGCCAACGGGCACGTGGGCTACCCCGCGGGCGGCAGCAAGTAGTTCCGCCACGAATACCTCGCGCCCCGGGGACCGCAATAGTTCGGCAAGGTAAAGAACGCCTTTGCTCTCGCGCACCAAAACGGCCCGCCCTTCGAAGGTCAGTTCCCACGACTGCCCTTTCTTCCGGAAGACGTACTGTTCTTTCTCGGTGATGCTTCCCGGCGCCGACCGCAAGATCGCTGACCAGTCCATGGCCAGGCCTTCCAGCGCATCCGTCTCCGGCAGTGAGATAACCTGCACTCCGCTTTCGTCGAGCGTCCGCTGGAGGTCGGCGGTGATGCAGGCCTCCTCCGGGACGATGACGACCGCCATTGTGCCCGCCGTCCCTCGTCTCGCACGCAGGGCCCGTTCGAGCAGCGCCGCCTGGTCGATGTTTGGCAGCGATAGGTAGACAGGAAACCTCGCTACGCCTGGGTCTTGCTTTGTCCCGATCAGAATCAGCCCGTCGTCGATGCGGACATCACTTCCAACGATCTGATTCCGGCGTCGTATCTCCTTCACCAAGCCTGTCACCGAGACCGCGTACTGCCTGACATCTTCCTCGGTGAGCGGAAGCGGATCGTGGTAGTCGTCTTCGGAAGCTACACCGAACAGGCCTCGCGCCGTCTCGCGCACAATCAGACTTTCGCCAGCCCCGTAGCGCAACGGCCGAGCGATCTCGGTGGCGCGGCTGGTTTCCCGCAAGATCCCGGCGCCGGCCAACTCCAGGAGCTGAGCAGCAGGGAAATTCGCCACATCCGATGCAGCGATCACAGGTTCATCGCAGTTGTTCAACAACCGCAGAACCAGATGGAGCAGGCTTGCCGGCACCGAGGATCTTCCACCTTTCCAAATACCGGAACACGTCTTCCGTGTGCGTGGCGCGCTTGAACGAGATCCTGTTTGTCCCGCTCACCTCCACGCGCTTGCCACGCCGGTCGTCCGGAAACCCGATCTTGAAGACGGCCTTCTGGATGGTTGCGCCCGAAAGCCGCTTTCGCAGGGAGTTCAAGTCAAGCGTCTCCAGCACATTCTTGGATCGGATGACAAATGCCGGGCCATGCTTCTGCTTGAGTTTGAAATGAAGTTCAACCAGCGCGGCCGAATCGCCGTCATCCACCTCCAGAGCAAAGTCCTCGCAAGCGATCACGTCGAGCGTGAACTTCTGGGCCGCTTCGGGCTTCTCGAACAGCTCCGGGTCGCCAAAGCAGCACTCCGCGAAGCTCTTCCGGAGGGCGCTCCCTTCCTTTTCGAATCTGGCTTCGATTTCGACCTGACCGGTCTCGCTGTTGTAACTGACGAAGTCTTGCTGAGCGGGACGGAGAACGGTCGGCGACACCTTGGGCTTGATCCGGGAGCCTTTGAAAACCAGCATTGCCTGCGTGCGCTTCTCGTGATAGACGATGAAGTTCGTGTAAGCGCCCTCCTGATACTGTCGCACCAACACGCGGTCACTGTTCTTGTCGCCTCTGAAGACCGCCGACAGCTTCTCCTGTAGCTGCTCCGTGGCGGCCTTCACATCCGGGATGCTGCGTCCGGCCTCGCCCTGGAATACGGAGAAGCGCTCAGCCTGATGCATGGCACAGCGGTCATAGGCCAGGTTGAAGGCTTCCTCGTTCTCAGTGCGCACCTTCAGGCTGAGACACTCGACGGGAAGCACGCCGTCTGGATCGGGATCATAGCTGAGATCCAGGCACGAGGCGATCAAGTCCTCATGGCCGCGCTCGTTGCTGAGGTCATACGCCCGGTAAAGGCCCTCCATGAACTCGTCTTTCCGGTCGCCGTCGCCGTCGACGATGAACTCCTTGAAGCTCTGCACGTCCAGTGAAGCGGCGTCGACCAGGAGGCCGTCATTCCAGATGCCCGCGTAGGAACGGAGGAGGTCCTCCTGCCCCTCGAATTTGTCGAGAAATCGGTCCGCGTTGAATGCCCGGTGCTTTGCCATCGCGGGGGTCCGCCTCGCTTGCTAACCGGTCGCGCCCCGCCGATGGCCAAAGCTTGACTCCCGCTTGGGCGATGGTAAAAGCGAGACCAATTTCCATCCTAATTCAAGCATCCAGGGTAAATGCAATCGGTAGAACCGGTTGACTTGTCTCGGGCGAACGTCCTAGGAATCACTCGATTGAAGCGTATAACAACATGGTTTTGAGGAATAGTGCGCCCCGGCGTCAATGTGACGGGACTCTGATGATCCACCGGTGAAGAAATCGATGCCAGGGGGCAGCGTTTTGCCCGGTCAGCGATCGCTCGGGTCCGTTTCGTGTCCGAGCTTGGCGCCGATCAACGCGCCGGCCAGCAGGCCCCCGGGCCCGGCCAACGCCCCAACCGCCGCGCCGAGAATTCCCCATGCCACCGCGGCGGACCTCTTAGCCTCAATCCGACGTTCTCGGGAAAGCGGAGCTCTACGCCTGCCATGCCAGCCCCGGCCTGTGCGCGTGCTCATGGCCGATTTTTCGAGATTGCAGTCAATGCAGGCGGGTAAAGGTTATTCCCATGATCCGTGCCGCCTTTTGCGCGCGGACGCGAATGCTCCACGTGCCACGCCCCTCGTTCGCCGTGCTGGCCGTAGTTCTTGAAAGAGAGCTTCTTGCGCAGATGTGGCAGTATCCTGACGTTCGATCGTAAATCCTGTTCTACTGATCGTCCGTGTATTGCATCGGTCGGGTGCCACCGCCTTGGCGGGCTTTCAAATCGCCGTTGATACTACCTTCAACTGTTATGCCGGAAATGCGCGAAATCAGGTGAAACTCCTCCGCGCTCCGCCCCGTTTCACCGATAGACACAAGCACAATTCCGCGTAATCTTTCGGTATCTGGCCCAGCCGGCCGCTGTCCACGGTCGCATCCAGTTTCCCGCAGGCCATCCCGGTTGTGCTCCCAATGCCACCGCAAGCGCCGAATCCAGATCCCGTGGAACTTCTTGAGGCGGATATCTGCGCACTGCCCTCTGTCCTTCAGCAGATCGTGGAGCTGGCACAACTGCGAGATCCGTCTACTGGAGCCTATGCCCACCCATGCGTCCCCAGCCGGTCCCGAGCGGAAGAGGTCCACGACAAGTTGCGCCGGTTACACGAGCGCGCCTTCCGTCATTGGCTCCAGATGGGGCTGGAGGCACAGAAGGCCGATTTCGACATCTATCTGTCTGGTCTCAGCGTCTCTCGGACGAAAGTCGTCGAAACCTGGCGTAGCCTAGAACCGTATCGCTGCTTCGCTCCTGTGTCAGCCAGCCCCGCCGAGCGGGAATTGTTCATTAGCGACATAGAGGTGATGCTCCTGTCCGAGCAACACGCGGAAGATCATAGCCAGACGCCACAGTCAACGGCAGGTCTCGAACCTGCCCATGACGATGAGATCCTGACAATCAAGGAGCTGGCCGCAAAGCTCCGCCTGGCACCGAGAACGCTGCGGCAATGGGCAGAAGTGGGCGTCATCCCCGCTTTCAAGCTGGGACGGCAATGGCGCTTTCGCCGAACAGATATCGAAAACTGGCTCCGAGGCGGCGCGGATCGTAGAAAAATCGATGGCTAGCGGCATTTACGGCATTAGCGGCATCTACGGCATACGGATTGACGGTTTTTCGGTTAGAGTTCCAGTTAGGGCCGACGGCATGCGCATGAGTTCATCCAGGCGTTCTTGGCAATCCTCCCCAGGGCAACCAGACTACTTGGCGTCTTCAGGCAGAACCAACACACGCGGACCTCATAGCCCCTGCGCCGCAGGTGGGCCGAGTCACTCGGGTGTTTCCATGGTGGGACGCTATTCGTGCAACGCAATTGCGGGCCCATTGATCTCTGACGTTCGCGGTGGCAGCTCTCGTCGTAATTGGTCCTGCTCCATGGCCACCGCTCGTGTGTATCGGCCATATCTCTATTCGAAAAGAAAGGAGTTGAGTCTACCATGCGTCTTCTATTCATTTGCGTGTGTCTGTCCTTGTCGGTGACTTCCGCCCAAACCGGCTCAGTATCACTCCGAAATGTGTCCTTTCCATTCACCAGTCTGGAAGTTGGGAATACCGTCGAAGTCAGAATCACAGGAGCAGCTCCGTTCGGCACTGTGACTGTGGTCCAGAATGGCCAGCCACCATACGTTTTTGGCACAACAGACGCTTTGGGTGATTGGTCAGTGCAAGCCGTTGAGACGCAGGAGTATGTCGGAGAATACCACCAACTCTGGTACGTGAATGGAGTTGAAGTACCTCCTATTAACCCGGATTCTACGTACTTACCAAACGCCCCCCGCTTGCCGACTTTCACCGTGTATTCCAATTCACTGCCGTCTGGCACACCCCCGGTTCTTGCCTCGAATCAATTCAATTCTTGCGGACACCCACAGGCTACGGCCTTTTGGAGATGGACGCCACTTGGTTACTATTCGAGTACCTCGTTTGGTGGCTCCATCGTTGAGACTGCAATCAGCAGATGGAACAGCGCCCAAAGTAAAGTGCCGATGCAGTACTCTTCATCCCAGCGCGATATTTGGGTTTACGATAGCTCATTACCGGCTGGCACCTACGGAGGGACTTCACTCTCCACACAGGGATGCTCGCCATGCTACGGTTACCGTAACGAGTGCAATGGAACCTGCATGAATTCGAGCGCAATGTACTATTCCGATATCATGCTGAACACCGCGGAGATTAACGCACTCAGTGCTGCAGCGGGGGTATCGGCGCAGAACGTGGCGTCGTATATCGTTACGCATGAGCTTGGCCACGCGCTTCAGCTTGGTCATTCTGACCCTTTTATCAAGTCCGGTCGCTGCTCCGAAGTGGGTAGCGTTATGTACGAATCCACAAGCCCAGCGTTTTTCTGTGGTGTGATTTCTCCAACAAGTAGAGACGTAACAGCAATTAACTCAGCGTACCCCAGTAGTCCTCCCTATTGTCCTCTTGGCCAGAATTACTGCGTCGGCAATATGTGTCCCTGAGGACGCGACAGTGGATGTCGAAGGCGACTGTAAAAGACTAGGTGCACACAAGGAGAACTTCAATGTTGCGACGGCGTACGGTTGTTGGATTTCTGATTGTGGCGGGTCAGAGTCTGATGTTTGGCCAAACAAGCGCTCATAGACCGGAGTTTCCCCGCGAAGGAAAGAGCGTGCTCAAACTCACGCCGGTCAACCCCGCGGACTCGCTAGAGCAGCTCGTAATCGGGTCGGAACTAATTATAGAGGGCACAGTGAGCTCCACTCAACAACCGATTAGCAGAAGCGTGTCTACTCGTCGGGTGATCGTGGAAACGCATGCTATTGTGTCGGTAAATAGTGTTTTGAAGGGAAGTTTGCCAAAACAGGCCAACAGCGTTCTGGTCGCCCAGATTGGTGGTCGCACCGAAGAGTCGGAAACGGAAGTGGAGCGGGACGCTTTGCTCGAGGCGGGTTCTCGGTACATATTGTTCTTGCAAGGGGACGACAGCAGGGCGGAGGTTGTTAATAATACAGGACTAAAGCGATTCGGTGTCGTTGGCATATGGTCCGGCAAGGTGATGATACTGGACGGTAAGGTCCGGTTCCTGCCCAACGTTTCCAAGGCCTTGGCAGCGTACAACGGATGGGATGTGTTCTCTTTTAGTCAGAGGGTCAAAGATATAGTGGCGGGAAAATACGTTCCGCCGAGCGGCCTGTCCGTGTCCCCATTGCCCCCACACCCCGGACCGCCAGCAGCCCGTCGACAATAGGGTAAGGTTCTTCCGATTTTCGACTACACAGAGGAGTTGCTGTGGTTAACAGTACTTCTGTTCGTGGGTGGGGTGTTGCAGAAGTTTCGCAAGAACGATCCGCTGGGACGCCCACGTCACTTCGCGGACAGCCGTCCGCAGGCGTTGTTCTGGGACGCTGCTTAGCATTTGAGCGTGAAGAATCGCTTGCTGGATGTCCGGCGCGAGCAGGCAAAGGTTCATGATCTGCGTGACCCGCGCCCGCGTCACGAAGCCCAGCCGGGCCAGGTCGGCGTAGTCCGTCTACCAGCGGGGGCGACCCCTCCCGCGCCGGTTCCCTCGCCCGGTCTATGGCGCTCCGAGGACGTGCCTCCCGTGGACCATCGAAACGTCCTCCCGCAGTGGTGGCGGAGTTGCTGGCCGTGGTTTCTTGCTGGCAGCTAGCACCGGCGGGGATGCAACGATGCAACTTACGCCTCCTGCTCACAGCAGAGGTCCATGGGAAAGAACCCGCCTCGAAGCTTGGCTCAGTCGTGTCCTCGATGGCGAAGACCCAGCAAAACAGACCCCGCATTTGCGCTCGGCGGAGAAAAAGTCGCCTCACTGCGGCAACAACGGCAATTACGGCAAGTACGGCATACAGTTCCAGGGAACACCGGTTACGATGAGGGGGCTGAAACCCGACCATTCACGAAGGTCGGGTAGACGCTCCGAGCATCGTGGATCAATTTGCATGAGCTGGAAAGGAGGCTTGAGACCATGGTAAGAGTACGAACAAGTGCGATCTTGGCGGCGGCGGTTCTTATGCTGAGCGTGAGGAACTACGCTCAGCCGATAGAGGTCAGGCCGGGGGAGGTTGTCCAGTTTCAGCTCTGTTTCTATTGGGAGAACCTGCCTGGGAATCCCCCTGCCTCAAATCTGGATGTTGTGCTTCAACCGGAGGTGTTCGCAATGAGCGGCTATCATTGGCACCACGACTCGGCGCGCCCGAAGGGAAGCATCCAGCCGAGCTCCTTTAGAACAAGCGGCGACGGTTGCTCGCCAATGCTCCAGTTCTATGCCCTCTCCCGCAGCACGATTTCGTTGGACACTGATTTGCGATAGAAGGAGTGAGATATGTCCAACGTGAATGTTTCGGTTTCCGGGCCTGCAGAGGGAGCCCGGAGGGCGACCGGCGCGGGCCC
>Ga0101944_10006992_pt1 | contig 11613 bp, 10 predicted proteins | sample DewCreD2012metaG_FD_75245 | JGI IMG/M metagenome (GOLD analysis project Ga0101944, IMG submission 75245) | Hot spring sediment bacterial and archeal communities from British Columbia, Canada, to study Microbial Dark Matter (Phase II) - Dewar... ... | reverse complement strand
AGGAACCTCATTTGTCCAGCCCAACGAGGCCTTGGGCACATTCAAACAGGCGTTTCCGGTTGCACAAAAAGGCCAAGACCCCTTCCCGCCGAACGGAAGCCGGATCGTCGGGGGTGGCTGGTGCTGGAGCCCGATGCGCCCTCACCGCCAGCGGTGGGCCTCACGCGGGGGCGGCCGCATTTTCACGATAAATGCTCATGGCGGTTGGCGCCAACCCCGGCGATGAAAATCGGCCGAAAAACACTGCTCACTGCCCACTGCCCACCTCACGCCTCCCAACCTCCACGACAGTTTCTATTGCCAAATCGAAGCGATATCGATACATTTGAACCGATCCATTTCCCTTCAGAGAATATCGACATTCGGTTCATTCAACATGCATATTCACCAGAAAACACTGGCTAGAACGGTTCATTTTTCCGGATTGGGGGTACATTCCGGTCGAATGGTGAACGTCGCTGTTCACCCGGCGCCGGCCAATCACGGCATCAAATTTTTACGGAAGGACATTGCAGACGCCACACCCATTCCGGCGCGATTCAATGTGGTTGTCGATACCAGCTTGGCCACCGTCATCGGTTACGATGGGGTTATCGTTTCCACGATCGAGCATCTGATGGCCAGCCTGGCAGGGCTTGCCATCGACAATGCCCTGGTCGAGCTGGACAACTACGAGCTCCCCATCATGGACGGAAGCGCGGGTCCTTTCACCCGAGGGCTTTTGGCGGCAGGAACCATCACTCAGGACAAACCAAGGTTCGCTTTTCTGATCCGTCGACCGATTCACATCGAGCAAAACGGAAAATCCGTAGCCGTTTATCCGGATAGGTGCTATCGCATCACCTGCACCATTCGATACGATCATCCCTTAATTGGCGAGCAAACCTGTTCCATCGAAATGAACCAACGCACCTTTGTCGACGAGATCTGCAACGCCCGAACCTTTGGCTTTTTTCATGAGGTCGAAGCCATGCAGCAGCTCGGGCTTGCCCGGGGCGGAAGCCTTGAAAATGCGGTTGTCATCGGGACAGATGGCGTCATGAATCCGGATGGTCTTCGATATACCGACGAATTCGTCCGACATAAGCTGCTTGATTGTATCGGCGATTTTTCTCTGATGGGGATTCCCATCATCGGGCACGTGGTCACCCATTGTTCCGGTCATGCATTCAACCAATCTTTTCTGCAAAAACTGTTTGAAGAGAAATCAGCATGGGAAATCATCCCGATATCCGCTGACGATCATGAGGTTTCCCGGAGGGAACCCTCTCGTATCGGTGAACCAAAGGAACGGACGGCACCTTGGCAATCGTGAAGAATACAATGACAACGATCGGCGGTTTCGAGCCCTCGCTTTCGATGCGAGGCATCCGATGTGCGCTCCTGCTCGTTGTGTTCCTCCTGGCAGCCACCCTTTCTTCTGCCGACATTGCCGGTGCTAAAGAAGTGGGCATCAGCAACCTGATCGTCACCAATACGAAGCACGATCTGCTGCTCTACCTGACGGTTGAAAACACCTTCCCTGACAGCGTCATTGCAGCAGTCGAACACGGTATTCCAACCACGTTTTCCTTCTATGTCGTGCTCTATCAGGCCAGGAGCTTCTGGTTCGACAAAAAGCTCGTCGATGAGGTATTCACCCATACGGTTCAATACAACAACCTCAAGAAGGAATATGCCGTCACGCGCTCCTGGGATACCGAAAAGACACGGGTTGTCAAAACACTCGATGAAGCCATGGCTCTCATGGCGGATATCGATGGGCTGAAGGTCATCCCATTGCAGAAACTCGAAAAGGGTAAGCAGTATCAGCTGTTGACGAAGGTCCGGCTGAAAAAAGCGACCCTCCCCTTTTCGCTTCATTACGTGCTCCTGTTCATGACATTCTGGGATGTGGAAACCGACTGGTACAGCGTCGACTTCGTATTCTGAACGGTTTCAACATTCCCGACCGATTCCTCGGCGCTCGACGGCCGGCTCTGCAGGAATCGCCTCGCCCACCACGACGATGCCCCCATGAAAAAGCCTGTTTCCTATCTGACACCGGAAGATCGAAGACGCCGCAAGCGAGAAGGAATCCTCGCCGTCATCACCGCCGTCGCTTTCGCTTTTCTGGTATTCATCGAAATCCGAATGGCTGGTTTCGGAACCTTTCCTCTGCAGCATACCATTTTGATGTTCAGCCTGACGAACATCAACCTGCTCCTGCTTCTCCTGCTGATCTTCCTGGTCTTCCGAAACCTCGTCAAGCTGATCTATGACCGGAAAAGACGGGTGATGGGCGCAAAACTGCGCACCAAACTGGTTGTCGCCTTCGTTTCGATGACATTGGTTCCCACGATCGTCTTGTTTTACTTCTCGATCTCTTTTCTCACCTCCAGCATCGATGTCTGGTTTAATCTTCCCGTCGAACAGGCCCTGGAAAACGCGCTGCACGTCGGACGCCATCACTACGGTGCGCTTGAAAACACTCATGCCTTCTACCTCGAACGGATTGCATTTCAAATCAAGAGCCGTACCCTGCTCACCCAACAAAACAACAGGGAACTCCATCACTACCTCCAGACGGTCATCAAGGCCTTCAATATCGGAGCCTTGGAGGTCTATGACGCAAAAGGGAAACCCCTCGCCCAAGCACTGGATGCGAAAGTCGATCCGGCATCCCTTCGATCGCTTTCGGTAGATACCCTCGCAGAGCAGACATCTCCAAAACAAGTGCATTCCGTGACGGAACCCATACCTGCAGGCGAAATCTTCCGGTCGATCGCAACCATTCCCTTCGGTGTTCGGCCTCAGGATGCAGAGGGCTTCCTGGTGTTGAACTCGCTCGTTGCGCCCCAGCTCGCAGAGAACATCGCCTCCATCAACCGCGGTTTTGAAGCCTACCAGCAGCTTAAACTGCTGAAGAAACCGATCCAGTTTTCCTACTACCTGATCCTGTCGATCGTTGGATCGCTGGTGGTGTTCTGTGCCGTATGGTTCAGCTTCTATCTGGCCAAGTCCATCACCATTCCGATACAGGAATTGGCCGTCGGCGCCAAGCGGGTGGCCGAAGGGGATTTAGGAGTGCGCATTGCCCCCGTTGCAGACGATGAAATCGGCCACCTGGTCACCGTGTTCAACCAGATGACCCATGACCTGCAACTGAGCAGGGCGCAGCAGAACCAATTTTCCAGACAGCTCGAACTTCAGAACGACGAAATCGAACAGCGCCGCAAGTACATGGAAATCGTTCTGAACCATATTTCGACAGGCGTCATATCTCTGGACGAGCGGGGATTCATCGCAACGATCAACGCATCCGCAGAAACGATGCTCGGCATTCGGGCAAAAGATCTGATCGGAAAGAATTTCCGGAAATTGCTTCGGGGAGAGCATCTCAAACTTGCAGAAGATGTCCTTCGATCGGTTGCCGACCACGAAAGCGATTCGATGGATGTCACCCTGCGGGTGGCCGTTCGGGGAAAGCCTCGAAGCTTCCTGATCCATGTCAATATCCTACGGCAGACGGAAGGAACCGAGTTGGGCTATGTCGTGGTCTTCGACGACCTGACGGAACAGGAAAAGGCGCAGCGCGCCGCAGCCTGGCGGGAAGTGGCGCGACGGATCGCCCATGAAGTGAAGAATCCCCTGACCCCCATCACCCTGAGCGCACAACGGTTGCAGCGCCGGTTCGGAAACCGTCTCGATGATCCCATCTTTTCGGAATGCCTGCAAATGATCGTCGATCATGTGGAAATCATTCGAAATCTCGTGAACGAATTCTCGAATTTTTCCCGCTTTCCATCGGCAGAACTCAAGCCGGAACCCATTTTGCCCATTGTGCAGGAAGCCCTGAAGCCGTATATTGAAGGCATGAGCCATATCCGATTCGAGGTGGAGACGGCCGAGAACATCCCCCTGCTGAACTTGGATCGGCGTCAGATCCGACAGGTATTGATCAACCTCGTGGAAAACGCCGTATCCTCCATCCGTGACAATGGCGTGATTCGTGTAGCGATTTCGCATCGAAGGCGGGAACGGATCGTCTGCCTGGAAGTTTCGGACAATGGTGCCGGCATTTCGGATGAGCACAAGATTCGGATCTTCGAACCGGATTTTTCCACGAAATCGACGGGGATGGGCCTTGGCTTGACCATTGTCCATTCCATTGTTTCCGACCACCACGGCACCATCCGTGTGGAAGACAACCAACCTTCAGGAGCCCGTTTCATCATCGAGCTCCCTGTGCCCGGCTGAGAAAGGACATCGGTGATGTTTCCGACCATCCTGATCGTAGATGACGAACCCTCCATCTTGCACTCCCTCGGCGGATTGCTTGCCGACGATGGATACGATGTCGTCACGGCATCGAACGGATATGATGCGTTGAAAAAGATCGAAACCACAGCGCCGGATCTTGTCCTGCTCGATGTCTGGATGCCGGGGCTGGACGGCATCGAAACCCTTCAGGAAATCAAGAAGGTCAGTCCGGGTGTGCCGGTGCTGATCATCACGGGCCACGGCAACATCGAGACGGCGATCAAGGCAACCAAGCTCGGCGCCTTCGATCTCATCGAAAAGCCCCTGTCCTTCGACAAGGTCCTCATGACCATCCAGCGTGCGCTCAATTTCCAGAGGCTGGCGGAACAGAACCGGTATTTGCGCCGCAAGATGCTCGAGAAACATGCCATCAACGGGAACAGCCCGGCCATTGTCGAATTGAAGAAACAGATCGCCGTCGTTGCACCCACGGACGCATGGGTCTTGATCACCGGCGAAAACGGTACGGGAAAGGAGCTGGTCGCCAAAACCATTCATCAGCTCAGCCGAAGGGCCGAAGAACCCTATATGGACATCAATTGCGCCACCCTTTCCGATGAAGGCTTCGATTCGGAATTCTTCGGTCACGAAAAAGGCGCATTTGCCGGTGCAACCGCCAAGCGAAAGGGAAAAGCCGAGCTGGCCGGCAAAGGAACCCTGCTTCTCGATCAGATTACGGATTTGAGCATGAAGAATCAGGGAAAGCTTCTGCGGGTTCTGCAGGAAAAGCAATACCAACGGTTGGGAGGAACCCGGGTGCTTCAGCTCGACGCCCGGATCATCGCGACGAGCAACCGGAACATCGAAAAGGAAATTCAGGCCGGAACGTTTCGGGAGGAACTCTATTATAGGCTCAACGTCGTTCCGGTCTTTGTACCCCCGCTTCGGGAACGGGCCGACGATATCGGCATTCTTGCCGATATTTTTCTATCGGAAAACGCGGCACAGGGGATGGGATCCAAGAAAACCCTTGCACCGGAAGCCCTCGAATGCCTGCGCGCCTATTGCTGGCCGGGAAATGTCCGCGAACTCAAAAGCCTGATGGAACGGCTCTCCATCATGGTGGAAGGCGACACCATCCGGGCCGATCATCTGCCCGCTCCTTACAACACCCCGCCTGGAACCGCATCGGCTGCCCAGGAACTGGCCTGCCTCTTTGCCGAAGATCGACTCGAGAATGCCGTCGAGGCCTTCCGCAAAGCCTTCGTTCGTCGGAAGCTTGCGGAAAACCAATTCGATGTGGAGACTACGGCACAAAAATTGAGAGTCTCCCGAAGGTGGATTCAGAGGTTGATAAATGCGTAGACGGTGTTATCGTGAGAACAAGAGTCAGAAGTCAGGATAAACGACTTTTTCATCGACAGGAATGACATTCCCGTCACGCACATCATCGAAAGGTTTGCGGAATGATCAGCAAGCAAGTCAACCAGGCCCTCGGTTTTGCGCTTCGAGAGGCCCGGCATCGCCGTCACGAATATGTTTCCATCGAACACCTCCTGTTCGCCATCCTCCACGACAGCTATGGGGTGGAGATCATCGAGGCTTGCGGCGGAAACGTCAACCGGCTTCTCGAATCGCTCGAAATGTTCTTTCAAGAACACATCCGGATCGTGCCGCCTCATGAAGCCTACACCATCCGGCAGACGGTCGGATTTCAGCGGGTGATCCAACGCGCCGTCGACCATGTTCGGTCCGCCGAAAAATCCGAAGTCGATGTGAGCGACATCCTTGCCTCGATCTTCTTGGAAAAGGACTCTTACGCCGCCTATTTCCTGAACGAGGCAGGCATCACACGGCTTGCCGTTCTGAGCTACATTTCGCACGAAGCCCCCAGACCGCCGTTCACCGACAGACCGGCCGAAGGAGAATCCGGAGGAAAGCCCAAATCCGCCGACCCGCTTGCCCTGTTCACCGTCAATCTGATCGAACGGGCTGCCGAAGGCAAGATCGACCCCCTGATTCACCGGGAGGCCGAAATCGAGCGAACGATCCAAGTTCTGTGCCGGAGAAGAAAGAACAATCCCATTTATGTAGGTGATCCGGGTGTGGGAAAGACGGCCATGGCGGAGGGGCTGGCCCTGAAAATCTACGAAGGCAAGGTGCCCGATCCCATCAAGGATGTTACCATTTATGCTCTCGACATGGGGGGGCTTCTCGCAGGAACCAAGTTCCGCGGCGAATTCGAGCAGCGCCTCAAGGGTGTCATCGATGCCCTGAAGCGCCTGAAAAAGCCCATTCTGTTTATCGACGAGATTCATACGGTCGTGGGCGCAGGAGCAACCAGCGGCGGCTCGCTCGATGCTTCCAACATCCTGAAGCCGGCTCTTGCCAGCGGCGAATTTCGATGCATCGGATCGACCACTTACGAGGAGTTCAAGAACCATTTTCAAAAGGATCGGGCACTGGCCCGGCGATTCGAGAAAATCGAAATCCACGAGCCCTCTGTGGCCGAAACCGTCCTGATCCTGAGGGGACTCAAGGCCCAGTACGAAGCCCATCACGGCATTCAATACACGGATGCCGCCCTGAAAGCTGCAGCCGAGCTCTCTGCCAAGCACATCAACGACCGGTATCTCCCTGATAAGGCCATCGATGTCATCGACGAGGCCGGGGCCTATGTGCGGTTGAGCGGGCAGCCCAACCGAAAACGCATCCATCCTGCGGATATCGAAAAGATCGTCGCCAAAATTGCCCGAATCCCTGCCCTTCGTGTGTCGTCATCCGACAAAGAGCGTCTCGAAACGCTTGAAAGCGGCTTGAAAGGGGTGGTCTTCGGCCAGGATCCGGCCATCGAAGCCATCGTCACGGCCATCAAACGTTCCCGTGCAGGCCTGAGCGCCCCCAATCGTCCTGTCGGCTCCTTTCTGTTCACCGGACCGACGGGTGTCGGCAAAACCGAAGTCGCCCGGCAGGTAGCGCAGCTTCTGGGCATTCATTTCAGCCGCTACGACATGAGTGAATATATGGAAAAGCATGCCGTAGCCCGGTTGATCGGCGCTCCGCCCGGATACATCGGATTCGATCAGGGAGGGCTTCTCACCGACGATATCCGCAAGCATCCCCATTGCGTGCTGCTCTTCGACGAAATCGAAAAGGCACATCCGGATCTCTTCAACATCCTGCTCCAAGTGCTCGATTATGCCACATTGACCGACAACAACGGGAAAAAGGCCGATTTCCGAAACGTCATCATCATCATGACCTCGAATGCCGGTTCCCGGGAAATGGCCTCGGCGTCGATCGGCTTCGGCATTCCAACGGCAAGCGCCGAGGACAAGAGCCGAAAGGCCGTGGAGACGGTGTTCAGCCCGGAATTCCGCAACCGCCTCGATGCGATCGTGCATTTTTCCGCCTTGAGCCGTGCGATCATGGAGCAGATCGTCGACAAATTCATCGCCGAATTGAACGGATTGCTCGCTGCCAAACGGGTCAGGCTGGAGCTGGCCCCCGAAGCGAGAAGCTGGCTCGCAGCAGAAGGCCATGATGCCCAATATGGGGCACGACCGCTTTCCCGGATCATTCAGACCCGGATCAAGGACGTGCTCTCCGATGCCATCCTCTTCGGAAAGCTTCAGAACGGCGGGAAAGCCGTCATGCGCATGGAAAACGGAGAGCCGACCTTCGATTACGAAGCCCTATGACGAATGGACTTTCTGGGACTTCTTCCATGACGGTTGTTCTGTTGGACGACACCCTGCGCTTTCCGCCGCCCCGAATCGCCGATCCGGACGGACTGCTGGCCATCGGCGGGGATCTCAGCCCGGAGCGCCTGCTGGAAGCCTATCGCAAGGGAATTTTTCCTTGGTACGTTCAGGGCCAGCCCATTCTGTGGTGGTCGCCCGATCCGAGACTGATCCTGTTCCCGCAGAAATTTCACCTTTCCCGAAGCCTGCGCAGGTCACTGCGTACACGACGGTTCATGGTCTCGATGGATGGCTGTTTCGAACGAGTGATCCATCTGTGCGGTGCCGTTCGGTCGAAACATCGGGAAGACACCTGGATTACGCCGGAGATGGAAACGGCATATGGCCTGCTGCACCGCATGGGAGTTGCGCATTCCGTGGAGGTGTGGTCAGGAGACCGATTGGTGGGCGGGTTGTATGGCGTATCTCTGGGGAAGGCCTTTTTCGGAGAGTCCATGTTTTCTTTGGAAAACGACGCATCCAAGACGGCATTGGCCGCCCTCGTTTCCTTCGTTCTGTATCATGGGTTTCACTGGATCGACTGTCAGGTGACGACCGATCACCTGCTGCGGATGGGGGCCGAGGAAATCCCCCGCAACCGTTTCCTCGGCCTGCTTCGAAACGCCATCGGGGAGCCGGGCATCGTCGGCAGATGGGAATTACCCGAAGGATGGCTCGATCCATTCATCGGTTCTCCGCCCTGGCCATCGGCCTCATGACGGGACCGACATTCCTTCTCCTACAGTTTTACCGACTCAATCCCCCTTTTCTTCTCATCCGTGCTCCGGATTTTCATAAAAAATATAAGGTGTCGAAAAATCGCTGAACTCGAAATAGACCTTTTTCTCTCCGGGATCGACCTTGAGGTTCATGTTTTCATCGAGATATCCGTATCCGAAACGGTAAGATCGAGGGATTTTGTCCTGCGTTCCGTAGGCGGTCGACAGTTTTTCCACCTTGATGAACCGTTTGACGAGTTTGTCCCCTGCATAGACGTCGAGGACGCCGTTGGTTCCCGTCCAATTCTGAATGCTTCGTCCCAACTGATTCTGGGTCTCCTGCGTGCAGCCCATGACGACAGCCAGCCCGAGGACTGCCATCCACCACAACGTTCTGATGGGTATGCGTCTCATGTTGCTTCCTCCTGTATGGTTTATCCGAAAGATGGTTCCGAAATCCTTCCCTGGATCTCCGATCGAATCGGTCCAATCGAAGCGGCTCAAGGCAAGGGAATGATAACGACAAGCCGAACTGTTGCTGGATCCCGTAAGGTTGGCGGCAATATACTGCCCAAGCCGGTATCGGTCAACGACGATGATGAAACGGCCATGGATGATTCAGCCAAACCTTGACTTTCCCCGCCATGTTCGGTATGTCGCCATCAGTTAAATGGACCGAATGCCTCCTTCCTCACGATACACCAAACAAAGAGAACCCACTTGAATTTAATCGCTTTCGACATGGACGGTGTCATCGTGGATGTATCCTCTTCCTATCGGGAGATGATTCCACGGATCACCCGAGCCTTCTTCGACCCTTCGCCGGATGCCCCACGGCTGCCCGATCCGATCGTTTCCCTAGAAGACGTTGCTCTCATCCGCAATTCAGGCGGCTGGAACAACGACTGGGACCTCTCTGGGCTGGTCATCAGTCTCGCCCTCTCCCGACTGAAGGTGGACATCCCAAGGAATGGCACGAATCCATGGGACATATGGCGCCGCTGCCTCCAGCATCTTCGGCTGGACACCCTCATCGATTACCTTCGATCCACCCCCCTGCCGATATTCACCTTGTATCGCGAAATCGGCGCCTTTCGCCACCCCCTTGTCGATCTGCTCGACCAGGGAGACATCGCAGACGGCAACCTCATCCGACGACTGTTTCAAGAACTGTATCTGGGCTCGGAATTGTTTCAGACCACCTATGGACTTGAGGCCAGAAACCATCACGGCCCGGGTCTTATCGAAACCGAACGCCTGCTCATTCCGGCCGATTCCTTCAAGCGGCTTGCCGAACAGCACATCCTGGCCATTGCCACAGGAAGACCCTTTGCAGAAGCCTTCCACACCCTGAAACTCTTTCGCATTGAAAATTTCTTTACCCGTATCCTCACCCTCGATGATTGCACCATGGCCCAGGAATGGACGGAAGTCCTGTTTGAAAAACGCCCTTCTTTCGAAAAACCGCATCCCTTCATGTTAAACGCCATTCAGGCCGATATGGAACATCCGGTCAATCGACGCTTCTACATCGGTGACATGCCAGACGACATGCGGGCGGCCAAGAGTGCTACCCCGCCCTACACGGCCATCGGCTTTCTGAGCTCCGATGCGGCTCCCGACGATCTGCGGCTCAAACTGCTCGATGCAGGAGCCGATCGGGTGGTAACGTCTGCCGAAGAGATCGAAGCCGTCGTTTCCTGAGTGACCGACCGTCTACCATAGACCGGCGGTATCGAACGAACTTGAGATGAAACGGAACCGATCGACGTCATGAAACTCGTCTCCTGGAACGTCAATGGGCTTGCAGCCATCATGAAAAAGGATTTCCTCGATTCGGTACGCCGCATCGACGCGGACATCCTCGCCATTCAGGAAACCAAACTGCAGGCAACCAAGCTCGATCCACAGATGGAACGGATCGACGGTTATCGCTCCTTGTGGTCCTTTTCGATCCGCAGGAAGGGCTACAGCGGGGTCGGCATCTACACCCGCGTCGAACCCCGGGAGGTCGGCTACGGCATCGGCATTCCGGAATACGATGAGGAAGGGCGGATTCTGTGGATGGATCTGGGGACTTTCGTATTGTTCAACGTCTATTTCCCGAACGGCCAGACAGGAGAGGATCGGCTGGCCTACAAGCTTCGGTTCTACGAGGATTTTTTCGCCTACACCGATCGATTGCGATCTGCAGGCAGAAGCGTCGTCATTGCAGGAGATTTCAACACGGCCCACAACGAAATCGATTTGAAAAATCCCAAGGCTAACGAAACCTATTCCGGATTTCTTCGCATCGAGCGGGACTGGATGGATCGGATCGTCGCAAGGGGCTACGTCGATACCTTTCGAACCCTTTACCCGGACACGGTCAAGTATTCCTGGTGGACATACCGCTTCGGCGCCCGCAGACGCAACATCGGATGGCGCATCGATTATTTCTTCGTCAGCCGGGACATGATGGACAATGGCTGGATCCAGGACGCGTTCATCGACAACGAGATCGAAGGTTCCGATCACTGCCCGGTCGGCCTGATCCTGAATTTATAAGAGCCCGTCGCCGCCATCTAACATCACGTCCACCTGACGCCTACGGCAGGGGGATCATGGGTCGCGAACGTCGTCTGGCCGCAGATGCAGGTGACGTTTTCCATTAGGCGCAGTATTTATCACGTCAGTCTTTTCATCCAGCCCACATTCCACACCCTTTTTACCACTCATCCTATGAATTTCTCCGGGGGTGGAGGCGGTTTGGTGGATGTAAAGATGGCCTCGGATAGTCCAAGCGCCCGGAGATAGTCCTTTTGAACAGGTTTGAGTGGTTTCTTGAGTATTCGGACGTTGCCGTGCCGGATGATCTGGACGGAACGGAAATGCGTGAGCATCGCATAGGTGGTGGGGCGGGTGGTCTT
>Ga0101944_10006991_pt1 | contig 11615 bp, 14 predicted proteins | sample DewCreD2012metaG_FD_75245 | JGI IMG/M metagenome (GOLD analysis project Ga0101944, IMG submission 75245) | Hot spring sediment bacterial and archeal communities from British Columbia, Canada, to study Microbial Dark Matter (Phase II) - Dewar... ... | reverse complement strand
GCACGGCCGGCTACGACGAGCGCCAGGCGGCCGCGCCGCTGCTGGCCGACTTCGGACTGGAGATCGGCGACGGCACGGCGCCGCGGGGTCCGCATCCCGGCCCGGCGCCGTTCGGTTATTTCAAGGCGCCGTATTACGACCTCGGCGATGATATGGTGTACGTGCGGTTTCACGCCGGTTGGCCGGTGCATGCGCGCGTCCCCGACGCCCGGCCGCTGGCCTACGGCCACGGCAATGTGCCCGCCATCCTGACCCGCCGCGTCGGCCGCGGCAAGGTCGTCGTGGTGGGCGACACGGGCTTCGCGATGAACAAGAACCTGGAAGTGGAGAGCGGCGCGGCCTTCGAAGGTCTGCGGGAAAACCCGCATTTCTGGCGCTGGCTCGTGACCTACCTCCGCGACCAGCCGTTGTGGAAACCGCCGTCCCCCCGGCCGCCGGCCGCGGCCGCCGCGGCGGATGGACAGGTTGCGCCATGAAGCGGACGTGGCTCGGATTGGCCTTCTTGGCCGGCTCGTGGATGTTCGGACTGCGCTACTACCACGCGCCGAACTGGTGGGTTTGGACGCTCCTCGTGGCCGGAGGCAGCGCGTTGTTCCTGCGCGCCGAACCCGCGCCCGTCACGCGCGCGGCGGCCTGGGCCGCGGCGGCCCTGTCGCTGTTCCCGGGCGCTTTTCTCCCCTGGCCCTACCGGGCGGCGCCGCTGCTGTTGGGCGGCGGGATGCTGTTGCGGGCGCTGCCGTTCCCGCGCCGCTGGCCCGGCCGGCTCGGCGCCGCGCTGGCGGAGGCGGGCCTGGCGCTGCTGGCGCAAGGCGCCGCGCTGGCGCTCTATGCCGACCTGACCGCTCGCGAGCACGACCTGCCGCCCCCGCTGACGCGCGCGCTGGCCGGGCTCTTGACGCTGCTGGGGATGGATGGCGCGGCGACCGACGGCCAGGTGGCGCTGTTTTCCATGCGCAAAGTCCACCGCCTGGCCGCCACTTGGGAATGGCTCGCCGATCCCGTTTCTCTCGCCTTCCTCGCCGGCGGATGGGCGCTGCTCGCGCAGCGCGGCGACCGGCGCCGCTGGCGCTTCGTTTGCCTGTGGCTGGCCTGGCTGCCGCTGCGCGCCGCCCTGCTGGCGGCGCTGTTCCTGCACCGGGCGCTGCTCACCGACTACGAGGCGCCGCTGCGCTTGATGCCCCTGTTCTGGTCCCCCTGGGTTCTGCTGCTGTTACTGGCGGGCCCCGTCTTCCTGGCTTGGCGGCTGCTGCCGGCCGCCGAGCCGCGGGCGCCCGCAACGGCCGGCGCCGGCTGGAGCGCGGCCGCCGCGCTGGCCCTGGCCGCCGCGCTGGCCGCCGCCGGCCTGTTCTGGGACCCCGTGGGCCGCCGCCAGGCCGGCCGCGTCCTGATGGACGAGTACCACAGCGCGTGGGAACCGACCGACCGGCCTTTCGACACCGCCTGGTACGGACACGACGCGGGCTACAACTACGCCTGCATCTACGACTATCTCACGCGCTTCTACGACCTGCGGCGCCTGACGCAGCGCATCGACGACGCCGCGCTCGCCGCGGCCGACGTGCTGATCCTCAAAGTCCCCACCGCGCCCTACGACGTCGAGGAAGTCGACGCCGTCGTGCGCTTCGTCGAACGCGGCGGCGGGGTGCTGTTGATCGGCGAACACACCGACGTTTACAAGACCAGCACGCACCTGAACCAGGTGGCGCGGCAGTTCGGCTTCGAGTTCCGCAAGGACTGCCTGTTCGACATTGACGACACGTTCCAGCAGGCGTATCGGCCGCGGCTGGCGCCGCATCCGGCGGTGCGCCATGTCCCGGAACTGGATTTTGCCGTCTCGTGCTCCCTGGCGCCCGGCGGGTCGCCGGGGCGCGCGGTCATCCGCTCCACCGGCCTCTGGAACCTGCCGGCGGACTATCACGCCAGCAACTTCTATCCCCAGGTCGAGGATCGGGCCGAGGCGCGCTACGGGGCCTTCGTCCAGTTGTGGGCCGCGCGGCGCGGCGCGGGCCGCGTGCTGGCGTTCACGGACTCCACGATTTTCTCCAACTTCAGCGCCTTCGAGCCGGGCAAGAGCGAGCTGCTGCTGGGGATGGTGGAGTGGCTCAATCACCGCGACCGGATCGGCGATCCGCGGCTGTGGCTGCTGGCCGCGGCCGCGGCGGCGGCTGCCGCAGCCTGGCGGTTGGCGCGGCGGGCGGCCGCTCCCGCCCTGCTGGCCGCCGCGGGGTTGTGCGGCTTCTGCGCCGCCGCGGCGGCGCTGAAGCAAGCGGCGGACATGCCGTTGCCCGAACCGGTGCGCCCCCTGACCCGCGTGGTCATTGACCGCACGGTCTGCGACGCGCCGCTGTCCAAGTGCGGGTTCATCAAGTCCTCGCCGGAGGGCTTCGGCATCTTCGAGCAATGGATTTTGCGGCTGGGCTATTTCACGGCCCGCCGCGCCGGCGACGCCGTGTTCGACGGCCAGGCGCTGGTGTTCCTGCATCCCAATCGGCCGGTTTCGGAAGCGTTCGCGCGGCAACTGCGCGCGTATGTGGAACACGGCGGCAAAGCGCTGATCGTGGATTCGGCCGTCAACGGCAAATCGCACGCCAACAGCCTGCTTTACCCCTTCGAAATGTCGCTCGACCTCTCGTCGGACCTCGCCGGGACGCTGACCTTTCCGCCGGAGTGGGGACTGGCGCCGCTGCCCGTCAGCCAGGCGCGCAGCGTGCGCGGCGGCGAGCCGCTGGCCTGGGTGGACGGCGCGGCGGTGGCCGCGGCCAAAACCGTCGGCCGCGGCACGCTGGTCGTGCTGGGTTGCGGCGCGCGGTTCAACGACGACCACATGGGCGTGACCACGGACATCGAGCCGACGGCCGAGTTGCGCCAGGTCTTCGACGCGCAGTTTGCCCTGCTGCGCTGGCTGGTGGAACGCCGCTGAGCCGGCGAGTTTCGCTTGCCAGACCGCGAGGACTGTACCAAGATGCGTGCCATATTCGGTCCTCTTCGGCAAGCCCGACACCGCTGCGTTCGAACCGGGAGAAACGTCATGGCCAAAATGAAAGTCGGAGCCCAACTCTACACCTGCCGCCGCACCTGCCAGACCATCGAAGGCCTGGCCGACACCCTGCGCAAGCTCAAGAAGATCGGCTACAACTACGTCCAGATCTCCGGCATCGGCGCCTTCGACCCCAAACAGGTGGCGCAGGTCCTGGCCGACGAGGGCCTGCAGTGCTGCTGCACCCACATGGCATGGGACCGCTTCATGAAGAACACCGCCGAAGTCATCGAGATTCACCAGCTCTGGAAATGCAAGCATCCGGCCATCGGCGGTCTGCCGGGCGAATACTACAGCGAAGCGGGTTTGAAGCGTTTTCTGAGCGAACTGCCGCCGGTGGCCGAGAAGCTGCTCGCGGCCGGCATGGACTTCTCGTATCACAACCACAACCATGAGCTGGCGAAGCTCGGCGCGACGACCTGGCTCGACGCCCTGTACGCCAAGTCCGATCCGCGGCATCTGAAAGCCGAACTCGACACCTACTGGATTCAGGCCGGCGGCGGCGATCCGGCGGAGTGGATTGCCCGGCTGGCGGGGCGCGAACCGCTGTTGCATCTCAAGGACATGACGGTGAACAAGGAACGCAAACCGGAGTTTGCGGAGATTGGCGAAGGGAATCTGAACTGGCCGCGCATTTTGAAGGCCGCGGAGTCGGCGGGGGTGGAGTTTGCCCTGGTCGAGCAGGACGAGACCTACGGCCGCGACCCGCTCGACTGTCTGGCCGTCAGTTACCGCAACCTCAAGGCCATGGGCGCGGCCTTCTGAGGCGCGCCGCGCCGCGGACGCTGAAGCCGCGGGGGGCTGCGCGTCGCTCAGCCGCCGCCGGAACGGTCCAGCGCCACCAGAATCAAGCCGCGTTTCATCAGGATCAGCAGGTACTGCATCAGCAGGGCGCGGGCCTCGAAGAAGCCCAGCCGGTGCCGGGCGGCGAACTCGTCGATCAGTTGTTCGAAGGTTTTGCGGCCGTCGATCGCCTCGAACACCTCGCGCCCCAGGCCCTCGAGCAGGTACCTGCGCCGGGTGCGGGCGCGCAGCAGCGCGGCCAGGGGGGCCCGCCAGCCGCGATGGACCAGCGGCACCTCCACCTCCAGCTCGCCCGTCGGCCGCGGTTGAACCCGCGCCGCGGCGTTGCGCAGGGGCACCGAGGCCAACTGCTGCGCCAGATTCAGCTTGTCCGCGCGCGGGCGTCGGTTCATGCGCCGCCCTCCGTTCGTGGAACGGCGAGCGCGTCCGCCAGATTCAACCGTTCGGCGCGCCGCGGGCCGTACTGTTCGACGGCATACAGGCGCTGCTCTGCGCGGTCGTGCCAGAGCCAGGCTTCGCCCTCCCACTCGGCGGGAACCTGGCAGCGGCCGTGAAACCAGGCCACATGCGCCGTGGCGGCCACGGGATGGATTAGCTCAGGGACCATGCGCGGCAACTCTAACCCAAGAGCGACAGTTGCGATGGCAGAACCGTCGGATTCCTCAGGAACTGTGTCACGGACCGCCGTTTTTCTCCACTACGTTTTGGATCGTTCGGGGGCGACATCTTCCTTTGGCGAACGCTGGCGGTGTCCGGCGGTGAACCCGCCAGGGTTCACCGTACGTGTCCGCCGCCTTGTTGGCCCCTTTCCTTGTCCCAGAATTGACGGGGCGTCAGAATTTCCAAAGAACCGATCCGGCGCAGATCAAGGAGTTCCTTGTCACCGGTGACGAGCACGTCTGCCGTCCCATTGAGGGCGCACGACACGATGGCGACATCGGCCGGATCGGACAATGGTACGTTGTGAAGCGGCTCATGGCCCGCGGCGATGGTGTCCTGACCGATGAGCCAGACGACATCGGCGATCAGGTCTGGTGAAGCGCCAAACTTGTCCTTCAGAACGCGTCGCAGTTCGTTTACCAAGTGGTCGGAGACCACAAGGTCATGAAACTCGATCACCGTCCTCAATACGTCGGCGCACAACCCACGAGTCGCCGTCGCACTGGCGATGACATTGGTGTCCAGGAAGACCCTCACGAGATGGTGGCGAAGACGTCTTCGTCCGTCAGGAATCCGCGTGCCTCTGCAAAGGGCATCATGCGCCGACGAATGGTCTCGAATTGCGTCAGGCGCAGTTGCCGCCGCAAAGCGTCGCGCGCCACCTCGCTTCGGCTCCGCCCCGTCTGTTGGCTGGCCTTCCCAAGCAGCCGGTTCAAGTCGTCATCCAACCGAATGCTGAGCGTAGTCGTTTTCACGTCTGACAATGTATGACGGCGTGTTGTTGCTGTCAATCTTCTGCAGACCTAACGTCAGCGTTGAGGCGCTGAGGAAGCGCGCCCCGCACGGGTTCCGAAGTCGCATGCAGGGCCTTGTGTACGCCCGGCATGGGCGTGAACTTGTGGGGTTCGAGTCCCCTACAGGAGGCCAGTATGATGAAACGGTGAGCCGAAGGCAACTGCGGAGCCGCGAGGCGACGTGGGAAGGAAGCCGGAGGCAAGACCTGCGAGCTGACGAACAGCAACCGCACACAAGGCGCGACCCAAGGGCGAGCCAGCAGAACATGGCGAAGCCCGACTGGCAGGAGGGAAACGTAAATGCGGCGGTTGTGCGGGGGAAGTTCACGCAACTCATCTGGGGAGACCTGCCGGCCTCATGCAGCAGGCGCTCACGCGGGAGAACCTGCAACGCGCATGGGAACAGGTCGGGGCAATCACAAGACTTGGTCTCCGTGCGTGACTTGTGGATCGCGTTTCATTACCCGGCAGCAAATCCGTCCGGGAAACGTGCCGCATCACGGTAAACCTTCTGAACCGCCGGATGCGGACCTGACTTCGCTGAAGCTACGTCAAGGCACGCCCGCAAGTGCGGTGGTGTGGGAGGGGGGAGCTAATCACTCCCCCCGACCCGCTTCGGTCCTGTCTTATCTCAGGATTCGATCCCGATGAGGATCAACGGGACAGCGGGCACGCCGCGACCTTGCCGGACGACGTTGTAGAACTCGCCTTCGTAATACGCCACGCCGGAACTCATGTGGCTCTGGAGGGATTTCATGGGGAGGATTTCGACGCCGACGTCAATGTGATCGCCGACGTAGAAGGCGAGATGCTTGACGAACAAGTCGTACGCGACGAAGGCGTATTTCCCAAACTGAACCTCGACCGCCACGCGGTCTTTCACGAAGTCGGTTTGGTTGTAGCTGAAGATCGGTTTCTCGCCTGCCGCCTCAATCTCCTTCTTCTGTTCCGCGGCGGGCATGGTGAGCGTCTTGCGGATCAACTTCTCGCTGCGCGTCACCCAGTAACTCACGCGGCTCTCTTCCCACGACTTCGCCCGGAGCAGGCGCTTGAACGCGGCGTTCATGTCAATGGGACTGAACAGTAACTCGCCCTTCATCGTCTTCTCTTTCGACACCTTCGTCTTGCACTTCGCCGCGTCCACCTCCGCGATGACTTCTTGGATCTCCTTCCACAGTGTCGGTTTGTGAACGATCATGAACTCAAGACCGTTGAGATGGGAATACGTTTCGGCGATCTTCATCGGACGGCGTACCTTTCTCGCTTGCGCGCCTTCTCCAAGAGCGCCATTTGCGCGGCCTCGCGCTTGATCGTCCATGGGGCGATAGTAAGGCTGTTTCCGGCTTCGATCGGGTCGTAAACCGGCTTGTGCATCGGGCGTGTTCTGAGGGTGCCGGCGAGTTCGGCTTTGATCCTCTCCCGCGCGAGGTTGCAGTACTTCGGTACGATTTCCGCTCCCACCCCCCGACGGCCGTGCCGCACCGCCGCAATGATCGAGGTCCCTGTGCCGAGGAACGGATCAAACACCCAGTCGTCCTCCTTGGTCATGGAGAGCACCAGCCGCTCAATCAACTCGACGGGGAACTGACAGGGATGTTCGGTCTTTTCCACATGGTTGCTCTTGACGTTCGGGATCACCCAGAGATCACCTGGGTTCTTGCCCAAGGGGTTGCAGGAGTACTTTCCAGCCTTCGGCCCTTTGAAGTATTTCTTGCCTGGGTATTTCTGTGGGATCCGAATCGGGTCCAAGTTGAAAACGTAGTCATCGGACTTCGTGAACCAGATGATGGTCTCGTATCGGCCAGAAAACCGTTTGGAACAATGCAGGCCGTGTTCAAAGTGCCAAATGACCCGGTTTCTCATCCGCAAACCGAGGTCTGTGAAGATTGGGTAGAGAACGGTGTCGAGAGGAATGATGGCTCCGTTTTCAACGTAGTTGCCAACTTGCCAGCAGATACTTCCGTGAAGGGAGAGGCAGCGGACGCACTCGCGTATGACCGCGGCCTGCTGGCCGAGGTACACGTCCAGTTTCAGCCTTTTCTCGTACTCCTTCCCGATGTTGTAGGGAGGCGATGTGACAACGAGACGGAACACCCCATCGGGACAGTCGCGGAGCAGATCAAGACAGTCGCCGGGAAACACAACCACACGCTCGGACGGGTTGAACCGCTCGGCAATTCTCTGGTCTTTCGCGAACACGTTGGAAGGATACGGCGTCGTTGTGCCGGGGTCAATGCCGGCATACCGCCGTCTCGCCTCTGCGTCTCCGGGCACCGAACGTCAGCCCTCATGCGCTGAGGAAGGCGCGCCCGGCGCCGGTTCCGAAGTCGCATGCACGGCCTTCCTGATCTTCATTTCTCTTGCGAAGAACCAAAGCAGCGCGATGACGCCCAGGACAATGCAGCCAAGTTCCACCGCATGGGGGTTGACCATGCCCCGAAAACGATTGGTGGCTGACCAAGGCTGGAGTGGTTCGATGTCGGGGTGAAATAGACTGTCGAGAAGGATGTGACTGAAGGTCCCAATGAATGCTGCGGAGACGGATGCCGTCCATGTTGTGCGAGGATTCACGATCAAGTCCGCGTCGCGGCATGTTGCCGCGATGCGGTTCCAGAGCGCTTTGATCCATTGGCTGGCCGGTTTGCCGAGAACGGCCATAACACCGGCAAGCACGGCAGCGCCAAGGTACGTGTGGCAAAACCTGTGCAGAGGGTAGCCGCCACGGGCGAGTTGCCATAGGACCTCGACATCGAGCGCGATCTGCGTCAGGCCAAACACGACGATGCTGAAATGCCGTGGCAACGCCGCCTTGACGGCCATCCCGGGTCCCATATGGATCGGAGGGAATGGCATTCATTCTTCTTGGCCAACGACGAGCGTGACCCTCGGTTATCACGGCGTCCCGCCGGGTGAGCCGTAGGTGCCCACGCTCTTGTTGGGCAGGCCGTCTACGCGGTTGCCAGAACGGCGAGCTGTGCCCGCCGGGGGAGCCTGACCGGAACAAAATAGGTCTCCGGGTAGAGGTAGTCCTCGCCGGATTCGTCCACAACCCGGACGTACCCCTCCTGTGCGGCTCGCTCGTCAGGTAGAATCTGGTAAACCTTCCGCAGTTCCAGATCCTCACACTCCTCGTTCCGCACACACACGGCGTATCGCGCTTCTGTCGCGACGGTGTTCATGTTGTCAGTCCAGAAACCGTTTGATCTTCATCTTCTTCCGGCCAATTCCGTGTGCCTCGTACCAGTACACTTCTGCCTCGCGCGTTTCCCCGCTGGCAATGCGCACGGGGGCGATCCCCTTCAGTTTGCGCCAGCGTCCCTCGCCGAACTGACGGCGCAGCCGCATATGGTCTGAACATCCGCGATGCAGCCGACAATCTCGACGTGCATGAAATTCTCTACCGCATCCACACGGCGACATCAAGCCGCCCGATGGCGACAGCCGCCCGATGGCGGCCGCGTCCCAGACGCAATTGGGGTCATTCTTTCCGCCTCACAACCGTTGTTCCCGCAAGCTTGTCGCCGAATCTTGAGATCCCCGATGTCGAGACCAGCCAGATAGCCTCCAGTGGAAAGATGAACAGAGGAATGTTCCGAAGCACATGGCGCCACAGTCCAGCCGCAAGCGAGGGCTTCCGTCGCGTGACCACTTCCAGTCCGAGACACCGCTTGCCCACTCCACGGCCGCCCATGACATCACGGACCAGCAGGTACAGGAACGCAATGAACGTCACGATGAGGTTTCGCCGGATCTCTTCCACGTCAATCCCACCTCGAACCGTCGGCATCATGATCCACGGGATCCAGATCATGCTGTCGAACAGACCGGCAACAAGCCAATCTATCACGAAAGCCCCAACGCGCCGGCCGAGAACACGTCCCCCTTCATCGCTCATATCCTTCGGTCTCCGCCCAACGACCAAGCTCACCGGCGGCAATGGAGCGCAGCGGAATTGCCGTCCGGTGGAGCGCCTTGTTAGCCGTTCTCATTTCTGATGTGCAGTTGGGCATAGTTCATTCATGTAGCGGTCGCTACATGCCATACTTCGCGACTTACACCAGTTTCTGCCTATCTCCCAGCATGGCAAGTCCATCGCATGGAACAAGGTCTGCCCATGTTCAACCAGTATGTCGCGAATAGTTTTCTTGCTCATTTTTCCCGGCTAACAGTTATTATGCCGCAAACATCACTAGTGTCCGGTTAAGTTTGGGCTGACAGCGAGTTCAGCCCTGTAAACACAGGGCGAAATGCTTGTCATGGGTTTTTTCGATTTCATTTCGCAAGCCGGCTTTTGCACCCTCCTGGGCGTTTACAAGAGGAGGGCTGCGCATCATGCACGATTGCCAACACCGATCTGTCACACGTCGTCCGAACTTCCCATCGGCCACAGGCAGCCCCCTGCGGTCGCCAGAAGAATGCAGCCCAATACCTTTGCCAGTTTCATTCGCCCCGAGCCTCTTCCACCCCAGTAAGGGTTAACATCTCAGCCTAAATGGAGCAGTTCGATCTCTGGAGATTGGGAGATCGGCGTGTACGAGTATGTGTACGAGTACGAGGGAAGGCTGTTTCCTGCCGATTTCGTGCCGTACTCGTACACGTGCTCGTACATGCAAGTCTCCTCGACTTGCACCAAATGGGTGCAGGGCAAACTTCGCGTCGAGTGATATGTAATCGGCTGACAGTTAACTGGTTACACGAACATGCCTCGACTGCGGGGCAGTTGAACTGCCGGACATAGGCTCATTACTCCTATGGGAGCCAGTAGGGTCGTTCTGGTTTCTCGCCGAGTCGTCACAAAGCCATCTTCAACGCGTTCTGTCTTCGCCTGCTTCTCGCGAGCCACTGGGTCGAGCAGGGGTGCCCAACCTACGCGGCATTTGGTCACAGGCAAATCGGCCACCTGAGGGTGCGCCGATCAAACCGTTGATCTGACCAGCCTGGTGCACCGACAAGCCGCGCCGGGCGAAGACCGGTCACCCGCCGACGGATCCACCCCGCCGGCCAACTGCCGCCCAAGCTCAAGGGCCATTCGTCTCCACGCCATCAATCACAACCGTCGAGCCCGACTCCACCCGGCGTAGATACTTCGCATTGGGTTCAAGGATGTAGAACGTGTAGGGATTCCGACCCGCCTCACGCAAGAGCCGGGACAAGTGCCGGAGATCGACTTCACGGCCCTGCCAGCGACCAGATTGAATCACGGCCATCGGATGCAAACTTGCACCATCCTCAGGATGTTGACGGTAAACCACGCGCTCGACTCTTAGCACCGTGCCAGAGGCGACAAGACACTCCTTGCCCGACTGAGAGTTCCGATAGAGATTGACGTCTGTTTGTAGTGCACTGAGCAATCCGAACTCGGTCACTGCAACATCCGAAAGAACTTGATAGGTATCGCCTTTCGTGTAGCCGCCACACAGATCTGAGTTGTCCGTCACGTCTCTCGTTACTATGCAACCGGCCGCGAACACCAGAAGCGCCATGCAACAGATTGACCGCCCTCTTCCCCAACGCATCCGTTTCGATGTCTTCACGCCCTTACCTCCTATCTGCACTCCGCCCGGTCCGGCAGAACGATGAACCCATCAGGTAATCCGACCCGCTGAAAGTACTGCCGGTAGTAAGCATGGGGATGCCCCGGCACTTCGCTGCGCGGAACTTGAATCTCGTTGTAGAACCGGTTTCGCAGGGACAAGTCCGGAACCAGGTCACCGCCGCTGTTGACATTCGCCACGAAACCGAACTCCGGGCTTTCTCCGCGGACGTACTGCTCCGCCTTCGCCTAGTCGTAACCCCTCGGATATATGGAGTTCACGATCATTGCACGGTCGCTCCCTTCTTCAACGTCCAAGTCCAAAGCCGATTGGTGGTAAAAAGAAACTCCATAATTGTGTTCCGATTGCGCAGCCGCCTCGGGAAGTCGCCGCTCGAACTGAACGACTGAGAGAAGCGTTGACCGTCAAGTTCATACTCCAGGCCCACCGCGGCGCCAAAAATGAGTGGCTCCGTGAAGGACTTCCGAACGTCAGCCCTCGGGCCACAAGTTCCGAAGGTAATCGGGTCCGGCTCAACGCCGATGAGCTGAACATTCTCCAACGTCGCCGAGCTCATGTTTTGCACGCGGAGAGTGGCCCACTGTACAGTATCGCAGCCCACCATGCAAACCGCGGCGACAACAAAAAACCAGCATGTTGCAGAAAGTGGACTTTCGCACTTTCCAGACCCATCTGATCTGAGCTTCCGCAGTCCCGTTTCGTAAGATTTCCCGATTGACCCTGCGGGTGGTTATCGGCATAGTCTGTAAGCTGGTACGCTAACAG
>Ga0101944_10006990_pt1 | contig 11616 bp, 11 predicted proteins | sample DewCreD2012metaG_FD_75245 | JGI IMG/M metagenome (GOLD analysis project Ga0101944, IMG submission 75245) | Hot spring sediment bacterial and archeal communities from British Columbia, Canada, to study Microbial Dark Matter (Phase II) - Dewar... ... | reverse complement strand
GCGGCCTTCCCGTCATGGCGGGACACCCCGCCAGGCAGCCGGGCGATGCTCCTTTTCAAGGCTGCGGCCGCTGCTCGCAGAATGCGGCGCGAACTCGCCGCCCTCCAGGTTTTCGAGGTCGGCAAGAGCTGGAGCGAGGCCGACGCCGACGTCTGTGAGGCCATAGATTTCCTGGAGTATTACGGCCGTGAGATGATCCGCCTTGGTGTGGCCCGCCCCATGGGAGACGCCCCGGGGGAGTCGAGCCGCCTGTTTTATGAGCCCAGGGGAGTGGCGGTGGTCATCGCTCCCTGGAATTTTCCACTGGCCATTTCCATGGGAATGGTGTCGGCCGCCCTCGTTGCGGGAAACACCGTCGTCTACAAACCCGCCTCCCAATCCCCCGTGACCGGCTCCATGGTGGCCAGGGTTTTCGAAGAGGCTGAGCTTCCCGCCGGCGTACTGAACTTCCTCCCCGGCCCCGGCGCGGAAATAGGCGACCTGCTGGTGACGCACCCGGATGTGGCCCTGGTGGCATTCACGGGAAGCCGGGAGGTCGGACTGCGCATCAACGAGATGGCCGCCAGGACCGCCGAGGGCAGCTGCGGGGTCAAAAACGTCATTGCCGAGATGGGCGGGAAAAACGCCATCATCGTCGACGTCGATGCCGACCTCGACGAGGCCATCCCCCAGATTCTCCAGTCGGCTTTCGGCTACCAGGGGCAGAAGTGCTCGGCCTGCTCACGGCTCATCGTCCTCGAGGAGCATCACGAACGCCTGCTTGCGCGGCTGAAGGCAGCCGCGGAAAGCCTGCCGCTCGGTCCCAGCGAGGACCCGGCGAACTTCATGGGGGCCGTCATCGACGCCTCGGCTCGGAAGAAAATCATGCAATACATCGAAATTGGGAAGCAGGAAGGGGAGATTCTGCTTCAAAGGCATTTCGGCGATGCTTCAGGACACTACGTGCCCCTCACCCTGTTCACGGGGATTTGCGCCGAGCACCGGCTGGCCCGGGAAGAGATATTCGGGCCGGTGCTTTCGATCATGAAGGCCAGGGATATGGATGAGGCCATCCGCATCGCCAACGCGACCGATTATGCCCTGACGGGGGGCCTTTTCTCGAGGAGTCCGGCTGCGATCGAGAAGGTGAGCCGGGAGTTTCGCGTGGGGAATCTTTACATCAACCGCGGATGCACGGGAGCGCTGGTGGGGCGGCATCCCTTCGGGGGCTTCAAGCACTCTGGGGTGGGCTCCAAGGCCGGAGGCCCCGATTACCTGCTCCAGTTCATGGTGCCCCGCAACGTGGTCGAAAACACCCTGCGGCGCGGCTTCGCCCCCATGGATTCCATGCATCGGAGAAGGTGAATCCGCCGGCCCAGAGACCTCCGGCAATACTGGATGAGCTTGAAAAGTTGTGTTTCTCACCGCGGAGTCGCAGAGGCTGCGGCGGTTAAAAAGACAGCTCAATGCAGTCTCTCTCTGCGGCCTCTGCGACCCCGCGTTGAATTCAAAAATGAAAACCTGCCAGCCTGAACAAGTATAGTCTTCCGGCGTCTCGCCGGGCCGGCTCCGGTTGACGGGGTGGGCGCCCGGAAAAGGTCCCCGCCCATCACCCGGAGCGTATCATCGAGGTTCTACTTCTTCCAGATCGGGTCCTCGGGGCCGTATTTCTCGGGGAGGACCGCCGTCTCGGTCCAGTCCTCGGGAAGCTTGGCTCCAGGCTTCTCGCCAAATTTTTCCTTGACGCCGCGGAGACCCGGGCGAGCAAACTTCATGTGCCCCTCTTTCATGGTCCTGCCGTTGATGATGGCTTCCGAACGGAGCCGCATGCCTGCCGTCTTCTCCAGCTTCCGGCCCAGCCACAGCACACGGTCCACGTCGTAGCCGTGCTCGATCCCCAGCTCATCGATCTGGACCAGCAGGTCTTCGGTGCAGATCAGGCCCACGTATCGGGGATCGTCGTAGTAGTACTCGCCGGTCCCCTTGATGGGGCAGTCATCAAGGAAGTTCGCCGGCTGGCCCCCGAGGCCGCCCAGCGTCGATTCGAAACGGCAGATGCCCGCCTGAAGAGCCGCCAGGATCGACGAGGAGGCGATGCGCTTCGTCTCGTGGAGGTGGCAGAGGTGCGCCTCGGGATTCGGCATGGCATCCAGGATCATGGAGAAGTAACGGTAAACGTCGGCGGCGTTGGCCGATCCGTCATGGTCTGCGTGCTCGATGTCGTGGGCGCCGATGGAAAACCAGCGCTTCGTGAACTCAACGGCGTCCTCGAGCTTCGTGGCGCCACTGATGGGGCTCCCCCAGATGGTGCTCACGGTGCCGCACATCTTGATCCCGGCATCGCGCGCCTTCTTGATGCAACGCTCGGCCTCCTTCCAGTAGTTGGGGAGCGTGGTGCCCGAGTTGGCGAAATGATGCTCCTCGTCAGTCGAAACCATCATGAGGATGCGGTCGGGACCGTAGCCTTTCTCCTTCATTTCGATGGCGCGGTTGACGGCGGTCTCGCGAATGGTCACGCAAGTCAGCGTGACGTCCTTGTCGATGTCGATGCCCTTTTTCGCGGCACGCATCCGGAACTCATCGCTGCGCATGGCCTGCATGACTTCTTCAGCGTCCACGAACTGCGGCGTCGTCGTGACCGCGCCCAGGTTCGTCACCTCCAGCTCCCGGCACCCGGCGAGAATCAGCTCCTGGCCATAGAAAATCTTCGCCTTGGTGGAAACGAACTTCTCGTGATGCTGAAAACCATCGCGAATCGTGATGTCCCCGATGGTAACCTTCCTGGGCATCCTCGGGAAAATTTTCCAGTAGTCGTACTCTGTCCGGTTTGCCATGATGCCACTCCTCTCTCTGTCGACGTTTTCGAGTCTTCCCGGTTATCAGCCACCCCTGGCCCGACTCAGCCTGCCATAGCCGGCCGGCGGGCCGCTGCTTCCGTCAGACCAACATTCGTGTCACGAACCCTCCGCGCGAACTCCACAAGGTCCGGAGCGGGAGGGCCGAGCCGCGACACATCGTTGTCCGTAATCACTGCCGTCATGGATGGAACGCACATCCCCGCGGGCACATTCACTCCTTCCACAAGGCACTGATGCATCACGATAACACCTTCCCCAAGGGAAGCCTTGAACACCACGCTGTTGAATCCAATGAAGCAGTCATCGCCCACTCGGCAGGGACCGTGGACCACGGCTCCGTGAGCCAACGAGGATCCCCTCCCGATGACCACGCGGGAGCCGCCCAGGGCATGAATGATGACACCATCCTGGATATTCGCCCTCTCCCGCACCAGGATGGATTCAACAACTCCGTCGGGTCCAGGCTCGTCAGCGCGTATGACGGCGTTCGGCCCCACGAAAACCTTGGCACCGATTTCCACCTTTCCAACAATTGTCGCCGAGGGGCACACCATGGCCGATGGATCGATTCGAGGCGCGTCGCCGGCGTGGTTGGCTCGTATCATCGCAAACCCTCATTGCTGCTCGCATCACTCCGCGCTCAGACTTCCTTCCAGCACCAAAGCCGTCCCGGTCGCTCGGGGAAGGTTCAGGCTCGTGAGGCGAAGCGACTCCACAGCACAACGCCGCGTTTCCCGTGGGCGACGGCCGTGTCCACTTTCCCCAACGCGCACAAGAAAAGGCCGCAATCCGTTTCCTGGAAACGAACCACGGCCTCATCTTTCTTCCGCACCTTTCGCCATATTCGAAGGGCCCGTCCGAACTCTCAGGCACGCTTATCGAAGCATCTCGACCCTTCCGAGGAATTGCGCGCGTACGCCTCTCCTCAAACTGGTTTAACTCTCACTTAACACACCCAACTTCATCCTGTCAACACCAAGTCTGACCCGTGATGCTCAGAAACAGCTTTTGCCGGCTCACCCTGCCGGTCCTGTCTAAACACGGGCGATGAATTCAGCGTAAACAAGATCACCCGCTCCCCGGTGACCGTACTGATGTCTGTGTGGAGACTCCTGACTCCAACGCCCACGATCTCCTTCACGGCCGATTCCAGCAGAGGACGGCCCTGCTCCAGCAAGGCAATGCGGATGCGCTTGATCAGCTCCCGTCCATTTTTGTGGTCACCGGCATCCGCCAGTCTCAGCTCAGCCTGAGTCAGAACGCCTTTCAGCCTCACCAGGACCATGTCATCGATGATGTATGCCTTGGTTTCCAAGGGGCCGCGCCCCATGAACTCCTTTTCGAATCTGACAACAGCCTCGCAGATTTGGGCCTCGAGCTGCCCTCTTGTCCTGATCATATCCCCCTCGACGATCCCCCGGTTTGCTGTTCACCGCGAAACAATTTATCCTATAATCAAACGACCCCGAGCGCTTAGCTTTCTGCCGCCGGTGATCGTTGAGTTCCATGCTGATTTAAAACACGGATTCCCTGGAGAACCATGATTGACAATCGAAGCAAGACCAAGAGCCGTTGGCCTGACACCCACACCATTCTCAAGTATGCACTGGCTCAGATCCCCGATATCGTCATCTTCGTCGTGGTGGTGCTGATCCTGCAGCGCTGGCTGGACCTTTCGACGCGCCTCGTGACCCTACTCATCACCCTTTGGGTCCTGAAGGATATCCTGATGTTTCCCATGCTGCGGCGTTCCTTCGAATCGGACCGCCCCGAGGACGCCCAACCCATGATCGGAGTCCGCGGGGTGGCGAGGGATCGACTGGATCCGGATGGGTACGCCTGGATTCAGGGGGAACTGTGGCGTGCAGAACTGGTGGAGGGGCATCCCCCCATCGAACCGGGCGCTCCCGTGCGGGTGAAATCGCTTCGCGGGCTCACCCTGCTGGTGGCCCTGGACGACGAAGCCCGGTGAAAGACCCGCCATAATTTCGACCTCGACTCGATGACCGCCCCCATGGCTGTGACCTCCCGGGAGGCCGGCTGGAAGTCAGGACTCTCGACTGGCGAGGATCTCCGCCAACGCCCTGATCAAGGCATCACACTGATCGTCGGTGCCCACGGTGATGCGGAGATACTGCTCAATGCGCGGAAGCGGAAAGTACCGGACGATGATGGATTTCTCCCGCAGCTCTCGCGCCAGCTCCATGGCGTCCCGCCGGGGATGGCGGACAAAGACGAAGTTCGCCGCCGAGGGGAGCACCTCGAAGCCCAGGGCGATCAATTCCCGGACGAGCCTTTCCCGGGTTCTGATGACGGCGTTTCGGGTCTGCTCGAAATATTCGTGGTCTTCGATGGCTGCGACGGCCCCCGCGATGGCGAATCGATCCAGGGGATAAGAATTGAAGCTGTTTTTCACCCTTTCGAGGGCCTCCACCAGGTCGGAGTGCCCCATGGCGAAGCCCACGCGCAATCCCGCCAGTGACCGGGATTTGGAAAGGGTCTGGATCACCAGGAGGTTTGGGTAACGGCTCACCAGATCCACCACGGATTCACCGCCGAAATCCACATAAGCTTCGTCAATCACCACGACCGACTGATCGTTACCCCGGAGCATTGTTTCGATGGAAGCCCTGGATAAGGCCATTCCCGTGGGGGCGTTGGGGTTTGGAAATATGATGCCGCCGTTGGGCCTCAGATAATCCTCCGGTCGTATTTGGAGAGCCTCGTTCAGCGGCACCACCTCGAACGGAACATCGTAGAGCTTGCAGTACACCGGATAGAAGCTGTAGGTGATGTCGGGAAACAAGAGCGGCCGGGAATGCTTGAGGAGGGCCAGGAACGTGTGAGCCAGGACCTCGTCCGAGCCGTTCCCCACAAAGACCTGGCGGGGAGTGATTCCGAAGTGGGCCGCCAGGCATGCCTTGAGGCGGTCGGCATTGGGATCCGGGTAAAGGCGGAGGGCGTCCGCGGCCTCCTGTTTCAGAGCCTCGATGACCCTGGGTGAGGGACCGTAGGGGTTTTCGTTGGTGTTCAGCTTCACGAGACCGGGGAGCTTGGGCTGCTCTCCGGGCACGTAGGGTGTGAGCTCATGAACGATGGAGCTCCAGTAAATACTCATTCAATGCACCTCGCCTGGAAAACGTATCGCTTGGCACCGGATAGGGGAGCCGGGGGCGAGGAGCCATCGACGCTCTGCATCCCCGCGCCCCCGCGCCAAATCAGGACCGGGGTTGGCCGGGCCGCTCCTCGCGAGCCTTTTCATCCTGCTCGATCTCGTTTTCAATGGGCTGATAGAAATAGCTGATCCGACCCTGATTGAGGGAATCATCATAGGTGAGCAGCAGGTTCACTTTTCCCGATGCCCAAAAGAACTTTTGACCCGAATCGTCCGGGCGAAAAGGGCTTCCATGCTCCCTGGCGAGCTGGTTCCTCACCCGGTCGAAGCTCTTCATGGAGGTGAAATACACCATCGCGTTGTAAAAGCGGCCCCTGTAAAAGCCGTAGACCACCTTGTCCGCAACGGCGCCATGAATTTCCACCGTTTCACCTTCCCGAACGTAAAACCTATGGTCGCCGTCTTCTCCGATGAGCTTCAGGTCCGTGAGGTCCCGAATATTGGAGGCCCAGGCCATTCCCCTGAAACCCTCCGCCTCGCGGTCCGGCGGTGAAGAAATGTAGCTGAACATGACCACGCAGATGAAAAGCAGAGCCGCGGCCAGAATGGCAATGGCGATTGTCTTACCTTTGTTGCGCTCACCCATTCCCTTTCCTCATCCAACCTTCCTGGGAGTCTTCCGCCTCCTCCTCATCCTGGATGACCAGGTGTCGCTGGAGAAAATCCAGGATCTTCTGACCGTCGGCGGTGGGAATCCATCCAACCCCCGCACATTCGGGGCACTCCGTCATGTCCCCATGATCGTCCGACGCCAGTACACCCTCTCCCCAGCATTTCCAGCACCGGACTTCGAGATCGGGCAGTCCCATGGATCCAGTCCCCTGAGCTCCGAGAACCTCGAAGCCGCTGATTCAACGCGAAGAGCAGCCGTCACCATGCCATCAGGCAGCGCCACCGAGCCAGGACCCACGGGGAGTCGGCATTCCCTTCAGGGCTCGGAGCCGCCCGTGGGCAGAACCGGCGAAAATCTACCCGCCAAAACCCCGGGTGACAAGGGAAAATCCACCGCCGCCTCAGAACTCGGCATGGCCGGGGGTTCGCGGAAATGGGATCACCTCTCGGATGTTGGCAATGCCGGTACAGAACTGGACCATCCGCTCGAGACCCAGGCCGAAACCGGCGTGGGGCGCGGACCCCCACTCGCGCAGCTCCACATACCACCGGTAGTCTTCAATGGGAACGGAGCGGGCTCGCATCTGTTCCAGAAGCATCTCTCGCCGCTCCTCCCGCTGCGAGCCTCCGATGATCTCGCCAATGCGGGGCACCAGGATGTCCATGGCGGCGACGGTGCGTTCGTCGTCGTTGACCCGCATGTAGAAGGGCTTGAGGCTCCGGGGGAAATCGAGAATGGCCACCGGCTTCCTGAATATCTTCTCCGTAAGGTGGCGCTCGTGCTCCGCCTGAAGGTCGCTGCCCCAGGCCACCGGAAACGAGAAGGTTTCGCCGGATCTTTCGAGCAGGTCCACGGCCTCGGTGTAGGAGATCACCTCAAAGGGCTCCTTGAGCGTCCGCTCCAGCCCGGCACGCAGGGTCGGCTCCAGGAATTTGGTGAAGAACTCGATGTCTTCCTCGCAACGGTCCAGAACCGCCTTGATGCAATGTTTCACCATGGCCTCGGCAAGCTCCAGGTCTCCCTTGAGATCGCAGAAGGCCATCTCCGGCTCGACCATCCAGAATTCGGCCAGATGCCGGCTCGTGTTGGAGTTCTCGGCACGAAAGGTGGGGCCGAAAGTATACACCTTGCCGAGAGCCAGCGCATAGATCTCGGCCTGCAGCTGCCCGCTCACGGTGAGATAGGTCGGCCTTCCGAAAAAGTCGTCGGAAGGAGATGTCACCGGACCGTGGCTTGGGTCCAAGGTCGTGACTCGAAAGACATGGCCCGCTCCCTCGCAGTCGCTCGCCGTGATGATGGGGGTGTGGATGTACAGAAACCCCCGCGCCTCCAAAAATTCGTGGATGGCAAAGCTGATGCGATTCCGGACTCGGGCGGCCGCCCCGATGGTGTTGGTTCTCGGCCTAAGGTGAGCAATCTCCCGAAGGAACTCGAAGGAGTGACGCTTCTTCTGGAGGGGATAGGTTGCCGGATCCGCGGTCCCCAACAACTCTATTCCATCGGCGTGTACTTCGACGGACTGTCCTTTTCCCGGAGATGCCACGACGGTTCCTTCAACGGACAGGCTGCAGCCATTGCTGATCCCTGAAAGGATGGTCCGAAGCTCCGGGCGCCCGTGGTCCGCCACAACCTGGAGATTCCTGAGACAAGAACCGTCATTCAATTCGATGAAGCTCACCCCGGCTCTGGAGTCCCTCCGGGTGCGCACCCAGCCTTTCACCGTCACAGTGGCTCCCGCCGAAGCGGGGTCCATTCTCAGGACCTCCAGGACGCTGGCACGTCGATACATGATTTCCCCCACCTTCTCCATGTTCAGGATGTTTCAACCGGTCTCCTGCGCCAAGGCGGTCGCCGAGGATCCGTCAACGGCCGAGAATCCGTTGCAGCGATTCGATGTCCTCAATGGGACGCTGGCAGGCATGATTCTCACAGAGGTAAACCCTTGCCCTGCCCTCGGCAGGAGCGAGCGCTTTCAAATAGGGGCAGAGCCCGGCGATGCGATGGCTTTCAGGGCCATCGGGGCGGCCCACGAGAACACGGCGCGGGGCAAACTTCCTATGGAGGGCTTCGAGCATCTGCCCGAATTCCACCGCCTCCGCGTCCCCGGCAATGACAACTTCCTGTCCCGGCCCAAGCGCAAAATCCAGGGCATTGAGATACTGGGTGTGCGCCGACGGGACCTCGGTGACCGAACCCGAGAAGGCTCTCAGGATTTGCCCTCCCAGTTCCTCCAGCCGAACGTCTCCGGTCATGCGGCCGAGGCGGAGCAGATTCAGGGCGGCAACAGAGTTCCCGGAAGGCATCGCTCCGTCATAAATCGGCTTGTCGCGAACAATGAGGGACTCTCCGTCGCTGCCCGTGAAAAAACACGCGCCACCGGCCTCGTCCCAGAAAAGCCCGAGCATGTCTCCGTTGAGCGACAGGGCTTTCTCCAGGAAACGCACATCCAGTGAAGCCTCGTAAAGCTCGATGAGCCCCCAGACGAAGAAAGCGTAATCATCGAGACATCCCAGATGAGCGACCTCTCCGTCACGATATCGGCGGCGCAGCCGGCCGGAATCGTCAATGAGGGTCTCCATCACGAAATCGGCCGCCCGAATCGCCGACTGGAGCCACGAAGACTCTCCCACCGCCTGGAAGCCCCTGGCCAGGGCCGCGATCATGAGGCCGTTCCAGGAGGTCAGCACCTTGTCGTCCTTGAGCGGATGGACGCGCTTCTCACGCTCCGTGAAAAGCTTTCGCCTGCAAGCTTCGAGGACTTCCTCGAGCTCACCGGTTCCCACACCCCTCATCCTGGCAAAGACCTCCATGGACTTGGGGCGATGAGGTATGCTCCAACCATGCTCGAAGTTGCCCGCAGCGGTGATGTCGTAAAAACCGCAGAAGAGGTCGCCCCGCTCCTCGCCCAGGACCGCTTTCACCTGGGCCGGAGTCCACACGTAGAACAGGCCTTCCACTCCTTCGCTGTCAGCGTCCTCGGCCGAAAAGAACCCCCCGTGGGTTCCCTGCATGTCCCGCATCACATACTCAAATATGTCTCGGACCGCATCGGCATGCCAATGGTTTCCCGTCACCTGGAAAGCCTCCGCATAGGCCATGGCCAGCATGGCCTGGTCGTAGAGCATTTTCTCGAAATGCGGCACCAGCCACCGTTCGTCCACGGAATAACGGTGAAAGCCAAGGCCCACCTGATCGAAAACGCCTCCGTTGCGCAACCCGTCAAGGGTCTTCTGGACCATCCCGACAGCCTCGGACTCGGGATGGCGCAGGTGCCATCTCAGCAGGAACGTCAGTTGATGAGGCGTGGGAAACTTGGGGGCATGACCGAAGCCTCCCCATTGGGCATCGAACATCCGCCTGAGCTGACCGTAACCTTTGGCCAGGGCATCCATTCCAAGCTCCGCCGCGCCATGGCGCGGCTCCGGTTCGCGCATGGCCCCGACGATCTGGTCGCACGCCTGGAGCAGGCGATTCCTGTCCTGGCTCCAGAGACGGGCTACCGACTGAATGATGTCCTTGAAGCCGGCCATCCCCAGGCGCCCATCCCTGGGGAAATATGTTCCGGCAAAAAACGGCCTGCAGTCCGGAGCCATGAAGATGGACAAAGGCCAGCCGCCTCTCCCCGTCAGCATCTGGCAAACCTTCATATACAGGTCGTCGACATCCGGCCTCTCCTCGCGATCGACCTTGATGGCCACCATGTGCTCATTGAGCAGCCGGGCCACCTCCGTGTCCTCGAAAGACTCGCGCTCCATGACATGACACCAATGGCAGGTGGAATAGCCGATGGAGAGGAAAATGGGCTTGTCCTCCCTCCGCGCCCGCGCCAGGGCCTCCTGTCCCCAGGGATACCAGTCCACCGGGTTATTGGCGTGCTGCAGCAGATAAGGGCTCTTTTCCTGATGGAGACGATTGGGCATGGGATGCCTCCGCCGCTGATGGCCAGCAACGAGCGTGGGCTGAAAGGAAAAAAAAGGGGAAGGCGGCTCCCCTCCCCTTTCATGCGATAGGATCCAGCAGGTCTGACCGGGTGACCTCCAGCTGAATGCCGGTTATCCGAGGGTCCGGTCAGCGCGGAGCCTTCACACCCCCGCTGCCTTCCAGCGAGCATTTCGTGAAATCGATGGCGTTCCCACAGCCCCCACACGTATGAGTCTTGTTGAATTCATCAGAGAAAATCTCCTTTTCCTTCCCGCACTCGGGGCACTTGCAGACAAAAGAGCTCAGGTTCTTGAAGTTCTCATATCCGGGGCAGTGTGCAGGTGTTGACATGGATCCCTCCTTCGATGATGATCTTGTGGTGTTTGATTGAATGATGCCTCGGACCCGGAATTCACCGGGACCTGTTCCCCTTGCACGCCTAAGACTCGACTTCCTCCACGACCAGCTTGCCCTTATGTTTGGTCCCGCAGGTCGGGCACATGATTTCCATCTCCTCCTCCGACCCGATGTATTTCTCCCGGATGGTCTCGGAGGGAATGAAGGAAACATCCCCACACGCGCACTGCGGACATTCACCCCTCACAACGTGTCTCGTCTTCTTTGCCATGATCCAGCTCCTTTGAATCCAACCATGTCAGCGATCACATCGAATAGCCGGCCCCTCCCCCGGGAGCCGGAGCCCATACTCAATGGTTCCAGGGTTCAAGCATCAGGTTTCAGGTTGAAAACCAGCCTTTTGCGGGCCCTTTCATGGTTCAGGGCGGCACGGAGGCTCCAGACAGCAAGCTCCAGCCTAACGCGGCAACTTCTCGAGCTCCCGGATCAGGAGCGCCAGGTCAGGCCGCTGATTGATATCGTGGACGTCGATGTACCGAATGATACCCATCCTGTCGATGACGAAAAGGGCGCGTTCGGAGGTTCCCTCGGCCCTCAGAACGCCATAAAGCTCCCCTACCTTCCCGTGGGGCCAGAAGTCGGAGAGGACCGGAAACCAGACTCCACCCATCTGCTCGGTCCAGGCGTGGAGGGACGCCGCATTGTCCGTGGTG
>Ga0101944_10006989_pt1 | contig 11618 bp, 9 predicted proteins | sample DewCreD2012metaG_FD_75245 | JGI IMG/M metagenome (GOLD analysis project Ga0101944, IMG submission 75245) | Hot spring sediment bacterial and archeal communities from British Columbia, Canada, to study Microbial Dark Matter (Phase II) - Dewar... ... | reverse complement strand
GTGCCCGCGATGGGCACGCCATAGAGGAGTATTGAAGATCCAATCTGTTCCCTAGGCGCCCCTTTGCGCCATAGGTGCACGGCGATCAGCACGAACAATGCCCCCGCAAAGAGCAAACTCTCATAGCGGGTGAGGAACCACATGGCCATGGCCAGGCTCATCCCCACCAGGTTAAAGGTCTCTTCGGTGTCCGTCCAGCGATCCCAATGGTACCAGGCGAGCAACAGGCAGAAGATGGCGATGATCTCGCTCATCGCGTTGGCCGAGTAGAGCCAGATCATCGGGTTCAGCACCCAGGCCCCAAGCCAAAGGATCCTCTGCCAGCGGGGGAAGCCGTGATGCCTCAGGATGACATAGAGGATGGTCGCCGCTCCCGCGCCCACCAGGGCCGTCAAGACGTTCCCTGCCAAGCCATAGGTGCGCAACGGCGGGATGAGCACGAGCGGCAATTGCAAGAGCGTGGGCAAGGGCAGCCAAACGAACCCCATGTTCTCGATGCCGCCGCATTGGCACTTGGTGACCGGCGGTTTGGCCTTCGGACTGGTGTTCATGGCCACCGATCCGGTAACGGCCGCCATGACGCCCACCGGCCAGTGGATCTACAGCCTGTTGATCGGCGCGATGGTCGTGCTGATTCGCGTGGTCAATCCGGCATTTCCCGAGGGGACGATGCTGGCGATCCTTTTCGGCAACGTAACCGCTCCGTTGATCGACCACTACGTCGTTCAGGCGCATTTGCGACGGAGGGCCCTTCGCCATGCGTAACGATTCCTTTCTTCGCACCCTGACGACCGCAACCATCGTCTGCTTGGTCTGCTCGATGCTGGTGTCTGCCGCCACGGTGGCGCTGCGCCCCCTGCAAGAGCGCAATCGGGCTTGGGACCGCAAACGGAATGTGCTGCTGGCGGCCGGGTTGATCGACGAAAACGCAACCGCGGATATCGACGCCCTCTTCCGGCAGATCGAACCGCAGGTGATCGATTTGGATACCGGAAAGGCGGTGGACGGCTTCGATCCGGAAACCTTCGACGCCGTCGCCGTTCAGCGCAATCCGCACACGAGCCGAACACTGTCTCCCGCGGAAGACCTCGCCGGCCTGAAACGCCGCGAACGATACGAACTGGTTTATCTGCTGCGCAATAACGGTCGGTTGCAGCGGGTGGTCTTGCCGGTGCGCGGCAAGGGGTTGTGGTCCACCATGTGGGGACTCGTGGCGCTGGGCCCCGACCTGAACACCGTCGAAAGCTTTGCCTTCTTCGCCCACGGCGAAACGCCCGGGCTGGGCGGCGAAGTCGATAATCCCCGCTGGAAAGCATTGTGGATCGGCAAGAAGGCGTTCGACGCCCAGGGCCGCCCCCGTCTGGAAGTGGTCAAGGGCGCCGTCGCCCCCGACTCGCCCGAGGCCGTTCATCAGGTCGATGGCCTGTCGGGTGCAACTCTGACGGGCAACGGGGTGACCAACTTGCTGCGGTTCTGGCTGGGCGAGCAAGGCTACGGTCCGCTGCTCGAACGGCTCCGCGCGGAGAGCGCCGCCGCCCCCGCCCCCGCCGCCGCACACGCCTCGATTCGCCCGGCAACATAGCCGCGCGCGGCCCGCCGAGCAGCATGAGGCGATCACCCCTCGCCTCAACTCTCGGCGACACGAACAACGGCGGATGCAACCGAGAACCCAGCGGAACTCGACTTGTTAGAGAACAGGCCATGACAAAATCGCACCTAAAACCTTTGATCGATCCCCTCTTTCGCAACAACCCGGTGGCGATGCAGGTGCTGGGCATCTGTTCGGCGCTGGCGGTAACGACCAAGCTCTCGACGGCGTTGACCATGAGTTTGGCGGTCACGTTCGTCGTGGCGGTTTCCAACGTGGTGATCTCGCTGTTGCGGCGGCAGATTCCCGGCAGCATCCGCATGATCGTGCAGATGACCGTGATTGCCTCGGCGGTGATCGTCGTCGATCAGTTTCTCAAGGCCTTCGCCTACGACATCAGCAAACAGCTTTCGGTCTTCGTCGGCTTGATCATCACCAACTGCATTGTGATGGGGCGGGCCGAGGCGTTCGCCATGAAAAACGGCCCGTGGGCCAGCCTGCTCGACGGCTTGGGCAACGGCCTGGGCTACAGCCTCGTGCTGCTGGCGGTCGGCGCCACGCGCGAGTTGCTCGGCGCCGGCTCGCTGCTGGGGTTCACTGTGTTGCCCACCATCGCCGAAGGCGGTTGGTACACGCCCAACGGACTGATGCTGCTCGCCCCCAGCGCGTTTTTCCTGATCGGTATGGCGATTTGGGCACTGAACCGCTGGCAGCAAGGATACGTAAGAGAACACTAATACTTCGCAAGATGACGGCGGACATTCGCCAGCGGCCGCTTTCGCAATCGGGCGGGACTATTTAGGAGCGCAACCCATGTGGGAACATCATCTCAGCCTGCTGATTCGCGCGATGTTCGTCGAGAACCTGGCGCTGGCGTTCTTCCTGGGCATGTGTACCTACGTGGCGGTTTCGAAGCGGGTCGGCACCGCCACCGGACTGGGAATTGCCGTACTGGTGGTTCAGACGATCACGGTGCCGATCAATAATCTGTTGCAGCACTACCTGCTGCGGCCCGGCGCGCTGGAACGCTTCGGGATCGAGGGGATCGACCTTTCGTTCCTTTCGCTGATCTGCTTCATCGGGGTGATTGCCGCGATGGTGCAGATATTGGAAATGGTGCTCGATCGCTACTTCCCGTCGCTCTATAACGCCCTGGGCATCTTCCTGCCGCTGATCACGGTCAATTGCGCGATCCTCGGCGGATCGCTCTTCATGGTGGAACGCGATTACACGTTTGCCGAAAGCATAACCTACGGCATCGGCTCCGGGGCGGGCTGGGCGCTGGCGATCATGGTATTGGCCGCAGTCCGTGAAAAGCTCAGCTATGCCCGAGTCCCCCGCGGGCTGGAAGGCCTGGGAATCACGTTCATCACCGTCGGGCTGATCGCCTTGGCGTTCATGTGTTTTTCCGGAATCCAACTGTAGCAACGGGAGCAATGGCGCCGCGATTGCATCGAGAGATTGCGCCGCGATGGAACGATGTATGCCGCGGTCGTCGGCGACGGGCCCAACAGTGGCCGTTCGAGGCCGTCGCCGCGCCGCTGAAGGAGTGCGAAAGGGCCGAACATGCTGATCGAAATCTTTGCCGGCGTTACGATGTTCACCTTGATCGTGCTGGTCTTGGTCGTGCTGATTCTCTCTGCGCGGCTCGTGCTGATTCCGCAAGGAGAGGTTCGCATCGAAATCAACGGCGATCCCGAGCGAACACTGCGCGTTTCTCCCGGCGGCAAGCTGCTGCATACGCTGGCTGAGCGGCAGATCTTCGTGCCCTCGGCGTGCGGGGGCGGCGGCACGTGCGGCCAGTGCAAGGTGAAAGTGCTGGCCGGCGGCGGCGACCTGCTGCCCACCGAGGCGGCTTTCATGTCGCGGAAAGAAATCCGCAACGGCGTTCGCTTGGCCTGCCAAGTGGCCGTCAAACAGGATATGAAACTCGAAATTCCGCCTGAAATCCTCAGCGTACGGCAGTGGGTGTGTACGGTTCGCTCGAATCGCAACGTGGCCACATTCATCAAGGAACTCGTTTTGGAACTGCCGCCCGGCGAAGATTTCCGATTCGAGGCGGGCAGCTACATCCAAATTCAGTGCCCGCCCTACGAACTGTCGTTCCGCGACTTCCAGGTCGATCCCCAATTCCGCGACGAATGGGACCGTTACAATCTGTGGCGCTACCGCATCGCAACGCGCGAGCCGGCTATCCGCGCGTATTCAATGGCCAATTATCCCGACGAACGCGGGGTGGTGATGCTCAACGTGCGAATCGCCCTGCCGCCCGCACAGAAATCCGACGCCCCGCCGGGCATCATGTCGAGCTACTTGTTCAGCCTCAAGCCGGGCGATCGAGTTCTCATTTCCGGGCCCTATGGCGACTTCCACCCGCGCGAAACCGAGGCGGAAATGATCTATATCGGCGGCGGAGCGGGCATGGCGCCTTTGCGGTCGCATGTGTTCGACTTGCTGCGGCGCCGCGGTTCGCGCCGGCGGATCTCGTTCTGGTACGGAGCGCGAAGTTTGCGCGAGGCCTTTTACGTTGACGATTTCAACGCCCTGGCCGAGCAATATCCGAATTTCCAGTGGCATTTGGCCCTTTCCGAACCGAAACCCGAAGACCGCTGGACAGGCCCGACCGGCTTCATTCATCAGGTGCTTTACGAAAACTACCTCAAGAATCATCCCGCCCCGGAAGACTGCGAGTACTACCTGTGCGGTCCGCCGATGATGAACAAGGCCGCTCTGGAACTGCTCGACAATCTGGGAGTGGAACGAGAGAATATCTCGTTTGACGACTTCGGCGGATGATCGGGGCTACGGCGACTGGACGGCCGCCATCCGCAGCAGCCCGGAACGATCGGCAGCAGCGGATGATCTCGGCGGCCAATTGGAGGCCATCGGCATTCGCCCGCAGCCCGCGGCATGTGTCGGTGGTCGCCACCGTTGCCGCGTCGCACGAACCGCCCGAAATACCGCACCGTTTTGGATTTCCCCGCCGAGTAGATCGGTCGCTTCGCACTGCCCGATCGACGAGGCCGAAAGGGTTCGACATGACAACCTCAGAGCCAGGCGTAACACCTGTCGAACACGGTAACCAACAGCGCTGCACCGTGCGTTCGCTGGCGCTGGCGGCCGCGATTCTGCTGGCAGCCGCCGTGTGGTTGATCGCCTCGTCGTGGCGCTCGCCTCAGCCGATCACGTTCGGCGGGGAGACGATGGGCACCACCTACACCGTGAAACTCGCGCGGCTTCCCGCCGGTGCGTCAGCGGCCCAGTTGAAGCGTTCGGTGGACGATGCCCTAAGGGAAGTCAACCGGAAAATGTCCACCTACGATCCCAACTCGGAGCTTTCGCGTTGGAATGCCGCCGGCGAGGATTGGTTCCCGGTTTCCGAAGACACCGCGCGAGTTGTGGCCGAATCGCTGCGCATCGGCCGACTGACCGACGGGGCGTTCGATGTAACCGTCGGCCCGCTGGTTCGTCTGTGGAGGTTCGGTCCCGGAGCCTCGCTCTCTGATGCCGCTGCACCATCCGCCGAGCAGTTGGCTGCCGCCCAATCGCTCGTAGGCTACCAGCGAATCGATGTCGAGATGAACCCGCCTCGTGTTCGGCGGCGGATTGCCGGCGGCTCGGTCGATCTCTCGGCGATTGCCAAAGGATTCGGCGTGGATCGGGCGGCCGAAGTGCTCGAAGCGGCCGGAGTGCAGGACTACATGGTGGAGGTCGGCGGAGAGGTCCGTGCCCGCGGCGTCAATCACGCCGGCTTGCCTTGGACGATTGCCATCGAAACACCGCGGCTCGACGCCCGCACGGTCTTCCGCACGGTCCGGCTGCGCGACGCCTCGTTGGCCACCTCCGGCGATTATCGCAATTATCGAGAGATCGAAGGCCGCCGCTATTGCCACTTGATCGATCCCCGCACCGGCAAGCCGATCGAACACCAGTTGGCGTCGGTCAGCGTGATTCATGCTTCCTGCATGACGGCCGACGCTTGGGCCACGGCCCTCAGCGTGCTCGGCCCCGAGCAGGCAATGACGACGGCCGAGAAGAACGGGCTGGATGTGCTGCTGATTGTTCGCGTCGGCGACCGGTTCGAGTGCCGCACTACGCCCGGCTTCGCCGCGTGGTCGGCCGAAGAACATTGAACACCGATGGCCCTGTTGAAAAGAGGCCTTTTTGAAGTTTGATGCGTTTCAAGCGAAAGCGGGCAATTGCGCGCGGTCCGCGATTGAACCGCGTTCCGTTTTCCGCCATTGTGTTGAGAAACGCACTGCGCGCCGTGCGTCGTCCCGGCGTCATCTGAGAGCAACCGTTCGATAGAGGACAGCCGCACATGTTGACCGTCTTTGCCTCCATGCTCGTTTTTTCCGTCAGTGTTGGCTTGCTCGGGTTCGCGCTGGCGCGATCGTCGCGGACAGGTTGCTGCAATTGCCAACGCGCGCAGGGCGTAATGGCGCGCTGTTCAGTCGCGGGCCTCATGCCGCGCGAAAGACATTGCAGTTCTTCGTCCCGATTGACGATGCTGGATTCCGGCAAGTGATTTCGAATTCGCTCCTGCTCGTTCACCGCAACGCACAAGAAGTTCTCTTCGGCCGTCGCTAGGCCATTGTCTTGGCAGCGTGCAGCGCGCTGCAACGCGGCATCGCCTAACGGCGCTCCTCCGGCCTGCCCGGCCGACGTTCGCACGCAGCCGACTCGAAACAGCCGACACTATCGGCGGCGCTGCATTCTATTGCGGGCTTTCGTTTTACGATATCGGCGATTTGAGCCGTTGGCCGTTTCTTGCGCGAGAACGAAAGTCTGACAACACGCTAGCGCGAGTCTAACGTGAGCGTGTTAGAAAGAGTCGAACGCAAGGTTGTGATCGATCGGAATCGGTTAGAACGGGCGTTGAATCGAGCGGTTGCCGTTGCGGAAGCATGCCGGCGATTCCAGCGGCGGAGGCGTCTATAGAACGGAAGCTCTGGCCTGCCGGCGGGAGGTCGATAGTGATTCACACGAAAGCGCCAGCGACGGAAGAGACATCTCGATCGGCGGTCATTACCCGTGCAAGCGGCGAGCCGGTGGTTCGGCCGGCCTATAGCGTGTCGCATGCAACCGCACCGGAACCTTTCGGTTTACTGGGGGAATATGATCCCATGATCAAGCCTTCGATTTTGGTGGTCGAGGACGAAGACGACATTCGAGAATTGGTCAGTTACAACCTTCTGAAGGAAGGCTATCAGGTGGCCGGCGTGGCCTCGGGCGAAGAGGCCCTGCAAATCACCGGCAAAAAGCCCGTCGATTTGGTTGTGCTCGATCTGATGCTGCCGGGTATCGACGGCCTGACCATCTGCCGCCGCCTGAAGCAGGATCCGAAAACCGCTCACGTGCCGATCGTCATGTTGACTGCCAAGGGCGAAGAGGCGGACATTGTCGCCGGTTTGAATCTCGGCGCCGACGACTATATCACCAAGCCGTTTAGCCCGCGCGTGCTCATCGCCCGGGTGCGCGCCGTGTTGCGGCGGAAGGCGGGAATCGATACGGACGAGGCGTCGCGCGATGCGGACGAAGAAGTCCTTTCCGTCCACGACTTGGTGATTCATGCCGGAAGGCATCAGGTGACCTATCGCGATCAACCAATCGATCTGACTTCGACTGAATTCCGAGTCTTGCGTTTTCTCGCCTCGAAACCCGGATGGGTCTTCACCCGTCAGCAAATCCTCGACGGTGTTCACGGCAACAACTACGCGATCACCGATCGGGCGGTTGACGTGCAGATCGTCGGGTTGCGGAAGAAACTCGGCGCGGCCGGGAAATACATCGAGACCGTTCGCGGGGTGGGCTATCGCTTCAAGCAGTAGTTCAAATCAATTGCGGGAATTGAAATCTCTAACATCCTAACCGTTTTCTAATGTTTCCTGTGCGCGGTCCTAACTTCAATGTTCTACGATTGGGGCATGTTGGCGTGTTGCCGATCGGTAAGCAAGGCGTCGGCGCAATCGTTGCCCCTGCGGTTCGTTTGGTCTCGGCTGACGGCAGGTTCTGTCAGACAGCGGGAAAGTGCGTGGAATAGGCGGATGGAGTTTTCGTGATGACCCGTTTATTTGGAGGAGCGACGATGATGTGGCGTTCGTTGATCTGTGCGTTGACGGCTGCGGCCGTTTCATGGACCTCAGTTCGGGCCGAGGACGTGAAAGTCGATCCGGCCCTGAAGAGCTATGAGAAAGTGTCGGGGGTTTCCGGCAGTCTGACCAGCATCGGGTCCGACACATTGAACAACCTGATGGCTCTGTGGTCGCGGGCATTTCAAGACCTTTACCCGAACGTGCAGTTTCAGGTGGAAGGAAAAGGCTCGAATACGGCGCCGCCGGCGCTGATCGAGGGAACCGCCCAACTGGGGCCGATGTCGCGGGCGATGAAAGAAGACGAGATCGACAAGTTCGAGAAGAAGTTCGGCTACAAGCCGACGCGGATCAGCGTGGCCATCGATTGCCTCGCCGTGTACGTTCACAAGGATAACCCGATCGCCAAGCGAGGGCTGTCGCTTCCGCAAGTCGATTGCATCTTCTCGCAGACGAGAAAGAGCGGATTCGCCGACATCAAAACCTGGGGCGATGCCGGCCTGACGGGCGAATGGGCCGACAAGCCGATCTCGTTGTACAGCCGCGATGCCGCCAGCGGCACCTATGTCTTCTTCAAAGAGCACGCTTTGTTCAAGGGCGACTATAAGGACTCGTGCAAGCAGCAGCCCGGGTCTGCCGGCGTGGTCAACGGCGTGGCCAACGACCGCTACGCGATTGGGTTCTCGGGCATCGGCTTCAAGACGCCCGACGTGCGCGTCGTTCCGCTTTCCAAGTCCGGCGATGAACCCCCCGTAGAGCCGACCTTCGAAAACGCGATTGCCGGCAAGTATCCGCTGGGGCGCACCCTGTACATTTACATCAACAAGAAGCCCGGCGAGCCGCTGGCCCTTCATGTCAAGGAGTTCATCAAGTTCGTATTGTCGCGCGAGGGGCAAGAAATCGTGATCAAAGACGGCTTCGGTCCGCTGCCGCTGAGGGTAGTGGAAGCGCAATTGAAGGCGATCGAATAAGGAACAAGTCGGCATCCCGACAATCGATGCAGGGCCGCGGACGCCGCCGCGCGGGCAGTGCGGCGGCACCCGGCCCTCATTGCAAACAAGCGACGACGCATATTAAGATTTCGATTCGGAGCGGAACGCGGGGCGTCCGCGCGTCGTGCATGGCCGCGACGGATACCGCAGCCGAACGATTGCGGCAGGGAGCGGCTGCTTTTGTCGCGTGGAAACTCTGGCGTGAGGGACAGGCCGCAGATGGCCGTTATCGACAAGTCGGTGCTTCGTCGAGTTCATCGTCGCGACCGTTGGGCGCGCTGGGTGATCACTGTTGGCGGCATCGTGATTATCGGCAGCGTGGTCGCAATTATCGCGGTGATTCTTTTCGAGGCGGCCCCGCTATTCGCGCCGGCGCAATCGCGAGTTCTGGTTGACGGCCAGGAGCTGCCCGATCTTGCCGAACCCGCATTGGCGGCGGGCGTCGATCTCGTTGAACTCGGACAAAATCTTTCCTCTGCTTCGATCACGGCTTACGGCTTTGTGCCCAGCGGCGAGGTCTTGTTCTGGGACGTCGCCGTGCCCGCCGATCGTCGCGAGCGACCGTCGGTGAAGCTGGTTCATCGGGCCCGGCTCCGCGAATTCGGCCCTGTTGATGCCGGCGTCTCTGAAGCAGCCGCCGGCGTCAAAGAGCCACCGATGAAGGGGGGGGCCTCGGGCGGTGCGGCCGCATCCGGTTCCCGCCTGCTATTGCGCGACGTTGCCCGTACGAGCGCATCAAGGTATCTGTGCCGCTGGTCCGACGGCGCCGCGACACTCGTGCAGGTGGAGATCACCCCCCAGTTCGACGATTCCGGTCGGCGCAATGTTACCTACGGGGTGAAGCGTTTGGCCGAACTGCCGGCGGAAAAAGACAAGACGCCCGTGCGCGAGGCGATGTGCGCAGTCGAGGGGGGCGGCTTTCGCTGCGCGCGGCTTTGGCCCGACCGACGGCTGGAGCTGCTCGTTGTTTCGGTCCGCGAGAACATGCTGACCGGCGAGACGGAAGAACAGAGGGAAAGTTCTTGGCTCGCCGACCCGCCCGGCGATCGCCCTGTAACGGCAATGGCTTTCAATCAAGATGGGAGCCGCCTTTTCGTAGGCACGGAAGACGGGCGACTGGGCCGCTGGGATTTCACGCCCGAGGGAAAGGTGCGCCGGCACGAAAACATGATCGCCTTCGGCGACGGCCGCGCCGTGACGGCGCTTTCGAGCGTTTACGGCAATGTTTCGTTGGCCGTGGGGGACGGAGAAGGCCGGCTTTCGATCTGGTTCGACGTGCGCGAGGGCGAGCAAACCCATTTGCGGCGCATCCGCGATCTGTACACGCATTCCGGCAAAGTGGAGGCCATCATTCCGTCGCAGCGCGACAAAACGCTGCTCAGCTGCGGCGGCGGAGCAGTGTCGCTGGATTACATGACCAACGGCCGTCATCTGCTGACCTTGGCGCCCGATCGGCCCTTGGTGCAAGCGGGCTACAGTCCGCGGGGCAACTCGGTGATTGGAATCGACGACGCCAATCGGCTGCATTTATGGAAAGTTTCGTGCCCTCACGCGGATGTCACCTTGGCCAGCCTGTTCACTAAGGTCCATTACGAAGGCTATGATCGGCCCGAGCACAAATGGCAGAGCTCGGGCGACGAACCGAAGCACGGGCTGGTGCCGATCATCTTCGGTTCTCTGAAGGCGACAGTTTATGCCATGCTTTTCGCGACGCCGCTGGCCTTGGCCTCGGCGGTTTACGTGAGCTATTTCACCACGCCGGGCTTTCGTCGGGCGATCAAACCCATCGTCGAAATCATGGCGGCCTTGCCGTCGGTGGTCATCGGGTTCCTCATTCTGCTTTGGTTCGCGCCATTCCTCGCCCGCTGGCTGACCTCGTTCTTCACATCGCTGATTACCGTCCCGCTTGCGTTCGTGTTGTTTTTGTCGTTTTGGCAGACAGTTCGCCGGTTCGATTGGGCCAAGCGGATCGAAGGCGGCTACGAGTTCCTGGTTCTGGCTCCCGTGCTTTGCGCGGGTGTGGCGGCGGCGATGGTTTTGGGGCCGCGAATCGAAGACATGATCTTCGGCGGCGACATGCGGCAGTGGCTGTTCACGGCCGGGTGGACGCAGTGGAAGCCGCAGGGATTATGGACGGCACTGTTCGGCAGCCAGGGGGTGCAGTACGAACAGCTCAATGCGTTGGTCGTGGCGATGGGCCTCGGATTCGCGGTCATCCCCATCATTTTCTCGCTGGCCGACGATGCGCTTTCGAACATCCCGCACAGCATGACGGCCGCATCGTTGGCATTGGGGGCTAGCCGTTGGCAAACGCTGTGGCGCGTGATCGTTCCGTCGGCTAGTCCCGGGATCTTTGCGGCGATCATGGTGGGTTTCGGCCGAGCGGTGGGCGAAACGATGATCGTTTTCATGGCCGCCGGCAACACTCCGATCATCGACATGAGTCCGTTCAACGGGTTCAGCACCCTGGCGGCGAACATCGCCGTGGAAATGCCCGAGGCGCCTTTCGGCGGGACCCTGTTTCGGCTGCTGTTTTTGTGTGCGGTGATTCTGTTTTGCACCACCTTCGCGTTGAACACGCTGGCCGAAGTGGTGCGCCAGCGATTGCGAAAACGGTTCGGACGTTACTGATGAGCAATACAGGCCGAAAGAACGAACAATCTGCGGCGCCGACGGCAGCAGCAGTCGCGGGCTGTCCGCCTCCAGTGGGCCAAGCCCGACAGGCGGCCCAGTTCTGGCTCAAGGGCGAGCCGTTCGTTTGGGCCACCGGCGCGGCCTTGGCCGCCACATTGACGATGACCGCTGTGCTGCTCGGCGTGGTGCTGTGGAACGGCCTTGGTGTTTTCTGGCCCTCGCCGCTGGAAGCGGTCGTCTTGAAAGACGGAAGCAAACTGCTGGGCGACGTGAACGACGTTCAGTACGATCCGCACACGGAAAAGACGAACA
>Ga0101944_10006987_pt1 | contig 11622 bp, 10 predicted proteins | sample DewCreD2012metaG_FD_75245 | JGI IMG/M metagenome (GOLD analysis project Ga0101944, IMG submission 75245) | Hot spring sediment bacterial and archeal communities from British Columbia, Canada, to study Microbial Dark Matter (Phase II) - Dewar... ... | reverse complement strand
AGACTGACCAAATCGGCGCCTGACTCTGCGCCAGCGGGCAATTCATGCAGGGGTTCGCCGCGCCCGGCCACCACGCCGCGCAGCCAGGGGGTGGCTGGCGCGCTGGCATCCAGGCTGAAGAGAATAGGCTGCGGCAGGCCGTTGTAGGTGAAGTCGAATCTTCCATCCGCGTACAAGATGGCCTGGAAGGTGTAGCGCGCCCCCGGCTGCGAAGCCAGCAGGCGATTCCAAGTGATGATTAATCGCTCAGATTCCTGGCGAATATACAGCCCGCTGTCTGCCTCGGTTGGGTCAGGGGTCAGTTTAAGCCTTAACGGGAACAGGGCCGGAACGCGGGCAGCAGCGGCCTCCAAATTGAGCGGCCGGAACGTCTGACCGAGAGCGAGGATGCCCGAATGGTGAGCATAGACTTCGGCGTAGGTTTTCCCGTAGAAGGGGAAAGCGAACGCGACCCGCTGGTTGCCGTTCTCGTCCAGAGTCTGTGCGCGAACCTTCTCGCCCAACGCGCTCTCGAAGTGAAACTCCACTTCGCTCACGTTATATCCTCCGGCGGCGTTGGGTGTGAAGCGCAGGGTTTGCTGGTCGCGCAAGGCGGGCCGAAAGGTCGCTGCATAGACTGGGGCAATCAGCCAGCCCAGCGTGCCTAGCAAGGCCAGGAAGAGGGCCAGCGCGATGATGGACAACCTGGATGCAACGTTCATGCTGCCGGGGATGAAGTTGATGTAGATGTTGATAAACAACCACAGCATGAGCAGAATGCCGATGGATACGAGGGCATTGAAAATGGTGAACGGAAGCCCAAACGGAATGAAAACCCCTAACAACCCCAAAGCAAATGGAATGCCAAACGCCAGCGCGAAGTTGCGCGCCCCCTGCGCCTCCTTGCCCTCGGGCTGCCATAGTTTGCGCCACCAGTGGGCCTGGCGCGGGTCTGCCGCGAGGGTTTGACGCAGGAAGGCAAACGGCGCAAAGAGCATTACAACCGGCTGGCTGTACGCGGCGAGAGGAAAGCGGTTGAAAACATTTCCCTGGCCGAGAAGGGCGGTGTAACGGTAAATCATGAATCCCGTTTCCCAGAGAAAGTAAGCCAGACTGATTACTATAATGAGGCGCATTTCCCACTTGTGTTGCGGATAGCGTTGCGGAAAGTGGTAGGCAAATCCGATGAGCGCCACCAGTGCCAGTGCCAGGATGGTGTTTTCCGTATAGCCGGTTAGCAATCGGTAAAACGGCAAAAAGGCAGCGTTCATGACCAGCAAGCCGGTTAACACCGTCAGCAGCGCGAAGAAGGCGGTCAACAAGAGCAACCCTTCGACAGGATCAGGACAACGTGAGCGGGCGCGCTGACCGCGCAGGCGGTTGAGCAGAAATAGCGTAATCGCCAGCGACAGGATGAACTGGGTGAGGTAGCTGACAGAGGCAGGGGTAAGGAAAAAGAGGGGCATTTACTACATTATCTACGAAACTGCATGAATCTGCGCTACCTATTTTTAATTCTTTCGCGGAGTTATGCTTTACGAAAAAACCGGCGCATTAACGCCGGTTTCAGCCACTGACCAGGTTTCAGGTGAACTTAGAGCCTATCCGAAAAATGTTTTTGCGCCATCTCGCCCGGACATGAATGTCCGGGCTATCCATCTAAATCCGTCTGAAGACGGCTAAACCGGGCTAGTCCGCTTAAGCGGACTTTGTACAGATAGCCCGGAGATTTATCTCCGGGCGGAGCCGGGATTGCGGGAATTTTTGGATAGGTTCTTAACCTTGTCAAACCAGGTCGGTCTTTCAACCTTTTTATACCAACATTCGCACCGGCTCTTCGAGATACTTTGCTAAGGCCTGCATGAACTGGGCCGCCTCGGCCCCATCGCTAACGCGGTGGTCGACCGAGATGGTGGCCTTCATGCGCCAGCCAGCCTTAATCTGTCCATTTTCCACCACCGGCACTTCGCGCGCCGAGGCAATCGCCAGAATTGCGGCTTCGGGTGGGTTGATGATGGCGATGAAATCTTCGACATCGTACATGCCCAGGTTGGAAGTCGAGAAGGTCGAACCGTCCACATCTTCGGGTTTGACCTTGCCCTCGCGGGCGCGGGCTGCCATGGCTTTGACTTCGCTCGAAATGACGCGCAGCGGCTTCTGGTCGGTGTCCTTGACCACGACTGTCATCAGCCCGCCGGGGACGGTGACGGCCACGCCGACGTTGACCTGCCCCTTGCGGATGATTTTATCGCCCTGCAGGGTGGCGTTCAGGTTCGGAAATTCGCGCAGGGCCAGCGCCACCGCTTTGACGATGAAATCGTTGACCGAAAGTTTCTCGCTCTCTGGCAGGTAGCCGTTGACCTGTTTGCGCAGTTCCAGCAGTGCTTCCATCTTGTATTCATGGGTCACATAGAAGTGCGGGATGGTGGTCTTGGATTCGACCAACCGGCGGCCAATGGCCTGGCGGAGTTTGGTCGTGTTAGTCGCTTCGTCAGATAGTCGGGTAGTCGAATAGTCGGCGGCAGGGGCGGCAGCCGGAACGGCCACAGGACTGACGACTGACGACTGATGACTGATGACTGCTTCGATATCCCGCCGCACAATTCGCCCGCCAGGGCCAGTTCCTACCACCGCGCCTAGGTCCACACCCTTCTCACGGGCGATTTTCTTGGCGAGGGGAGAAGCCTTTACGACTGGTGATTGGTTATTGGTAATTAGTGATTGGGCGGGTTGTTCAGTTTTTGGAGTGTCGGCCTTTTCGGCTGGGGAGACAGGTGTCGCCGCAGGCTTGCTTCCCGCGCTTACCAATGACGAATTGCTAATTACTTCACCCGCCGCGCCTACCACCGCAATCGGGTCATTGACCGGCACGCTGGTTCCAGGGTCAACCAGGTGTTGGAGAACAATGCCGCTGAAGTGCGATTCGACCTCCACTGTCGCTTTGTCGGTTTCGATTTCGGCCAGCACTTCGCCCTTTTTAATGGGTTCGCCAACCTGCCGCACCCAGCGCACCAGCACACCTTCGGCCATGTCGAAGCCGAGTTTGGGCATATTAATGATTTCGGCCATTATTTCAACACCTCCTTCACCGCCGCCACAATATCCGGCACTTGCGGCAGGGCGGCCTGTTCGAGCGCGCGGTTGTAGGGCAGCGGCACTTCCTTCTGCGCCACGCGCAGGATGGGCGCATCGACGTAATCGAAGGCTTCCTCGTAAATCCGGCTGACAATTTCGGCGCCCACGCCGTAAGATTTCCAGCCTTCTTCCACCACCACGGCGCGGTTGGTCTTTTTGAACGACTCCAGCACCGGCCCCATGTCGAGCGGACGCAGGGTGCGCAGGTCGACGATTTCGACCTCGATGCCCTGTTTGGCGAGTTCGTCGGCGGCTTTCATCGAGAGTTCCAGCCCTTTGCAGTAGGTCACGATGGTCACATCCTTGCCGGGCCGCTGGATTTTGGATTTGCCAATCGGTTCGAGATATTCACCTTCGGGGACTTCGCCGCGCACCTGGTACATGGTGGCGTGTTCGATGAACAGCACTGGGTCGTTCGAGCGGATGGCGCTTTTTAGCAGGCCTTTGGCGTCCGCCGGGGTGCCGGGGCTGACCACCACCAGGCCGGGGAAGTGCGCGAACACGGCGTCTGGCGTCTGCGAGTGGGTTGCGCCGAGTTGGCGTCCGCCGCCGCCCACCGCGCGGATGACCAGCGGCACATCGAACTGCCCGCCGAACATGTAGCGCAGTTTGGGGGCTTGGTTGACGACGTAATCCATCGCCGAAAAAGCAAAGTTGATGGTCATCAACTCGGCAACCGGACGTTGCCCCACCATCGCCGCGCCGATTGCGCCGCCCAAAATAGCGTTTTCCGCAATCGGGGTATCTTTGACCCGTTCCGGGCCATATTTATCATAAAAACCTTTGGTGACGGCATACGTGCCGCCCCACACGCCGACCTCCTGCCCCATAATGAAGACAGACGGGTCGCGGTCCATTTCTTCCATCAGTGCTTGCGAGATTGCCTCGCGCATGGTGATTCGGGCCATAAGTTCCTCGTGATTGGTTATTCGATATTCGAGTATTCGATATTCGAGTATCGAGTATCGAATTAGCGAACCTCGAAATCTGCGTAAATATCCTTAAACAACTCTTCCATGCCCGGTTCGGGGCTGGCTTCGGCAAACTCGACCGCTTTGTCGGTTTCGGCCTGGGCTTTCTCATCCAGGGCGTCTAGTTCGGCTTCGGTGGCAACTTTTTTCTTCAGCAGATAGGCGCGGAAAATGCCAATCGGGTCATTTTCCTGCCACTTCTTCACTTCTTCCTGCTGGCGGTAACGTTCCGGGTCGCCCATCGAGTGGCCGCGGAAGCGATAGGTGACGGCTTCCAGCAGATACGGGTGGCCCGTCTCGCGGATGTATTTCATCGCTTCCTGGCTGGCTTCGTACACCTTCATCACGTCCATGCCATCCACGCGGGCATTCTTCATGCCGTAGCCCTCCGCCTTCTGACGGATTTCATCCACTGCCGAAGCGCGCTCGACCGCCGTCCCCATGCCATACTGGTTGTTTTCGCACACCCATAGAACCCGCAGGTTCCAGGTCTTGGCCAGGTTCAGGGCTTCATGAAAATAGCCAATGTTGGTCGCGCCGTCACCAAACATACAAATCGTGATGTTGTCGTTTCCGGCGTATTGGTCGCCCAGGGCCAGCCCGGCAGCAATCGGCAAGTGACCGCCTACAATCGCGTGGCCTCCCCACATATTCTTTTCTACCGAGGCCATGTGCATTGAGCCGCCCTTGCCCCTGGACATGCCGGTAATCTTGCCGAGCAGTTCCGCCATCACTTCATTGGCCGAAATGCCGCAGTTGAGCGCCACCCCATGGTCGCGGTAGGCGGTGATGACCCGGTCGCGCGGCTCGCGGGCCGCAATCAGACCGGTTGAAACGGCCTCCTGGCCGATGTACAGGTGCATGAATCCGCCGATTTTCCCGGCCTGGTACAATTCCGCGCCGCGTTCCTCCACGCGTCGAATCAGCACCATCTCATAATACATTTGCAGCAACTTTTCTTTGTCCATGTGGTCTCCAATAATCAGGATGATGACATAAAAACAGCCGGGATTGGCCCCGGCAGCAGAATAAGCAGACCTTGCCAATCGGGTTATATCACATATTTATATCTTTTTTCTCGTAAATTTTCCAGATTGGAATAACCCCAAACGGGTGATTCTGATACGATTTGAGAGTGATGTTTATCACACTTGGCTGTGCCCGCTCAAACGCAACAGGCATGAGACCGAAGTCTCCTGACTTGGTCAAAAATCGGTAGATTTTGGACTCCAGCCCGCTTTTTGGATTTTCGATACGGATTATCCTTTTGGCTCGGATGGATTCGCGCCACTGGTGCGAATGTTGATGGTTTTCTTGAGAATATCGAACCAGAAGGGCGCGCCCTGGGCGGCGGCAACTCCGCTGACAAGCAGGCCGAACAACTTAATCAAGATACCGGTCAAGTCGTTGGGCGCCGGGGCATTGACAATTGGATAGCACTTGTTGCCCACCTTTAGACCGTAGTAATCGATGGGTGAGTTTGGCAGCAGAGTGCATCTTTTTTGCGAACCGTCCATCATCGAGACGCCCCCGCTGCTGTCTGCCGGGAGGGGGGTGCCGACCCAGCCGATTGGGACGTTTAGGCTGGTGAACTGCAATTGGAGCGCGGCCAGTTCGTCGGAGGTCATTGGGCGGAGGCCGTCCTTGTTCTCCTGCGCAAACGCCTCGGCCTGGGCAGCCAGCGCCTGGCGCACGACCGGTTCGCGCCACAGGGTTTGAGTCAATGCCAGAGTATCGGCATTCAGTACGATGGCTACGGCTACCCCAATCACCAGGGACATTTTCTGGGCTTGGCGCTTGTACCAGCCGCTCAATCGTTCCGTCCCATTGTCGAACCAGTTTTCGACGCTTTCACGGGCAACAGCCAGCGCATTCTCTCCCTTTTCTATGCCGAGCAGCAGGCTTTCGAGGGCTTGCTTCAACTGCGGATTGGTCGCGCCTAAAACGGCTATCCCCTCTCGAATCTGCTCGAAGGCAGAGGGTTCTTCTTCCCCGGCGGCTTGCCGGCGTTGGGCTTCGATTCCGGCCAGGATTGTATCCACGTCCTGACCGGTCACTTCCACCCGGTTGAAGACCTGCGCGACGGCCTGCTCCAAAAGCGGATTCAGGCTGCCGAGTTTTTTTAATTCAACATTGACGCTGTCCATTGCGCTTTCCAGCGCCGCTTCCCCGCCCCTGGTGTTGAGGGCCTCGCGCGCCGCCTTCAGCACCACCCGAAACTGCGCCTCGGCTCGGGCTTTTTCGTCCTTTTTGAGTTCTGCAATATTCGAACGCAGCGTTTGGATTTCTCTCTGGAGAATGGACTGTTTTTTGCCCGCGTTGACCAGGATGTCGAACAGAGCCAGCGAAAACATGCGCGCCGGGATGTACGAAGGCCGCCGCAGATTGGCTTCATCGTCGCCGGTGTGCAGCGATTTAATCAGCGGGTGCTCGTAAAACTGGTCAGCCAGGGCCGGGTCGGCCAAAAAGTTGCGGATGTGCGCTTCTAACATTTTAGAGCGCAAGCGCAGGCGCGCGCCTATCCATTCTTGGATGTACATGACGCCGATGCTCAGCACCAGCCAGGCAAAGATAAGGCTGATGAAAATTTCGAGGATGGTGAGAAGGGACATTAGGCCTCCTGTCTGAATCGTGATTCCAGTATACAGGAAAACTAACGGTTTGGGTCGCTCAATTCCCTGGCCCGGCTGTGCGCTTGGTTGACGAGGTAGATGCCAGCCAGCGCGATCATCCCGCCAATGAGCTGGAAGGTGGTTGGAACTTCGGCCAGCAGCGGGATGGCGAGCAGGGCGGTCATCACCGGCTGTCCAATCATGGTCGGCGAGACAATTGAGGCCGGCAGGTGGCCGAGCGCAAACGTGACCGACAGGTAGCCTAGCAATTGGGCAACGACTGCTGCCACCAGGAAGGCCAGCCAGGTTTGGGCCGAATATCCCCACAGCGGGTAGCCCAGGACAAGGTTGATGACAAACAGCGAAGCAGCGGCCAGCAGTGCCATCAGCCAGGCGTAGGTGGGCGCGTCGAAACTGCGCCGCCCGCGCTCAGTGGCGAGGTAATAGGCTGCAAAAAAGAAACTGGAGATAAGCGCCAGCAAGTCGCCGAAGCCGAGGTGGGGATGGAGCAGGAAATCGCTGCCAACGATGATAGCCGCGCCGCTCATGGCCAGGACCAGCCCCAGCCAGAAATCGCCCTTCAACCGTTCACCGAAAAAAAGCAGCCCGGCCAGGGCCACCCAGAGCGGGGCAGTATGTCCAATCAGGGTGACATTGGCGGCGGTGGTGTAGGTGGCGGCGGTGTTCCAGAAGGCAAAATCGAGCGCGGTCGCAATCCCGGCGATGAGGGGAAACAGCAGGCGCGGTTTTTGAGCAGGTGGCTTCTTGCGATGCCGGTAAACGATGAAGGGAGTCAAGATGCAGGCGGCGAAAAATACGCGGTAGAAGCCGGTAACGGGGCCTGGCGCCTCGGCCCAGCGCACGAACATGGCCGAGAGACTGAGCGAGAGAATACCAACAGCCAGGGCAAGGTAGGGTAAGAAGGTGGGGACGCGGGCAGCAGGGGTTGGGGTCATGGTTTTCAGGGAGTGAGCAGGGAATCTAGCAGGGGTGGAATTTCTTCCAGGTTTTCCACGACCGCATCCGGCGGGGTTGGGCCGGGAGTCTGGCTGCGGGCGCGGCGCTTAATCCAGATGGCGAACATCCCCAGCATTTTCGAACCACCCACATCGGCATCCAGCCGGTCGCCGACCATGGCGGCCTGGTCGGGCATGTAACCCCAGTGGGCCAGGGCCAGCTCGAAGATACGCGGGTGCGGTTTGCGGTAAGAGCAGGCGGCGGAGGTCAGCACGAAGTCGAAATATTGTTCGATGTCGAATTTTTCTACCAACTGGAACACATCGCGGTTATCCCCAGCGTTGGAGACCAGCCCCAGGCGATACCCGGCGGCTTGCAGCTCGGCCAGGGTGGAGGCCGCATCGGCCTCGAGCAGCCAGTTTTGCTGGGTAATGGCATAGAAATCGTCTAGCGCGGCACGCAAGATGTCTTCTGCCACGCCCGGGTGTCCTTTTTGGGTCAGCAATTGCCCCAAGACGGCAGTGGTGCTGAGCTCAAAGAGATTGCGGTCACGGTCAATGTAATATTCATCTAACTTTTTGCGAAATTCAGCCCCAAATGAATTTTGGTCAATTGGCAGCCCGCTGGCACAGAGCGAATCGGCCAGTGCCCGGCCAGCCCGCTCGAAGATGGGCGGCCAGGGGTTGGGAGAATACATCAGAGTATCGCCGAGGTCGAACAGGACGGCCTGGAGGAGACGGGGCATAATTTTGCAGTCAACCGGCTGGCCGGTGTAGTTTTCTTCAATACCCTCTCTGCCGGTCTACCAGGTTGTAAAGCGTCAATCCACCCAGGTAGCGCAGCAGGTTTTCTGAGAACAGCCGCATGGCGCGTTCGGTGTAGTGTGGGCTGTTGCCGGAGATGTGCGGGGTGACGATGACGTTGGGCATTCCCCAAAGCGGGCTGGAGGCCGGCAAAGGTTCTTCGGGGAAGACATCCAGCGCAGCGCCGGCCAGTTTTCCGTTTTTCAGGGCGCTGACCAGCGCCGAATGGCTGACCACGCCGCCGCGCGAGACATCCACCAGGAACGCGCCCGGCTGGAGGGCTTGCAATATGTTCTCGCCGATGAGATTGGTTGTTTCCGGGGTCAACGGTACGGTGACGATTAGAAAGTGACATTCGCGCGCCATCGAGCGCAAGGCTTGCGCCGGGTAGAGCCGGGTAACGAAATCACCATTCGGGTCGCCCATTTCTTCGCCGGGGATATAGCCGGAGTCGCAAGGGTGCATCACGTTCCGTTTGGTTGCCAGCACCGTCACGCCGAATGGCCGCAGCAGGCGCGCTACCTGCCTGCCGATACTGCCGTAGCCGACAATTCCTGCTGTTTTGCCGAGCAACTCGAAAGAGGCAAAGCGCTCGAAACGGTCTTTGGGCCATTCTGATTTTTTCTGCGCAGCCAAAATTGCTGGTAGTTTACGGCCGAGCGCAAGCAGCATCGCCAGGACATGTTCGGCCACTTGAGAAGCCGCCGCGCCGCTCAGGGTAGTGATGAGCAAGCCGTCTTTTTTGAGCAGCGGTTCGTCGAGATATCGGTCTATGCCCGCGAAGTGGAATTGCAGCCATTTGAGCGCAGGGACTTGTTCCGGTTTGGGCAACAGGTGTGATGTGTAAAGCACCTCAGCGCGCGCCCAGGTTTCGGCAGGAATCTCGCCCGCGCCACCTGCTGGAAGAACTGTGATGTTGATGCGCGGGGAGATGCCGCGCAATTGCGTCAATAGCTCCTCGCTAATGGGGACGGTTATCAGGACTTCAATCGTTCGGGAATCGGGCATGGAATCTTTTCAGGATACCAGATAGGGTGTCATTTCCCGCCATATTCAACACTTTGCCAGTGGCCGGGATGCGAATCTGATTGAATTGTACCCTGCCCTGCCCATTCTGTCACAGGGACAACAGTACCGCCCATCTGGGTTGGGATGGGCGGTTGGGGTAAATTAGTTGCTGGCTTTGGGGATAATCAGCCAGGCCAGCAGGTACAGGCCGATGCCCGGCACGCCGCCGGGCAGGAAGGCGATGAAAAAGGCCAGCCGAAACCAGAAGGCGCTGATTCCAAAGAATTCGGCCAATCCGCCGCATACACCAGCGATGATACGGTTATTGCGCGAGCGGCGCAAGGCAGGGCGGGGGCTAATGGTCATGAGATACCTCCATAAAAATTTGGGGCGCAAAGGCGCGCTTTTGCGTGAGATGAGCGATGTGTAGATATACGGAAGGTTTCCCAAGAAGTTGTAAGACAGGTTACCCCGCGCCTTTCAGGTAAATGCCGGTTGGGTCAAGTTCTTCGCGCAGGATTTGGAGTTCGCGCTCGGTAACAGGCTCCGTTATTTTGATGTTTTCGGCCACTTTCAAATCCCAGCCGGTGTTCTCCTTCGCCATTTCGACGGTTTTGCCTGGGTGCAGGGCGGTTAGCACCAGTTCGCCGCTCTCATCTGGTTCCAAAAATCCGATGTCGGTGACTACGCCCACGGGGCCTTTGCCGCGCAGCCCGGCTCGCTCGCGTCCGCCCGCGCCGTCCAGGTAACCTGCTGAAGTCAGGAAATCCACCTTTTCGGGGAAGCGGCGCTTTTGGTGGGGGGTCATGATATAGCAGCGATTGGCCCAGGCCGCAATCTCTTGCGCGCCGCCGGAACCAGGCAGCCGCACTTTGGGATGTTCGTAATCGGTCCCGACGATGGTTGCGTTGATGTTGCCGTAGCGGTCGATTTGCGCGCCGCCCAAGAAGCCGACATCCACATTTCCGCGCTGGAGGTAGTTGGCGAAAATATCGTACATGCTGACCACCGAGAGCGCGCCGCTGACCAGGGTCGGGTCGCCGATGGAGAGCGGCAGGCGCGCCGGTTCGGCGCCGATGACGCCCGCTTCGTAAATCATCACCAGGTTGGGGGCGTGGGTGCGTTTGGCCAGGTTGCAGGCCAGGTTGGGTTGGCCCACGCCCACAAAGACCACATCACCATCTTTGAGCAGGCGCGCGGCATTGACAATCATCAACTCAGCGGAAGAATAATTGAGTTCGGTCATCGTTTCTCCTTGTCTTGCGGTGGGCCGGGCTGGCCCAGTTTTATCCGCAGGAACCATTCAATTTTTTGGTGGACTTGCACAGGTTTTTCCAGCGCCACCAGGTGGGTGGCCTGGCGGATGGTCTCCTGGAAAATGGCCGGGTTGACTTTTTGCACCCGGTGGGCGGTGGGGGATAGAAAGGTATCAGTTTCGGCCCCGCGAATTATCATGGTCGGCACTTGCAGGTTGGGCAAGCCCCACCATAAATCCATATCGCGCCAGACGCTGGTGAAGTAGATGCGCGCTTCCCATTCAGGGCTGTAGGCCAGTTCATAGCCGCCTTCGGCGCGAGGTTTGCTGATGCCGTTGACATAAATCCGCAGGTTTTGGTCCGAAAAATGGCGGAAGACGTGTTTGCGCCGGTAGGATTTGAAAAGCGTTTCCGGGTCGTCGAAGACGCGGCGGCGGCGCAGCGCGCCCAATATCCAGGGATGCAAGCGGTAGGCCAGGCCGGATGCTTTCAGCAGGTTGTAAGCGGCGATGAAGCGCGGCGGGAACAGCACTGGGTCAATAAGCACCAGCGCGCGGAATTTTTCTGGCTGGCGCAAGGCGGCCCGCAGGGTGACGATGGCCCCAATCGAGTGGCCGACCGCAATCACGGGAGCAAGGTTTTGCTCTTCCAGGAACAGCAGCAGGTCGTCGCTCATCGGGTGCCAGGCTCCCAACTCTTTGGGGTTCGACCCCGGCCAGAGCGGGCGCAGGTGCATGGCCGTGACGTGATAACGCTCCTTGAGCATGTCAATTAGGGGCAGGTAGCAGGCGGGCGGGTAGCCGTTGGCGTGCAGGAAGTGCAATTCAGGCCCGTTGCCGCCGAAGTCGGTATAGGGAATCATCTGGGCTATCCACTAATCTGCACTAATCTTCTCGAATAA
>Ga0101944_10006986_pt1 | contig 11623 bp, 6 predicted proteins | sample DewCreD2012metaG_FD_75245 | JGI IMG/M metagenome (GOLD analysis project Ga0101944, IMG submission 75245) | Hot spring sediment bacterial and archeal communities from British Columbia, Canada, to study Microbial Dark Matter (Phase II) - Dewar... ... | reverse complement strand
CGCGCTCGGCGCAGGGTGCATTCCCGAAAAATGGACATCTCCTATGAAGCGTGGGGGCAAATCTCGCTTGGCTCTTCATAGGGAAAGTCCATCTTTCGGGATTACACCCTCGGCGCAACCCAATTCACAGATCACTGTCCGGAACTGCACGGTTGCGTTCTGCTGGTTCTACCCGTCCAAGGGCGGCGGGATGTCGGTCTTCGTGGGCCGCCAGGGCAAGACCATTCTCGAGAACAACGTCTTCATGTGCAACCAGACGGAAGGCGACGAGGCCGGCTTCGGGGTCTCCAACACGATGGGTAACGACGAGACCGTGTTGAAGAACAACATCTTCTATCTCTGCCAGGGCGGCTACTACAAGTACATGGATCTGAACAAGCAGAACCTGATCGTCTTCAAGCCGGCCGAACTGGCCGACCTCAACAAGAATGGCGAACCGTACATGCTCTCGGCTTCTGGCGGCAACTCTGACGAGAACCCTCAGATGAGTCCCGACAAGGATTTCTTCGAGAAGTTCTCGAACTTCGTCGCGTCCAAACCGGGCAAGCTCAACATGGACGCCATGAACGAGTGGCGGCGCAGTGTCGGGCTGAACCTGCAGGCGGAACCCGGCTCGGCGCGGAAGAACTACGGCATGGCCTATCCGCTCGCCGCCGTATGCCCCAACCTGATCGCGAAGCTGCCCGGCCGGGGAGCGCAGTTGGAGGGTCCTTTCGCCACCTACGCGCCGGACGCTGGCGCGACGGCCGCTGCCGATCCGGCCGGTACGGCAGGAGCACCCAAAGCGAATGTCGAGTATGCCGAAGTGACCTACGACGCCTTCAAGAAGGCGGCACCGGGCATCAAGGACTTGGTGAACAAACCGGTGCGATTCAAAGGCGGCATGGGTGCGCGCAGCACCGAGTTCCACCTCAAGCAGGCCGCCGCCGACTACGACTGCTACAAGGTCGCGCGGCCCGGCGAACGTCCGGACGCCACCCGCGACTACGTCTTCGTCTACATCCTCAAAGGCAGTGAGGTCGCCAGGAACTGGGACAAGATCTATCGGAAGAAGGACAAGTATCCCGATGGCGTCCTGCTGAAAGGCATCGCCAGTTACATCGGCAAGGACACCTATCCATTCCCCGTCGGCGTCATTCTCGACGACATCAGTGCGGAGTAACTCTTTGCACAGAACAACAGGAGGCGTCATGCGCTGGCTCATATCACTGCTGTTGGTGTGCACTGCTTTTGCGCTCGCAAACGCTGGCGAGGCCAAAGCCAATCCCGTCCTGCCCTTCAACGTCACCGTGGGCGGACAAAAGGCCGACGGCAGCAATCCCGATGTCATCCCTTTCATCGCCAAGCCCGTCAAGTCCGATGACGACGTCGTCGTCAACCTCCCGAAAGTCGAGCGACTGCTAGTCAACATCTTCAAGGTCAAGGCCGATGACTGGCCCGAAGACGATCCCGCAGTCACGATCAGTTCCACCGGCGTCAACCGTTTCCGGTTAAACGACGCCAAAGACAAGGCTCCGCTGGGCGACGGCTACTACCAGATGCAACTCCTCGCGAACAATGACGTGGCACTGATCCGTTTCCGGATCGGCGCGGCCAAGTCCCCCGGCAAGCAAGTCACGGATACGGCAGAGGCCAAGAAGCCCGAGGGCGGGGAGAAGCCGGACGAGGCAACCAGGGAACCGGCAGCGGCGGCCGTGAAGTCCGATACACCCACCGAGACGGCCCAAGCCCAACCCAAGGAACCCGCCGTCTCCACGCCTGAACCGGAGCAGCCCGCCCAGCCGCGAGATCGATCGGCCGGAGTCGAACCCGACGACGTCTTCCTGCTCAACGTCGATGGCATGGTCTGGAAAAACGGCAAGCGCAGCGCGGTGCTCAGTTCACCCGTGAAGATCCAGGCCAAAGGCCTTGCCGGCTCACCCAAACTGACCGCCCTGTTGCTGCTCGATGGCAACGGAAGCGTCTACGATCAGAAGGATATGTCGGGTTACTCCACGCCGATCCGGCCGATCGAAGCCTGTTCGATCTGCATCGTCGGGATGGAGCCGTACATCCTGGAAGGCTCCAAGGGCGAGATCTGGAGGTACTACCGCGAAGGTCCCGGCAAGGGCAAGGTGGATCGCGAACCGGGCAGCAGCCGGTTCATGCATGGCCCCTGCGTCGATGTGGCCGTCAGCGGCCCGGCCGAAGACCGCGCCAAGCGTACCGTCTACATCCTGGGCGCGGACAGCCGCGTCTATGTCGGCGGAAGGCCAAAGGACGGATTGAGTCCCGCCGTGGGCTTGAACAAACCGCAAGCGATCGCCGTGGATGGCGACGATGTCTACGTGCTCGATGGCGCCAACGGCAAGGTCTACAGGAACGGCCAGCACGCGCCCGAGTTAAGTTCGATCGTCTTCATCCCCTGCGTGGATCTGGCGGTCCGCAACGGCAAGAGCTACATCCTGACACCCGACGGCGGCGTGCTGATCAATGGCAAGAAGGATCCCGCCGTCAGTTCCGACGTGACCAGTCAGTTTGTGGGCCTTTACGTGGGTCGCCTGAAGGCCAAGTAGCCGATCCGGCACCCCGTCTGGCCACGAATACAAGGGACAGTTCACTGCTGTCCCCTCCCTACCGGCCCTGATCGCAGATCTCGAACGCCGCCTTCAGCGCGGCGATCGGATCGCCCTTGGGACCGAACTCATGGCCCACGTAGTACGCGTAGCCGGTCGCCGCGATCGCCCTGCAGATCCCGCGGTAGTTCATTTCCTGCTCGTCGTCCATGTCCTTGCGGCCCGGGTTGCCCGCCGTGTGGAAGTGGCCGATGTGCTGGATCGACTTGCGGATCGTCCGGATCACGTCGCCTTCCATGATCTGCATGTGATAGATGTCGTAGAGCAGTTTCACGCGCGGGCTGTTCACCATCTCGCAGAGCGCCACGCCCCAGTCGGTGCGGTCGCACTGGTAACCGGGGTGATCGACCTTGCTGTTGAGCAGTTCGACGTTCAGGTTAATCCCTTTCTCTTCAGCGTACTTCGCGACGCGCCGCAGGCCCTGCGCGCAGACGACCATGCCGTCCAGATCGCTCTGACCGTTGTTGCGGTTCCCGCTGAAGCAGATCAAACCGGGGATGCCGTGCTTCGCGGCCAGGTCGATCGAGGCGCGCAGTTCGGACTCGATGCGGTCGTGGTTGGCCGCCTTGTTGAGGCCGTCCGGCAGCGTGCCGTGGCCGCACATGCTGGCGATGACCAGGCCGTTCCGCTTCGCCGTCTCGATGACCTCCTCGTAGCCGGGGTTCTGGAGGCCGTTGCGGTCCCAGAATTCGGCGGCCGCGTAGCCGATGCTTTTCGCCTCGCGGAATAGGTCGTCCAGCGCGATGTGGTCGCGTCGGTAGCAGGGGATGCAGAAGGACTGTCGGATGCGCATGGCTTTCTCCGAAAGGGTTCGCCATGGAGACGCGGAGTCGCGGGGGCATTTCCGCCGTTTTCGCCGCGCATCGGCGGACGGCGCAACGCGCAGCGGAAAACGAAGACCCACTTCCGTGCCTTCGCGGCGAACGGTGATCAGTGCCGTACTCCCAGTTTCACGCCCGCGGCCGGGTCGCCCACGATGCGGGGGTACGCTTCCAGCAGCTCGTCGAACGAGACGACAGGCGTCACGATCTCCTCGGCCCGAATCCAGCCACGTTCGACGATTTGACGACAGGTATCCTGGATCCGCTGCCATGTCCAGCGCGGATGGTCGCGGTCGTGGAGGCTGCAGGCGCGCGAAAAGATCAGGTTCGGGCAGTTCAGGTGCGCTTCGCCGCCGAAGTCCAGACCCGCGTCATAGGGTGCGGGAAAGGCGCCGCAGACGACGTTGCCGCCGTAGGCCACGCCGCGGAGCGCCTGCTGAAGCGCCGTGCGGTGCCCGCTGAAGTCGATGACGACATCCGCGCCGCGTCGGCCCGTGGCGGCCTTGATCTCGCGGCCCACGTCGCAGGTCCGGGGGTCGAGGGCTGCTGTGGCGCCGAGCTTTTCGGCCAGCGTCCGGCGGGCGGGCAGGGGATCGACGGCGATGACCGCGAGCGCACCGGCACGGCAGGCCAGTTGCACGGTGACCAGGCCGATCGCGCCCATGCCGAAGATGGCGACGGCATCGCCCGGACGGACCTGCCCGTCGCGGATGGCGCCGAGGGCGAAATGGGCCGGGTCGTTGCAGACGGCCGCCTGCCAGGGCAGGCCGTGCGGCAGTCGGAAGCATTCTTTCTCGCCGACGGTGTGCGTTTCGCGGAAGCTGCCCCAGGCGTAGACGCGGTCGCCGACGCGATGGGCCGTCACATCCGGCGCGACGGCAGTGACCTTGCCCACGTACATGTTGCCGACGTGGAACGGGAAGCCGGACGGTTCGTTCGACGGTTCGAAGAGTTCCCACTCCGGGTTCCAGCGTCCGCGCGCGCTGGCGTAGCCCTTCACGAAGGCCATTTCGGTCCCGTGCTTGGCTGCGCCGAACTCGCTCTGCACGCGCACTTGGCCCGGCTGCAGCGGGGCATCCTCGTAGGTCTCCCACGCGAGCTGGCCGGGGGCGACCGCCACCAGTCCTCTGGGCATGGCAAATCCTCCTGATTCGGCCGCAGGCAGACGCAAGTCGTCCGGCCTGCGGATCGAAGGCGTTCGAAGCGATCCGAAGCGGGGCGCCGGGTTTCCGGAACGCCGAACGCGTCGGCACAACACCGGGAAAGTAACCTGTCGGCCCCGAAAAGGGAATGGACGCGACTCCTGACTTTATGGTAAATATTACGGTCATGAAGAAGGGGGCCTTCTTCTACTACCGGCCGGAACGGGAACGCGCGCCGCGGGCGCTCTGCGTCCACGCGATGGGCATCCGCGAGCGCATGCCGCGCGGGTTCATCCATCACGGCGGGCAGGGCGCGCCGTTCCTGTTCATGTGCTTCCACACGCCGGCCGTGCTGGACCCGGACGGCCCGGAAACTCAGGAGGCCGGGGGGGCGACGATCTTCTGGCCCGCGGGGGCGGTGCACCATTACGGCAACGGATCGCGGACGTGGCTCCATTCCTGGATGAACATCTCGGGCGAGGTCGTCGCCGAGGCGTGCGCGGAGCACCGGATCCCGATGGGCCGGCCGTTGCGCTTCGACGGCCAGCGCCTCTTCCAGCGCTACCTGAAGATGCTGTACGACGAACTCCACGGTCACGTGCCGCCCGATCCCGTCGTGCTGGAAGGCATCCTGCGACTGTGGCTGCGCGAGACGGACCGCGCGCTGCGCGGGGCAGGGGCGGGCGGGGAACTGCCCGAGCGGTTGCGCGCCGTGCGCCAGCATGTCGAGGCGAACCTGCATGCCGCGCTGCGGCTGGAAGACCTGGCGTCGCGCGCGCACCTGTCGGTCTCGCAGTTCTGCGCCGTCTTCAAAAGGCATTTCGGCACTTCGCCGCTGCAGTTCGTCCACGCGCTGCGCATGAAACGCGCCGAGATGCTGCTGGCCGACCGGAACCTGATGGTCTACGAGGTCGCCGAACGGGTCGGCTATCCCGACGCGCTGCTCTTTTCGAAGCAGTTTCGCCGGCATTTCGGCGCGAGTCCGAGGGCGTATCGAAGGAAGGTCGGCATGGGATAGCAGCCCGTTGAAAAAGGGGCTTTTGTTTTTCCTCTTCCCTCGGTGGGGGGCACGGGCTGATGGGCCGTACCATCACGGGCCGCGGACCTCTGTACCGTGCCGCAGAAGTTTCAGACCCAGTGCGCAGCGCCTGCGGGCCCGGCTCTTCGTCGCTCGCTCGTCACCGATCTCCTCCGGATAGGCTCCTCGTTCGCGCCTCGATCCGGACCCGCATCCGCGGCGCAGGGGGGCAGGAACTTCTGCGGCACGGTACTCTGCGGCCACGTTTTCTTCCGTCCCCGATCCCGGCGTCTCACCCGTGCCGGTTGAACCAGGCGCGCTGTTCGAACGGCTTCTTCTCGCGTTGTTTCATCCGCTCGACGGGAACGCCGACGGGCAACAGGATGCGCACCACCTTGCTCTCCGGCACGCCCAGCAGCCTGCCGATCCGTTCGGCGCGGCCCTCGATGCGCAGCCAGCCGTCGACCCAGACGGAGGCGTAGCCCAGGGCGGTGATGGCCAGCAGCATGTTCTCGACGGCCGCCGCGCAGTCTTCCACCTGGAAGGCGTGGCCTTCGTAAACGGCTTGCGGATTGCGGTCGATCGCGCAGGCGATGTACGCCGGGGCGTTCGCCACGGCCTTGTTGCCCCCGGGAAGGGCGCGGATCTGCGCCACCAGGGCCGGATCGTCCACGATGACGAAGGTGGTCGTCTGTTCGTTCTTGCCCGAGGGCGCCTGGATGCCCGCCTGGACGATCTTGCGCAGATCCTCCCTGGGAACCGGCTGATCCTTGTACAAGCCGCGATAGCTGTGGCGTTGGGCGATGACGTCGAAGAAGTCCATGGCTGGCCTCCTGAGTCGGGGTTGTTGGGTTGTTCGACAGACGCTAACGTCTCGCGAAGGCATGGCAAGGCGGGATCGGAACCGGGGTTGGCGCCCGATGGTCGGGTGCAGGCTCGACGCCCTGTGACTCGTCGTGCTATTGGAGGTAGTACCTGTAGCAGAGGGGCGTCGATGCGGGCGATTCCCGGTTCACGGCAAGCCGTGGGGCTGCTTTTTGCAGCGTTGGGCAGTGTCGTCGCCGCGTATTCCGCGGAAGTCCGTCTTGTCTCCAATGACCTCGTGACGTTGGGTCCCGACGACACGCTGGAGCTGGTCGTATGCCCGTCGGTCGCCGACGGTTCGGTCGAGGGACTGGGCGGGGCCGACGTGGCCGTCTGGGTCTTGGCGGCCGATGCGCCCGTGCCTGCCGAGGGCACCCCGCCGTGCGGGCGGGCGATGGTTTGGCCCTCCGCGACGCGTCCCGGCGAATGGCTGGTCCACGTGCGTGGGTTGAAGGCGCCGGGGGCAAGCGGGGCGCGCTGGGATCTTGGGGTGCGTTGGAGGTTGCCGGGGGACGTTCCCGGCGAGGCACGTCTGAAGGGCGTCCTGGTTTTCCCCCAGGCCCTGCCGGATGTCGTCCTGCTGCTCGACGGTTCCGATTCGATGGGTTTGAACGACCCGAACCGGCTGCGTGTCGAGGCGGCGCGGACCTTTCTGGCCCTGGCCATGCGTTCCGGCGGTATCGGCCGGGTCGGCTTGGTTCAATTCAACAGCAAAGTGCGGACCCTGCTGCCGCTTACGCCACTGACGCAGACGGAGGCTTTCGGGCGGGCGTTGGAGGGGATCGACGAGTCCGGGATGACGGACATCGACGGCAGCCTGCGGCGCGCGCTGGAGCTTCTGCGGCAGGGCGGCGAGCGGAACCCGGCGACGGTGGTCCTCCTGACGGACGGCAAGCAGGAACCGGGCAACTACCGGGACGCGCACCGGGAACTTGCGGCGTCCGGGATTCCCGTTCACACGGTGGCGTTGGGCAGAACGGCGGACCGCGCGCTGCTGCGGCGCATCGCGGAGGACACCGGCGGGACCTTTTCGGAGGCGGCCCGCGACCGGGAACTGGTGCGCCTGTATGGCGCGATCGCCAGCCGCATTGCCGGCGGGCGCACGATTCGGCGGGCCGACCTGCCGGCCGCGGGCGGCGAGATCGCTTTTCCCGTGGACGGTTCCTGCCGGCTGTTGGCGCTGGATGTCTCGGAACCGGGCACGCTGGACCTGACGTTGCCCGACGGGGCGACGCTGCCCGGGCGCGAGGAGCCCCATCCGTCCGCCTGCATCGCCACCCCTGAACCCGGTTCCTGGCAGGCGCGCTGGCGGCCGGCGGGCGGTGCGGCCGGGGCGCGGGCCGAGGCCGGTGCGCACACGCCGCTCTATCCGCTCTTCTTCCGCGCACGGCTGGACCGCACCGCGCCGGTGGAGATCGACGTGGACGATCCGTGGGTGGCCTGCTCGCTGGCGGAAGGCGAGCGGAGCTGCGGCGAAGCGGAAGTGCGCGTGACGGCGGCGTTCGGCGACGTGCCGCCCTTCGAGATCCGCCTCTTCGATGACGGCCTGCATGGCGACGGCTCCGCCGGCGACGGCGTCTTTGCCGGGCCGGTTCCGGCGATGGCAGGCCTGAAGGCCGACGTGACCGGAAGACTGCGCATGGTCGCGACGGGGCGCCGCGGGAGCGCGGGGGAGCCGTATCGGCGCGAGGTCGAGGCGCCCTGCCTGTTGCGCCGCGGCGGCGTGCGGCAGCTGCGGACCTCGGGCCCGCTCGACCTGGGCGAACGGTTCGGCGGCGAGACGGTGGCGCTGGAGATTCCCGTGCGCGTGCGCGGCGCAGGCGGTCCGCTGCGCGTGGGCCTGCAGGCGCCCGAACCGGGCGCGGCGGCCGATCTCTCGCACGCCGGCCGGATCGAGCAGGCGCCGGCCGGGCTCCAGCCGCGGAAGGTCGAGACGGTGCGGGTGCAGATCCGGCTGCCGATCGGCCTGGAACCCGGAACGTACGGCGGAACGGTTGCGTTCGAGTTGGGCGGCGGCGCGCCGGACGAGACGCTGCGGGCGCGGGTGCCGTGGACGGTCCGGGTCAAGTCGACGGAACTGACGGTCCGGCCTGCATGGCTGGATCTGGGTTGTCTGAAGCCCGGCGAATCGCGATCCGCCAGGGTGCGTGTGGCGACGCGCGGCGGCCGCGCCAGGGTCCGCTGGGAAAGTGGGCGAGCGGAACTGCGTCCCTTCTGGGATGCGGAGGAGTCCGTGTCGTTCCAGCCCATCGGCTGGGACGGAGCCGGCGAGGCTCGGGAAGTCGGCGTCGAAGGCGTGGAGGTCGAGGTCGTGGCGACGGCGCAGCCGACGGCCACCTCGGGCGGCCGGGTGCATCGGCTACGTTTCCTGCAGCTGGATGGGAGGTCGCAGTGCGACCTGGCGGTGCAGGCGGATGTCCAGCTTCAGTGGCTGAAGTTGGACGGTGCGCTGGCGTTCGGCCCGGTCGAGGCCGGCGACACGAAGCCGGTTCGTCTGACCTGGCGGCCCGGCGAAGAAGGCGCGCCCGCCGACGTGTCCGTCCATGTGCAGGTGTCCGCCGGCGGCGCGCCGGCGGCCCGGGCGATCTGGGCCGGCGAGGAGCGTGGCGCGGGGCTGCTGACGCTCTGGGTGGATCGGGATGCGGCGGCCGGTCCCGTTTCGGGCTGGCTTCGGATGGAATCCGCCACGGCGCTGGCACGGCGCGCCTGGTCTGCGCAGGTGGTGACGCCGGTGCTGACCGTGACGCCGCCCGTGCTGGATTTGGGCGAGGGTCTGGCGGGGCACGTCTTCGCCGGCGGGTTCGACGTCTCGATGGATGCCGTTCGGGAAGCCGGGATCGACGTGAAGCTGGACGACCCGCCGCGCAAGCCGGCCGTGACGCACCTCTGGATGCCCAATCGGACCGTCGTGCTGCCGGTTCCGCACCTCGAACTGTCGCCGGGCGCTGCGGCGCGGTTGCCGCTGGAGATTCGGACGCCCGATGGGGCGCAGGACGGCGAATACCGGCTGCGGTTGCGCCTGGATTCGCGGCTCGGCCGCAAGACGGTGGAGGCGACCTTCCGGATCCGCTCTCCGGTTCCGCTTCCACTCTTCCACGTGGCGCCAACTTCGCTGGTCCTGAAGGTGGCGCGCGACGGAGCGCCGACGCCCGCTCAACTGACGATCGAGTCCCACGTGGATAGCGACCTGACGGTGCGGGCGCGGATCCGGCCGTCAAAGCCCGATGCGCCTTCCTGCGCCGAACTGGTCCCGGGCGATGGGCAGGGCGTGCAGGAATTGACCTTCCTGCTGCCCGCGCGGGCCGAACTGGGGCTGGTGGCGCAGGGCCTGCCGTCCGCGCGCAAGGATGACGAGTGCCTGATTCTTTTCGAAAGCGAGGACGAGAAACAGGCGATCCAGGCGACGATCGACCGCCTGCGCGGACTGGAAGCGGGCGGCCTGACCCCGCAGGCCCGGTCGCGGTTCGACGGGTTCCGCCTGCTCTTCCTGCTCCTGCTCCTGCTGCTGTCGATGCTGATCCTCGCGCTGACGAAACGGAAATGGGTCCGCTACACGGCCTACGCGATGGTAGCGCATGCCGCGCTGATGTTGGTGGCGGTGCCCGCGTCCACCGTGGTCAACGCGCTGCCGTCGGCGGTGCAGTTGACGCTGATCGGATCGCCGCCGGACGAGGCGGTCGAGGCGACGCCCGAGCGGGCGCGTCGCATCCGGGATCTGCCCTCGGTGACGGCGCTGAAGGATCCGAGCCGGCCGAGGGAGGCAGACCTGCCGAGCCGCGCGGAGGCGCCGCCACTGGGCGATCTGCCGGAAACGGAGGCGGACGAAGCGCCGCGGACGGCCGCCGATCTGGCCCAGGCGTCCGCACCCGAGGCCCGGGCGCAGGCGGAATGGAAGTCGCCCGAACGGGGCGCGCCGCCCGAGACGTCCGACGCGGCGCTGAGTTTCGATGCGCCGGCTTCCGCGCCTTCGCCCCAGCCCTTTCGCGAGCGGCCTCCGGACCGCGCGCCGACGCAGGTCCGCATCGCCTCCGCGCCCGCGCCGCCCGTGTCGCCTCCGCCCGACACGCCGGAGGCCGAGTTCGTTCCGGAAGCGAAGCCCGTGCTGCAGCCGGCGTCCGTGCAGGTCGAGCGGCGCGAGGTACCGTTGGAGACGTCCGCGCAGCCCACCCGCATCGCCAGCGCCACCGAGGATCTGCCCTTGGCGCTGGAGTCCGCCCGGGCGCAGCGCTCCGCCTTGAGCGCCGTCGCGCCGCAGACGGGTGCGGTCGACCTGCGCGCCTCGCCTGCCGTGGCCGCGGTGCTTGCGATGCAGGAGCACCCCGTTTCGTTTCAACTGCCTGCGAGCGGGAAGGCCGACCGGCCGATGCCGCACGCCATCGCCAGGGGCACGCTGGATCCGGTGACCGGCGAGGCATGGTCCGCGCGAGGCACGGGGACGGGCGCTGCGTTCCTGGGCTCGGCAGGGCGCGGTGCCGGGGTTCCTGGCGAAGGTTATGGCGATGCGCCCCTGGACCTGGGACCCGGCGGCAACCTTGCCAGGGGCGGACAGGGCAACGGCCAGGCTCCGGGTTCCCCGGCCGGTCGGTTGCGCCCGGCAGGTTCGGGTTCGCTCACGGCCACCGGGATCGGTTCGAGCGGCGGACCGGCGATGGCCGGCGGCGCAGGAACGCATGGTTTGGCTTCTGTGGGCGGCGGTGGCGGAACCGGCGCGACGATCGGGCCGTGGAGCGGGGGGGAGCCTGCCCAAGGGACGCCCCCCGGCGGCGGATGGCAAGGGGTTGCCCGGCGAGGCGCTGCAAGCGATGCGGACGATGCGCCGTTCGAATTCGGTTCGACCGGAGGTCGCGTGGGAAAGACCGGCGACGGCCAGGGGGCGGGGGGGGATGGCAAGGGCAGTCCGGGGCGCGCTCGGCCGGCCGGCCCGCCGATCCGATGCCGCTGGCCGGCGACGTGGTGCTGGGCGGCAGCGTGCCGGTGCTGGCAGTCCCGGCTGCGCATGCCGGCTTCGACCCGCTCGGCCCGGCGCTGGTGGCGTGGAATGGCGGCGCGCAGGCTGGAGCTGCGCTCAAGGCCGCGGTGCCGCTGCTCAAGCTGTCGTCCTCGGTCACGCTGGTCAGCGCCGGCGAGACCGGCGGCTGGCTGCTGCCGCCCGAGGATGCGGCG
>Ga0101944_10006985_pt1 | contig 11623 bp, 8 predicted proteins | sample DewCreD2012metaG_FD_75245 | JGI IMG/M metagenome (GOLD analysis project Ga0101944, IMG submission 75245) | Hot spring sediment bacterial and archeal communities from British Columbia, Canada, to study Microbial Dark Matter (Phase II) - Dewar... ... | reverse complement strand
ACCTGAACAAGCTCATCAACGAGTTCAAGGATGAGCTTGTTCAGATCGGTGTGGACCTGGACGCCCTGAAGAGGGATGTTGCGAGCCTTGAGGAGCGTGTCGCGGTCCTGGAGGACTATCACCGCAAGCTGAAGATCAGCGCGAAGGTCAACTTCTTCGCGGTCGGCGAGTATGCGGACAGCGACAATGTGGCCGGCGTGTACGACTACGACGGCCGCGAGCTGAGCGATGACAACAGCCTGCTCGAGAACATTTCGTTCGTGCGCGACGCCGACATCATCTTCAACTACGCTGATGGCAACGCCACCGCCAAGGTGGTGCTGAATGTCGGCAACTACCTGCAGTACCTGGACGGCACAGTGACGTCTCTGACCTCCACTGGCCGCTCTGCGACTTCGGATGTTGACGACGTCAGCCTGTTCCTGGCCTACGGCACCGTTCCGGTTCTCGGCGCGGATGTCACCGTCGGCCGCTTCCCCATCCAGTTCACCAAGTGGACTCTGGCGAAGTACGACGTGGACTCCTACACCGACAACTGGAAGACGGACGACGGCAACTACTATGTTGACGGTGGTAAGGCTGAGTGGACCTGGGGCTCCGTGAACATTCTGGCGTTCGCAGCCAAGAACAGCTCCAACAGCGGCATGTTCAACTACGCTGCCCGCCCGAACGTCGCCCCGATGGGCGGCCCGTTCGCGATGGCCGCTGGTGGCCTCTGGTATCCTGAGCAGAGCGCCGGTGTCCGCCTCGGTTTCGATGTCGGCAAGCTGAACGTCGGTGCCACCTACCTGGCCGTTGGCGAGAACCGCGTGGGCGGAGTCAAGTACTTCGACCAGGCGGACATCTGGGGCGTGGACGTGAAGCTTCCGCTCGGCGGATGGGAGCTGTCGGGTGCCTACACCCAGTCCGACTCCAGCGTTGATCCCACCGCGCCTGCCGGCACGGTGAAGATTGACGACGACAACAAGGCCTGGGAGGCCAAGCTCTCGGGCGTGATCGGTGGTCTGGGCGTGAAGGTCGGCTACAAGCGCGTTGAGCCGAACTTCTCCGCTCCGGGCGACTGGGCGCGCATCGGCCGCTGGCAGAACCCTGTCAACGTCGAGGGTCCGTCCGTCGGACTGGCCTATGCCTTTGGCAAGATCGGCGTGACGGCTTACGGTGCCTGGTATGAGGGCGTCGAGAATCTCGGCCGCACCAACACCAGCGCTCTGGCTGCACTGCCGCTCGGCGCTGATGACAAGCTGCAGCAGTACAAGGCTGCCGTGTCCATCCCTGTGGGCGCGAAGGGTGCCCTGGGCTTCGAGGGTGAGTGGGTCAAGTGGGACCCGGCCGTTGGTGCTTCCCCGGCCGAGAACTACTACACGTTCACTTATCGCCAGGCCCTGGCTGAGAACACCCGCCTGAAGCTCCTCTATCAGATCATTGACTTCGACGGCAAGGGCCGGTCCCTGCCGTACGGCGCCAATGAGGCGAAGGGAGCCGTGGCGGTCGCTCAGGTGTCCATGGACTTCTAAGTCCCTGCGGCATCTGGCTGTAGTGGCATAGACTGAAGGGGCCCGGACGGCTCGCCAGTGAGTCCGGGCCCCTTTTTCACTTACGGGTCCGTCTAAGAATTCAGAAGCTCCGCCCAGGGGCCGGCCCGGGCGGAAAGACGAGGTATCGGGAAATGCGCAGAAAAGCATTGGCACTGAAAATGGCGGCGGTGTCGCTGGCGATCGCTCTGGCTGTCGCCTTGAGCGCGCCCGGGCGGGTGGCCGCTCTGGATCTGGGGAGCGTCATCAAGGCCGGAGGGATCGCTGTTCTGGTGACGCAGTTCGGCGGGCAGCTGGATAAGTTCATCAACGACCTGACCGGAAACAAGAATCTGGCCGCGGATCAGGCTACCAAGGTCGTTCCCATTCTGAGCCTGGGGAGTGGAACATATCTCGGCGCCGCGCAGGTTACGGGTCCTCGCGATCAGGTGGAGCAGTGCAAGGCGGTCGCCCAGCTGGAGGCGAACTTCTCCGGCCGCACATTCCGGGTCCGGCCTCTGGTTCCTGTGGACAGCATCAACGTGACCAAGGTCAGCCGCGTGAAGGCCGTTGGAGTGAGCGCTATCATTGACGTGAGGCTCTAGTCATCAGTCGTGATGAGATTACGGCTTCTGGAGAGCCCGGCCCGTGCAGCCGGGCTTTTTCAGTGTCAGGCTGGCGCGTTGGAGGAAGATTGGCGGATGGACGTTCTGGGGCTGGGGGCGGTGTCGGTTGACGATGTGGTGGAGCTGGATGAGTTTCCGCTTCCGGGAAGCAAGGTCCGCGTGCTTTTCCGTGAGCGCCGGCCCGGTGGACTGACGCTGGGTGCCCTGGTAGCCGCGCGCAGGATGGGCGCCAGCGCCGCTTATGCCGGGATGCTGGGGAGTGACGAAGCTTCGCGGTTCGTGGGGTCGTTTCTTCAGGATGAGGGAGTAGACACCTCGCAGGCGGTGCGACGAGAGGACGCAGGTCCTTCCGAATCCGTGATTCTTCTCGTGAAGGGAGATCGAACCGTGCTCTCCCACGCACCCCGACAGCGAGGGGCAAGCGCGGATGGGCCGCCGGAGGATTACATCCGCCAGGCGCGGGTCCTGCTGGTGGACCATACAGGGATCGAAGGCCAGATCCGGGCTGCGCGGATTGCAAGACAGGCGGGAATCCCTGTGGTGGGGGACATCGAACGGCTGGATGAGCCCGGGGCGGGTGAGTTGCTGGAGCTCGTGGATCATCTGATCGTGCCGCTCCGGCTGAGCCGTGAGTTGACCGGAGCGGATGATGCCGCCGAGGCCGTTTTGCGCCTTGCCGCCGGCAGGGCGGCCGCCGTGGTCACCTGCGGCGCGGAAGGCTGCTGGTATGCGGCGGGATCAGAGCCGGTCCGCGTCCGGCAGTTCCCGGCCTTTCGCGTGCCTGCCGTGGACAGCACCGGTTGTGGAGACTGTTTCCACGGCGCATACGGTGCCCTGCTTGCCTCCGGCGCGAATCTGGAGGAGCGTATCCGGACGGCCAGCGCCTGTGCCGCATTGAAAGCTTCCCGCCGGGGTGGGCCGGCCGCCTTCCCTCGCGCCGCGGAGGTGCGCTCCTTTCTCACGGGGCAGGACGCCTGTCCAGGGTCCTGAAAAAGCGAAGGGACGCGCCGGGCAGCGCGTCCCGCATCGGTCTGGTACCTTATCGCCGCCTAGTTCAGCAGAGCCTCCAGCTTCCGTGTCAGGTGATCCTTCGGCAGGACGCCCACCGTCTGATCCACAGCGCTGCCCTGCTTGAAGAAGATCAGCGTGGGAATGCTCATCACGCCGTACTTGATGGCGAGAGACCGTTCGTCGTCCACGTTGACCTTCACGATCTTCACCTTGCCCGCGTATTCCTGAGCCAGCTGATCCAGCAGGGGCGCGATCTGACGGCAGGGGCCGCACCAGGGCGCCCAGAAGTCCACCACAACGGGGACATCGGACTTCAGCACTTCCTGCTCGAACGTGGCCTCACTCACAGCAACTGCGCTCGACATTTGCGTCTGTATCCTTTCCTCATCTTCATCGGTAACGCCGGAGCCTGGGCGGGATGCGGACGGGGACTTTCCGGCAGACGCCGGCATCAGGTCCGCCACATCCTCTTGCCGGGCTCTCCGGCCAGCATCTCATGCGTCTCAAAAAGCAGACGCGGGATGTCCAGCTTCTCCGGACAGCGCGGCAGGCAATCTCCGCATTCGGTGCAACGGTCCGCCCTGGTGCCCGGAAACCAGTGTCCCGCGTTCTCGAACAGGTTGTAACGATACTTCCCGAAATCCACCATATCGAAGGCGACGGCCATATTCCGGAGCCGCAGCACTTCCGGGATGTTGATCCCTTCAGGGCACGGCAGGCACTTGTGGCATACGGTGCACCGGTCAGGATCCAGCATCCGGAAGCGCTCCTCCAGCCGCTGGAAGATCTGCTGCTCCTCTTCTGTCAAGGGCCCGTCGCGGTCAGCCACCGCGATATGCTCGTCGAACTCCTCCGGGTGCGCCGCTCCCAGGGTCAGCGTCGAGACTTCCGGCTGCGCCAGAAGCCAGCGGGCGTTCGCTTGAATGGGCGTAAGCGGCGCTGTCAGATCCCGCAACGTCTGCGTCGGCCGGAACAACTGTCCGCCCTTGTCCGTGGGAGAGATGATCAGCACCCCCATATCCAGCTCGTAAGCCCGCCGCACCGCCGGGAGGTTGCGCTGGTTGAAATAGTAGTAGTGCAGATTGACGCTTTCGAACTCCCGGGTCTCGATAGCATCCAGAATGACCTGAAGCGGAGCGTGGGTGGAGAATCCCACATGCCCGATGATCCCTTCTTCCTGGGCCTTCCGGACTGCGTCCATACATCCTCCCCTGCGCACGGAGCGCTCCAGCAACTCGGGAGTGTTGATGCCGTGCAGGTCGAAGTTGTCAATCCGGGAGATGTTCATCCGCTGCAGCGATTCCTCGATGAAGCGGCGCATCTCGTCGGCGGTCTCCGTGGGAGGGATCTTCGTGGTGATGATCAGATCTTCCCGACGGAGGTGCGGCATCGCCTTGCCGAGAAGCTCCTCGCTGGAGCCGTAGCCGCGGGCTGTCTCCAGATGGGTTATCCCCAGCTCCACCGCTCGGAAGATGGTCTTGAGGGCCTCCTCCTCCGGCACGCCCGGAATGCGCATCGCGCCGAAGGTGAACACCGGGACCTGCAGCTCAGTTTTTCCGAATCGCCTGTATTTCACGTTTCTCGCACGGCTGCGGCGACGGCCGCCTCCTCAATAAACCAGCCCGGCCGCTTGCAAGTTCCCCTTCCACAGCCGCGCTTCCTGTTCTTAGATGCGCAAGAGCCCTGCGCGGTCGCAGGGCTCCCGGCCGGGATTTCTATCCCTGAAAAGCTTTGCTCCCGCCCACGGCCACCTCGCTGCCGGACAGGACGTGAGACTGCTTCCTTCCTCACGAGACGGGCTGCTTGCCCAGGCAGCAATGCTTGAACTTCTTGCCGCTGCCGCAGGGACAGGGATCATTGCGCCCCACCTTCCCGGAGACCGGCTTCGGACCTGCGCCCTCCTTCAAGGGAGCCAGGGCATCTCCTGCGCCGCTGAAGGAAGTGGGCCGGAACATGGGCCGGCGGACCGGCTCCGGCGCGATCTGCACCCGGTAGATGATGCGGGCCACCTCTTCCTGAATGCTGTCTATCATCTGCCCGAACATCTCGAAGGCTTCCTTCTGGTAGGCGATGACCGGATCCTGCTGAGCGTATCCCCGCAGGCCGATACCCTCCCGCAGGAAGTCCATGTTGTCCAGGTGCTCCATCCACTTGCGGTCTATGACCTGCAGCATGATGGAGCGCTCGATCTCGCGCATCACCTCCGGACCGATCTGCTGCTCCTTGTCGGCGTATGTCCGGTCCACGATGGCGTTCAGGAACTCGGACATCTCCTCCAGAGACCGGCTGCGCAGGTCGTCCACGGTGGCGTAAAGCGAAAGCGGGAAGATGGAGTCCAGCGTGTTGAACAGGCTCTGGAAGTCCCACTCCGAACGCGGGATCTCCCGGTTGCAGAAGCTCTCGATGGAGGCCTGCACGGTGTTATGGAGGTACTCCAGGATGGTGTTCTTGACCTCCTTACCCTCCAGCACCATCCGCCGCTGACCGTAGATGATCTCGCGCTGCTTGTTCATCACGTCGTCGTACTGCAGCACGTGCTTGCGGATGGCGAAGTTGTGCTCCTCCACTTTCTTCTGGGCGCGCTCGATGGCGCGGGAGAGCAGGCGGCTGTTGTCCAGCGCCTGATCCTCCTGCCAGCTCGCCAGGAGCGGGCTTTGTGTCTTGTCCCCGAAGAGGCGCATCAGCTCGTCCTCGAACGAGACGAAGAAGCGGCTGGAGCCCGGATCCCCCTGCCTTCCGGCCCGTCCGCGGAGCTGGTTGTCTATGCGCCGGGACTCATGCCGTTCCGTCCCCACGATGTGCAGGCCGCCGAGCGCAACCACCTCCATCGCCTCCGGGCTTCGCCCACCCGGTCCCGGATCCTGATCTGCGCCGCCCAGGATGATGTCCACGCCGCGCCCGGCCATGTTCGTGGCGATGGTAACAGCCCCCTTGCGGCCCGCCTCTGCAATGATCTCGGCCTCCCGCTCGTGGTACTTGGCGTTGAGCACGTTATGGGGAATGCCCTCTTTCAGCACCTGGCGCAGGCGGTCTTTGTGCTCCGGGGCGATTCCCAGCAGACCGCACAGCTCGTCCAGATTCTCAGGGGCCGTCATATCCAGATTGACGCCCAGCTCGCGCGCCAGCGGGCTCAGGCGCGCCAAGCTCAGCTCCTCGAACCGGCTGTTCAGGAGCTCGCGCGCCTCCTTGCGGTCCCCGAAGTTCTTGGAGGCTTCCATCCGGCTGCGTAGCAGGATGGTGGCGCACAGCAGCTGGAGGCGCTCCGGCAGCATCCGGGCGCTGACGCGCTCGGACACCTCGATGGAGCGCGTCCCCACCAGGACCGGCTGCTGACGCACGGCGCAGCGGAGCACCTCCGCGGTGATGCCGCGCATCTTGCTCTCTTCGGTCTTGTAGACGGCGTCCGGATGGTCCACCCGGATCATGGGGCGGTTGGTGGGGATCTGCACCACGTCCAGCCCGTAGATCTTGCGGAATTCGTTCTCCTCGGTCTTAGCGGTGCCGGTCATGCCCGCCAGCTTCTTGTACAGGCGGAAATAGTTCTGGAACGTGATGGTGGCCAGAGTCTGAGACTCGTGCTCGATCTTGCAGCCTTCCTTGGCCTCCACCGCCTGGTGCAGCCCGTCGCTCCAACGCCGTCCGAACATCAGGCGGCCGGTGAACTCGTCCACGATGATGACCTGGCCGTCCTTGACCACGTAGTCCACGTCGCGTTTGAACACGGCGTGCGCCTTCAGCGCGCTGGAAGCGTGGCTCATCAGCTGGAAGTCCTCGCTCAGGTTCGGGACGCCCAGGATCTCCTCCAGATAGCGCACGCCCTCATCCGTCAGCATGGCCGTCTTGGCCTTCTCGTCCACCGTGTAGTGCCGGTCGCGCACCAGACGGCGGACGGCGCGGTCCATGGTGTAGTAGATGTCCGTCGCCTGCTGGGCGACGCCCGAGATGATCAGCGGGGTGCGGGCCTCGTCAATCAGGATGGAGTCCACCTCGTCCACGATGGCGTAGTGCAGATCCCTCTGCACCAGATGCGCCAGCGAGGGGGCCATGTTGTCGCGTAGATAATCGAACCCGAACTCGTTGTTGGTCCCGTAGGTGATGTCGCAGAGATACGCTTCGCGCCGCGAGACGGGCCGCAGGCAGTCCCAGTCGTCCGGCCCTTCCGCTTTGTAGTCCGGGTCGTAGACATAAGAGCCGCCAAGCTCCCCCGTCTCGGCGCTCGCGCCCCGGATAGCGCCCACTGTGAGTCCCAGGAAGTGATAGATGGGTCCATACCAGCGGGCGTCGCGCCGGGACAGGAAGTCGTTCACCGTGACCAGATGCGCCCCTTTGCCCTCCAGGGCGTTCAGGTACAGCGGCAACGTGGCGGTGAGTGTCTTGCCCTCACCGGTCTTCATCTCCGCGATGCGCCCTTCGTGAAGAACAATGCCGCCGATGAGCTGCACGTCGAAATGCCTGGCCTTATCCGGGCCGATGACCCGGCAGCCGGCCTCGCGCACCACGGCGAACGCCTCCGGCAGCAGGTCATCTAGAGTCTCGCCCTTCTCCAGGCGCGCGCGGAACTCATCGGTCTTGGCCCGGAGCTGCGCATCAGTCAGAGCCTTCATGGCAGGCTCAAGGCTGTTGATCTTCTCGACGGTTTTGCGGAAGCGGCGCAGCTCGCGCTCGTTGGATGAGAAAAGCTGAAGAATGTTCATGATGGATGGACGGGTCCGAGTCAAACCTTTGCGGCCGGTGTGCTCCGCGGCCGGGCTCCCTGCCCGGCGCCGTCCGGAGCGCCTGCGCTTTCAGATTACCTATACGCGCCAGGGAGGGGGAGATGTTTCCCGCCGCCCCGGCCGCGAGGCCGCCAATGGATGATACCACGAACCCCCTCCCCCGTCCAAAAAGGGTTTCATCCCGGATGATCGCGGCAGGCGCAAAAGGCCCTGATGGCGGCGTGCGCGCAGGATGCCATAGTACTTTTGTCCTGCGTTTGCGGCGGAAATCGGGTAACATGGCTTTGAGCGCGGCCTATTGCAAAAGCATTTCAATGCCGATGAGTCCTTTGTGAGGGACTGCTGCAGGACAAGGCCGCTCAGAAGTCTGGTTTTTTCGTGCCCGGAAGATGGCGCTTATGTCTGTGGGAACCATCAAGGTCTTGATCGTGGACGATTATGCTCTCGTCCGGCAGGGCCTGATCAACATCCTGAAACAGGAGCCCGATATCGAGGTGGTGGGCGAGGCCGCGGACCTGGACCAGTGTCTGCGGCTGTGCCGTTCGGAATCTCCGCACGTGGTGCTGCTGGACACCTCGCTCGGGGATACGAATGTGGTCACCGCCATCCGGCTCATCAACACCCAGTTCCCGGGCGTCCGGATTGTGGCGGTGGCTGATCAATCAGAGCGCAACTGCTCCGTGTTGCGAGGAACCTCCCAGTGCCGTCACCGGGGAAGCTCGGACCCATCGGACCCGGCGGACTGCGTGGTGCAGGCCATCCGGGCGGGGGCGCGCGGCGCCATCCGCCTTTCGGACACGACAGCGGAGCTGGTGAACGCGGTGCGCGCGGTTAGGGATGGACGCTACTGGGTGGATGGGCCCGCCACCGCGCGTGTGATGGAGGCGCTGTTCAACTCCCGGGACACCTCATCGGACCTGATACCTCAGGCGGGCCTGACCGAGCGCGAGGAGCTGATCTGCCGGATGATCGCCGACGGCCTCTCCAACAAGGAGATCGCCTCCCGGCTGAATATCGCTCAGCAGACGGTGAAGAACCACGTCAGCAGCATCCTGCGCAAGTCCGGGCTGGAGGACAGGCTTCAGGTGGCGCGGGCGGTGCTGTTGCGCACCGGCTGCCCCGCCCGGAGCGCCAGTGACAACTGACCTTTCGAAGGCCTGTCCCGCTCCAGGAACGGTCTCCACAGTTTCCTCTGACCGCTCCCGGCGGCGAAAGATCAACCGCCCCGAACCCCGATGCGGATCCAAGGCCCGGGCGGCTTTCGACCGTCCCCGACGAAACTCCCCGTCGCCGGCGCAGAGCCTCCTGACAAGAGTACCCGGATCCATCACAGTGACGGGGTCCGATCCGTCCCGCGCATAATAGCCGTGATGACGATGGACGCGCCTCTCCGGCTTTTTGTCTACGGAACACTGAAACGCGGTTTCTGGAACCACCGGCGCTTCTGCGATGGGTTTGTCTCCGCGCAGGATGCCGCCGTGTGTGGCCGCCTTTACGAGATGCCATCCGGCCTGCCTGCGCTGCTCGTTCCAGAAGAGAGTGTGCTGGCCGAGGGGAGCGCGGATGTCCGGGAGGATCTGCAGATGCAGGAGCATCCCGGCCGGGATCCCGCTGATGCCTTTCAGGCCGCAACTGCAGCCGCAGGGGAATGGATGCGGGTGTCGGGTGAGATGTTCACGTTCGACGATCCTAAACCCCGCCTCCGTGATCTGGACTGGCTAGAGGGTTTCCAGCCAGGGGAGCCGTGCTTCTACCGGAGGGTGCTGGTGCCGGTGGAGACTTCCGCCGGAACTGCCGCTGCCTGGACGTACATCATTGCGGAGGAGCCATCCCGAGACTGGCGTCTGCTGCGCAGTGGTGCTTGGCCCGAAGAGGGTGGGCCCGGCGGGAGAGATTAGCCCCTCGCCCCCGGCAGGCGGCTCCAGCCCCACTCCATCCGCCGCGCATACTCCAGTGAGATAGGGCGCATCTGGCGGCAGATTTCGGCCGGATCCCTGTCCGGTGGCAGCATCACGATGGGCACCACCAGCACATCCGGAGCCATCGTCTCCATCAGCGACCGGTACCACTCCACGGGATCGCGCTCGCCGTCCCAGTAGAGATAGATGAACCCTCGCCCTTTGACGGACTCCCGGAGGCGCGGCAAGTCCTCGTCGCTGTAGGGGGATGCCAGGTCCAGCGAACGGGGCGAGAACTCGTGCTCGAAATAGGCCTCGTGACACGGGTTGGGCCCGCAGTTGTGCAGTCCGCCGCAACCGAATTCCCGGAACACGCGCGCGTGATACGGTGCGCTGAACTCCCGGTAGATCTCGGGGCCGAAGCTCGCGGAGATGTCGTCGCTTGCGTGCCCCTTGAACCCCTCCGGGAACCACGTATCCGGGAAGTCCACGGTGGTGATGTTGTCCTGACCGCCCGCCGCCTCGATACCCGCGCGGATGGTGGCCAGGTACAGGTCCTGGATCTTGTCCAGCAACCGGTGAAGCGCCTCCGGCGCTGTATGGAAGGCCACCAGCAGCTCCGTGACCCCCATCAGGTCGGCCGCCACGTTCACTCCGCCGGCCGCGTCCAGAAGGGACACCGGCACAAACCCTTCCCCCGCCTCCGCAAACATCCGGATGCGCCGGAGTCCTTCGGGGAGCCAGCCGTCCCTGTGCGGATCAGGAACAGGCAGCGAGTCTACTTGCTGCTCCAGATCGGTGATGATCGGTCCCTTGATCCCGGGCGTCTGATCCGGGTTTGGCCCCCAGTAGTACTCGCATCCGAACGCGCTCGCCAGGCAGGAGCACCCCACATCCGGGCGCATAGCGGGGATGGCATCCGTATCCGGCAGCGTCTCCCACGTGGCCATCGCCGAGGCAAGGGCCGCCTGGAGCTGCTTTTCGCCGTCCCGGAACAGCTCCTGGGTGGTGTGCTGCGGCGGCATCGTGACCCGGACATCTACCGGAGCCCGCTCCAGCGGCTCGCCCGCGAACAGCCGGCGGTAGAGATCCTTCCGCCGCTGCAGCTCATCCCGCATCCAGTCCGAGATGACCAGCGCCACGGAACCTATCCCTTCCTCACGAACTCGTCCACCACCCGGCTCACGCCGTCCAGCCGTGCGGCATCCAGCGGTGCCGCCGGTTGTTGTAGCAGACGCGCCACCTCTTCCCGCGCAATCTGGTAGGTGTCTTTTGCTCCGGCGGATTCCCACAGAGTCCGGCTCCCCCGCACGGCCAGACGGGGGGTCAGATATTCGTCCGATCTGAGCCACCGCATCGTATGGTCGGATGTGATGTATCCCGTCCCGGCAGGGCCCACGCTCTTGATGAGATCCGCGGCGATGGTGTCGGCATCCACCCGGACGCCCGCGACGATCCTGCGGGCCATGGCGCTGATCTCATCATCCATGACAAGCTGTTCGTGGCTGCAGGTCATCCCCGTTGCGAACATCCCGCAGTTGACGATCAGATCGTTGCCCGCCGCAATGGAGCAGAACTGGCTGAGCGTTTTCTCCCAGGAGTTCTGCTCGTCGTGGGCGTGATTGTCCGAGTTCGGGGCTGTAGTGTGGCAGGGAACATTGTAGAACCGCGCCAATTGCGCGCCCGCGATGCGGCAAATGGTCGTTTCGACCGATCCAACGAGCGCCGCTCCGGTGCGCATATCGGTAGTGGTCCACGAGTTCGCGTAGAGGACTTTCGCTCCGGGCCTGATCAATTGGCTCATGACGAGGCCAGAGAGGCATTCGGCGTTGTCGATGGTGAGCAGCCCGGCAAGCGTGTAC
>Ga0101944_10006983_pt1 | contig 11628 bp, 9 predicted proteins | sample DewCreD2012metaG_FD_75245 | JGI IMG/M metagenome (GOLD analysis project Ga0101944, IMG submission 75245) | Hot spring sediment bacterial and archeal communities from British Columbia, Canada, to study Microbial Dark Matter (Phase II) - Dewar... ... | reverse complement strand
TGTGCGGCTGGACGTTAGCGTATTCAGCATGAAAAAGCTGCTTAGCCCTCTCAATCGCCAGGCTCTCAACAGCATCCATGTTTTCACATCCGCCATAATACCTCGCCCCTGGATATCCTTCAGCGTATTTATTAGTCAAAATTGAACCCTGAGCTTCCAGAACAGCGCGGCTGGCATAGTTCTCTGAAGCAATCAGATTAATCGTGTTTTTCTGACGCTGCGCTTCTTTCCTGAGGATACTGTCCACCTCAGGATCAACCCTGTTCAATGAACTCACGTCTGTCCTCCTGACTAAACCTGACATTGTAAAATAAGCAGAAACAGCACGGCATTAGCTATGCCGAAAGTAGACTCAATAACGCCTGTATTCCCTGCTCCTGTAATAATAACCTACCGCAGCACCGTACAATATGCCGCCGAGGTGGGCTTGCCAGGCAACATTTGAATAAAATGAAATCAACACGAAACCAATCAAAATCGCTACCCAGAGCGGCATAGGTACCGGCAGGGGAAATGTGATCACCCTGGTATTTGGACGCATAACCACCAATAATCCACCCAGCGCATAAATCGCTCCCGAAGCTCCAATAACAACCGAAAACTGTGAGTGCATAAAATAATCTGCTGGAATATAAGATAAAACGAAATACATCAGGCTACCGATAATTCCTCCCACAAAATAGGTGGTCAGAAAAACAGTTTCACCCACCAGACCGATGACGAAAGTTCCGAAAAAGTACAGGGTGATCATATTAAAAATCACGTGCCAGATATCATAATGCACAAACATGTAAGTAAAAACCGTCCACCACTCAGAGCGGATATTTACCGGAGTAAAACCAAAGCGATCTATAATGAGGGCAGGATTGATTCTCGTGGCGATGAAAACTACCAGATTAACCCCGATTAAAACCCAGATAGGATTAAGGCCAGGTCGGCGATAGGGTCTATATATCATAATTGTTCCTTCTTCATCTTTCTAAAAAACAATTATTACCAGACAGGACTGATTCCAGGTAAATTTTCGCCAGTGATCCTGCTGAATTACCTGATATCTCCATAATAAAAAATGCGCGAATTACAAACATGCTCATTATAACATTTTTAGAATAACAGAGGTAAACTGACAAATATTACCTCGGCGCTCATGAAGTCAAACTATCCGTTATCGCGTCAGCATACAGGCAAACCTGATCAGACCCTTGCCGCATTAATCCTTCCCCAGCAGGTATTTCCTCATGTTTTTAAAGATAACCTCGATTTTTTCATCTGGAGTATCAGGGTCAATATGTATCTGGATATTCATCTGCAAATTTGGGTCAATCCGGACAGATTTTGATTTTTCGTCCTTTATCACAGCCCCGGATGATGTTGAGGCAGGTTCATCACTCATTACATCCTGAAAATCTGCCATGCTGCTCAGACTTCTGAATGTCTCGACGAGAAATCCCATATCCCGGTTTGAGGTATCAGGTTCTTCATGCTGAAAAATTTCGATGATAGTTTCATCTGCCTCAAGATAAGGACAAAAAACCATATCAAACAATTTCTCATACGCGTTTTTAATCGCCGAAGCCAGAACCAACCCGCGTTTCTCATTGGTAACATAATCTACCCATGTCCCTGAAGGTTCATCTTTCTCGTTCAAAAAACCCAGTTTTTTAAGAATATCAAGTAAATAATTGCTTGAAGAACTCGAAAACCCCAGTGAGCGAATGTATCCAGCATCTATTTTGCCGGAGGGAACATCCAAAGTAATTATTTTCTCCAAAAATCTGGTGATATCTTCAGGTTTCCTGGTATAAGGATATTTTGCCACATCAACCTCCTGTCTTTTACTGGAAGCTGGGGGCTTACTTTGTGAAGATAATTTCCCCCAGTATACCCTCGCCTTTTATACTGCAGCATTTAACAGGATACATCCGGTTGGTTAAGTCCTGATTGCTTTTAACATACACCTTTATATAATTGTCGGAAAGACCTGTCCAGTATTCTCCGTCCTGTTGCTCGAAAAGCACAGGCAGAACGTGCCCGATGAATTTCTGATTAAACAGTTTCAGATTTCGTTTTGAGAGGGCGAGCATTATTTGAGTTCTTTTCCTTTTAGTAAGCGGATCAATCTGGTAACTCATTCCAGCAGCCGCGGTGCCTTCCCGCCGAGAATACGGGAAAACATGTATTCGTGAGAAACCTACCTCCTCACAATAACGCCTGCTTTCTTCAAATTCCTGTTCCGTTTCTCCCGGGAAACCCACAATAACATCAGTCGTGATTGCCACTCCAGGTATCTTCGATCGGATCAAATCAACCGTATCTCTGTACAACTGCGGCGTGTACCGCCGGTTCATTCGCTTCAGGACACTTCCTGATCCGCTCTGGAGCGAAAGGTGGAAATGCCTGCAAAGTCTGGGATCCTGCCAGAGGTCAATTAAAGAGGTGGTAATTTCCTGCGGTTGAAGGGACGAAAGACGGAGGCGTCTAATGCTGGTTTCTCCCAGTACAGTCCTGATCAATCCGGTAAGATCAATGTCATCCCGATTATAGAGTCCTATTTCGGTGCCGGTCAATACAACTTCCTGATAACCTTCATCAATTCTCTGTTTTATCTGACTGATGATTTCTCGGACAGGAAGACTTTTCTCCCCTCCCCTTACAAAAGGGACAATGCAATAACTGCAGTAATTAGAACATCCATACTGTATCCGGATAAACGAGCGGTTGCGAATTGTTGCCGTTATACTGGAGCACGCTTCATCTATTTTGATCAAATGTAAATCTTTTAGAATCTGTGTTAAATTCAGTTTATCCTGATTATTCAGGACAAGATCAACACCAGCAAATCCATCTGCTACCTTGAGCTGGTCGGCAAAGCACCCGGCTGCAACCACCAGAGCTGACGGGTTGCGTCGCTTCGCCATCCGGAGGAAATGTCGGGACTTTCGGTCGGCTACATGGGTTACAGTACACGTATTTACGATAAAAATATCGGCTTCCTGATCAGGATTTACCAGTATGCACCCGGCTTCCTGGAGTTGCCTCGCCATTAACTCTGTTTCAGCCTGGTTTAGCTTACAACCGAGAGTCTGAAAAGCTACCCTGGGATGCTCAAATTCAGCGGTAATTTTTCGCAATACAATAAATACCTCCATTCGAATTATAAAAGCCGCCCCAATCACGGTCAAGGAAATTAAATTTGGGAGTACCTTATCTAAGAAACAAGGCTGTGTTATACTTTTATAGGATGAATAAGGATGTAGACGAAAACAGCGATCGGGATACGGTATATATTCCTAAACCCGGTGACAGGATATTTCGTGTTCCCAGGATGCAACCCTGGCGGATTATACTTCCGGAAATCCATCGCAAAAGGCCTCTTGGAATTTCTCTGCTCAACTTCATCTCCAGTTTCATACTGTTGATTCTGCTTGGAGCAGTACTTTTAATGCTACCTGTATCCAGCAGAGATGGACAGTGGACTTCCTTTTTAACCAGCCTCTTTACTGCGACATCCTCCATCACGCTCACAGGATTAAATCTGGTTGATACTGGCGGTTATTGGAGTATCTTTGGTCAGGCAGTAATTCTCTTCTTGGTTCAAATCGGAGGATTGGGAATCATGTGCGGAGCCTCAATCTTTCTGCTGGCATCCAGCCGCCACGCAGGTCTAAACGGAACAGTTGTCCTGGGAAAATCCACCTCAGTATCCTACTCCGGTGGAGCACTCAGATTGATTAGAAATGTAGTTTGTTTTGCACTCATTGTTGAAACGATTGGCATCCTTATATCATATTACCCCTTCTACCTACAGTATGGTCCAATTACCGGACTCTGGCAGGCAACTTTTCAATCCATTTCCGCCTTTAACAATGCGGGATTTCACCTCTTTAGCACCTTCCGAAACGCGCTACAAATGCCGTATGCTTACCTTATTATGTTAAGTTATTCCCTGCTGATTCTGATTGGAAGTCTCGGTTTTCTGGTATTCAATGATTTGTTCCGTTCAAGGGGTATCCGCAAATCTCCTGCTGAAACCAGGATTGTTCTTTTAACTACCCTGATATTGCTCTTTTCCGGTGCCTTAATCATCCTGATTGTTGAATTCAAAAACCCACAAACTCTGGGCAGTTTTCCACTTTCCGACAGGATCTTTTATTCTGTGTTCCAATCTTTATCAGCCCGAACGGCAGGATTTGATCTGATCGGCATCCCATCTATGTCAATATACACGCTTTTTTTCATTATGGTTTTCATGTACATCGGTGGTGCAGTCAGCTCAACTGCCGGAGGCATCAAAGTCAATACTGCCGGATTGCTGGCAGCAACAATCTGGTCAACGATTCGTGGCAGAGAACATCCAGGTGCTTTTGGCAGGGAATTCCCACCTCAGAATGTTTACCGCGCACTCACACTCCTGGTGATTTCTCTTGGCTTTATTCTGGCAGTATTCATTACTCTTGCTTTTTTTGAGAACTTTCCTTTCACGGGTATCCTTTTCGAAACCATTTCAGCTTTTGGAAATGTCGGATTTACCACAGGAATCACTCCTGCTCTGTCCATAGTAAGTAAAGCCGTTCTAATTCTGACCATGTTTGTTGGAAGAATGGGTCCTCTGATATTGATTTCGATTCTGCTCAAAAGACAGCATCCCAGTAATTACAGGTACCCCCAGGAAACAATCAGGCTAGGATAAGGAGGATAACGGATGAAAAAACGCATCGTGGTAATAGGGCTCGGTAGATTCGGTGCCAGCGTTGCTACCACACTCTTCAACATCGGACATGACGTCCTGGCACTCGACCCCGAAGAGTCTCTCGTACAACAGATGGTACCTCAGATCACACATGCTGCACAGGTTGACCCAACCAATGAGTCTGCTTTAAAGGATCTTGGCGTCGAAAACTATGAAATAGGAATTATCACCATCCCTATCATCGAAACAAGTGTAATCGCTACTATTCTTTTAAAGAAACTCGGTGTACGCTTTGTGATTGCCCGTGCGATCAGCGACCTGCATGAAATAATATTGAAAAAAATCGGAGCCGATAAGGTTGTCTATCCTGAACGGGAAATGGGTACCGGTATTGCCTATGTCCTCACACTTGGCGATGTGCTTGATTATATTCCGGTTACTGGGGATTACGGAGTAGCCAAGCTTTCTGTACCAGCTTATTTTGTAGATAAGTCACTGGCAGAAATCGGTTTTGGTCGTGGAGGGAAATGGGGCGTCATAGTACTTCTCCTGCAACGCAAACATGAGATTATGGTCAGTCCCAGCAATGCGGAAACTCTTAAACCGGATGACGTTCTGGTCGTTTCAGGAAGCTGGGATAAGCTGGAAGAGCTTTTCGCCCAGTTCCAGAAAAACCAGAATAGTTGAAGAAGGGTATTTATACCTTTAAAGTGTTGTTGATAACCACTAGTCTTTGCTACTTGTTATTAAGTTTTATGGCAAAACCAACGGCAATACACACAATTCCCGGAATCAAAGCAAATATTAAACCGCCTAGAAACTGCATCCTGAAGCTTATTCCAAAACCATAAAATGAATATAAATAAACCAGACCAACCAAAATTGAAAAAATCCAGAAAAATTTAGGTTTTTTCAAAAATCCAATAACCAGAGCCAGCAAACATCCAATATAACCAATTATTGCTGTTAAGAAAAATCCGGCACCCGATCCAAGATTTCTTGTACTCCACAAAGTATAGGATGACGAATATGCCAGCGGTAATCCCGCTAAGATAATCAAAAGACCAAACCATGCTAAACATATTAAAAATCTTCTCATGACAATCCTTTAACTGTTATTGAATCATCATGCTCTACTCAATATTTATTAATATTCAAAAAACCTTCATTATTCTTTCAAACAGGTTATCTCCAAATCCTTGAGATAACAGAACTTACCTTGACAGCATTCCAATTAATACCCGCAGAATAATTCCACGGATCATTAAAATACACAATCCCATCATTATCATATCCTTTAATTGCGCACCAGTGCCAATCCGTGTATTGCGAAGTATAAGAAAACATTACTCCTAGAGGCCTATTAGCATTTATTTCTCCAGCGATAATGCTAAAATCGCGATTGATATTCCAATCGGTGATAAAATTTGGATAACCGTATGCTTCTGCCCAATTCACAAAACCAGGACCAAAAAGCCAAGGAGGCACCCCATGAAAAAATGGAGCCCAGTTATTGCAGTACATTGTGTTGTAAAGCCCTGTTTCATCAGCCCACCACCCAGGTAAATAAGTATAATTCCGATAATACTTCCAATATTCTGCAATCATTGCCCCTGTGGTAGGACCGCAATTGTTATTATTACGCTGCTCAGGAGGGAGATTACTATCCCACATACATTCTTTAGGAACTGGGATGCTAACAATAGTTGATAATGTCGTATTTCCAGTATTGTATATAATACTATCTTTTCTATATTGATTAGGAGCAACCAAATCAGTTATCAAGTCATTTGTATTAACTAATTCATGTGAACTCAAGTTAATTGCTATTTTCTCATCGCCAATGTTATATAAGGCATAATACCGACGATAGCCTGCATATACAATTTTAGGCTTATACTTGTTTGCATTCGCGAAAACCGCTTTTACTTCATTAGAAGATGGAATATTCTGAAATTCTTCACTAGCTGCTTCTAATACATCAAAATGATATAACGAACTCCCAATGAGGATATATCCTATTGAAATCTTGTTCTTCACAACAAAAAATAAATATCCAATTATATTACCTTGTAGGTCGTAGCATACAGGACCATTTTGCAAAATAACGTCATCCCATTCCGAATTGATATACAATCCCTTTGTTAATATAAAAATATTAGCATTGTCTCTGGCTATTTGTATTTCTGATTTTTCACCAGCTGCATTAATATTGCTGGACAATGTGAATAAAAATAAAATTACCGATACAAATATGAATATCAATATCTTTCGCATAATTTTTTATTCCTTTTATTTTATTTTTCCAGGCCATCGTAACTTTCTTTAAACAATGTCTGTATTCAATTCTAAATTACTTTTATTTTTGGTCTGCCTTTCAAAAAAGACGCAGAGTAAAATTTATTTGCTTGGTAAAGCCTGTAATGTATGTTTAAAATAATTTCTGTTATCTTACTTTATTACGATATTCTTTGTCAACATAAGAATTAGCAATATTTATTCCTCATGATTTTTATAAGATTATTAACAATATTTAACAAAAAGTTTTACATTTTCTTACGGAGTAGCCAAGCTTTCTGTACCAGCTTATTTCGTAGATAAGTCACTGGCAGAAATCGGTTTTGGTCGTGGAGGGAAATGGGGCGTCATAGTACTTCTCCTGCAACGCAAACATGAGATTATGGTCAGTCCCAGCAATGCGTAAACTCTTAAACCGGATGACGTTCTGGTCGTTTCAGGAAGCTGGGATAAGCTGGAAGAGCTTTTCGCCCAGTTCCAGAAAAACCAGAATAGTTGAAGAACGGTATTTTGACCGATCTAATTTATTGACTATGATGATTTAAGGAAAACTTCTTATTACTGTTTACAGCAGACTTATTTAATAAAGCCGACCAAAATCCAGTAAGGAATGGACATGGCAAGGCTTATCAAGCTTACCGCGAAGTAGATTACCCCGGCTTTTAAGAGATGATTTCTGGGCCAGACCGTTCTGCCGGCAACCGATTCAGCCAGCACAACGAAAGGTTGCTGGTAAGCCAGAAAGAAACAATTGCCAGTGATGATAAAGACCGCATAAACCACCAGCGGATGAATACCATAATTGCTCGCCAAAATTGGCAGCAAAGGCAGTAAAAATGGAATCGTGGCGTATAACTGGGCAGCATCCAGAAAGCGCCAGATAAATAGAAAACCCAGTGCCACAAATAGAATCAGCCAGGGATTTACTGCCAGTATACCAATGACCGGTGCCAGAGAATTACTCAGGAAAGAAGATAACCCAGATTCCTGGAAAACTGTGCCCAGTCCCATTACAGCACCCAGAAATATCACCAGGTCCCAGCTGATCGCTGGCCCGATATCTTTTGCACGGATCACACCCAGCACAGCCAGTAAAGCAAAGGCACCCAATACAATCGCTACATCAGGGAGATGATGCAACTGAGTGGTCACTAGCAATGTAAAAGTTATTACCAGGATGACCAGTGTTGCCTTCTCGGCAAAACTCATTGGACCCAGTGCACGATATTCTTCTTTAAATTTTTCCCGATTAACTTTCAACTCTTCTCTAGGCTTCATAAATATATATAGAGCTAGAATAAATAAAACAGAGAGCAATAGCGAAGGAAATAACAAAGCCTTAAGCCATGACCCTGAAGTGATGATCCCCTGCAAACCAGGTGTGGCATCGAAGTAAGCGATGGCAAGGGGACCCCAGAGGGCTCCTGTAACCCAGCCACTTCCGGGAATAATCACCATGCCCCAGGCAGCCAACATCAGAAAACTGGCACCGGTCGTGCCACCTTTGATCTTGCAGATCTCCAGAGTCGCCACCGCGATGGGTATTACAATGGCTATTCTTACTGATATAGAAGGGGTAAGAACCGATAACAGGATACCGATGATGACCCATGAAATTGTCAGAGTCAAATAGCTGGGCTTAAAAAAGCTGATCACCATATATGCCAGTCGTTTCCCCAGACCTGTCTTGCTCAGAGCAAACCCAAAATAAAGAGCTGGTATCAATATCCAGAGTGCGCGGCTTGTAAAGCCAGTGAAGACCACGTTATATTTTAGCCCTGAGGTCAGGAACAGAAGCAGCATCACCGCGCTGGCGACAGACAGAGGAACCCATTTTGAGCCAAAGATCCACAGGCCAACTGTAAATAGAACTGAGGAAATCACTACATGTCCCTGAACTCCCAGTGCTGGAGCAAAGGGGCGCACCAGTGCAAAAAACAGGGCGATAGCCGCAAAAAACAGGATACCCAGGATCCGTGGCTTAAGAATATTCTGCAGTATATTTAGCGTTATTCCAGCTAAAAACTGCGTTTTGAGTCTTTGACTTTCAACTGCCATACTTACACAATATCGGCAAACTCAAAAAGTGTCAATAATCGATTCAGTATGTCCAAATTGTATACGCTCAAAATCAAAAATATGAAAAAATTTTTAACATTAGGATACATTTATGGGAACAGCGTTAACGATTTTTCATCCACCAGTAAATTGTCTTTATACACTGGAAACAGATATAATAATCCGTGTAATTTTTTATCTTGAGCGAGGCTTGCCTACCTGACTGGAGGAACCTGGATTAATGCAACAGCTCTATCTCTGGATTGTTTTTGGCGCCATTTTCGTAGCAGCTCTGATCTTTGATCTTGCCATTTTCCAGCGCAAAGCCCATGTTATCCCTATGAAAGAGGCCCTCAGACTGGTATTTTTCTGGGTTTCTCTGGCTGCTATCTTCAATCTGGTTGTATACTTCACGGAAGGATCCGCTAAAGCACTAGAGTTTACTACGGCTTATTTGATCGAGTATTCTCTGAGCATTGACAACCTTTTCGTTTTTCTGGCTATCTTTACTTATTTCGCAGTCCCCAGAGAATCCCAGCGTCGGGTGCTTCTCTGGGGTATTCTCGGCGCACTTGTTTTCCGCGGGATTTTTATTTTCGCCGGAATTACTCTCCTGAGACAATTCCATTTTTTAATCTATGTGTTAGGCGCAATCCTGGTTTTTACCGCTATCAGATTGATGAGACAAAAAGAAGAAGACGTTCATCCTGAAAAAAACGTGATGGTACGTCTGGCGAAAAAATTCATCCGGTGCGATCCAGCCTATGATGGGTGCAAATTCTTTGTGCGTAAAAGAGGATTGCTGCATATTACCCCTTTAATACTGGTGCTGATCTCTATAGAAACGATGGATATCATGTTCGCTGTAGATTCGGTACCGGCTGTATTAAGCATCTCGCTCGATCCACTCATCGTTTACAGCTCAAATATCTTCGCAATTCTGGGCTTAAGATCGCTTTTTTTCGCTATCTCCGGATTATTTTACCTGTTCAGGTATCTTGTTCATGGATTATCCATCGTATTGCTATTCGTGGGAATTAAGATGCTGATCTCGGATTTTTATTCTTTGCCGGTTTATATCTCTCTTGGAATAATTGCTGCCATACTTATTGCTTCAATCCTGGCTTCGATTCTCATCCCGCACAAAAAACCAGATTCCTCAAATTGAATCTAAGGCTGTTTTTGTTTATAATATTTCTGGCAGTAATAACTCGTGGTGGGTATAGTGCAGCGGTCTAACACGCCAGGTTGTGGCCCTGGAAATCGAGGGTTCAAGTCCCTCTACCCACCCCAGTAATTTTCCCCATATTCTAGTCTTACTATTCGCTTACCTGGCTTATTCCTTACCAGGATTAATCCCTTCAGTACTATCAGTTTCCAAATCAAAGAGGATAAGGCATAATAAAATAATCCGGTATCTTTCACATACATCAGGATCATTCAAAAAGGTAATCTGCCTATGGCTCAACTTGACAAACCATATCACAGTCTTCCACCTGATGAAGTCATCAATATGCTGGACTCCCGTCTATCCGGTCTTACTACCCATGACGCCTCATCCCGCTTGCTCCAATATGGCTTCAATAAATTAAAAGCACAAAAACCAATCTCCCCTGTCATGCTATTTCTAAAGCAATTTATGAGCCCGCTGATTTATGTCCTTCTGGTAGCAGGCATTATCTCTCTCATCTCACAATTTCTTACCGGAGAAGAGCATTATATTGATGCAATCGTTATTTTTATAGTCATCATTCTGAACGCAACAATTGGTACTCTTCAGGAAAGCCGGGCAGAAAAAGCCATGAAAGCTCTGGTAGAGATGGCGGCACCGAAAGCCAGAGTCAGGCGTGAAGACCGGATCTTGCTTATTCCTGCCAGAGAAATAGTGCCGGGGGATATTGTTGTCCTCGAGTCAGGCGATAAAGTCCCTGCTGATCTCAGGTTGATTCAGAGTGCTAATTTATTTGTTAATGAATCTGCGCTAACCGGTGAATCAATGCCGGTTGAAAAAAACCCACAGCCGGTTGATGAGACAGCACTGATTCCGGAAAGAACCTGCATGTTATTCACCGGAACAATCGTCGCATCCGGCAGAGGGCTGGGAATAGCAGTCAGAACCGGCATGTCAACTGAGATCGGGAAAATAGCCAGGGAAATAGGAGAAGTTAAACCGGAAGAAACCCCATTACAGAAAAATATCTCCCGACTCAGTCGCTACCTGGTATTCATTTTTCTGGGAGTAAGCCTCCTCCTCATCGTGGTAGGCTTATTACAGGGTCTCAAGATTTTCGATCTTTTTCTACTCGCTATCGCCGCAGCAGTAGCCTCCATTCCTGAGGGATTACCAGCAGTGGTAACCGTCGTCCTGTCAATTGGCATGCGCACCATGGCTCGGCGCAACGCCATCATCCGCAAACTGGTCGCTGTGGAAACACTTGGATCTGCAACCGTGATTTGTACCGACAAAACCGGTACTTTAACCATGAATCAAATGACAGTTCGCCAAATTTTCTCCGATGGACGACTAATTGAGGTCAGCGGCGAAGGGTATGAACCCCGCGGTGAATTCCGGATTAATGGCA
>Ga0101944_10006982_pt1 | contig 11630 bp, 11 predicted proteins | sample DewCreD2012metaG_FD_75245 | JGI IMG/M metagenome (GOLD analysis project Ga0101944, IMG submission 75245) | Hot spring sediment bacterial and archeal communities from British Columbia, Canada, to study Microbial Dark Matter (Phase II) - Dewar... ... | reverse complement strand
GCAGGAACATGTTCATGCGCGGGGTGTTCAATTCCCAAAACCGCGCCAGCGCGCCGGTGTCGGGCGCCAGTTGCCGGATTTCCACCGCGCCGGTCTGGGCGCTGACGATGGCCGCCGCCTCCGTGGCCTGGCCGAGCTGGTTGAAGGCAAACCACATGATCACTGCGCCGCCGAGCACCAGCGCGCTGCCCTGGATGAGGTCCGCCCACGCGCACGCCTTGAGCCCGCCGGCGGTCACATAAATCATGGCCACCAGACCGATAATTAGCGAGCCCTGGGCCAGCGTGAGCGGGAAGCCGGCCTGGCCGGCGAGCGTCTTGATGGTGAGCGCGCCGGAGTAAGTCACCGACCCCAGTAACAGCAGATAAATCAGGATCGTGGCCACGGCCATGTAAGTCCGGGCGCGGGCATCGAAGCGGTGTTCGAGGAATTCCGGCATGGTGAAGATGCCCACGCGCAGGAAGTACGGCAGGAAGGCAAAGCCCACCACCACCAGCGTGATGGCGGCCATCCACTCGTAGCTGGCAATGGCCAGACCCACGTGGCTGGCGGCGTTGCCGCTCATGCCCACGAATTGCTCGGTCGAGATGTTCGCCGCGATGAGCGAAAACCCGATCAGCCACCACTTCAGCCCCCGGCCGGCCAGGAAGTAATCCTCGCTGCTGCCCGCCCGCTCGCCCCGGCTCTGATACAAGCCCACCCCCACCACGGTGAGCACAAAGGCGATGAAGATGAACACGTCCAGCCGGCTGAGCGTGAAGGCGGCGAAGAGGTTGAGGTCGGCCATAGGCTTGCGTTTGCGCTCATGTACCGGGCGGGGCGTGTGAAGTCAACGCTGGCCATGCCGCCTTCGAGCGCCGCTTCCGCCACAGGCTGCGCGGGTGAAAAGGGATTTTCCCCGCGCCGCTGAGGGGGTTAATCTGCCCGCATGAGTTTGCTGGAACAAATGACCGAGCTGGCCCGCCGGGCCAAGGACGCCTCGCGCACCCTGGCCGACCTGAGCACCGCCGAGAAAAAACAAGCCCTGCTCGCCATGGCCGAGGCGCTCGAGCGGGAAGCGCCCGCGCTGCTGGAGGCCAATGCCCGCGACCTCGACACCGGCCGCCAACTGGGCCTCTCCGCTGCCATGCTCGACCGCCTCCAGCTCGACGACAAGCGCATCGCGGCCATGGCCCGCGGCCTGCGCGAAGTGGCCGCTCTGCCCGACCCGGTGGGCCGCGTGCTCGACGAGCGCACCCGCCCCAACGGGCTGCGGCTGCAGAAGGTCGCTGTGCCCATCGGCGTGGTGGTCATCATCTACGAATCCCGGCCGAACGTGACGGCCGACGCCGCCGGCCTGTGTTTCAAAAGCGGCAACGCCACGATCCTGCGCGGCGGCAAGGAGGCCTTGCACTCGAACCGCCTGATCGCCGACACCCTGGTCCGCGCCGGCCTCGACAGCTTGGGCGAGCGGTTCCCCGAGCACGCCATCCAGGTGGTGCCCACGCCTGACCGCGAGGCCATTCCGGCGCTGCTGTCTCTCACCCAGTACGTGGACCTGTGCATGCCCCGCGGCGGTGAGGGCCTCATCCGCGCCGTGGCCGAGTGCTCGAAGGTGCCGGTCATCAAGCATTACAAGGGCGTCTGCCACGTCTATGTGGACCGCGAGGCGGACCCCGACATGGCGGAGGCCATCGTCATGAACGCCAAATGCCAGCGGCCCGCGGTCTGCAACGCGATGGAAACCCTGCTGGTGGACCGGCCGCTGGCCGCCACGTTCCTGCCGCGCATCGGCGCCCGCCTGGCCGAGAAAAAGGTGCAGTTGCGCGCCGACCCCGAGGCGCTGGCCGTTCTCCAAGGTGCCGTGCCCAAGCTGCCCACTGAGATTCGCCCAGCCACCGAGCAGGATTGGTTCACCGAGTACAACGACTACATCCTCAACGTGCGGGTGGTGGACGGCGTGCGGGCGGCGGTGGACCACATCAACCATTACGGCTCCGCCCACAGCGACAGCATCGTCACCCGCAACGAAACGACTGCTTGGCGGTTCCTGCACGGGGTGGACAGCGCCGCCGTGTACTGGAACGCCAGCACCCGCTTTACCGACGGCGGCGAGTTTGGCATGGGTGCCGAAATCGGCATCAGCACCGACAAGGTGGGCGCCCGCGGGCCGATGGGCCTGGAGGAGCTCACCAGTTACAAGTGGATCGGCCTGGGCAGTGGCCAGGTGCGGATATGAAGATTGAGCAGGTCATCAACAAAGCAAACGGCCGCGTGTGGGTCGAACTCATCAAAGAAGCGTCCTTTGACGAGTGGCTAGCCTATCTTTTTGACCGGCCGGAATGCAATTCAGGTAAACATTGGACGTTTGGTGACCATGGGCCTGTGTGGGATGCTCATTTGGAACTGACCGCGGAGTTCATTGCCCGCACGTACGAGGACCCGGATTACTGGATGCCGCACTTCTCCCCGGCTCAAATCGCCGACGGGCTTCAGTACACGTGGAACCCGTCGTTGAGCGATGTCGTCTTTGCCGTTCGCGATGAGCCGGTACCCTGGCTGCTCCGGCAAAGGGCAATTCGCGCTTTGGTGCCGCTTTATCAGCGGTGCTTCGCCAAGCTGTGTAGTCCGGGACTGAGCCACTTAGACGAATGTCGCGACAACCCGGTGAACGGCGTTTGCTACAAGTATTGGGACGTTTGTCCATTTTACGGTCAGCCGGAGAATCCCAAACAACGGGAGTTGGACGACGAGTGCCTGCGTGTGATGGAAGTGACCGTTCAGATAGACCACGATGCCTGCCGCGAGAGCGCCCTGCATGGACTTGGTCACTGGGCCTTGTATTACCCTTCGCGGGTTGCCGCCATCATCGAAGAAGGACTTAAACCGGTGCGATACCGCTTGCGGCCGCAATTGCTGCAATACGCGAAGGCTGCCGCCTGTGGTAGTGTGGTCTGAGCACGAATGATTCGCTCGAACCTCCGGCTTGTAGGATTGCGCCAGGTCGAAAGTTGACCCCCGGCTTGTCAGGGCGCGGTTTTCCCGGCATGGTTCCGCCATGCAGGCGGCGGAGAAACACGATTACGTCAGCGTGGAGGACTACCTGGCGGCCGAGGAGCTCAGCGAGGTGCGGCACGAGTACCTGGGCGGGCTGGTTTACGCCATGGCCGGGGAAACCCGCGCCCACAACCAAATCGCCGGCAACTTGTACCTGGCGTTGCGCCAGCACTTGAAGGGCGGGCCCTGCCAGGCCTACATGAGCGACATCCGCGTCAACCTCAGCATCCGCGACGACGCGTACTACTACTACCCGGACCTGGTGGTGACCTGCGACCCGCGCGACACCGACCCCCGTTTCATCCGGCATCCGAAACTGATCATCGAGGTCATGTCCCCCTCGACCGAGCGCGTGGACAAGCGGGAGAAATTTTTCGCCTACACAACCCTCGAGTCGCTCGAGGAATACATGCTGGTGTCGCAAGCGCCGCCCGAAATCACGCTGTACCGCAAGGCCGAAGGCTGGCGCGCGCAGAAGGTCGCCGGGTTGGAGGCCCAATTCACACTGGCTTCCCTGCAACTGACTCTGCCCGTGGCGGCCGTTTACGAGGGCCTTTGAGCACCCCGGAGTTAGCCGCCCGACGCGCCGCCCACGCCATCCGCGCGGCCCTGCCGCCTGGCGGGCTGTTTGCCGACCAACACTGGCGCATTGCGCCCGAGCCGTTCATCCTCGAGCCGGGTCTGGTGCGCGAACTGGAGTTCCTCGGCCGGGTGTTGCTCCAGTTTTACCGGGCGGTCAATTTACTGTACCGCCAGTGCGCGGAGGGCCGGCAGCCCGGGTGGGTGGCCCAACTGCTCGACCGGGGCAAGCCCGCCGACCTGCTGGCCTGGCAGCGCCATCCCGCCTTCAAGAACGAGCTACCCCGGGTCATCCGCCCGGACCTCCTGCTGACCGACGAGGGGTTTGCCATCAGCGAACTGGACGCCGTGCCCGGCGGCATCGGCCTGACCGCGTGGCTGAATCAAACCTACGCGCAGCCCGATTGGCCGGGTTCGCTCCACGAAATCGTCGGCGGCGCCCGCGGCATGGTGGAGGGCTTTGCCGGCATCTTCGGCGACGCGTCGGCTGCACACATCCTTGTGTCCGAGGAATCCGCCGCCTACCGCCCGGAGATGGTCTGGCTGGCGGGACAGGTCCGTCGTCCGGTCCTCACCGTGCAGGCGGCCGATTGGAGCGCGGCGCAACCGGGCGAAGCCGTGTACCGCTTCTTCGAGTTGTTCGATCTGGCCAACGTGCCCGCCGCACCGCGGCTTTTTGAACTGGCGGCCGCGGGCCAAATCCGCCTGACCCCGCCGCCCAAGCCGGTGTTCGAGGAAAAACTGCTGTTCGCGCTGCTGTGGAATCGGAACCTGCGCGGCTTTTGGCATCAACACTTGGGCGCGGCCTTCTTCGAGCGCCTGTGCCGACATGTGCCGTACACTTGGGTGGTGGACCCAACGCCGCTGCCGCCGCACGCGGCCATCCCCGAGCTGGGCCTGACGGACTGGCATCAGCTCAAGGCCCTGTCCCAGCGCGAGCGCCACTTGGTCCTGAAGGTTTCCGGCTTCCACCCCACGGCCTGGGGCGCGCGCAGCGTCACGCTGGGGAGCGACGTCTCGCAAGCGGACTGGGCGGCGGCGGTGGACGAGGCGCTGCGGTCTTTCCCCACCTCGCCCTACGTGCTCCAGCGTTACCACAAGCCGCGTGTAGTGCCGGCGGTGTATTTTGACTTCGAGCTGGACCGCCCGGTGACCATGCCGGCCCGGGCGCGGCTTTGCCCGTACTACTTCGTCCACGGCGAGGGCGACGCCGCACGGCCCCGCTTGGGCGGGGTGCTGGCCACGTTGTGCCCGGCGGACAAGAAGCTCATTCACGGAATGAAGGACGCCATCCTCGCGCCGGCTTGCGTGGCGGCCCGGGAAACGCCAGAAAGGCGGGGGTGAGTCTCTACGAGTACATCCTGCTAGCGGTCAGTTCGCTCTTCGTGATCATTGACCCGCTGGCGTTGGTGCCGGTGTTTCTGGCCATGACGCCCCAGGACACGCCGGCGCAGCGCGACCGCATGGCCAAGATCGCCTGCGCGCTGGCGGCGGGGGTCCTGATCGTGTTCGCCCTGATCGGCCAGCAGATTTTCACCTTCCTGGGCATTTCGCTGCCGGCGTTTCAAATGGCCGGCAGTGTCGTCTTGCTGATGATCGCCCTGGACATGCTCCGCGCGCATCCCTCCGAAACGCGGGAAACCCCGGAGGAAAAAGAGGCCGGCGCCGCCAAGGACGACATCGCCATTGCCCCGCTGGGGGTGCCGTTGCTGGCCGGGCCGGGCGCCATCTCGAACGTGATTATCCTCGAGGCCAAGGCGCAGCACCTCAGTCAGCAGATCGCGCTGTACGTGTGCATCGTGGTGGTGTGCGCGATCTCGTATCTCATCCTGCGGGTCTCGGCCCGGGGCGCACAATGGATCAACCCCATCGCCATGAAGATCACTACCCGGCTGATGGGGCTGCTGTTGGCGGCCATTGCCTTCCAGTTCCTGATCAACGCGCTCAAGCAGCTCAAAGGGACAGTGTTTTAACCGCCCTAGGGTTTCGTACCACGCCCACGCCGGTCATGCTTGCAGGCCATGCGCTTGGCGGGGACCGGGAAAAATTTGAAGTCGTCCGGGCCGAACGGGTTACTTCACCGCGGCGGCCAAGAGGGTCTCAAAGTGCGGGGGTTCTTCTTCTCGGGCGACCACAGTGATCTCGATCTGGCCGAAGCCGGCCGCTTCCAGCCAGCGATGAAGGTCGCTTTCAGCAAAGCCCGGCCAGAGGTCGCCGTACAGCTCACGAGCCTTGGCGAAGGTGTGTTGGCGCAGGTCCAAGATCATGACCTGCCCGCCGAGCTTGAGAATGCGATGAGCACTGCGCAGCGCGCGTGGCGGGTCTTCGGCGTGATGCAGGGCTTGGCTCAGAATCACCACGTCCACCGTGGCATCGGCGATGGGCGGATCTTGGAGGTCGCCCAGGAGGAATTCGAGGTTTTTTAGTCCGGCTTTGCGGGCCTTGGTGGCGCCGAAGGCGATGATTTTCTCCGAGTTGTCCACGGCGATGACCTTGCGGCAGCGCAGGGCCAGCAGCTCGCTCAACAGGCCCTCGCCTGAGCCCAGGTCGGCCACGGTCAGGGGCGGCAGGATGCGCAGGAGCAGTTGGCCGAACGCCTGCCAGGAACGGCCCGGCCCGTAGCTGCGCCCGAATCGTCCGGCCACTTGGTTGAAGTACAACCGCTCGCGGTGCGCCCGCAAGTCGAGCACCCGCCGCAGGTTGATCTGATCGGCCTCGCGCTCGGGCAGCTCGTCGGCGCCGCGCAACGCCGGGCCCAGCAAGGCCGCGGCCGGGAAATTGCTTCGGACCAGGCCGTAATAGGTGCGTTTGCCCTCCCGGCGCGCCTGCACCAGTCCCGCCTCAGCCAGCAACCCCAGGTGCGTGGAAATGCGGGACTGGCCCAGGCCGGTGATTTCCTGCATCTCGTGCACGGAAAGTTCCTGCCCATTCAGCAAGGCCAGCAGTCGCAGGCGGGTGGGGTCCGCCAGGGCGCGCAAGGCTTTAAGGGTCTCGGGCATACGGTGCCGGCCGGTGCATAGAGTCGCGACGCAAAATTACGGGTTGACACCGACCAAGCCTGTTATATCCTCGCATCGCGATACGTCAATACGTGCGTAACACACACACCGCCCGCCATGAGCAAAACCTTCATCTTCTCCTCCGAATCCGTCGGCGAAGGCCACCCGGACAAGGTCTGCGACACCATTTCCGATTACGTCCTGGACGCTTGCTTGGCCCAGGACCCGCTCAGCCGTGTGGCTTGCGAGTGCTTTGTGAAGTCCAACGTGGTCGTGGTGGGCGGCGAGATCACCACCCGGGCCAAGCTGGATTACGCCGCCATTGCCCGCCAGGCCATCCGCGACATCGGTTACGTGCACGAAGACGACGTCTTCCACGCCGACCGGGTGTTTGTGAACCTGTACCTGACTGCGCAGTCGCCGGACATCGCCCAAGGAGTGGACGCGCGCAAAGCCAAGGGGAAAAAGACCGCCAAGCAGGGTGCCGGCGACCAGGGGATGATGTTCGGCTACGCCTGCGATGAGACGCCCGAATTGATGCCGGCGCCGATCATGTTCGCCCACCGGCTCGGGCGCGAGCTGACCCGCATCCGCAAGAGCGGCAAGGTGCGCTGGCTGCGGCCCGACGCCAAGTCACAGGTCTCGGTCGCCTACGAAGACGGCCGGCCCGTGGCCATCACCAACGTGGTCATTTCCACGCAGCACACCCCGGACGTCGAACACGACGAGATCGAGCGTTTTTGCATCGAGCAGGTGATCAAAAAGGTGCTGCCCAAGAACCTGCTCACGCCCAAGACAACCTACCTGATCAACCCCACCGGACGGTTTGTCGTGGGCGGCCCGCAAGGCGACTCGGGCCTGACCGGCCGCAAGATCATCGTGGACACCTACGGCGGCATGGGCCGGCATGGCGGGGGCGCCTTTTCGGGCAAGGACCCCACGAAGGTGGACCGCAGCGCTGCCTACATGGGCCGGTGGGTGGCCAAAAACGTGGTCGCCGCCGGCTTGGCCCGCCGCTGCGAAATCCAGTTCGCCTACGCCATTGGCTATCCCGACCCCGTGAGCGTAAGCGTGGACACCTTCGGCACGGGCACCTTGGACGAGGAGAAAATCCTGCGTGCGGTCCAAAAGGTCTTCAGCTTTCAGCCCGCGGACATCATCGCGCAATTGGACCTGCGCCGGCCCATTTACGCCAAGACCACCAACTACGGCCACTTCGGCAAGGACGACCCCGACCTGACCTGGGAGCGGACGGATAAGGTCGAGGCCTTGAAGAGCGTGCTGAAGTAAGCCAGATTTTTGGCACGATGAAACGCATTGTTTTCGCGGAAGCCCTGCTCGGCTGGCGGCTGCACCTCCGTTACGATGACGGGGTGGAAGGCACGGTGGACCTATCGGCCAATGTCGGGAAGGGCGTCTTTGCGGCTTGGAACGATCCCAACCATCTTGCCTCGTTGAAAATCGAAGAGGACGGGCGGGCCGTGGTCTGGCCCGGAGAAGTGGATGCCTGTGCCGACGCGCTTTACTTGAAAATCACCGGGATGACCGCCGAAGAACTGTGGTCGGGTGGCAGACCCGTTTCCAGCCATGCCTGAAGACAGCCGATTTTACGGCATCAGCATTTTGCGTTACGCCCAAGAACATCCCCCCGCCCACTTCCATGCCGAATACCAGGAGCATGAGGCCGTGTTCGACATAGCGACCCTCCGTCTCAAGCAGGGTTGGTTGTCTGTGCGCGCCCGCAGTCTGGTCGTGGAGTGGGCGGCTCTGCATCGGGAAGAGCTCGAGAACGCTTGGGCGGCGCTTCGGAATGGCTGCATCCCCGCAAAATCGCCCCGTTGGAGTAAACCGATGAATTAACACCGCACTGCCTGATCTCCTATATGCCAACCGTCAAACTCTCTCCGTCTCGAACCAAGCTCGTGAAAACCGCCCTCAAGACCCGCAACGGCAATGGCCGGCGCGATTTCGTCGTCAAAGACCTCTCGCTGGCCGAGCTCGGCCGCCGCGAAATCGAGGTCGCCGAGCAGGAAATGCCCGGCCTCATGGCCATCCGCAAAAAATACGGCCCGCAAAAGCCGCTGGCCGGCGTGCGCATCTCCGGCTCGTTGCACATGACCATCGAGACCGCCGTGCTCATCGAGACGCTGACCCAGCTCGGCGCGTCCGTCCGCTGGGCCTCCTGCAACATCTTCAGCACGCAGGACCACGCCGCCGCCGCCATTGCCAAAGCCGGCGTCAGCGTCTTCGCCTTCAAGGGTGAGAGCCTCGAAGAATACTGGGACTTCACCCTCGCCGCGCTCACGCACCCCGGCGGCAAAGGCCCGCACCTGGTCGTGGACGACGGCGGTGACGCCACGCTGCTCCTCCACAAGGGCTACGAAATGGAGCAGGGCAGCGACTGGGTGAACACGCCCTCAGCCAGCCACGAGGAGCAGGTCATCAAGAACCTCCTCAAACGCTGCGCCAAGGAGCGCCCCGCCTGGTTCACCGCTGCGGTCAAGGAGTGGAAAGGCATCTCCGAGGAAACCACCACCGGTGTGCATCGCCTCTACCAGATGCTGGAGGCCGGCAAGCTCCTCGTGCCCGCCATCAACGTCAACGACTCGGTCACCAAGTCCAAGTTCGACAACCTCTACGGCTGCCGCGAGTCGCTGGCCGATGGCCTCAAGCGCGCCCTGGGCGTGATGATCGCCGGCAAAACCGCCGTCGTCTGCGGCTACGGCGACGTCGGCAAGGGCAGCGCCCACAGTCTCCGCGGCTTCGGCTGCCGCGTCATCGTCACCGAGATTGACCCCATCAACGCCCTCCAGGCCGCCATGGAAGGCTTCGAGGTCACCACCGTCGAGGACACCCTGGGCGAGGCCGACATCTACGTCACCGCCACCGGCAACTGCGACGTCATCACGCTCGAGCACATGCTGCGGATGAAGGACCAGGCCATCGTTTGCAACATCGGCCACTTCGACAACGAGATTCAGGTGGACCGGCTCAACGCCCATCCCGGCGTCAGGAAGGTCAACATCAAGCCGCAGGTGGACCGCTACGACCTGCCCAACGGCCGCAGCATTTATCTGCTCGCCGAGGGGCGGCTGGTGAACCTGGGTTGCGCCGAGGGCCATCCCAGCTTCGTCATGAGCAACAGCTTCACCAACCAGGTGCTCGCCCAGCTCGATCTCTGGCAGAACCGCGACACCTACAAGGTCGGCGTTTATCGCCTGCCCAAGAAGCTGGATGAGGAAGTCGCCCGGCTGCATCTCGAGAAAATCGGCGTCAAGCTCACCAAGCTCACCAAGAAACAGGCCGACTACATCGGCGTGCCGGTGGAAGGCCCGTACAAGCCGGAGCATTACCGGTACTGAGTCGCTGCAGGTGGGGCGTTGCAAATTTTGGTTTCACCACCAAGGCACCAAGGCACAAAGCTTCTGGTGCCTTGTTTTATTGCGCCTTTGTGTCATGGCAGTTCAGACTCCCCGTTGAAACGTTCAGCGTCGCAAAGCCGCTCTGGGGGTCACCACGAAGATACCAAGGCACAAAGTTTGTCGCTTTGTGGGGCGCCGGCAGGCGAACGCCCGCGTGTGCTTGCGCCGAGTGCGGAGTCTTACGGACGCGCCGTTTCCGCCGCGGCCCGAATATCGAAGCAGTGCAAGGTCTCGTGGTAGCGCAGGTACAGGCGCTGACGATGGATGACCGGGTGGGCCCAGGCGTCGCTTACGCGCCCGGGTACCAGGCGAAAGCGGCCCCGGTATTCCAAGCCGCCCGGGATCGGTTCTAACAGGGCCATCTCGCCTTCCTGGCTCAGACAGTAGAGCCGGCCTTCGGCGTAGAGCACCGAACCCATCGCCAGATCGGGCAGATGGTGACGCACCTCGCCGGTGCGCGCGTCCAGTCCGTACCAGCCCTTGTCGCGCCGGTACCAAGAACCGTACAGGGTCTTGCCCACCAGCACCGCGCCGCCGTGGCAGGTGTCCGCGCGCGTGCTCCAGGCACGCTCGACGTAAATGCGCTCGCCCTCTCGGCGCAGCCGAAACAGGCCGCCGTCGTCGGTGTCGGGCGCGGTCACAAACAAGCCATCGCCTGCCAGCACCGGGGTCAGCGCGATGACGGCGTAACGCGTGCGTAGCGGCTGCGTCCAGAGCAATGCGCCGGTCTCGGCGTCCACCCCGTAGAAATGCCGCAGGGAGCAACCCGCCAGCACACGGCGGCCGGCCCATTCGAACAGAATGGGCGAGGCGTAGCTGGCCGGGTCGGCTTCGCCCACGGGTTCGGCCACGCGCACATGGAAGGGCGGCTCATCGGGGCCCAGTCGGAGCGGTTCACTTTGCCAAAGGGTCTCGCCAGTGCGGGTATCCAGGGCGACCACCAGCGCGCGGGTTCCGCCGGCGGCGACGAAGACGCGGCCGCGGTCCACCAGCAGATTTTCGCTCAGGGCCCAGGTGATGTTTTTGCCGCCGAAGCGCTCGAACAGTTCCACGGCCCAGAGTTCCCGGCCCGTGGCAGCCTCGAAGCAGGCCACGCGCCCGTGGGCGTTGAGATGGTAAAGTTGGCCGGCGGCCCAAGTGACGCTGGCCCGGGCACCGGGGTAGGGGGTACGCCAGGCACGGCCGTTGGCGGCACGCCAGACCTGGCGACCGGAAAGGTCCAGGGCGAAGAGGTGCAACTCCTCGCCGACATCGCCAGTGAGGTAGAGGCGTTCGCCCACGATGACCGGCGAGGAGTAACCGCGGCCCAGTTCGCCGGTTTGCCAGAGTTGGCGCGGCCCCCCTTCCGGCCATCGGGGGAGCAGACCGGTTTCGTCGCAATGGCCGTCGCGGCGCGGGCCGCGCCATTGCGGCCAATCCGGCTCGGGCGAAGCGACCAAGCGGGGTGACGTTTCCGGGGCGGCCGCCGCGGTACGGTTCGGACCAGCTGCCGCCGCGGCAATCAACAGGGTTAGGGCAAGGACAGGTTTACGAGGCATAACGAGTGGCGATAGAGGGTTCAAGGGCGCAGCGGATGGCTGGCACCCAGGCCGGG
>Ga0101944_10006981_pt1 | contig 11632 bp, 6 predicted proteins | sample DewCreD2012metaG_FD_75245 | JGI IMG/M metagenome (GOLD analysis project Ga0101944, IMG submission 75245) | Hot spring sediment bacterial and archeal communities from British Columbia, Canada, to study Microbial Dark Matter (Phase II) - Dewar... ... | reverse complement strand
GCAACTAGTCTCTCATGAAAAGGTATCTCTGCAATCAATTCTTTCAAAATCTGATACTATAAGAATTGGTTCTAAGGTGTTTGTATTTAAATCTAAGGATTTGGCCTTATCTCCTTCATTGGAAAAACGATTGCGGGAGCTTTCAATCATAGATTCTAACCCTTGGTATGTTTTTACTGATGTGCCTCCTGAGGAGTTACAATCTGTATGCATATCTAATGGTACTTATTCAGCTATTCCTGAGCATATATTAAAAACCTATCCAACAAAAGTGATACGGCAGGTAAAACAGAAGGATTATCAGTTTTTAATACGCACCGGTGGATTGTTTTTATTGTTTCTCATACTTATTTTAATAGCCACCTTTGGGCAGACCTATATTACAACCCTGATTGCTCAAAATGTCATGAAAGATATCCGGCTTGAGCTTTTCCAAAAAACAATATACCAATCTACAGCCTTTTTAAGCAAAAACCCTGTGGGCAGGATGGTAACACGATTAACTGGAGACGTGGAAAACATCAACGAGTTTTTTACTTCCGTTCTTGGTGCTTTTTTAAAAGACCTATCGGTGATGGCTGGTGTTTTGGTCACTATGTTTATGCTTTCTCCTAAACTTGCGCTCATCACCTTTGCAACCCTGCCTCCAGTGGCAGTGGTTACCGCATTCAATCGATATAAATCTCGGGATGCCTTTAGACGTCAGAGATTAGCCTCTTCCCGGTTAAATGCTTTTCTTTCAGAGCGGCTTTCAGGGGTGCACATAGTGCAGCTCTTTGCTAAAGAAAAAGTAGTGGATCATCAATTTAAAGAATTTAATTCGGAATTGCTAAAGGCTAATCTGGGGGAAATGTATGTGTATGCTACATTCAGGCCTATTATCGATTTTCTAACCAGTATCACCATAGCTACCGTGTTGTTCTTTGGTGGTAAATATATACTCAATATACAATTAAGTCTTGGTGTGCTTATTGCGTTCATCAATTTGGTTCAGATGTTTTATTTTCCGGTTCAAGATATTTCAGAAAAATATACTCTTTTGCAATCCGCTATGGCTGGGGGTGAGCGGGTTTTTGCATTAATGGATACCAATGAAAAAATACCCGACGCAGGCAGTATTGAAGTTCCAAAAACCTGCAGGGGTAAAATTGAATTTAGAAATGTTACCTTCTCTTATGTTCCCCATGAACCAGTTTTACAGAACCTTACTTTTACGGTGCAACCTGGGGAGATGATTGCCATTGTTGGTTATACTGGTGCTGGAAAAACAACTATAACGAACGTCTTGAGCCGTCTTTGGGATATCCAGAATGGCACTATCTTGCTTGATGATATTCCCATAACTGAATATAAGCTTGCCAGCTTGCGGAAAACAATTGTGCCCGTTTTGCAAGAAGTATTTCTTTTTTCAGGAACAATTGCTGACAATATACGCCTTGGGTTACCCCTGTCGGATGATGAAGTAGAAGCTGCTGCAAAAGCTGTCTATGCCCATGATTTTATTAGTCGATTGCCTCATGGCTATAATACAAAATTATCAGAAGGGGCTACGAATATTTCTTCAGGACAGCGTCAGCTTATTAGTTTTGCCCGTCTTCTCGCTCACAATCCTAAGGTTATAGTGCTCGATGAAGCCACAAGTTCTATAGATACTGAAACAGAACAACTTATACAAATGGGAATGCAACGAATCTTATCAGGTAGAACTTCGATTGTTATAGCCCACAGGCTCTCTACAATCCGTCATGCCAGCAACATATTAGTTTTATCAGGCGGTGAGATTGTGGAAGCTGGAACCCATGAAGAGTTACTTAAAAAAAATAGCCTGTATGCTACATTATACAGGCTACAATATGAACACCAAGAATCGTAGGTTTATTTTAATAGATTCAGTATGGTAGTTCTTCCCCAGCGTTTGGCAATATCATAGGGTGTTTCATCCTCATTATTTTTTATATTTTTTAAGGCACCCAGGTCCAGTAAGGTTTTAATGGTATCCTCTTTGCCTTTAATAGCCGCAAAATGAAGTATCGTGTTTCCCATTGTATCCTTATTGTTAATGTTATTTGTATTTAATAACTGTTTTATAACCGACGGCCCTTTTGATAGTATGATGGTAGCAGCCGATTCACCATCCGAGGCTGTATTGAATAGATCTGCCCCTGAATCAATTAAGTATCGGGTTGTTTCCCAAGCTTCCAAATCCACGGCAACTCTGAGCGGTGTTTTCCCTTGAGAGTCTACCATGTTTAAACGGGCTCCAAGATCCGCAATCGTTTTAATGATTGGAAGTGAAGCGCCAGAAAGGATCGCTATGTGCAATGGGGATCTGCCGTAATCATCGGAAAGGGCAAGCCGGTCCTTGGTTAAAAGAACACTGACAATTTCGGGAGAGCTAGCCATAGCAAGCTGAAAGGGCGTTTTGCCTTTAGCATTTTGTGCATGTATCGCTGCTCCCCGAGAAAGCAATAGATTACAAATCTCTTTCTGGTTAGTGGCCACAGCAATATGCAAGGGCGTATCACCATTTATATTACGCGCCATAGGATCGGAACCAGCATCAAGCAATATTTCGACACTGGATGGAACTCCTGAAGTAATTGCTTCGAACAGCGGCGTATTGCCCTGGTTGTTTCTAATTTCTAGATTAGTCTTTGCTTTAATTAAAAGATTTGTAATGGTTCCCATACCAAGGCGCACTGCCTGATGTAATGCCGTATCACCGGAAAGGTTTTGAATAGTAACATCCAACCCAGATTGAAGTAAGACTGGTACACAGTCTGTAGCGTTCCAACGGACTGCTGCATGGAGGGCCGTATTACCTAATTTGTCTCGGGCTTGTACACTAGCGCCTGCAGAAAGCAATGCGCTGACTGTGGACGGTGCATTTTTACGAATTGCAAAAAACAGGGGTGTTTCACCGGTGGCATTTTTCATCTCTAAAGAAATTCCCCGTTGAACCAGCAAGGGAATAATAAAATTCATCTGCCACTGGGCTGCATAGTGCATAATACCGTTCCCTAAGCCATCCCGAGCATCATAGGTTGATGAATTAAGCATCCACTGTCTTATACTGTTCGTATTCTTTAAGGCCAAATAGAGAGGGCTTTCACCTTTTGCATTGACCGCAAAAATATCAGCTCCCCGGGTAATGAGGAGTTCACCTATTTCCTGTTCATCGAGCTCTACTGCGAAATGCAGAGCCGTGTCTCCCGCCTTATTTCTGCTCTGTACTGAACCTTTATTGTCAATGATTTGGGCAATTGTTTTTACCGGCGCTCCGTTAATTGCCGCTATATGCAGAAGGGTGTTGCCCCTATTATCACTTTTTTGGACAGTCTGTTCGGTAATAAGTTCAGGTACGGTTGAGTTATTCAGAGCGAGCGCAATATCAAAGGGCGTTTTACCATCCGTATCATCGGCAAAAATATCTGCCTGTTTTCCAAGAAGAAATGCAATATAATCGTTTCTATCCAGCTTAACGGCAAGGTGTAAGGGCGTTTCACCTTTCGTGTTTCTAATATTAACATCGGCGCCCTTTGATACCAGTAAGTCGGCGATATCTTTCCCCATATCAAGGGAAACGCAAATATGCAACGGCGCTTCCCCATGATTATCCTTAAGATTAGCATTAGCTCCGTTATCAAGAAGTAATTTCATACCATCCTTCCGTACAACAGAAGGCATCACAATATGGAGCGCTGAATTCCCCTTTGCATCCTGCGCATTTACTGAAGCTCCAGATCGGATCAATACCTGTATTATATCCAGGTAGCCTCCACGGGCAGCTTCATGTAATGGGGTTGTCCCCGATGAATCTTTGGCATTTACGTCGGCCTTACGTTCTAATAAGAGTTGGACAAAACCAGAATGCCCATATCGGCTCGCATAGTGCAACGGGGAAAGTCCATCGGTAAAACGGATGTTTGCGTTTGAACTGCGGACTGCAATGGCAAAATACGAAAATGTTTCATTACTGGTTATATACCCTGTTTGTATCAGTTTTTCAGCCACCAGAGCGTGGTTGAAAGACTCAGGTGACTTATAGGCTATATCCAGGGCTGTATCCCCTTTAGAGTCTTTTATATTCAAAGGTATAGAAAGATCAAGGATGGTACTTACGGCAGCAACATTTCCCTTAGCCGAAGCGATATGGAGGGCAGTCTGTCCGTTTTTGTCTTTTTGTAATGCCGTGTTTTTATTAAGTAATACTTTTAAAATAGAGTCACCCTTCTGCAATGCTACCAATAACGGCTGGGTCTCAGTCTTGCTCGAAAGATATATATTTGCATTCGCTTGAGCTAGTTTATCTATACAGGCATAGGCATCATTCAGGCAGGCGATTTCAAGGGCTGTTCTACCTTCTATATCCTGAGCATCAATTTTTGTTCCCAGGGCTATAAAAAAAGCCGTCAGTTCTGCATCCTTTAGTTCTGCTGCCCGATGCAAGGGTGTTCGTCCCTTTGAATCGGTGGCATTTGCATCCATTTTACCCCTAAAGAACTCACGGACCTTTTCGGTTTGTCCTTTTTCCATCAATGACCATACATCGTCTTCCTTTGGCGGTTCTGGAGGCGGTGGCGTCTGACAACCTCCAATGCTGAAACTAAGAATGACAAAAATAAATATTGTGTAAAGTTTTGAAAGAGAGCATACAGATGGTTTTTTTGTGTGTTTCATACATTACTTTTCGGCATCTTTGAATGGAGATTAAAACTATTCTAGGCATAATCCGAGTGTTCTTATGATAAAAAAAATTAAAAAATATATTGACATTTTTTTATGAAATTTGTAGTATGCAAACACAGTTTCACGCGGCGATGGTGGAATTGGTAGACACGCCAGCTTGAGGTGCTGGTGCCGAGAGGCATGGAGGTTCAAGTCCTCTTCGCCGCAAGTCTTTTAAGGGTAACGAATTAAACATTCGTTACCCTTAATTTTTTTATACATTGCTCCCAAGACATTATTCAAATCATTGCTTTTAAAAATAGCCTCAAGCGGTTTGTCGGACTTGTCCGTTTCTAATAATAAAAATCGTAAGAATCTGCGATTTTTACCTTTTCGACAGGCTCCTAGGGCTGTTCGGTGTGGGGGAAAAATGCAGAAAACATTCGCAGTTTCTCTGAAAGGGACCCGCCTGTTAGCATTTCCAGCCTTTTTCGATATTCGGCCCTTGTTCCATGGGTGCCCTTTGAACACGTACAGGTTACACTGTTCCAACCTTGGTCTCGAGTAAAACGAATAATGCTTTCCTCTGGGGTATAAATGAGGGGCCGAATCAGGGTTACCTTTAAGGGTTCGTAATATCGTTTTGCTTCCAGTACATCAATTTTTCCCTGCTGTAAAAGGTTCATAAGCAGGGTAGTTAAAGCGTCATCCAGATGATGTCCCAGGGCAATTTTATTAAAATTATGGTTACGGGCGTATTTCATTAAGGCGACCCTGCGATGGGTTGCACAGGTATAACAGGTAAGGTTTTTTTGTGCTTCCATACTGAGGGGCTCATTAAGAACTACCAGTGGAATATCGATCATTTTATAAAGGTTGCTTAAGGTTGGGTTCTCATTCGAGTCAGAAGTTAGTACATGTACCGCCGTGAGAGTAAAAGAATAGTGTTTCCAATTTTGGAGCTGAGCTAAGACATAACTTAAGGTTAAGGAATCCTTGCCGTCTGAAGCGCCGATAAGAATTCTGTCATCTTTTTGGATTAAATCAAAATCTGAAATAGCCTTTGCAACGGATTTTACAATGTTCATTACTATTCGGGATGGGCGGATTTGAACCGCCGATCTCTTGCTCCCAAAGCAAGCGCCTTAGCCACTAGGCTACATCCCGGAAGAATATGTTGGGAATATATCAAATTATCCTTGCTTGGTCAATCCTTACGATTCTTCATCGTTTCCTGGGGGAAACAGATAGAGATCAGGGACTTTATAGGTTCTTTGCATTGAATAGCTTGTTTGAACCAGCTCTTCGCTTACTACGGAAATAGTGAAAAAATGTTGTAAAGCTTCGAATCCTTCTGCCTGTATGGATATGGAGAAATTAAAGGTCCTTTGTAGTCCTGCTTTTTCTGCAGGTTTGGGTTTTGGCCAGAAGGTAAAGGTGCCTGCCGTGTTTGGAATAAGGTTATAGGGGTTCTGCCAGTTGGGATCGATCATGGGGGCCAGTTTGCCATCTTCCAGGAGCACCACATCAATATGGCTGATGGGTTCAAAATTGACCCCATTAAATACCCTGCCAATAATTGTAGGCATGTTAAAGACCGGTCCTTTTATACTGGCTGGAGACTCCTTGTCCGCCGGGTTATGCGTAAAGTGGGGTCGGAGTGACTTGGCAATTTTATGAAGCCCTTCATATATAAGGGAAACGATGTCTGCATCTTCCTGCTGTTTTTCCAGGGTTTCACTCTCCGATCTGGCAACCCCCCGGCTTGAAACCACATATCGAGGGGGGAGTCTGTTAAGTACATAACAAGCTGTATCAAGTCTGCATTGATAGCATGTGCAGGGTCTGTCTGGTTTGCCCTCTTTTTCTATAGAGTCGAATATTTCATGTACCAGGCCCAATACCCGGTCTTCAGTTGTATTATGAATATCCATTAAGTACTCCTTATAATCTATAAGTGTAGCCAATTGTCTGTGTTTCGCAAGGTCTCCAGAAGCTGCTTTGATTCTTTTATATGATTATAAAGTTCGCTTTCTACAAAGATCCTGATAACTCTCAGGACTTTGGAAAAGGCGTTCATAGTATCCATGGTAAAAACGGTAGAGCCTGTTAAAAAGGGTCTTCCTGATTCATATAAAACAAGATTGGTTTCAAAGGATATCGGCTCAGGTATATCTAGAATAAGCTGGTCCACCGATACGGTTATACCGAGCTCAGAGCTGAACAAATCTGCTAGCCGCTGTTCCAGAGTTTCCCTGGTTTCCCAGCTAACCTGCATTGGGGTTGTATCAATACTAATAGGAACTTCAAAGATTGATGGCCATAAGTGCCCCCCTTGCACCCTGGTGGCCATGCTGAGGCTGACCTTATCTACCTTGGCTAGTTTTGTAAAAAGACTGGTATCATCTAGGTTATAGAGTTCATCGGGATGAATCGCTCCTGTTGTAAGGCTCCTTTTTATACACTTTTTAATCATTGCTGTGGCTGAACGGACTTCACGATGCCAGTATACCGATCGATACATGAGGTATTTTGAGAAAAGTATCGCTTCTATATTGGGGATTCCCTTTGAATCTATTAAAAGGCCCTGTTCCTTATCTGGGTAGAGCCTGCTTAGGGTAAACTCTATGTCCTGATTTCCATAGGGAACCCCGCAATGGTAGGCATCCCGGTTTAAGTAATCAAGCTTATCCGGATCCAAAACGCCAGAAAGAAGATGCCGGTAAAAGTGAATTTCCCTGTTCCCCTCGATGGGAAGTGAATGATCTACAATGGCAGCGGTCATATATGGATCTGCCCCGGTCCGGCCAACGAGGAACTTAAGCTCCTCTGAGAGAATCAGTTTTCCGGTGAGGGTTTCGTGTTCTTCCAGGGGTAGATCCTTTAAGCTGTGAGTATAGGGGAAATGTCCAATATCATGGAGCAGGGCTGCACAGAGAAAGGAAAATATTCCCTGGGGGCTGACGAATGCATCGGCCCCCCGTTCAAGAAGGTGGGAAATAAGTTTTTTTGCAATATGATATACCCCAATAGAATGGGCTGCCCGGCTGTGGGTTGCTCCGGGATAAACCAGGTAGGTCGGTCCCAACTGACGAATATGATGCAGTCGATTGAATGAAGCAGATTTGCAAAGGGCTCCTAAGGCGGTAGTCATATAGATATGACCCCAAATATTGTCCCTGAAGGGTTCGGTAAAACCCGATTGTAGTGCCTCTGCCAGGTTCTGCTTCATCTTCGCTGTTATTTTCCTCCAGAGCGGGTATAGGGAACCAGGCCTCCAGCTCGCAGGATACGGCAAGAGCGCTCATCCACATCAAGTTTTACCTTCATGTTCTGGTTCTTTGTCTTATTAAAAATCTCAAAACTTGATGGACCTGCATCCAGAATACGATGCAGATTATCAAGTTCTAACAGATCATTCTGATCAATTTTATCGTAATCTTCCGGATTAATAAAAACAAGGGGTAAAATTCCATAATTAACCAGGTTTGCTTTATGGATTCGTGCAAAGGATTTTACTAATACCGCTTTCACTCCTAAATACATGGGTGCCAGTGCAGCATGTTCCCGGGAGGACCCCTGTCCATAGTTGCTTCCTCCAACGATGATACAGGAACCAGCCTGTTGGGCCCGTTTCCAGAAATCAGGGTCCAGCCGTGTAAATACAAACTTGGATATCTCTGGAATATTTGAGCGCAATGGAAGTACCTTAGCCCCCGCGGGCATAATATCATCGGTGCTTATATTGTCACCGGTTTTTAACAGAACCGGAATTTGTATGGTATTCCCTATTGGTTCTGGGCTTGGACAGGGCTTTATATTGGGTCCCCGTTCAATAGTAACTTTTTGGGCTTCTTCCAAGGGAAGTGGCGGGATCAGCATGGCATCCCCTGCAAGGGCTATTCCCTCCAACAGGTAGTTATCCAGGTTTTTCCGCTCTATGGGGAACTGATTTGGATCGGTAATCTTCCCGGTCAGGGCTGCCGCGGCAGCGGTTTCCGGGGAGCTTAAGTAAACCTTGGCATCTGCGGTTCCCGAACGGCCTTCGAAGTTGCGATTAAAACTTCGTACGCTCACCCCTCCCGATTTAGGCGCAAACCCCATACCGATACAGGGCCCGCAGGCGCTTTCCAGTATTCGGAAACCTGCCCTAATGAGTTCCCCAAGAATACCAGCCTTTTCTGCTGCCAGAAGGGTAGTGCGGCTACCGAGGGTAATTCCGGCGGATACCCGGGGATCTATGACCTTACCCTTTACTATAGCAGCGACCGCCGCAAGGTCTTCCAGAGAGGAATTGGTACAAGAGCCGATTACCACCTGATCTACCGGAATGCCGGCGATGCTGGCTACTGGTACTACATTATCCGGTGAGTGGGGTTGTGCAATCATAGGCTGTAAAGTGTCTAGGTTTATTTCTATGACCCTATCAAATTGGGCATCTGAATCGGCCTCTAGGGGCACCCATTGGTCTCCTCGGCCCCGCTTTTCCAGAAAGGTTTTGGTTTTTTCATCGGAGGGGAACAGGGATGTGGTAGCCCCCAGTTCAGCGCCCATATTACAAATGGTTGCCCGCTGGGTTACGCTTAGTGATGCGACTCCTGGTCCAAAGTATTCATAGATGTTTCCAACGCCACCCTTTACGGTCTCTCTGCGCAATAATTCCAGGATTATATCCTTTGCGGATGCGGACCCTCTGAGACTGCCAGTAAGTTTAACACCAACAATTTTAGGCATTACCAGGTGAAAAGCTCCGCCTCCCATGGCTACCGCCACATCGAGCCCGCCTGCTCCTATGGCAAGCATGCCAAGCCCGCCTCCTGTGGGTGTGTGAGAATCGGACCCGAGCAGTGTTTTCCCCGGTAACCCAAAACGTTCTAAATGAACCTGGTGGCAAATACCATTCCCTGGCCGGGAAAACCAAATACCATATCGGGCGGCCACACTTTGCAGGTACCGGTGATCATCCATGTTTTTCCAGTCTTCTTGCAGCGTATTGTGATCCACATAGGATACAGAAAGTTCCGTTTTTACCCTATCAAGCCCCATGGATTCAAACTGCAGGTATGCCATGGTACCAGTAGCATCCTGTGTAAGGGTCTGATCAATCTTCATTGCAATTTCTGAACCCTTTTCCATCTTACCATCTATGAGATGTGCCTTAATAATTTTTTCAGCAACGGTATAACCCATGTGTTAACTCCTTCATGGCTGATATTATAAGGGAGGGCAGGCTCTGTCTATAGGAGTAAAAGAATTTTGCTTTCCCTTTGACGTTCACTGAATGAAATAGTACAATACTACTAATGATTAAACTGCGAATTTTTCTAATTTTAGTATTGTTTTTTTCTTTTTTCTCATGCTCAAATAGTTCTAAGGATAAGGTATCTGCACAAAGTTCTCCGCAAACCAATGAAAATCCTCGATCGGTTGCCTCTATTTCTGTTCCTCCGATAGAAATGAAAAGCCTCCCTGCCACAGAAGAAAAAAAGACCACGGGAGCGCTTAAAACCGAAATAGGCATACCGAATAAAAATGAAAACAAACGATTACCCCAGGATTTTTCAATCGGCGAACTTGGACAGGGTACAGTACCTTCTGCAGTCTATCTTGCAGTGAAGGATTTCTGTAAAAGTTTAACCGGATCAAATTTTTCAGTAAAAAATGTACAATTTTTGCCTTCTGTTGAACGGGAAAGTATAATTGCACTCATTGGTGCAATAAAGCCAAATCAGTACCGCTTAGGCGGAGGGCGGATTGAAGGAAAAGACCGGTATTCTTTACTCATACGGCTTATAGGTCCCGTAGAATCTGCCTCTGGAGTTGTGTATATTCAATTAACGAATACATCATGGATTATCGATGATCTGTCCCTAGAAAAAGATACAAAAGGCGTTTTTGACCCATTGCAGTACAAGCATTTTTTATAGGAGTATGTAATGGCTACACCAATAAAGCGTATAGAAAAAGATTTTCTGTTAAAAGTTCTTTTCGATGAACAAATACCGGTAATGGTATTTTATAACAAGTCTGAGTATACAGTGGTCGTTGAAAAACCACCAAAACAAGAACTCTCTTTAAGGTCTAATAAACCCATTCCCGGTATAAGGGCAGGGCAAAGGCTTTCCATGGTTTTTGATTACCGGGGTCAGATAATTACCTTTATAGCTAAAGTGTTATCAGCTAAAGAGGATTTTATAACCGCCGAAGCCCCGGAATTTCTTTATAAAAATCTCGATCGTTCATTCTCCCGGGTTCCTACACCTTCAGATTTAGTTGTACAGCTCACCTTTCATGGTGATCGATATAATCTAAATTTCCCTAAGTTACAGGAATATGAACAGGATGATATTAATGTCATAATGGATCAATTTGATCCAAAGGATATTAAACAGCTTGTTAATCAGCTTTCGCAGTGGGCTCAGGAATATTCTTCAGGTTATAAGCTTGTCATGTTTAAAGAAAACAAGCCTTCAACGATAGAAGAAAAGGTTATTGCAGAGACTGGAAAAGCCCTATTTATTCCATCCACCCAGACGGACCTTCCCCAAATAGATCCCTATCCAAAGAAAAAAATTATTACAGAAGATCTCCTAAAACGCTTTTTAGAAAGTTCTGGTGTTGATAAAATGTTTGTAGAAGATGCCTTAGCCCGTTATATCAAGGCAAAACGGGATGCAGGTATTTATTCTGACGCTTGGGTTCCCATTCTTTTTCAAGAATATGTCATTGGTTATATCCACCTCTGGATTGAAGAGGAAAATAAGCCCCCCTTTGATTTCAGTATATTAGATACACTGTATCAATTTTCCAAGGTTCTTGCATTTTCGCTGAAAGTGCATGGATATTTTGATAATGGAAAGGTCAAGAAAGAATCATTCCAGGGCCGGGTTGTAGACATTAGTGCTTCCGGTATGCTTTTTGCATATCCCCATTCACCATTATCATCGGCTCTCCTTGTAGATTC
>Ga0101944_10006980_pt1 | contig 11632 bp, 7 predicted proteins | sample DewCreD2012metaG_FD_75245 | JGI IMG/M metagenome (GOLD analysis project Ga0101944, IMG submission 75245) | Hot spring sediment bacterial and archeal communities from British Columbia, Canada, to study Microbial Dark Matter (Phase II) - Dewar... ... | reverse complement strand
AATACCGCAACGTCGTCAACGGCGATGAGACCGAGGCGGCTCTTACGTGGGGGCGCGAAATGCTCCGCAATCATCGGCCCGACCACATCGCCAATCCGGATTACCGCTGGCGTTATTCCAAGGCCGTCAAAACCGACGTGAAATACGGTTCGGCCGACCAGAAAAACGATCTGCCGACGAACCAGCTTTACCAGAACATCATCATGACCGGCGGCGTGTGCGGCCGGCGCGCGTGGTTCGGCGGCTTCATTCTGCGCAGCTTCGGCATTCCGATCGTGCGGCGCCCCCAACACGGTCACGCGGCTCTGGCGCACTGGACGCCCGACGGCTGGGTCATCAATTTCGGCGCCGGTTGGGATTGGGGCTGGACCAAGTATGGCGAGGGCATTGACTTTGAGCAGCACACCCAGGCGCGGAAAAACGAGGCGGCGTTCCTGCCGGTGCTGCGCGCCCAATGGATTGGCGACGTCATGGGCGAGAAACGCGTCTTCGGGATGTGCGATGCGCCGTCCGGTTTCTGGAACGGCGCGGCTCTGTACCGGCAGCGGGCGATTGTCGAGGCGGCCAAGGTGACCTCGCTCGGCGCGGTGGGTCAGGACATTGCCGAAGCCAACGTCTCGAAGGAAAAAGACATCGTCGAGCGTGTGGAGGCGACGGAAGCGGACAGAAAAATCGCCGTGGCCCCCTCCGGGGCGATCACGATTCCGGCGGTGGCCTGCGCGATCCAGCCCGCGACCAACACGGAAACGATCGTGTTCATGAAGAGCAACCTGGGCGGCCTGCAGATGCACTACAATCGGCTGGGCGAGCCGGCGGCTTTCGAGTACGGGTTCGAGGCTCCGGCGGCCGGGCGGTACGCGCTGCGGGCGCGGGTGGTGACGGTCAGTCCCGGCCAGAATCTGTGGCTGACGGTCAATGGCGCCGCGGAGCCGGTGACGATCGCTCTGCCCTATACCATCGGCAGGTGGCAAAGCACCGAGCCGGTGGAGATTTTGCTGGCGCAAGGGAGGAACGTGCTGAAGTTCGAACGGCCGGCTGAACGCCGCGGGCTGACGATCAAGGACTTCACGCTGACCCCGGTCACGCCATAAGCGAGCGGCGTAAGGAGGGAACGCGATGAGTGGAAAGATGCGGTTGGCTATTCGAAACCTGTTGGCGGTTCTGGTCATGGGCGCCGTGGGGGCGCCGGCGGCAGACCAGCAACCGGCGCCGCTTTCGGAGGCCGGACAGAAGCTGGTCGAAAAGTACTCCGCGCAGTTGAAGGCCCTGCAAGCGGAAATTGCCAAATCCGTGCCGGCCGTCGACGGACGGAAAAAGGAGGCTTTTTTCGAGGCCCGCAAGGCGGAGAAGGCGGCGGAGGCGGCGTTCAACGCGGCGCAGCAGCAACTGGGCAAGGTGGGCGCGGCGCAGGCTTTGGTTGCTCATGCCAAGGGCAAGTGGATTGGCGGCGCCGAGAAAGGCATTGCGGCCGCGCAGGAGGCGCTGAAGAAGGCGCGGACCGAGGCCGAGCGCGAGGCGGCGCAGAAGGATTTGGCGAACTGGCAGCAGAACAAGGAGGACGGCCTTAAAGCGCTCAAGGAACGCGAGGAAGCGCTGGCAGCGGCCAAGCGCGAAGAGTCCCGCTGGCTTCGGGAACGCGATGCAGCCGAAAAGGCGCTGGCCGAAGCGAAGGCGCGGGTGATGAAGGCGGTGGAGAACCTGGGGCAGACCGCCTTCCTGTCGAGCGACAAACTGGATTCGCGGCTGGTGAAGTTCGAGGTTCTATACGAGGCCACACCGCAAGGACTGGCCGGGTTCGCCCAGCAGGGGGCGGAACAGGCGGCGCTGGTTGAGCAGTTGCTGGCCGACGACGAGCTGATGAAGCGGATGGCGCTGGCCGACGGCGCGGCCGGCGGCAACTACGGCCGGGCGATGGAGATTTACACGGCCATTCAAAAAGCCAGTCCGCAGGCCAAGGAGGGTGTGCTGGAGCGTCTGGCGCTGGCGGTCGCCCTGGAACACGCCGTGCCCATCCGGCAGAGCAATCCAGCCGAGCAAGCGAATGCGCCGGCCACGGTCGATCCGATCAAACGCTATCTGGCCTACGAGAAAGCTTACACGGACGGGGAACTGGATCCCGCGTTCAAGACGTTGAGCGTCTGGGAGCTGCGCTTTGTCGTGGACGGCGACGAGCCGGATGAAGTTGCCGCCTGGGGCCGGGAAATGCTCCGCAATTACCGTCCCGACATCATCCTGGATCCCGATATGGCCTGGCGCTACGTCAACGCCGTGCGGACGGATGTCCGCTATGGCTCCCAGAACGTCAAGTTCGACCGCCCCTCCCTGCAAAACTACCAGAACATCATCATGAACGGGGGGGTCTGCGGCCGGCGCGCCTTCTTCGGGCGTTTCATCCTGCGCAGCTTCGGCATTCCGACCACGGCGCGGCCGCAGAAGGGGCACGGCGCGTTGATCCACTGGACTCCTGCCGGCTGGGTGCCTTGCCTTGGCGGCGGCTGGGGCAGCGGCTGGACCAAGACCCGTTACAACGGCGATCTGGATTTCCTGGCGGCCACCCAGGTGCGCGCCGCCGGCGAAGCCGCCCTTCTGCAGGTCAAGCGCGCCCAGTGGATCGGCGATGTCACCGGCGAGAAGCGGGTCTTCGGCTTCTCCTGCGGAGAGCCTGGCCTTTGGTACGGGGTATCCCTGTATCGGCAAAAGGCGCTCATCGAAGCCGCTAAAACCAAGAGCCTCGCGGCGGTCGGCAGCCACCTGGGCGAGGCAAATGAATCGGACGAAACCAGAGCGACAGCGGTGGTCAAGGCGACCGTAACGGACGCCGACAAGAAAGCGGTTGTCGGCGTCAATGGCGTGATTACCATTCCGGCGGCCGCCTGCGGAGGCGTGCAACCCATGAAGAGCTTCCTCGGCGGCCTGCAGGCGTTCTGCGGCGGGGGCTTCAACTGCCAGGTGGATGTTTCGACCGCGGGGAAATACCGGCTCACGGCGCGCGTCGTCACGGTGCGCGACGGGGGGAAGACCCAAGTAACGGTGAACAATGCCAAGGATGCGGTGGAGCTCGCCATCCCTTACACCTGCGGCAAATGGGAACAGACCGAGCCGGTGGAAGTCACTCTGGTCCAGGGCAGGAACACGCTGGCCTTCTCGAAGGCCGCAAGCGGTTTTACGCTGAAAGACATCACCTTGACGCCGGTGAAGTAGGCCGTTTCGGCGCGACATGATACGCAGAAGCGGGCATCATTTTCGGACGAGGATGGAACACGGAACATCGAAGTTCGGAAGTCTGACGTTCGAGGTTCGGCGTTCGATGTTAGATGTTCATTTGGTTGCGGGCAGGCGCGCGCCTGGGGAGGAGTCGGGAAAGGGGTCGTTCGATGGAGCAACCGACCTGTCGTAGCCGGGTCGGCACGGGGAAAAGCGCGGCCCGGCTACGACGGGCCGCTGGGGGCGTTGGCTGACGGAAACCGGAAAGGAAGGCGGAAGGATGAACCGAAAGAAGAACGGGATGCGGATGGCCGGAGTATTGGCGGCGCTGGCGGTCGGAAGTTCGGGCGCGTGGGCGCAGGAGCGGGCGGCGGCGCCTGGCGGCAAGCCGTCGGAACTGTCGAAGCCGGTCAAGGTGTTTATCTTGCTGGGCCAGTCCAACATGGTGGGCATGGGCAAGGTCACCGGCGGCGAGGGCTCGCTGGAAAACGCCGTGAAGAACAAGCAGAAGTACTTGTACTTGGTGGACAAAGACGGAAACTGGGCCGCGCGGGATGATGTCCGCTATGTCTTCGTGATGGCGGGCGGCCGGGGCGGTCCGCTCAAGTTCAACGATTGGCTCGGGGTCAAGGGCGGCAAGATTGGCGTCGAATTGGGCATCGGGCATTTTGTCGGCGAGGCCCTGGATGAGCCGGTAATGCTGCTCAAGAGTTGCATCGGCAATCGCAGTCTCGGCTGGGACCTGCTTCCTCCGGGCAGCAAGGGGTACGAGTTCACGGACCCGAAGGACGGCAAGACCTATGTTTACGCCGGCTATAAAGAATCCCCCCTGCGTTGGGAGAAGGGAACGCAGCCGGTTGCGATCGGCTGGTATGCCGGCAAGCAGTACGACGACGACGTGGCCAAGGCCAAAGAAGTCCTTGCCGATCTCGGCAAGTATTATCCCGGCGCGACGAAGTACGAAGTGGCCGGTTTCTTCTGGTGGCAGGGCGACAAGGATCGCTACGACGCGGCACATGCCGCGCACTACGAGGAGAACCTGGTGCACTTGATCAAACAGTTGCGCCAGGATTTCGAAGCTCCGAACGCGAAGTTCGTGCTGGCCACTCTGGGCCAGACCCAAAAGGGCGCAGGCGGCAACGACGGGAAAATCCTCGAGGCCATGCTGGCCGTGGACGGCGAGGCGGGCAAGTATCCGGAGTTCAAGGGCAACGTCAAGACCGTTTATACCAATCCGTTGTCCCTGGGCGGCGCTTCCAACAGCCACTACAACGGCAACGCGGAAACCTACATGAACGTCGGCGAAGCCATGGGCCAAGCCATGGTCGAACTGCTGAAGAACAAGTAATCCGGCGGTTTCAGTCCTTGAATTCGCGAACCTGATCCGCGCTCAGTCCGCGGCGCAGTGCCACGATGTGCTCGGGCGCGACGGACTGGTTCTCGGGCAGCGGCGTTTCCGCCTTTTCTTTCCCGAGGGTCGCCACGCTTTTCATGCCGGCCAGCACCTCGCTGCCGTCAATCGCGGTGTTCTGATCGTCGTACCACAGAAACCACGGCAGCCGGGCGCGAGTGTACTCCTCAGCGGTGGGAGGCGTGGTCGGCGGATGCGATCCTGTGATCTGACGCCAAAGCATGGAGTTGGCGATGTGGACAAAGCAGCGGCTGCTGTGCTCGAGATCCCAGTCCGACAGAGCGTACTTGTCTCGGTAGATCTCTTGCTTCATCCGTCCGCCAGGGGCGAATCCCATGCCGCGGTCAGCTTCACAGAGTACATAAGAGCGGGCGAAAAGACGGTTTGAGCGGGGCTGCTTGGGAAAGCGCTTCTCGAACACCGCGCGCTGCATGGGGATGGCCATGATCTGGAGCCCGCCGTGCTCGGCCTTGCCGGAGATCTGCTCTTCGGCCGTGTAGCCGGCGCCCAGAGGCATGGCGACAAACTGGCGGATGACGCCCTTGGCCACGCCATAACCGTCCAGCCAGGGTTGGTCGGGCACGACCACGTAGTCCTGCTGCGGGCGGCGGTGGAGCCCGGCGCTCCAGGCGCGGCCGGAGACGACGTTGATCTTGCCCGTGGCGATTTTGATGGCAAACGGATAGGCTGTGTAGCGCTCCGCATCGTATGCGGCATGGAAGTTGATCCACATGGCCTCCGATTGGTACATGGGCAGCATGACGCCGCCATGCTCGATCCAGGCGGAGGGGACCCGCGCCGCGAAGTCATCGACATGGCGCAGCGGGAAGCACCCCAGGCCGGGAGGCAGGGGGTAGTGCTTGTCGTCGTCCGGGATGCGCAGGGTCCGTTGAAAATCGATGCTGACCGTGGCCGAGGGATGGACCTCGGGAAATGAGAAGACCAGGGAATCGTCTATGAGTTCGATCATACCTGCCGTCCTTTCTTTACCAAGTGCCGTCTCGTACCTCTCGGACCACGCGCAAGAGCGCGTGGTCAGGCGCGTCCTTCAACTGCCGGATCAGTTCGGCGAACAGCTTCGGGCGTTTCAGAATGACCTGCCGAAGATCGGCCGAGACCTTGCCGGCGAGGGCCAGCAGGACATCGGAATCTTCGTGGAGCGCCTCTGCCAGCCGCACGATGGTCGCCTCGGAAGGCGGCGGAACTTCGCCACGCTCGACTTTGCTGACGTAGGAGGGTTGGATGCCGATCTTTGCGGCCAGTTTCCGCACCGTGTAGTCGGGACTCTGCTTCAGCAGTTCCTCGCGTCGCTTCCGCAGATAAGCGCCGAATGTTTCGCTCATGATGACTGTATACTACACGATACACTGCTTGGCGCGCAATAAAATTTTTGAATTTTTGTGTTATTCCAAGCTATTCATGGTAAATGTGTTATGTGCTGAAATATGATTCTATACCGTTCCGGCGAGACATAATACGCAAAAGCGTGCATCATTTTTGGACGAACATCGAACACGGAACATCGAACATCCAAGGTGGAAATTCGAAGGTCTGACGTTCGATGTTCATTCGGTTGTGGGAGGACGTCCGCCTTGGGAGGAGAGTCTGCATGAAAAAGCTTCTGTTCGGGTTGTGGTGGGCATGGCTTCTGGGGGCGGGTGGGTCCAAGGCGCATGAGATCGAAGGTCTGTTCATCAGGAACCAGTCCACCTCCCGGATGGATCGGGCGGTCATTCCCTTCTCGTCCTTCAAGAAAACAGAAACCGGCCGCCTGTACACGCTCTGGATCGCGCCCGACGGAGCTTTGGCGTTCGAGATGGAAAGAGCCTGGGACAAGCAGATGTTCAGCGCCCAGATCCCCCATCCGAAATTCCGCGTGTGGATCGTTACCGCCAAGACAGATCTGGTCCTTCCCAAGGGCTTCGAAGACATGTCTGCCGACAGCCGCGGCAAGATGGACGAAGCCGAAGAAATGGTCGGCACGGCGGTCATCCGCTGGCGGAACGACGCCGACTACTCGATCCGCCTGGACGTAAGGGGTGAGAAGGGGCGTTTCGGATTCAGCGGCCACGTGTATGGCAACGGCAGGAACCGGCCCGTCAGCGGTTCGGCGTCCGAAGTAAGCCGGGATACTGACGGGGAAGGGTTGCCGACGCCGGCGCCTGAAAGATGAGGCCTCAAGGGTCCGGCGGCCACGAATTGGTGTTGGACGAGTTGGGGACGGTCGCTTACAATCGTTGCAACTTGGTGGTCGTCTGCCGCCAAGTCGGGAGGACCTGCGATGAACACACCGACGCTCGGTGGCTGGATGGTGCATGTCATGCGCCAGGCGGATGGCGCGCTGTCCTTCGAGGAAGCGCTGCACGTGATCCTCGACAGCATGAAACATTATTTTCCCTGCCAGAGTGTGGCGGTGATTCTGGTGGACGAGGACACCAAGCAGCCGCGCATCAAGATTTCGCGGCAGATCAGCTACACCTTCACCAAAGAGCACCACCCGGGCAGTCCGCCGCCGGCCGCCGAGCGGGCCATGCTGGAGCAAACGCCCCTGATCTTCAACGACCTCGATCCGGCCTCGGATCTGTACCGGCAGATCAAACTCGAGCACGACTTCACCTCGGCCGTCCTGGCGCCGATCGTTCGCAACCAGCGCGGCATTGGCTACATCTTCTGCGACCGCTCCGGCGGGGAGCGCTTTGACGAATCCGACCTGCTGCACCTGCAGGTGATCGGGTTTCTGATCGGCAATCTCATGGAGAAGTTCGACCTCATCCGCCAGAGCAAGAGCCTCTCCCAGTACGACGATTCTTCCCGCGCCCTGCTGTATAAGGCCTTTGTGCCGGCGGCTGCCCGCGAAATGCAGCGCGCCCGAACCCATCGTTACGGCTTGGCCTTCGCGCTGCTGGCGGTCGAACAGTTTCGCAAGTACGTGGAAACTTACGGCATCGAGAAGGCGCACGACCTGCTGGCGGAGGTGGTGCGCGCGATCCGGACGCAGATCAGCGACACCGACGTGCTGGCCCGCTTTGCCGCCGATCAGTTCATTCTCTGCCTCTCGGGCATCGCGCCGGAGGCGACGGAAGGCAAACTGCGCGGTATCCGCGACGCCGTCACGCAACAGGCGGTGGGGCAGCGCGAGGAACCGATCCAGGTCACGATCGGCGCCATTGCCCTGAGCACGCCGGAGGAACTGGCGATGACCATTCAGGACTTGATGTCGCGCCTGGGCAAGGCGCTGGTGCTGGCCCAGGGCGCCGGCGTGGGCAGCGTGCGGATCATGCCCGCCAGCGAGGCGCCCGCGGCTTAGATCGCTGCGTTTGGACAGTCCGGACGACCATCGAACACGGACCATCGAACCTCCAACGCCGAAGTTCGGAAGTCTGTCGTTCCATGTTCGGCGTTCGATGTTGGATGTCCGACGTTCATTCGGTAGCAAGTTTCCGCTTTACCAAGCCGCCGCCGTGCGCAGTAACAGGGTTTGACCGGCCCGCGTGTTGGTCTCCAGCAACGGGCCGCGGCGCGGACGGCCGTTGAGCAGCCAGCGCTCGCCCAGGTGATGCGCCAGTTTCAACCGCGCGCCCGCCAGGCTTTGCACCCGGATTTCCTCCACCCGTCCGTCGCGTACCCTGGCCCCCACCAAAAACGCGCCTTCGGTTCGCACGCCGTCGAACTCCAGTTCGCGCCAGGCCTTTGGCAGCCGGGGCAGGATATGCAGCGTATCCCCCCGCTGCTGCGCCAGCAGTTCCAGAACGGCGGTCACCGCCGCCATGGCGGCGTCGGCCTGCATGATCTCGTTGAACGGTTCCGGCTTGCGAAATCCGGGCTGCCCCAGCGCCCCGTCGTGCCAGGCCGCGCAGCCGGGAAAGTCCGCGTTGTGCAGGGTTCCGCCGCCCTCGTTGGTGTATAAATACTGCCACCACCGCAACCACAGCAGCGCCGCGTCCGCCAGATCGCAGCGCGCACACAGGATCGAGGCCCACGGCACGCACCAGCCCGTCCATTCGCCCGCGCCCAAGTGCGACCAGTGTTGCAGACTCTCGGCCGCGGCCCTGCGCTGGCGCGGTTCCTCCAGGTCCAGGGTACAGAACGGCCAGATGGCCGCCAAATGACTGTGGTGCCGATGGCTGCGGGGCAAGTCCACCCCTTGCCAGAGCCCGATGCGTTCACCCTCTTCCGGACGCTCGGGGCGCACCGGCGCCGCGGCATAGAGCGGCAGGCGCGCGGCCACGTCCGCCCAGCGCGGGTCGCGGGGCTGTCCCAGCAGGGGAGCGGCTTCCAGCAAGGCCCGCGCGGTCATGTGCAAGGCGGCCAGTTGAAAGCTGGCGTCGCGGCCCCAGCGGCTGCGCATCGTGCCGGCGCCGAACTCCGGACTGACGCTCACGGGCAGCGACCAGCGCTTGCCGCCCCGGCCGTCGTCCACCTCCTCGAGCATGCCCCAGTAGCCGTTGAAGGCGCCGTTCAACAGCGGCCAGGCCACCTCCCGCAACACCGCGCGGTCGAGGGTGTAGCGGTAGTGCAGCCACGCCAGCCGGCCCATCCAGGCCGCGCAGGCCTGGTCAATCGTTCCGCTCCAGAACGAGCCGACCACCTGGCACCGATCGTCCACCGCGTGCGGCAGCATCCAGGCGCCGGGGACGCCGAAAAATTGCTCGCCATTGCGCTGCAAGGTCTCGCGCCAGGAGGCGATCAGGTCCCACAACGGCGCCAGATGGCCGGGCCGGTTCGTGGGCAGACAGGGGCTGTACACCAGTTGCACATTGATGTTGAAGTGGTAATCGTTGCTCCAGGGCGGCGGCTGGTATTCCTCCATCCACGGTCCCTGCAGCGTGGCTGCCGGCGCGTGCGGCGGCGTCAATCCCGCCTGCTTGAAAAGTCCGTAGTCGTAGGCGCGCTGCAAATCGGCATCGCCGGCCGGCAAGCGCAGCCGCGGCACATCCTTCCAGTACTGCCGCCACCAGGCCCGCGCGGCGGCCGCAGCCGCCGCCAGATCGGACTGCGCCGCTCGCTCGCGCGCCAGCCGGCCCGCCTCCGGCCCCAGCGCGGTCGCGAGCGCCAGCGTGCCGTCGGCCCGCCGGCGCCAGGCCACGGCCAGGGGCGGATCCTCCGGCAAAGTTTGCTCGAATCCGCCCTCGCTCCGGCCCGCCCAGCGCCGGGGCGCAGGAATGCCCCGCTCCGCGAAATGCGCCCGCAGATGCTCCCAGGCCGGAACCAGCTTCACACGCAGGCGGCGCAGCAAGGCGGGATCGCCTTCCAGCCATGCCACTTCGCCCGGCTGCGCCTGCCGCAGCGTCAGCGCTCGCGCGCGGCGTCCCGGTCGGGCCCACTCGATGCGCAGCGCCGCCTGCCGCAGGTCCAGCGTCGCCGTCCTGGGCCGCCAGCCGGGCAGCCGCAATTCCAGCCGGCCGCCGCCATACTGTTGCGGATGCTGCGCTGCTTTCCGCTCCCCGAACAGCGCCCGTAGTCCGGGCGCGTCATCCTGCTCCAACAGCCGCCGCACCTCGCCAAAGGTGGTCCGCTGCAGCACCGGATTGCCGCCGCGGTGATCCCAGAATCCGGCCCGCGCCACGGTGATGTGCAACGCTTCGGCGCCCCACACCAACAGCCCCTGCACGCCGTTGCCCAGCGCCACGCCCGTGTGCGTGCGCGGCAACGGAAACTGCCAGACGAGTGTCTTGGTCTTCATACGCCTCCTGCGGTGAGAATGTCGCACGCACAGACTAGGTCAGGCCCGCCGCCGTGCCAAGTGGAGAAATGCCAACCGGAGACGGCGCCGGCGCCGGCTTTGGAGAGGCCCGCCCGCGATCTTTTGCGCCTTAGGACGGAAGGGAACGCCGCAGGACGCGTTGCTCGCAGACCTTGCGGAAGTGATAGCCGTAGATGCTCAGCGCCACGGCCTCCGGCAACAAGCGGGGCCGCCGACATTGCGTCCACAACAGCAGTTTCCAGTAGTGCAGCCGCTCGCGGCCCGCAATGCCCAGCCGGTACATGGAACGCAACAGCGCCAGCACATGGGAGCCCTGCAACCGCGCCCGCACCACCGGCCCCCGGTATTCCCGCAAGAACGTCCGCACCCGCTCGTAATAATGCTCCGGGGCGTAGATGTGTTGCAGAATGCGGCGATAGCCGGCGGCCAGCGTGTCCAGCCCCATCGCCGGTTCGATGTTCGTGGTCCCATCCACGTTGTCGCCCGAGGAGGCGCCGCGCAGCCGCCCCAACTGCTTCATCCGCTCGAAGAGCCGCGTTCCCGGCGGCGCTTGCAGCATGCCCACCATGGCCGTGACGATGCCGCTGCGCTGAATGAAGTCGATCTGCCGCTGAAAAATCGCCGGCCCGTCGTGGTCGAACCCCACGATGAAACCGCCCTGCACCTGCAAGCCGGCGCGCTGAATGCGCTTCACGTCCGCCACCAAATCCCGGTGGCGGTTCTGCCCCTTGCTGCACTCCGCCAGGCTGGCCTCGTCCGGCGTTTCGATGCCGATGAAGACGCGGTCGAACCCCGCCCGCGCCATCGACTCCATGAGCGCCGGATCGTCCGCCAGATTGATCGAGGCCTCGGTGAAAAACGTGTTGCCGCGCTTGCCGCGGCGCCAGGCGATCAAGGCCGGCAGCAGGTCGCTCTTCAAGTAGGCCTTCTTGCCGATGAAGTTGTCGTCCACGAAGAACACGTCGCCGCGCCAGCCCAGCCGATAGAGGCTGTCGAGCTCGGCCAGCACCTGGGCCGCGGATTTCGTGCGGGCCTGTTGCCCGAACATGGCGGTCACGTTGCAGAAGTCGCAGTCGAACGGACAACCGCGGGAGAACTGGATGCTCATGCTGCCGTAGCGCTTCAAGTCCAGCAGTTCCCACCGCGGCGCGGGCGTGCGGCGCACATCCGCGAATCGGTCGGCGCGGTAGTGGCGCTGCGGACAGCCCCGGGCCCAGTCGTTCAGAAAGGCCGGCAACGTCAACTCGGCTTCGTTGAGCACGAAATGATCAACCTCGGGAAAGCGCTCGTGCTCGCTTTGAAACAGCGGCCCG
>Ga0101944_10006979_pt1 | contig 11633 bp, 11 predicted proteins | sample DewCreD2012metaG_FD_75245 | JGI IMG/M metagenome (GOLD analysis project Ga0101944, IMG submission 75245) | Hot spring sediment bacterial and archeal communities from British Columbia, Canada, to study Microbial Dark Matter (Phase II) - Dewar... ... | reverse complement strand
GATACCGGTAGATTGCCCATCGGAGAAGGAGATGTACGGAACCAGCTCATCGATATTTTGGGTCTCGACACATCGTTTGAACCAGGATACGCCATTAAAGTGGATTTCACCGGATTCAAGAAATATTTCAGCGTAATCGGTTCTTTCAAAGAATATGACAGGGCGAGACTGGGCGGATACGGTGGAATCACCGTATCCGACGCCATGCTGTTGTATGCGGAAACGTCCTATACCTTGGGATCGGAAGCCCTCTATCCCGTTGCCGTCCCTCATTTTCCTGAGCAATCCATTTTGATGAAAAGCAAAGACGATTCTGCAGAACCGATTGGAATGACCCTGGTGGGAGGGACATATACCCTGGAAAACGGGATGACCTTCGTATTGGAGGGAATTTACAACGGCGAAGGATACGGGGGCGAAGACGCCGAAAGATATTATCGGCTAAGAAAGCAGGCTGCCGATCTCTACGATGTTCCCTATATCGGCGATCTTGCAAAGCTGGTGTTGTATCAGGCTGCCAATACACGCTTGCGCCTGCTTAGAAGGCATTACTTGATGGCACAGGCATATCGAAATCAGATCTTCGACGCTCTGAATTTGGCCCTCCGATTCACGTACAACATCGATGATGGATCCAGCCAGCTTATCCCGATCGTAGAATACGAGATTGGCGACCATATCCAAGCCTTTCTCGTCGGGCAATACAATATGGGTTCGATCGATTCCGAATTCCGAACGCTGTTCGACCATAGCGCCATGATTGGGGTCCAATATACCTTCTGAACTACGGCAGAACCACCTCACGACACATGTCTTGAAAGCACAGGCTATTGCCTTTGGGCGATAGGCTGGGTTTTCGACCTATATTCACCACCAAAAGGGACGCCCTTCGTCATGGCCATTGACCGTGGAAATCGCTTACGACTGCCATGTAGGGGCGATTTGCGAATCGCCCCTACAAATTGCGATTCCCAAGAATGACAACGCCACATTTCCATGAGCATTGATTGCGGTCCCCATCCTCCTTCCTTGAAGGATCAGGGCAATCCCATGCTCGATCGACTGACGAGTTTGTCCTGATTTCCGAAGGGATCCTGGAATTCGAATGCCGGGTTGAAATTGAGCGATTTGCTGCCCCTGGCCGTCAAATATTTCGCCATTTCCAGTTGAATGTCGCTGCCTGGAGAAATGCCCTCTTTCGCCAACAACTGACGCAGCAGCCCCTCGGCCTTTGCCGCCATGGCGATGGCATCTCCAAGGATGCGCCCGATTTCGCTCGGGTTGTGGAACCCTACGGAATTCTCGGCCCCGGCGAAAATCACCCGGTAGAAGGCTTCGGTATAAAGGTCCTTTGCCCTGTCATACCAATCGGCTTCGAAGACCTTCCCCTCCGCCTGGTGTTGGTGAACCTGCTCGAAGAGCTTGGCCGCCACGGCGCAGGTATACCCGGCACGGTTCATCAGCGATACCACACGATCCTGAATGGCGATGACCTGGTCCTTCAACCAGGAAGGACTTTCCGTATGGCATTGTTGGCAGGCCTTCATATCGTCCTTGAGGGGGCTCATGACATTGTGGTTGGAAATCTTGCTGGCCCCCACCCGCATGTAGGGCATGTGGCAGTCGGCACAGGATACCTTGGCCATCCAATGTACGCTTTTCCGGGAATAGAGTTCGTATTCCGGATGCCGGATAAAACCGAACTTGAATCCTGTAACAGCCTGTTTCCATTCGCCGTGGCTTGGATCGCTGCGGATAACCCGGATGATGTTCTCGATGGGAATGTCACCCATTCGGCTCCCCTGCCAGGGGAAGAAGACGTTCGTGGACTTGTTCTCTGCATCTTTGGGAATGACGTACGTCACATGGCACTGCGCGCAGACAAGGCTTCGCATTTCCTGACGGGGTTGAGCGGCATGATCCAGTCCCATGTCAGCCAGGGCCTTCTTCAGCGGCGGCTGGTGAATCTTGAGAGCCATGTCCTTGTTGTTGTGGCAGTTGATGCAGGCCACCCCCAATTTCTGCCCTTCCGCCGGAATCCTGCCGTGCACATCCAGATAAGGATCCGAATAATAATGGGAGCCCATCTCCTGAATCAACTGAGGAACATATGGAGACTTGCAGGTAAGACAGGCTCCACCGGCCTTGATGCGAGACGGATCGATTTCGAGCTGATCGATCAGCATGAAATAATGGCCTCTGGGCTCGTTGTATTCCACCCCGAATCCCCATCCATTAAACAGCAGCGCCATAAAAGGGAATTCACTCAACTTGTCGTAAATGATCCCGTCCGTATCAAATCCCTTCTTGTATTTGCTCAAAGGCGGCTTCTTGTTTTTCGTCTCCATGTAGCTGTCGTATTCGAGCGGATAGACTTTTCCCCATACGGCTGGATCATAGGTGTTGTCTGGAATGGAAGCGGTTTTTACCGGTTCGGCCTTTTGCGGAGGCGAACAGGATGGGATCATGAACACAAGAGCAACCCCCATGAACAGAAATACCGGGAACACGATATAGGTTTTTTTCATGATGTTCCTCCCTTGAGAAGATGCTTTTGAAGGTTTGACGGCTTGTGCAACCGGATCCACCACGTCACGGTTTCACTGCGACCTCCTCCATCGTCTTTTCCGCAACCACCGAACGGGTATCGAGGGGGCCGGCATTCCGGTGGGAAACCCTTCGGTGACATGTCCAGCAAGAGCGGTCCTCCGAAACGAGTCGGGCCATGGCCTCGACATGGCACCGTCTGCAGTTTTCGACAACGGTCCGAGCACCCCGCTCCGACAATTCCGTACGCTCCGAAATCCGGCCGCTGTAAAACCGATAGACATCGTGAATGCCGTCGATGGATTTCCAAAGCGCATAATTCACCATCGAATCGTTTGGAAGATGGCAGTCCACACAGGCGATGCGCTTGTGTGCTCCGGTATGGAACCAGGCCTCGTATTCCATTTCCATGACATGGCAACTGCCACAGAACTGGGGTGTCGATGTCTTGGCGAACAACTGAGGCGGACCGAAAGCAACAAAGATGCCGATCAATCCGGAACCGATTCCGACGACAGCACCGATCACCAGCAATCTCGAGAATCGAAAGAAGGCCATGATCCGATCCTTTCCGTTGTCTGAGGGTGCATCAGAAATACCGAGGGTTTTCCAGCCAAGAGGCTCATCCTCCTTCCTTCAGGCATCGGATCACCGCTAGATGCCGCATCGATCCGATCACCGCCGATCGACAACACAGCGAACGTCTTCACCCGTCCGAACAACAGCAGGGTCTTCGTCTTGGTTCCTTTCATGGCGGACCTCCTCTGGTATGGGATTGGATGAGGAAAGAACAGAAAGACGCATGTCCTACCATGCGTCCAGTGTTCCCTATAACCGATCGATGTGGTTCCTGCATTGACTTACGTCAAGAAAACCGTGTAGGCTTCACATGACGTCTATTTCCCGACATGTTCGATCTCGAATTCATAGGAGGCATTCATGAAACCGGATTCCTTGCAGCCGAAATACGAAAAGGCCGCAGCCGTCATCTGTAAACAGGGGCTTTTCCCCTTTCCCGTCAACGAAACCACGATATCGATCTTGAAGGAAGCCATCGGGGATGTGGAGCCGGAATTGGATCTGATCGCAGCCTTCGACAACAAGGCCTCTCAGACGCTTGCGGAATTGACCGCATCGAGCGGCATGCCGGAAGAAACCATCTTTGCTCTGACCACATCCCTCGCCAAAAAGGGGATTCTTTTCAATCAGCCCAATTCCGCTGGAACGATGGTCTTCCGGGTGCTGCCGCTGATGATGGTCGGATTGATGGAATACATGTTCATGGGCCCCCTCCAAGGGAACGAGCGGGAAAAACGGCTGGCCGCCCTGTTTCAAGGTCTTCTCGATCAGGTTCGGGACAGCGTGCAGCAGGATTACGACAAGATGGTTCCCTTTTTCCAGATGGCCCCGCCCATCGACCGCACCGTTCCCATCCGGGAAACGGACGATGGAAAGCCGATCCGGATCATTCCGGTCAACCAAACCATCGATACAACCGATCGGGTCCTCTCGAGTCAGTCCGTCGAAGCGATCATCGACAAATTCGATGAGATCGCGGTCGGCCACTGCTTCTGCAGGCAGCGTCGGACCCTTCTGGGAGAGCCTTGCCAAACCCATGCCCCGCTGGAAAACTGCTTTACTTTCGGGAAATCCGCCAGGCACACGGCGGCTCAGGGTTTCGCCCGGATGATCGACAAGACCGAAGCCATCCGAATCATGCGGGAAGCCGAAGCGGCAGGACTCGTACACAAGGCCTTTCATCCGAACAGCCGGACGGATCGACCCGAAACCTCCATCTGCAACTGTTGCAAGGACTGCTGCGACACGCTCAGGGGCTGGCGGGAAGGCGGGTTTCCCCTGATCAACGCCACCCGTTATCTTTCGGTGATCGATGCCGATCGGTGTTCCGGATGCGGCGCCTGCGTGGATCGTTGCCCCATGGATGCCATCCGACTTGGGGCATCCGGAAAGGCCGAGCGGGACGAAGCATCGTGCTTCGGTTGCGGGGTATGCGCCCGATTCTGTCCGGAAGAGGCCATTGCACTTCAGGAAGGAGAGCGCAAGGTGTTCATTCTGCCCCCGCGCTTGAGAGCGAAGGCAGACTGAAAGAAACCGTCAGCTCGAGCACCTTCGCGACGATTTCCGGATCCAGGCGGTAGGGGCTTTGGGTTCCCTGATAGAACCCGTGGGCCTCGATCAAGTGGATGGCCAGATCGGTCCATTGCAGAGACGCTCCGGTATCGACCCGCTCGAGATGGACATGGGTCTTCGGATAGAGTCCCGGATGCCCCCAGGGGCATGGAATCTTTCCGCGAAAGGCATCGATGTGCACCCGCCATTTGTTTTCTATAACCGTCGGACAGCCCTGGGCCTCCGCTGCGGCATGCGTCAATTGCCGCAAGGCCGCAGCGATCGCCTCATGCGTCAACCCGAGTTCCTTCACCCGAATCTCGTCCTGAATCAGTAGGGTCACCAAGGGGCCGTCGGCCTCGGTCAAGTAGCCATGGTGCGCTTCGATCGTGCGCATGCGTTTTTCGACGGCGTCAAGCGCCGGACTTTGGTAAACGGGAAAACGTCCCATACGGATCCCTCCTTCCAACCTGCGTATTGCGCATGACCCGGGCTGTGTAAGCCGGCCCAGAGCCTGAAAACCTCAGTCGAGGATTTCGCCGGTTCGTTCGGTATGGTATCCGCCGAGCGCCCTTGCCCGGCTCTTGAACGCCTCGGACCGGATGGCTGCAACCATCGCCTGGATCGGAGCCGTGCCAAAAAAGGCTTCTGGGACGATCAAATCGTACTGCTCGGTCACGACCGGAATGAAATCCAGATCCAACGCCATTGCAGCCGAAAAAATCCCCAAGCCCGCATCCGCCGTATTTCCCAGGACGGCCACCGCAACGGCCATGTGGGTGAACTCGTCCCGCTCGTAGCCGCGGATGGATCCCGGGGAGATACCCAGCCGCTTCAATTCGAAATCCAGCAGAATCCGTGTTCCGCTTCCGGCCTGACGGTTGACGAACGTGATATCCTCCCTGGCCAAGTCGGCGATCGATTGAATCCGTTTCGGGTTTCCCCGTGCGACGATGAGCCCTTGATCCCGCATGACGAGATGAATGCGACGAAGCGGGACATCGGGGAGGTATTTCTGCAGATAGCTTCGGTTGTAGCTGCCGTCCTCGGTATCGAGCAAATGGATGCCGGCCGCATGACACACCCCCCGGCGCACAGCCGTAATGCCCCCCATCGATCCGACATGACTCGACGAAAGAGTGAAACGACCCGTCCGCTCCATCATGACATCGGCCAACACATCGAGGCTGTTGTCGTGGCTGCCCACCACCACCACCGTATTCCGAAGGTCCTCGAACGGTTTGAGCAGTTCGACCGACACCCGCTCTTTCTCCGAAACGCCTTCTACATCGTGGGCAATCCGCAGGACGGCGTCCGCCTGCGTCAGGGTGGTGATGCTGCCTGCACCCCGAGGCAGGGAAATGGCCACCCTGCGATCCCCGATGATGCCGATCTTCACCCGCAGGAATTCCTCGAGTCCTAATTTCGATGGAATCTTGCGGATGGGCTCTACATCGATCCGGTGCCGCTTCGGCTCGGTGGCCCCCAGCATGCGGCAGATCAGAGGGCCTGCCAGCTGCTCGAAGGCCATGATGGCCGATACGGGATACCCGGGAATCCCGAACATGGCTCGGTCGAAGGCTTTGGCGACGAGAACGGGTTTTCCCGGCATCATGGTGACCCCGTGCACGAGGATTTCTCCGAGATCCGTCATCACCGATTTCGAGAAGTCCTCGGTTCCAGCCGATGATCCGCCCACCGTCATCACGAGGTCACACCCATCGGAAACCCCCTTCTCGATCGCTTCCCGAAGCGCTTTCGGATCATCCCGGACAATGGGATGCCGCTTGGGCTCGGCCCCCCACTGTAGACACAGGCCGAGCAGCACCTTCGAATTCGACTCGATGACCTGCCCCGGTTTCAGATGGCCGATGGCCTCCAGATCGGCTTCCACCAGTTCCGAGCCCGTCGGAACGATGAGGACCCGGGGCTTTTTGCGAACCGATACCTCGAGCACCCCTCCCGATATCAAGGCACCGATGCAATAGGGGGTCAACCGATGCCCCTGCCCGAACAGCAGCTGGGTCGCAACGATGTCCTCCCCCATTTTCCGCACATATTGCCAAGGATAGGCCGGCGCTTCGATCATGATCCGGTCGGTCCCCCGCTGTCGAACATGCTCGATCATGATGACGGCGTTCGTGCCTTCAGGAAGCGCATGCCCCGTGTTGACGGAAAAGGCCGACACTCCGACGACCAGTTCCTTGGGTTGGGCTTCCGAAGCCCCGAAGGTATGTTCGGCACAAACGGCATATCCGTCCATGGCCGCCGCATGAAAGGAGGGGGAAGAGAGCTTCGCATACACGGCCTCCGCCAGCACCCGCCCGATGGCCTCTTCGACCGGTATCGTTTCGGCAGGCATCTTCAAGTAGGAAAACGCTTGGAAAACGATTTCCCGAGCTTCCTCCAGGGTCTTCATCCGCAAATAGACATTTCGTTCCGTCATCCCCCCTCCCTTCCAGTGCCTCCCCATCAATCGAACCATTCCACCGTCACCCGAGCACCTTCCTCCAGCCCCTCGGTGTTCATCCCGATTTCAACGAGCCCGTCGGCACGCATCATGGTATGGATGAGGCCGGATTTCCCCAGAACCGGATCGGCCATCCACCCGTTCGTTTCCTTTCTAAGCCGTACCCGGATGAAATCCGTTCTTCCCTGAACCGATGCGACGTTGCGGGTGAGCACCGCTTCGACCGTCCTTCGCACGACGGATGAGGCATCCAGACCACACAAACGTTCCAGAAACGGTCGAACGATTTTCAGAAAAACCACCATGGCAGAGGTGACCTGCCCGGGCAATCCCCAGATCAGCTTCGAGCCGCATGTCGCCAGAATGGTCGGCTTTCCGGGGCTGATGGCAATGCCATGCAACAGAATCCGGCTTTCCGGAACGGCTTCGAGCACGTCGATCGTCAAATCCCGCATCCCGACGGAGCTTCCGCCGGAAAGCATCACCATGTCGGCCTCATCGAGGGCCTGCAGACACCGCTCGAGCAGCCGATCGAACCGATCCGGAACGAGCCCGAAGCGCGAGACCATGCCGCCGGTGCCTTCGACAAACCCGGCCAGGGTGTACGTGTTGACATCCCGGATCTGACCGGGCGCAGGTCTGCAATCGATGGGAACCACCTCATCCCCTGTGGAGACAATGGCCACCCGGGGCTTTCGATAGACACGAACCGCCCCCTTGCCGAATGCCGCAAGGGTTCCGATCTCTTGGGGACGCAACCGTCTTCCTGCACTCACGAGCGGCTCCCCCTTGCGAAAATCCTCATCCGGCATCATCACGTTCTGCCCCGGCGCGACGCTGCGGTAGACCTCCATCAGCACATCGTCGATCATCTCGGCATATTCGACCATGATGACCGCGTCCGCCCCTTGCGGAAGCATGCCGCCGGTCGAAATGCGCACCGCTTCTCCTGCACCCACCGAGATCGTCGGCACCTCCCCCATGGCGACGGAGCCGATCAGGTTGAGATAGGCCGGATTGGCTTCTGTAGCACCGAAGGTAGCGGATGCCTGCACGGCGAATCCGTCCATCGTCGCCCGACGAAAACCGGGAAGATCTTCTTCTGCAAGCACATCTTCCGCCAGCACCCGGTTCAAAGCCGCTTCGATCGGCACTTCCTCCGTTTCGACAGGGTCGCATAGGGAGACGAGCTCCAAGACCCGATCGATCGGCCACACCCGAAAAAACCCCTCCATCGTTCTTTCCTTCCCCAAAAAGACGATCCGGAAACCGCAAGCCTATGGTTCGATCGTCCTGGCCACAGTCAGAACATCGACCTTTGCAGCACCGGCCTTCAGCAGCACCGTGGCACATTCTGCAACCGTCGCCCCGGTCGTCAGGACATCATCGACCAGAAGCACCCGTTGGCCTTCCACGGAAACCCTCGGATGGACATCGAAGGCTCCGATGATATTCGTCTGCCGCTCCTTGCGGCCGAGAGACATCTGCGGCCTGGTGTTCCGGATGCGGCGCAAGGCTTCCATGCGGATCACGGGGCCGACGCCACCTTCCTCGTCACGAGCCGACCATTTGTTCCAGCCCTGGATCAAGAGAATCGACTGGTTGAACCCCCGCTGGCGAAGCCTCACCGGATGCAGCGGCACCGGAACGATCACGTCCACGGTGTGTTTCAGTCGGCTCGCGGTAAAATACCGATACAGCGCTTTGCCGAGGATCCTTGCCACACGAAGTTTTCCGTCGTATTTGAGCGCATGGACAGTGCTTCGAAGCGGCCCGTCATAGACCCCGAGCGCCTCGGCGGATACAAAAGGTCTTGGCCGAATCTCACAATTGCCGCAGACATGATCCGTTTCTCCATCCCCCCAGAACGGAACGCCGCAAACCGAACATTTGGGGGAACGGATCAGGCGGACCTCTTCCATGCACGCCGCACAGAACAGCCCGCAAAAGGCATCTTTCCTTAAGGTCGCATCATCCGATCGAAAAGCCTCCGGGACACCCGCTTCCGGGTGCAGGAACCGTTTGCAATGAATGCAGACCGTCGGAAACAGGGCCTCCTGCCAGATATCGACAAGCGTCCGAAACCACCGCCTCAGCAGGGGCAGGCGCCATCCCTCAGGCGCCAGGTTCGGGCGGACAACCGCATTTTCTGACACGAAGCACCTCGTACATCACCAGCGCGCCGGCAACAGAGGCATTCAGAGAATTGAATCCGGAGGCCTGAGGAATGGCCGCCAGCCAGTCGCACTGGGCCTTCACGAGCGGCCGAATGCCCCTGGATTCCGCACCGATCACGACAGCCACGGGCAGGGACCAGTCGATATCGTACATCCATGTCCCACCCCCCGGATCCAACCCGACGATCCAGATCCGCCGCTGCTTCAACATCCTCAGGCAGGAGGCGACATTGGTCACCCGTGCGATCCGCAGATGTTCCATGGCGCCCGCCGAGGCCTTGCAAACCGTCGGATTGGGTTGAACGGAGCGGTCCTTGGGAAGGATTACGGCATGCACCCCGGCACACAACGCCGTGCGCAGCAAGGCGCCCAGATTCTGGGGATCGGTGATGCCGTCCAGAACGAGGAAAAAGGCCGGAGGATGCCGAGATGAGATTTCGGAAAGCGCATCCTCGATGTCGATCATCGGATAGGCGCCGACAGCAGCAGCAAGCCCCTGATGCACCCCTGTGCCGCACAATTCCCTCAGAAATCCGGGTTTGACCTCGGATATCGGAACGGTCTTTTCTTCGGCCATTCGCAGAACCGTGCAGATCCTCTCCGAGGGTTTGTCGGTTCCGACATAGATGCGATCAATGCGTCTTCGACCGGCGCGCAGGGCTTCATGAACCGGATGAATGCCGTAGATGATTTCGCTTCGCATCAGCGAAACACCCTCGTGCCGTCCCCGGTGGTATCGGGATGCCGATAGGAGCGGATCAGGTGAATCATTTCCCCGATCGCCTTCTCCAGCATGTCGTTGACGATGACATGCCGGTACAGATGCATTTGGGCCATTTCCTGCGCTGCGTTGCGGATGCGCCGCTCGATGACGGCCGGGGAATCCGTATTTCGAGATTCCAGCCGCCTTCGGAGGGTGTCCATGTCGGGCGGCCGAAGGAAGATTGTCACACTGTGTTCCGGATATCGTTCCGAAATCGACCGGGCTCCCTGGACATCGATGTCGAGAAGCACATCCTTTCCTTCCAACAACGCATGTTCGATGAGATCGGCCGATGTACCGTAGAAATTGCCGTGCACCTCGGCCCATTCCGCCCACCGGTTCTTCCGAATGGCCTCTCTGAACCGCGGTTCGTCGATAAAATGGTAATCGACGCCATCCCGCTCTCCCGGCCTCGGCGGTCGTGTGGTATAGGAAACGGAATAGACGAGATCGGGGAGCGCCTCGAGGACTGCCCTGCAGATCGTCGTCTTTCCGGCGCCGCTCGGCGCCGATACGATGAAGAGATGGGGACGACTCCCGGCAGGTGTATGCGGCTGCTCCGGTTCAGTCATGTGCCGCTTCCGTTTCTTCCATATCCGCCGCATGCTCGGCAAGGAATTTGGCGGTATCCAGTTTCGGCTGGATTCGCTGACACAGGGTTTCGATGTGAACGGCCGACAAAACGAGGTGGTTGCTGTCCATGACCAGAATGGCTCGGGTCTTCCGGCCATGGGTGGCATCGATCAGTCGATTTGCGTTTTTCGCCTCCGTTTTCAGTTTCTTTGCAGGCGCCGAATTCGGAGAAATGACAGCGATGATCCGATCGGCCGCTACGGTATTTCCGAAACCGATCGAAACCAGTTTGTTCATGAACCCCATGAATCGAACTCCCTCCTATTCGACGTTTTGAACCTGTTCACGCAGTTTGTCGAGTTCCGCCTTGACGTCGACCACGCGATGGGCGACCCCTGCCTTCTCTGTCTTCGATCCGATCGTGTTGATTTCCCGGTGCATTTCCTGAAGGAGAAAATTGAGCTTTCTCCCGGAAGGCTCCGGCGCGGTCATGATGTTTCGAAAATGGGCGATATGGCTTCCGAGCCGTGTCAACTCCTCCGTGATATCGCTTTTGGATGCGAGAAACGCCGCTTCCTGCGCCACGCGAACCGGATCAAGCGCCATATCCTTGTCGATCAGCTGGCCGATTCTCTCGATCAGCCGCTGCTGATACCAGGAAAGCAGCCCATCGGACTCTTGGGAGATTTCCCCCAAAAAATTCTCGATTTGCTCGAGTCGCTGCTCGAAGTCGGCCCTGAGGAAGGCCCCTTCGTGAGCCCGCATGGTACACAAGGCATCGACCGCCTCCTCGATGCATTCGAAGATATCCGGCCATACCGCCTCGACATCGATGAGCGGTTGAACCAGTTTCATCACTCCCGGGGCTGAGGCAACCAAGCCGATATCGATGCTTCCATTCAGACCGAGCCGATCCCGAAGACTGCAAAGGCTTTCATGATAGGCGACGGCGAGATCCGGATCGACGACCCAT
>Ga0101944_10006977_pt1 | contig 11637 bp, 7 predicted proteins | sample DewCreD2012metaG_FD_75245 | JGI IMG/M metagenome (GOLD analysis project Ga0101944, IMG submission 75245) | Hot spring sediment bacterial and archeal communities from British Columbia, Canada, to study Microbial Dark Matter (Phase II) - Dewar... ... | reverse complement strand
TCACCTTCGCCTTCGCCCTCACCTTCGCCTTCGCCCTCGCCCTCGCCTTCGCCCTCACCTTCGCCTTCGCCCTCGCCCTCGCCTTCGCCCTCGCCTTCGCCTTCGCCTTCGCCCTCACCTTCGCCTTCCCCTTCGCCTTCGCCTTCGCCCTCACCTTCGCCTTCGCCCTCGCCCTCGCCCTCGCCTTCACCTTCCCCTTCTCCTTCACCTTCGCCTTCGCCTTCGCCCTCGCCTTCGCCCTCGCCCTCGCCTTCGCCTTCGCCTTCGCCTTCGCCTTCGCCTTCGCCCTCGCCCTCGCCCTCGCCTTCGCCTTCGCCTTCGCCTTCGCCCTCGCCCTCGCCCTCGCCTTCGCCTTCGCCTTCGCCCTCACCTTCGCCCTCGCCCTCGCCCTCGCCTTCGCCTTCCCCTTCGCCTTCGCCCTCACCTTCGCCCTCGCCTTCCCCTTCGCCTTCGCCCTCGCCCTCGCCCTCGCCTTCGCCTTCGCCCTCGCCTTCGCCCTCGCCCTCGCCTTCGCCCTCGCCTTCGCCCTCGCCTTCGCCTTCGCCTTCGCCCGTTGAAGTGACGGTCAAGAGTGCGGCATCCGAAACGGCTTCGCCGCATCCATTTTTCACAGAGCACCAATAGGAGCCGGCGTCTTCGATGCGCACCGGGGAAATATCAAGGTGTACGCCGGTTGCACCGACTATGTTTTGTTCATCTTTTACCCATTGGTAATTCAATGGCGGCGTTCCATCCGCGGCAACATCGAATCGCACTGTTTCCCCGGTCTGGGCGGTGCGGGATAGGGGAGGGATACGAATAACGGGCGGATCGTTGACCGTTAGCCGTGCCGGATTGGATTCGGCCGTTCCCGCCGAATTGCCTGCCGAACAGGTGTAATCGCCCTCGTCGGATTCATGTGCGGATACAATAGAAAAAACCGCCGCCGTTTCACCGGGAAGATCCACGCCGTTTTGTTGCCACCGATACGTCAGCGGCGGTGTGCCTCCGGCGGATATGTCAAACGACACCGGCTCGCCGGGATTGACTGTCCGTGAAACCGGATGCGTAACGATAAACGGAGGCACAAGACCGTAAGAAGCCGTGAAGAGCACCGTCTCGTCCTTGCCGAGGACTTGGACAACGGATGCGGGAACCGGGATGATGTATTCCTCGAGTTCGAGCCAGTCGAATCGGATGGTCCCCGTTGGCGCTTGGTATTCCGTATGGTTGCCGGCGCCGGCATGAACACTTCCGTCCCCATCCACAAAACGCCACGGCGCGGTTGGCGGCTGGACCGACACGGCCACCGTACCGGTTTGCCGCGTATAACGCCCGGCAACGTTCGTTGTCTGGCCGGGCAGGACGTTCAACGTTTCGATGGAGGGATTGGGCGGATCATAGCGGGGCCATGCGCCCCATGCCAGGGAAGCGGTTCCCGAAGGGATGCCGGCCAAGATTCGGTTGCCCTCGCCCGCATGTTGGGCGCCGTCCGCGTCCGTCAATATCCACGGCGCTTCGGGCGTAACGGATATCGCGACTGTTCCGGTGCGCCGCGAAGTAAAGGTCCAGATGGGTCCCGGTGCGCTTTCGGTGTCGTTCCACGCCACGACGCGCCAGCGGTAGGCCGTGTCCGTGGCGAGGGGTTCTTCCGGCTGATACAGGCTGTCCGGCAGGACGGCGCCGGACGGCGAATCCGGTTCGGGATCGCCGCTCCTCCATAAATAAACATCGTAGTATTGCGCATGGTTGCAATCGGACCAGTCGAGCGCGCTGTTCAGCGGCGCGTCCAATGCCATGTCGGCCGGCGTGGGATTGCCGGGTGTGCCGGGAATGTCCGGGCGCGTCTTGAACGACCAGACAGCCCCGGAAGCCGTATTGCCGGCCGCTTCCTCGTCCACGCGCCAGAAATACCACGCATTCGGCAACAGATCCCCGGCGTCAATCCACGGATACGGGTGGGCTATGGCCAAAGGGGCCAGTTCCTCCGCTGAGGAACCCAAATACACATGATGCGCCGCGGCGTTCGCACCGCTTGCCCAGCGCAGGCGCACGGGCCGGTCCACACGCGTCGAGGCGCCGGCCGGTTCCGGCTCCGTGGCCTCGCGGTATTCGGTCGTGAATGAATACACGACACCCGGCTCGGCCGGCGCATCATAAACTTCATCCACGCGCCAGTAATAGGTGCGGCCATGGGCCAACCCACCGGGATCGTACCGCAGCGAGGTCTGTTCATGCGACACTTCCAGCAGGCCGGAAGGCGTCTCACCGAAGTATACGTTATGCGCGAGGGCGCCGTCGCCGGCCAGCCAGCGCAGGAACGTATTGACGTTTACGCCGGTTTCGCCGTCCGCGGGACTTGGATGCGACGCGGCGGTGTTTCGCGTGCCCGTCGTAAACAGCCACACCTTGCCCGTTGCCTTGCCGCCCGGCAATGTTTCGTCCACACGCCAGACATACGCCGTGTTGGGGTCCAATTCCCCCGGATCGAATGACGGCTCCGCCAAGTTTTGCGCGACCAACTCAAGGCCGGTAAGCGACGCGCCGATATACACGTCGTGTCCGATGGCGTCCGGCGGCGGAGTCCATTGCAGCACGGGATGAATCCCCGCGTCTCTTTCGCCGTCGGCGGGAATGGGCGCCATGGCCGCCGGCGGCTGCGTGGTAAAAGACCATACCGGGCCGGGCGTGACGGCGCCATTCCGCGCTTCATCCACGCGCCAGTAATACGTCGTATCGAAGGCGAGAATTCCCGCGTCGTAAGTCGCCTCGGCCTGTCCGGAAGCCACCTTGTCGAGCGCATCGGGATCGGTTCCCAAATAAACATCATGCAACGGAGAATCCATGCCGGCCTGCCAGGAGAGCGTCAGCGGTAGCGTCGTGCTGGTTTGCCCGTCCGCCGGAAACGGTTCCGAAGCCTCCATGCTTTCCGTAAAGAACACCCAATAATCGCCTTCCTCGACATGATCGGGGAAAACCTCGTCTATGCGCCAATAATAGGTTGTGCCGGGCGTAAGCGGCCCCGCCGAATACTCCGTGGCCGTTTGATCGTCCGACACCAGTCCGAAGCCTTCGGTAACGTTGCCCAGATAGACATCGTGGTACAGGGCGCCGGCTCCCGCGCGCCAGCGCAGAACGGGCGTTGGGGAAACGCGCCGCATGCCGTTGATCGGTTCGGGATCGGTGGCAAAGGTCCAGTCCGGCGTTTCAAGCCATGGGCGGTAATACCGGTTCAAGCAATTCCTGCCCAAGAATAGGGAACCCTTCACGCTGAAATGGAGATAATCCTTGCCGCCGTGAACCGCATCGCCGTCCATCGCGGCGGGCGGACTGGGAAAGAGCGGAAAACCGCCAGGAAACGGGGAATACTCGGGAAAAAGGCCGGGAAGCGGCGCCTCGCCCACCTCAAAATACGGGCGATAGCCGAAGTAATGCTGCATGCTTCCAAAGTTCTGCACATAGACGCAGCCGGGGGTTGCCTGGGCAATGGCGCGTTTCCTGTTGCCGAGCGCCACGAGCATTTCATTGAGCCGCACAGGACTTGGACTGCCCCAGTAACGCCAGTTCGTTTCGTTGAATAGGCTGTATTCAGGGCGGCCGGGCGTCACCGTCTCGACGCAATTGAAATAGTCATAATCGCACAATGCAACGCGAAGGTTGCGGCGCGCGGCGAGGATATGCGCGACAATGGATTGAAGGTCCGTTTGGATGCCATCAAGCAGCGCCTCCTCCTGTTGCGGGGTAAACGACGTGTTCCAGCTTTCCCACAGGATATCGTTGCAGCCCAGCCAGATCTCGACGATTTCGATGGTCGGAAAGGCCAACAGCATCAAGTCAATGCGATCCAGCAGACCCTGGTCGGAACCGGGCAGGATGTAATTGGAGGCAAAGTGCGACGCCTTCATTCCGCCGATGGCGGTCGAGGCGCCTTCGACGGCTATCGCGCCCAGCCCGGATTCATCCAGCGTCCGCTGCAACGACCGCTTGAGATACATATGCGCGGCGAGACTGTCACCCACAATCAGAATGCGGCGCGTGTCGCCGAACGCGCCGGGGGTAAAAAAACACACCGCCAAAACGGCCGCGAGCGTCAAACCGGCTAAAATACGCCTGCCCCGCGATTTTCCCCTGGCGTATCGTTGAAAAAGCGCCGCCATGCCTGCGGTCCTTGTTGTCCTATCCGGGAGCATACCACATAATTCAAAATTTGATCGGGTTCAGCCGCCGACACAGATATTACGGAACGCCGTCTTTTCGATCGCAATACCGTTCGATGGCGGCCGCCAGTTTTCCCTGCGCATTCAGGATGCGATAGACCAGTTCGCGCAACGCGCCGCGTCCGCCGGGCGCTTCCGTGCAGAGATGGGCGGCGGCCTTGGCTTCAGGCGCGGCATCGGCGACGGCGACGGCCAGTCCCACGGCCTGCATGGCCCGCACATCAATCAGATCGTCGCCGAGAAAGGCCATTTCGCCGGGTCCGATTCGATGACGCTGGGCAATCTCCCGGCAGACCCGGGCCTTGTCGCGAATGAATTCATGGGTTTCGCGACATTTCCATTGGGCCGCGATGGCGGCGATGGCCTTGCTGCCCAAGCCGGATACAAGCGCCGATTGGCCGCCCGACAGATGCCAGAGCGTCAGGGCCGTGGCGTCGCGGGCGTGCAACGCGCGAAACGGCCGCCCGTCGCCGTCGAACCAGATCAGCCCGTCGGTTAGCACCCCGTCCACGTCGCACACGATAAAAGAGATTTGCCGCAAACGATCTTCGATTGTCATGGCCGTGTCAGGGTTTCTTCGGATTATTTCCGCTTCCATGTTCACCTGGCGCGGTTTTTCGCTGTTTCAACAGCCACGGGATGGCGGCGGGATCGCCGTACGCGTTGTCCCACGAGTTGTGCCCTGTTCCCGGATACTCTGTATATTGAACAGGTCCGCCGGCCTTGCGCACCGCCTCGACCATTTCCCGCGATTTTTCCGGAGGCACCGTGTCGTCGTCCGCGCCATGAAAAGCCCAGATGGGTCGCGTGGCGAGTTTGGCGGCATCATCCGGATTGCCGCCGCCACAAATGGGCATGAAGGCCGCAAAGGTGTCCACATGGGCCGCGCCGTAGATCCAAGTTCCGAATCCGCCCATTGAAAGTCCCGTCAGATAGATCCGCTCCGGGTCCGCGCGATACGCTTTCAACGCGTCCGCCAGCGCCGCGGTGATGTGTTCGGGGACTTCATGCCACCATACGTCCTTGGGACACTGCGGCATGACGACCAGACACGGGAACCGGCCGGGATTGAGGCGGATGGCATGGCCGATGCCCACTTCCGTCTGCAACAGTCCGTCGTCGCCGCGCTCCCCGGCGCCATGTAAAAATAAAATCAGCGGCCAGGCCTTGTCCGGCGTATATTCGTGGGGGACGTATACGACGTAGCGGCGCTCGATGCCGGCGACTGCGACGCTCCGGTTGATGAAACCCGTTTGAATCGTTTTTTCGTTCATGCGCACTCCTTGCCGCGCGGAGTCCGCGCCTGCCGCACACGCCAGCGCCGCGGCAAAAACAATCGCCCACCCGGCGCATTTCATTCGTCTTGCCTGTTTCATGCGATGCCTCTTGGCCCCGGATCGGAGGCCGCCCAGTCCCGCAGACGCCATAATACCGCCTTTTGCCGTTCCAGGTCATGTTCGATACCCGGACCGAGTTCCGGGAGAGGCAAATCCATTTCCGATGCCAGAAAGGCAAGCGCATCGAACGATTTTACCAGCGGAAATCCGTTGTCGCGGAGATAGTGCAGGCATTTGATCGTGGTAAAACCGTCGAACCAGCGATGGAATTGCCGAAGTGTCTGCCGTGAATCGCGGCTGTTTGCCTGCAAACGCGGCCAGATGTCCATAAACCGCCGGGTCTCGAGAAAAGCGCGCAGCGGCCCGGCCTTTTCCAGTAAAAAATTCGGTCCGGCATCGGGGCGTGTTTCCACCTCAAGCAGCCAGTCCCGCAGAAAAACATAACCACGCGGATCGTACAACCGGTATTCGTCTTCCGCGCCGGCCAGGTGGCGCCGGACGCGCGCCCCGGTTCCAAACGGCACGCGATCCGACGGCCGCGCGGAAGGATGGACAACCGTATCGTGAATCAGCGCCACAGGCCCGGTCTTCGCAAGCGCCTGAAGAAAGTAAAAATCTTCCCCGGCTTGGCGCGGCTTCATGCCCGACACCGCCGCGTAAGCGTCCGCCCGGCACGCCATGGCCGATCCGATTGTATGGAATGCGTAGGGCGATCCGGCCAGACGCAATCCCAAGACATGATAGCGCAGATAAGTCTCATAGCACACAATGGCGGCCGCCTCGGCGGGGCTCAGATCGATCGGGTGCGCATAATCAACGACGGCGGCCCACGCGCTTTCACGCGAAAGCGCTTCGCGTATCGCGCGAAGATAACCGGGCTGGACCCGCGTGTCGGCGTCGAGGCAAACAAGGGCGCCCCGCGTGCTGCCGTTGCGTACGAGGACGGCCAAAGCCCAATCCATGCCAATTTTCCGGGCAAGCCCGACACCGCCGTCTCCGGGCAATTCAGATCCCGGCGAACTGGCGTCCACGCATGCCAGCCGCAACGGCCCGCCGCTTTCCATCAACCGCCGCAACCGGCGCAGCGTTGCCTGGTTTTCTTCCAAGCACGCCGCGCCGGCCCGGTTGTTCACCACGCAGACGATCAGCGTGCGGTCCAACTCATCCGTCCCGTCGCCGGCAAGGCTGTCGATCGTGGCAAACAGCGTGTCGCGTTCCGCCATGACGGGGATCACGACCGCTTGGGTAATGCCCGCCGTGTCGCCCGAAGCGATCGGCCATCGCGCCCTATCGGCGTGGCGGGCCAGATATTTCTCAATCGCCGTCATGGAGTTCCTGCCGTCCGGCGGTTCCGCCGGATCGCAAACCCGCCCGATGAAGGGTTTCCATCGCCGCTTCCGTCTCCGCGCGCGGTATCCAGTGGATGACCCAGCCGTTACGTTCCATCCGGCGGAACCAAGTATCCTGCCGTTTGGCGAACTGGCCAATGGCCGCGCCGAGTTTCTGGATCAGGTCGTTGCGGCGAACGATTTTGCCTTGGAGATACTCGGCGATGAAGCGGTATTCGAGTCCCAGCCGTTCGAGCCGTTCCCACGGCGCGCCGGCGGCGTGCAGATCGCGGACTTCTTCAATCATACCAGCCTGGATGCGCTCGGCGAGACGCAGGCGAATCCGATGCCGGAGTTCCTCCCGGTTCCAGCGTGTACCGATCACGATGGGGCGGATATCCGGCGCCGGTTCGGGTTCGTGATCGCGCGAATACTCGGCGATTTCAATGGCGCGGATGGTCCGTTCGCGCGTTTCGAGGTCCGTGGCGTTATGCAGGCGCGGCTTTACCGCCGCCAGCCGCGCCAGCAGCATGGCGTCGGAGAGTTTGGCCAATTCGGCCCGCAACGCGGGATTCTCCGGCACGGCGACCATCCGGTACCGCGCAAGAACCGCTTCGAGGTACAAACCCGTCCCCCCGACGACCACCGGCAACATCCCGCGTGCGCGAATCGCCGCAAAAGCCTCATAAAAACGCTGCTGATAGTCGAACACGCTGAATTCCTGCGTGAGATCCGCGATGTTGATGAGATGATAGGGGATGGCGGCGCCATCCACCGTGTATTCGTCGAGATCTTTTCCCGAACCGAGGTTCAGTTCCCGGTAGACTTGCCGGGAGTCCGCCGAAACGATTTCGCCGCCAAACGCGAGCGCCACTCGCACACCAAGCCGCGTCTTCCCCGACGCGGTCGGCCCCAGTACGACAATCGCATTGAAGGGCGATGTTGACGCCACACTCTCTACTCCGCATACTTATACGGAATCGGGCGCCAGCCATGCTTCGTAATAGAAGGCGCCTTTCCGATGTCCGTGGAATACGTTTACATTTCGCGGAATCGAGTGTATACCGTAAATTCATGCGATACAAACCGTCCCACCGGGAGCGGAAGTGAGCTTGATCAACCGATATATTTTGCGCCAGATAGCCGTGCCGGCGTTTCTGGCCCTGACGGCCATCGCGGTGGTGGGCGTGGCGAGCGAGATCCGTGAACGGAGCGACGCGCTGCCGATCGCGGTGCTGACCCTCGGTGACGTCACGCGCTTGGCGTTGCTTTTTTTACCGATGCTGGCTTCCTATATGGTGCCGATAACCTTCATGCTGGGCATTCTGCTGGCCTTTGGGCGGATGGCGCAAAACAACGAGATTGTCGCCATGAAAACGGCCGGTATCCCGCTGAAACGGATTATTCTTCCCGTCATTCTGGCGGGATTGGCGTTGAGCGGTCTTTCGTTTCTCGTTCAGGATCGCATCCAGCCGTGGGCCGTGGGCAAGGTGTACGACCTGTTGTACAGCGAATTGCCGCTCCGCCTGACGCTCGATGTGCTGCCGACGGGCGTCGTGCACGATTACGCGGGGTGGCGGGTTTATATCGGATCGCGTGATCGCGACACCCGAACCTACGAAAACATCATTATCCTGAAGCCCGAAGAGGGTGGGCGCGCCTCGGCCTATTATGCCGACTCGGCCCAATTTCTCCGGGAAGACGGCCAATCAGTGTTGGCCATGAACAACGTGCATCTGATTCCGCCCGGCGAGAGCGGTTACGTCCCGCGCCTCAAAACTGACTCGATGCGGCTGGTCCTTCCGGAAATCATCCCGAAAAAACGCCCCATGACACAGATTGACCAGACCTTGCGGCAGTTGCTGACGCGCGAAAAGGCCATGAACGCGGAAGTCACCCAAAACCCGACCGAACTGCGCAAGGACGATCTGCGCAAACTGCGCCGGGAGATCGCCGAACGGATCGCGATGCCGTTCGCGTGTCTGGCGGTGACGCTGGCCGCGGCGCCCATCGGGGCCCGGGCCAACCGTTCCGGCCGATCCTACGCATTCGCCATGGGAGGCCTGCTGATTGTCGGATTTTATGTCCTGCAAACGGCCGCCATGCCCAAATCGCTGGTCCCGCTCGGCATGGACTTGCTTCGCGCATGGTTGCCGAACTTGGTTCTTGGCGGATTGGGCGGGGTATTGCTCTGGCGGGTGGACCGGGTATGACGCTGCTCGACCGATACTATGGACGCCGCCTCGCCACAACGCTGGTCAAGGCGCTGGCCGCCCTTGTTTTCATCTTCATCCTGATCGATCTGCTGACGCACCGGCGCGGCCAGATCATGCGGTACGACATTCCATGGACGATTGTCTTGGCCTATTACCTGGCGTACATTCCCCAAATTCTTTACACCTACCAGATCGGCGCCCTTTCAATGCTGGTGGTCACGCTGCTTGTTTTGGGCGAAGCCGCCCAAAACAACGAGATTACGGCCGCATTTGCGGGCGGCGTCAGCCTGCGCCGTTTTATTCGGGGGCCCGTCATCGTGGCCGTCGTTTTTGCTATCTTCTTATTCGCGGCGCAGGATATTCTCGGAGCGCCCGCCAACCGGAAAGCGCGGGAAATCGAGGCCCGTTATTTCTCTCGCGCGCAACAGGACAGCCGTAAGGGCATCAGTTGGCCGAGTCTGGAGGGCGGCTGGACCTGTCACATCATGAAGTTCAACAAGGCGGCTCTGACGGGCGAGGACGTGTTTTTGCATTCAAACCGGCCCGAAAGTGTCCAACAGATTCTCGCAAAACGCATCTACTGGGACGAATATGCGCAACAATGGATGCTGGAAGACGGACGCTGGCTCTCGCTTGACCCGAAAAACGACTGGCAGGGGCCTGTCAACCGAATTACACTTCAGCCTGCGCCGATCCGGGAAACGCCGGAAGACCTTTTTGCGCTCGACGAGCCGCCGGAAACTAAACATTTCGCGGCATTGGCGCGCGACATCGAACGCGCGCAAGCCCGCGGCATTCCTGTGGCGGGACCGATCGCGGAACTGCATGCGAAGATGGCCCAGCCGGTTTTGGGTGTCGTCATGATGCTTTTAGCGGTCCCGTTTGCGATGCGTCTGCGCCGTGGCGGCCTTGCCATTGGATTCGGCGTGGGTACGGCTATCGCACTGGCCTACCTGCTGACATTCCGGCTGTCCATGGCGCTTGGCGCGGCGGACCGCCTGCCGCCCATCGCGGCAGCCTGGCTGGCCAATATCCTGTTTTTCATGCTGGCGGTGATTCTGTTTCGCCGGACCCCAACCTAAGCGTCCAACCCTGCCATGATGGACAAAAAAACATTTTCACGGAGGGCCTTCTTGAAGGGCGCCTGCGCCGCCTTGGCCGGGCCGTATATCGTGCCGGTCTCGGCGTTCGGTGCAAACGACAAGATTACGGTGGGCACGGTGGGCGTGGGACCGCAGGGCCGGGCGGTCATGGAGATGTTCATGGCCAGCCCGGACGCGCGCGTCGTGGCGGTATGCGACGTGAACGCCCGGCGGCGCGAAGAGGCGCGCCGGCGGGTGGAGGAGGCCGGCGGAGGAAGAGGTTGTGCGGCCTATAACGATTTCCGCGAACTGATTGCGCGGCCCGACATAGACGTAATCCACTGCGCAACGCCGGATCATTGGCATGTCCCCATCGCGCTGGAAGCGGCCCGGGCCGGCAAGGACATGTACATCGAAAAGCCGCTGGGACTGGCCATCGCCCACGACCAAGCCCTCCGCGACGCCATTCACGCCCGCGGCAATGTCTTCCAGTTCGGCACGCAGCATCGGTCCGAGGCGAATTTCCGGTTTGCGTGCGAACTGGTGCGCAACGGGCGCATCGGCAGGCTGCACACGATCCGCGTCGCGCTCGACGCGAGCAAGCGGTCGCCGAATTTTCCGCCCATGCCCGTGCCCGAATGGCTCGACTATGATCTATGGCTCGGTCCGGCGCCGTATGCCCCCTATACCGAAAACCGGATCATCAACCGGTACTGGTGGCACATCTCCGACTATACGCTGGGCTTTGTGGCCGGCCAGAACATCCATTTCGGCGACATCGCCCAATGGGGAAACGGCACGGAACACACGGGGCCGATTGAAATCGAGGGATGGGGCGTATTTCCGGAAGAAGGACTGACGGATTGCGCCATCGCCTACAATACCCGGCACACTTTTGCCAATGGCGTCGTGATGCACCTCACCGACGACGTCGAAAACCCCATGGGCATCCAGTTCGAAGGCGACAAAGGCCGGGTATTCGTCAGTCTCGGACTGATAGACGCCGAACCGAAGTCGTTGTTACGCACCGTATTCGATCCCGGTGAACCGCGCCTCTATAAAAGCATCAACCATGTGCAAAATCTCCTGGATTGCGTCCGCACGCGCCGCGAAACGATCTGCCCGATCGATCAAGCCGTGCGTTCCGACACCCTCTGTCACTTGGCCGACATCGCCATGCGGCTCAAGCGCCGCCTGCGCTGGGATCCCGTCGCGGAACGATTCATCGGCGACGCCGGGGCCAATCGCATGCTTTCCCGCGCCATGCGCGCCCCCTGGCATCTCTGAGCGGTTGTGAATAAACCTAAAATCGGCAGTTGAACGCGGCTCTTTCGACCAAACCATGGACGAGATGGACATTGTGGACCCAGTGGACTTCACCCGCAAGGGGATTGATTTTCTTGTCCATTTTGTCCACAAGATCCACGACATCCAGAGGATAGCACGTAGAATCCGATCTTGACTGCCGAATCCAGGAT
>Ga0101944_10006976_pt1 | contig 11640 bp, 4 predicted proteins | sample DewCreD2012metaG_FD_75245 | JGI IMG/M metagenome (GOLD analysis project Ga0101944, IMG submission 75245) | Hot spring sediment bacterial and archeal communities from British Columbia, Canada, to study Microbial Dark Matter (Phase II) - Dewar... ... | reverse complement strand
TGTAACGCCGAATGGTGTGATAGACAGAATACGAGTAGATAAAGTGGTAATAGTGCCAGACGGCGCGCTGCCGCTTAATGGAGGGCTTGCCACAAACAACCCTGATAGGACTGATAAAACAGTTGATTTGATGTGGGGGCATCCATACAAAGCAGCCGATATTCAGCCTGGTGGATTCTGGGACCCAGCTAACACTACGGGGCCTTTCTTCATAGACTACGGTGAAATACACGAATTAAACCATGCCCGCTATATTGTGGATACTTACGGCTTTGACTGCAGCCACGATCAAACCAACAACAACATTTTGATAACAAACCTAAGCGGGCAGTTAGTCGCTGGAACATCACAAATGCCTTACTCAGCTTGGAATGTAGTTTACTACAACAAAAGCAACGACCTGATGGGTGGATCGAGGCACTACGGAGAATTCACCGCCGGAGCTTGGAACAGAAAGACCGGCATACGCGGACCTTATGGTAACCAAAACGCGCCAGGCGATATAGGAGTATTTTTGCAAAATCTGCCCCAGAACAATTATGTGAAATTTATTGATAACACAGGCGCGCCGCTCACAAGCGCCACTATATACGTCTATAGAGCTACGTCTCAATCAGGAGTGTGGTATGGGAAATATTACGATAACACTCCAGATCTCACTCTAACAACCGATGCTAACGGCACAGTAAATATGGGAAGATGTCCGTTTAGCGCAAACGGCACCATAACCCACACCTACGGACTTTCAAATGGCACAATTGTAGTAAGAGTAGTGAAGAATTCCCAAGAATACTTCACGTTTATGGAAGTTACTGACTTTAACATCGAATATTGGAAAGGTAATACTCAAAACGCATACTATACTGTGCTGGTGCCATGGGGCGCGACAAACACAAACACTCCTGTAGGTGTAAACCAATGGAGGCAGGAGATTTACAATTCAACCAACCTGGCTAATCTAGTTGACGTAAAAGCACTCGATGTGAACAACTTAGGCGGTTTCGCATTGAGAATGGCTGATAGACCCATATCCTCAGGGGCGGGAGCAAGCAATTTCTCATGCAAGTTTACTCGCGATATATGGCTAAACAAAGGCATTTACAAATTCTATATACACACCGATGATGGAGGTAGATTATTTGTAGGCGGAACCAAATACATAGACAACTGGAGCTACGACGGCTATCCATCAAAAACAGTTTCAGTAACTCTGGACTCAGCGGCTCTCCGAACTGTACAGCTCGACCACTATGATTCCGGCGGTCCGGCTATTGCGTCGCTCGCTATTGTGCCGCCCAAAGATACCACGCCTGGTCCAGACGACTGGAAAATGGAGATATACAATTCCAGTAATCTTACGAATCTCATCGAAGTTTCCGCCTGCCAAAAAAGCGGCGGTGAAGGATTTTCTCTTAACTGGGGCGAACGAGCGCCAGGACCAACCGCAAATCCTGATAATTTCTCTATCCGATTCAGCCGAACTTGGACATTTGCGGGAGGACTCTACAGATTCACAACTATATCAGATGAAGGCGTACGACTTTATATAGACGGTCAGATACAAATTGACAACTGGACAGCTCATCCTCCAACTGAAAACAATGTCGAGGTTACATTAAGTCCTGGAAACCATACGGTAGTAGTGGAATACTACGACGCCTCAGGTTCTGCCCAAATTTCATTAACAATCTCTCACAAGGCGCCTGATTTTGACGTAAGGTTCATCGAGCGAACACCAAGATATGACAGGTACACAGTGTCTTATCAGACAGGGGTAGATCCTAACGAGCCAGAAACAGGAAAACCTTACTTGACACCTGAGGAGCAGTCCAAAAAAAGATGGCCAAACCCAGGCGAATTAGTAACTTACACAGCACACGTGAAAAATATTGGCATTGCATCTGCCGCATGTCCTTATAAATGGTATTTTGATGGTGTGGAGGCGGCTTCGGGAACCACGCCAACACTGTCGCCAGGCGAGGAATATTTAGTCACATATTCAAAGCCATGGGATTCTGAAATAGTGGATCACAAGATAAAATTCGCAGCCGATCCAGCTGGGATTGTAGGAGAGAGTTTTGAAAACAACAACGTACGTGAAGACCAAACCAATGCTCTTTCCGTAAGAATACACGTATGGCAAAGTCTTTACAACTGGTTCGGAACTAACGCTAGAGGCTATTCAGATACCGCATCCTTTGATGATTGGGCGCAGAAACTGATAGAGAACATGAACCGACTGATGTCCGAGGCTGTTTACCCAGGAACACCCCAAGGAATTCCAGAACGGCTCAGACTTGACGAAGTAGTTATAGAACCAGACTCTGCTCCAGACCCTGATCCAAGCAGCGCACATGCCCCGCTCGACCTGCCTTGGGATATGCGATACGGATTTACCAATTCTCTGCTGTCTGACCAAGGAAATGGTAAAAACTATTTTGAAAACAACACCGGCTATCTGCAGTCATACGATCCTGCGGCAGCTAAGGCTCTGGCTTATCAAATGGGATTAATAGATTACAACGCATTAAGTGTGCTCGGCGCGTCGAACTTAGCGCAGACTGGCGTTGGGCATTTATCAACACTTGACCAATCAGCCATAACCACCGGCGCGCCATTCTTCTCGGAGCATGAAGCATACGCGCTCACGAGCAACCTGCACAAACGCAGAGGATTTTCCGGCGAATACCTATATGATTTACCTGCCGTGATAAAAATCAGGGTGCTCGATGCATACAGACGCCCAATGAGCGCAAACGTAAAAATCTACCAAGAATACCCAGGTAAAAGCATACCAGCAGCGCTAAGATGGGATTTAAACACTGACGCAAACGGCGTAGTGACGCTGCCGACTAGATCCTGCTTCGGAACAATTACTACCGCGACCGGACACACTCTCAAAGACAATCCTTTTGGTCTGATAAACATAAAAGGCGAAAACGGCGTGTTCTTCGCAAAAATAACTAAGAGCACCACTACAGACTATCAGTTCATAGAAATACTCCCGATGAACATTGCATACTGGCTGGGGTATATGGACGAATTTACCTACGACCTGCAGACAGCGATACTAGTATCAAAACCGACAACAAACGATCTATATGCGGTAGATATGCACTCGAACACGCTTGGCTTTGCCGTTGGAGCAAGCGGAAAGATACTCAAATGGGACGGAAATTTGTGGGGTTCGCAGTCCAGCGGGTGCACTCAATCGCTTTTAGGCGTGGACATAAGTCCGGATGGCGCACAGGCAATAGCCTGCGGTAATCTTGGTTCGGTAACCATTTGGAACGGGTCATCTTGGGCAAAGAAACCCTATCCTGTTACAAACTCGATGTTCGCATGCGCCGCACTTGGAAGCTCAACATTCCTAGTAGGAGGCTCTGCTGTATCCGGCGGGACATACGACGAACTTTACCGTTCTACAGACAGCGGCGCAACGTGGTCGAAGATAAACGCCATTCCAAGCACTCAGTCAGCAATAAGAAGCATGAGTTTCTTCGATGCAAATAAAGGCATTCTTGCCGCAGTCAATGCGCCTCTTTACATAACATCAGATGGCGGCACAAGCTGGAGTCAATCTGCTGGCATTACTGGTGGAGAAAACTCGTTCTACGACTGCAGTATGCCCTCACCAAACACAGGCTGGACAGCTAACTCAATCGGAAAAGTCTATAAAAGCACAAACTCTGGAGCATCCTGGAGTCTGTTCGCAGACTACGGAGCGAGCAGACCTTGGAACGGGATAGATATGACCGCCAGCGGCAGTGGATGGGCTGTTACGCCATCTCTCAGCAATTATGGCACAACTCTCGTAAGGCGATTCGAAGGCAATAGATGGTTCAATATGCCAATATGCACATCCGGCGCACAGGCTCCATTAAACGATGTTGCCTGCAGCTCCGACAGCGAAGGATGGGCTGTAGGCAAAGGCGGTGTGTTGATAAAACTTGCGAAACAAGACCTGAGAAGAACTGCAGCTTGCAGTACATTAGAGGAAGCAAAGTCTCTGCCTGACGGCACATTTGTTACTATATCAGAAAATGCCAATCTATATGTGAGCGCTGTCTTTCCTGAGAGCGTGTACATTGAAAAAGGCGACAGATCAGGAGCGATCAAGGTGTATACAAACTCAGGTGCGCCTATTTCGTCAAAAGCCGAAGCTTCCGGCATTTTAGCCACAGAAAACGGGGAGAAAGTTATTAGATTTGGAACTGTGACCCCAGTTCCAGGAAGTAAACTGATAGAGCCGCTTGCTATGAATACTAGATCTCTCGGCGGACTGCCTAATTGGACTGGAGTAGGCACGCTTGGGCTTCTAGTGCGAGCAGCTGGTCGTGTAACAAACGTGGGTTCAAACTGGATTACCATAGATGATGGAAGCGGACTTACAGCATCGGATGGATATCCAGGGATAAAAATACGCTGCGACATGCTTACTATGCCAAATCCAGCTCCAACATTCGCAGCTGTAACTGGCGTTTCGACAACTGAATCTGTAAATGGACAGATATACAAGGTCATCAGACCAAGAAGCGATTCTGACATGCAGCAGGAATGATCGCCAAAAATATCTAATGTAGAGATTTGGATTAGAGGAAAGCATGCAGGGTTTCGAATTATCCAAAAGGCAAATTCTTGCACTTGCTGCAATTGGCGGTATCTGCCTGATCGGACTCGGAATAGGAATGTCGCGAGTTGGGCGGCATGCGGCACTCGGCGATGAAGATATACTTGCGTCCAAAGAAAACAACTCAGGCGTAGAAATTATCAATTCCAGCAGCCAAGCATCGGTTGTTGTACATGTAGCCGGCTGTGTAAAGAACCCAAATGTATATGTAATGAATCCAGGCGACAGAGTTATTGACGCCATAAACAAAGCTGGCGGCGCAAAAGCAGACGCCGATCTCGACGCGCTAAATTTAGCAGAACCATTGAAAGACGGTGAAAAAATCTACGTGCCGCCTAAAGGCGAAATGACGGTTTCAGGACAAACTGCTCAAACCAGTAAAACGTCGGCGTACAACAATGGACCATTGGTGGTAAACATAAACACAGCAGGGCCGGAAGAGCTTGATAGACTGCCTGGGGTAGGACCTGCTACAGCGCAAAAAATCATTGAGTATCGGAATCAAATCGGCAGATTTACATCAATCGAACAGTTAGAAGAAGTAAGAGGAATAGGACCTAAAAAGCTTGAACAAATGAGGCCATTTGTTCGGCTATAACAAATGGCCTCCCCCCAAAAAATTACGCTTACATATCTACGAGGAGCTTATTACTTCTCCTAATGCGTAAGATCTTCTAACCTCAGTGAGTTTTGCCTTCACTCTCTGTCCCACATACTTACCGCCGTTGGCAAGATCAATCAAATATCCGTCAAGCCACGCGGTAGAACGAGGAAGTATAGAAAATGGGTTGCGTACAACTTCACACTCTACTATTTCACCTGCAGTATGCGGCACCAGATGGCGTTCGGTCTCCTGCATGTCTCCTGGCACAATCTCGTAACTCTCCAAATGAAGTTTCTCGTCAGCGCGAACGTACACAGCTCTGCGCAAACGCCGTTCTATCTCTTCAATCGCTTCTCCCATTGGTCCAACGAGTTGAATAACAACTTCAGGATGCGCCATCACTACAAACGCTTCATCATCCGCTTCCGCCGCAAGACGCCGCAGACTGCGTTCGATATTAATTGAAACAGTTTCGGATGAGGCAACACGGCCCCTCCCCTGGCAGTACGGACAGCTTTCGGTCATAACTTCCGATATCGTTTCGCCGGTGCGTTTACGTGTCATCTCAACCAAGCCGAGCGGACTAATATTCGATATCTTTGTGCGGGTGCGATCTTTTCGGAGCGCTTTTTCAAGAGCTGATACAACATGCTGTCTATCTTTCTGGTTTGCCATATCAATGAAGTCTATGATGATAATCCCTCCGATATCTCGCAGCCGCAGCTGACGCGCAATTTCCTCCGTTGCCTCCAGATTATTTTTCAGAATGGTATCTGACAAGCTGGTTGAGCCAACAAATTTGCCTGTGTTTACATCAATAGTAGTCAGCGCTTCGGTCTCATCAATAGTTATATGACCTCCGGATTTAAGCCACACCTTGCGGCGCAGCAGACGATCTATTTCAGATTCTATAGCAAACCGTTCGAAAATAGGCTCGCTGTCCTCGTATAAATGTATTCTAGATTTGAGCTTCGGCGACAAAAGATTAACAAGTTCCAGCGCTTTCTCGTAATCAACCGGCGAATCTATAATCATCTTCGATACATCAGACGAGAAAACGTCGCGTATAGTCTTGTAGATAAGCGACAAATCTTGGTGAACAAGGCCAGGAGCCCTTACCTTACGCGCTTTGTCCTGTATCTGACTCCACATCCTAACTAAAAATTCCAGATCCTGCCTTAGTTCCGCGTCGCTTTTACCTTCTGCTTCCGTTCGCACTATTAATCCGAAACCAAGGGGACGAACATTCTCAGCTGTTCTGCGAAGTCTATCGCGCTCACCTGGATCTTCTATCTTTCTTGAGATACCAATGTTTTCGGACTCCGGCATCAAAACAAGATAACGCCCTGGTAGAGATATTCTGGTTGAAACTCTAGCGCCTTTCGTGCCGCGAGGACCTTTCACCACCTGCACCAAAACCTCTTGACCAACTTTCAGAACGTCTTTTATGTGAACATCTTTTGCTTCACGCTTAGAAGGAATATCTTCATCAGCTTCAGCCAAAACATCGGCAACATACAAAAACGCGTTGCGCTCCAATCCAATATCTACAAAAGCGGCATCCATCCCAGGAAGCACATTTGCAACCTTGCATTTATAAATGCTGCCGACAACCCGCTCTTCACGCTCGATATGCAGCTCCACCAACTTAGCGTTCTCAATTACAGCAACTCTCGTTTCCCTTGTATCAACGTTTACTATGATTTCCTTCGACAAAAGATCACCTCCTTTCTGCAAACATGAACAATAATCAGTAAACCCTCACCCTATGAATATACCCCGTCTCTGCGCAAGGCAAATAATATTTCAACGCATCCACAACTTCCGATGCCCTAACCCCCACAAGCTTTGCCCTAATAACACTATCACTCTCCACAACCAAACCCTCAATACCACCTCTTATATTAACCTGTTTAGTGTCATGCTTGCCATGTCTTTCAACCACTACTTCGCCGCTGTCAAGAATAGATCGCACCGCTTTATCCAATTCTTCAAAGCAAGTGCCTATTATATGTATAACATATTCGCCGCCCTTTACATCTATGACCCGCTTTCCGGATACCTCTAAAACAGAGCGAATGCGTATACCATCTGGTAGATATTTGTTAAACTTATTCGCTAAATCTTCTACACTCAGCCGCTCGCTAAGCTCAATAATCAAGATTTCTGCGTCACCAGTCATGCCAACAGAAAGCTGGGAGTAAAAAGACAGCCTAGGTCTGGGATTGAAGCCTTCGCTGTAGGCAATCGGTATATGAGAACGTCTTACAGCCCGCTCAATCGCCCTCACAACCTCCATATGTGAAAGCCATCTCAGTTCTGGCAGCTTAGCATACTCAATCTTATACCAAAATCTCTGCTTCGGCGAATCAGAATCAACATTATGCGAGGCTCTGTCTGCGGAATGAACAGATGACTGCTGCTGCCTGCAATAAAGCGATGAACACTCTGTGCCAATAAAGGCGTTAATTCCGCAGTTCAAGCAATATGATTCTCTGCAGTCAGGCGATGGAACGCGCTGATCGGCAAGCTTATCTTGTTCAATCAAAAAGTCCTTAGAAACCCCGCAGTCTATATGATCCCAAGGCAGATGTTCCTCATAAGGTATTCTTCTGTGCGCTATGTGTTCAACATCAATCGAAAACTTAGCAAAAGCATCATTCCAGGTATCATATTTGAAACTGTCGTCCCAAGCGTCAAACTTAGCGCCGTTCCGCCAAGATTCCAATATCGCAGCGCCCAATTCTCTGCCGCCTCGAGCAAGCACAGCCTCAAGTTCACTCATCTTAGTATCATGCCAAGAAAGAGAAACATTTCGCATTCTAAGCGCTTGTTTGAGCAGTCCAAGTCTGCGCTCAAGTTCATCAACTGACGTCTGCTCACGCCATTGAAATGGAGTGTGAGGTTTAGGCACAAACGATGAGACTCCGACATTTACAGAAAGCGAGCGGCGTTTCTTGCGTCCAATGTCAACAACCTTACGAACCATATCCGCTATTGCAAGCACATCCTCTTCCGTCTCTCCAGGCAGCCCAATCATAAAATAAAGCTTCACTTTACGCCACCCAAGCTGAACAGCGGTTTCAACCGAAGAGAGCAGATCTTCCTCCGTAACATTTTTGTTTATAACGTCCCTTAAGCGCTGAGTGCCTGCTTCCGGAGCGAAAGTAAGTCCTGTTTTCCTAACACTTTGAATCTCAGCCGCAAAACGAACGCAGTCAGAATCGGCTCTAATAGACGGCAGCGATACCCCAACCGAATCTTTTCTATGTTCATCAATCAAGGTATGCACTAGAAATTCAATGCATGAATAATCGGCGCTGGAAAGAGACATAAGTCCGATTTCGTCGCATCCCGCGGCTTCTACAAGCCTGCCAGCCTGCGAAGCAAGTAAATGAGGAGAACGCTCTCTCACAGGTCGTGTAATCATACCTGCCTGGCAAAACCTGCACCCGCGAGTGCATCCGCGCATTATTTCAACTGCAGCGCGGTCATGTATAGACTCAACATATGGAACGACTAAACTATCAGGAAATTCCGCATTCTCGAAATCAAGCACTACGGCGCGTCTGACAATCTTTGCTCCATCATTTAAAGCCGGAACATAAACACCCTCTATCCTATTAAGTTCCTTTAGAAGATTATTTCTGTCTTGCCGATGCTGCTTGAACGCATCTACTATCAAGTGCGCAACTTCCTCGCCATCGCCAATTACAAAAGCATCTATAAAATCTGCCATCGGCTCCGGATTCACAGTGCAGTGACCGCCGGCAACTACAAGCGGATGACTGCTGGTTCGATCAGAGGCAAGCGGTGGAATATCTGCGAGATCAAGCATATTTACAACATTTGTGTACGTAAGCTCATGCGACAGCGAAAAGCCAACGATATCAAACATAGAAAGAGGCATGAATGACTCGAGGGAGTACAGTGGTATTCCTTCTCTCCGCATCGCATCTTCCATGTCCGGAAACGGAGCGAAAACCCTCTCAGCCGCCGCGTCATCCCTGCGGTTAATCACATGGTAGAGGATCTTAAGACCCAAGTTAGACATGCCGACTTCGTAAACATCGGGAAATGCAAGAGCAAAATGGACATCTACGCTGTTCCAAGGTTTCTTTGTCTCGCCGTATTCCCCACCCGTATAACGAGCCGGCTTGCTGACTTTAGGCAGGATACGCTCTACCTTGTCACGCATCCATACGAGCTGATATTCCAAAACAGTTACACAACTTTACCACAGCAGCCAATTATAAGCAGCTGAATATTCGAAAGCCCATTAGTAGAAAACTATATAGGCTTGTGATCTCTTCTTACTTACACTCGAATTATACCACCGGCGCATAATAGCGTCAAAAGACTTCGCCCATAGTCGAGAATTCCATGCAAATACTTATCGAAAAAATACTTGCAAAATAGTTGACTTGATTGAAAAACACATGGTAGAGTTGTAAGAAGCTCGGCAAGGAAAGTCGGCTTGAGGGTGGTGATTTATCTCGGCGCGCGCGAAGTCGCATATTGAGATAATGAAGGATGCCATATATTCAACAAGGAGTTCGAATATTGCGATTTACAGCGATTTTGCTTGCTGTTTCGCTGCTGGCAATGAATGTGCCAGTGGAAGCTCAAAGCAGCTGGTTTGCCGTCGTATCACCGCGTGACGGCGAAACGCTCTCAGGTAGAAGCGCAGAAGTGTGCGTCAGCTACAGCGCCTCGCCATCGGAAAAGATCACTCGTATCGAACTATGCATAGACGGAAGAACTTGGGGTGTGAAGTATCTGCCGGAGCCAAGCGCAAGAGGTCTATCATCTTTTATTATTGACACAAGCGAATTTGGAAACGGCGCGCATACAATACTGGCTAAGTTCTTCTCTGGCGGTAAACTAGTTGGTTCGGCTTCTTCAACCTGCAGTATTAGCAACTCTTTCGTAGATGTAATACCACCAACAGTAAACTTCGGCGGACTTAAGGATAACACCGTTATCAAAGGCATTATGGGAATAAAAATAGACGCCAAAGATAACAGCGGCGAAGACCCTATGGTCTCATTCTATATTGACAAATCTCTCAAAATGATAAAAAACACACCGCCATATGAATACCTGTGGAACACCAAAGAATGGGAAGATGGAAGGCATACTCTAAGCGCATGCGCTTTCGATAAAGCGGGAAACAAGGGTGAAGCCCAAAACATTGTAGTAATAGTTGATAATGGCAATTCAATTACAGCTGCTACTGATAAGACTCGGGATTCGATTGTCACAGCAAAATCTGAGTCTGACCCGGCTAAACCGATAACGCCGCCATCCCTGCAGCCAGTTAAAACAACACTGGATTCGACCGCTCGTTCTGCAGAACAGCCTAAAGTTACACACCCCATATCATCAACAGCGCTTGCGACAATAGACAAAAGCAAAAACGCTAACACTATAAAGCCTGCGGATAAAATCGCTCCGGCAAGCGAAATTCAGTTATCAGAAACGAAGATAACTGTTCCAAAAACCGAACCCGCTGCGGTGATAGCAAAAGCGGAAACCAAAGCAGCACCAAATACTGCTGAAACCATAAACAGCAGTCCTGCTGCTAAATGGACTGCACCTGCATCAAATATAGAAAGTCAAGATAAACCATTTTTAGTTGCTTCTGCTGCAATCGAGGCTCGGGATCAGGAATTATCCAATAGGGTTCCCAATTTGCGCGAACCAAGCTCGCCGGTACCATCACCGCTTCATACCATACCCAATGCTTCAACTGACACCAGCGACAACTTGGCCGATTCAGAAATAGGACATATAGAATCGCCAGCAGTCATTGAAACGCCATCTACAGGAATATCCAATTCCAGTAATTCAAACAAAAGAACTGCGCAAAACAGCACTGCGAGTCCAATTTCGGTTAATAAAGTTATACAAACATCTACTAAAACTGCTAAGCCTGTGGTTCTTGCAGCCGCGCCAAAGGTTCAGCCGGTAGTTCTGCCTCCGGCGCTCGAACCCAGAAAACCCAACTTTGTTATCCTAAAGACTGCCACGTTTAGACGCGCTATCGTAACTGAACTTAGATATGCAGTATCCGCTGCCGGCGGAACTATAGTGTCTTGGGATAATAAAACTAAAACGGCAACTGCGCAGATGGACGGACAAACAATAGTAGTGCATATAGGCAAAACCACTGCTGCAATTGATGGTAAGCCTATAAAAATCCAGAATGCGCCATATATCAACAAAAACGGCAGAACTGTTGTAGATATAGCACTAATAAAAGCCGCAGCTAAAGACAACATTGCAATAGACCCTAAAACTGGTCAGTGCAAACTCATATTCGATTAACTACCATATGCAAGATTAGTGCTTAGACTCATCGCATAAAGAAACAGCCAAGCCATAAGGCTTGGCTGTTAATTGT
>Ga0101944_10006973_pt1 | contig 11645 bp, 9 predicted proteins | sample DewCreD2012metaG_FD_75245 | JGI IMG/M metagenome (GOLD analysis project Ga0101944, IMG submission 75245) | Hot spring sediment bacterial and archeal communities from British Columbia, Canada, to study Microbial Dark Matter (Phase II) - Dewar... ... | reverse complement strand
CCTCGGCTGCGCCCAGTGTCTCCTCCATGGTGTACGCCATCGGCATCAATGGTGTGGAATGCACATTATAGGGTAATGTGGAAACCAGAGACCTGAAGATCGAATCTTCGTCCACAAATTCCGTATCCAATCCTGCGAGAAGACCATAGACAGAGCAGGGCATCTGATTCTTCAAGGATTCCGTTTCCAATTCCGACGGGCTTGGGCAGGACTTCAGAGGAGCTTTCGTGAATCTCGGACACAGCGCGCTCTCCGCCGACGGAGGCCGGGGCACGGTGGTGGAAGGCAACCGCATCTACCATTGCCAGACGGGCGGCCCGTACCACGACACTTATTCCACCCGCGGCCTCACCGTGCGGAACAACTACTACCACGATGTCAACACGGGACCCTTTCAGCTTCTCAACGGCGTAAGCCGGACCGACCCGTATGCCTTAGCCTCGCTCGATCATGTTGGGAACACCGCAATCGCCACCACAGAATCTCCACACGGACTGGGCAAGGACGAGCGTGTGATAATCTCAGGGGCTGGCGGGGCAGACGGCAGCTTGTATAATGGCATTGGTCGGATAATTACAGCAGTCCCGGCCCGAGACAAGTTCGAGTACACAATGGCTGGCGCGCCCAGCGGAGCCGCTGTTGGAGCCGCATTTGGTACTTACGACTTCAACGGGCTTGTTACCAACCAACATCGGCTGGCGTCCCTGACCAGAATTCAAGGTGACTCCGGCTACTTCGCGCAGGCAACCTCCCCCGACCTAAAGCACGGCCTTGCCGTCGGCGACTGGGTATTGATTAGCCACGCCGGGCACTGGGACAAGAATCATCCCGATTATCCAGAATCGAGCCTGTACAACGGCGCTTTTCAAGTGACCGCAGTAATTCCAGGGAGCCCGGAGAAGTTCGAGTACAAGCTCCCCGACGATCCCGGAATGGACTCGTCGGATGCGAACTTCGTTGCCGGGTATTTCGGGCGCATCTGGCAGACGCGGCACCTGACCATCGAGAACAACGTCATCATTTACGCGCACGCGATCGTGCTGGGCGGCGAGACGGTGGTCGGAGCCAATTCCGAGGTCGGCGGCTGCATTTTCCTGACCAAGAGCGTGCCGAGCGACTCGGTGGTCAAGATGAAAAGCCCCGAGCTGCGGTTCCGGTCGAAGCTGCCTCCGGGCGAGCAGACGGAGGCCCGGGTGATGGAGACAGTCGCCCAGCCGGCGGACGAGACGGCTCTCGCCGAAACCAACGGTGCGGTCGCGGCTGAGGAGCCGAGCCCAGCGCCGTCGGCGGCGGAATTGGCATCGCCGGAGTGAGGCACGCCATATTGCGGCGTAAGTCTTGTGCAGGTAACATGTCAGCGTAAAATATGCCATTAAGAGCAGGTTACGGACGTTTGGCCTGCCGTATAGCTTTCAAGCGTGCCAATGGAGAGCCTGCCGATGCCCGCGGAGTACCGGTTCCCACGTTCTTTCACCGTTGCCGCCTGGCTGATCGTGGCACTGCTGGCCGTGATCGCCCTCCAGATGGCGTTTCCAAGGACCGACTGGCTGCTGAGCAAGGCCTTCGCACAGCAAGCGCCGATGCTGGGCGCCCGCGGCGTCTACGCCCTGCCTATCCAGTTGACCGCGAAGACGTACGGAATCTGCATGATCGATGTTGACGCGGGGACCAGTTGGTTTTATGAGTACAATCCGCTGACCCACAAGCTGCGGCTGGCGAGTGCAAGGTCCTGGATTTTCGATAGATATCTTGAGGAATATAATGTGGAAGGATTGGCCCCGAGCGAAGTGGGTGAATTGGTCAGCAAGCAACGGTCGCAGCGCCAGCAGCTTCAGGCAGGCACCGCGGGTCCTGGACCGCAAGCCTCGGACGTGACCCCGCCGCTGCAAGAGACCGAATCCCCAAGCGAGCACAAGGAGTAGTCCGCAATGGCGCAAGGTTTCTACAACGCTCAGGAGGCTTGTGCAAAACTCAAGAAGACCGAGGAGGAGTTGCGCAAGCTCGTACGCGAAGGCCAGCTGCGAGAGTTCCGTGACGCGCGCGGTGTCATGTACCGCGCCCAGGAGATCGACGCCCTGGCCGGTCCGGGCGGCGATAGCGTCGCTGATCTGACACTCGCGGACTCGGCGGCTCCCGCCACGCCGGCAAAGCCCGCTGCGCCGTCTGCGGCCCCTGCGGCACAGGGCGACACGAGCGTGTTCAACCTGGAATCCGCTCCGTCCAGCGAGGCCGATGCCGCCAAGACCGACGTCTTCTCGCTGGAGCCGGGCGGCGAATCCGGCGAAGAGAAGAAGAGCGGCTCGGGCTCGGGCAGCAGCATCAGCCTGCTCGATGACCTCGAGAATATCACCATTCCCGCTGACCCGATGGCGGAGACCGTCGTCTCGGCTGGCACCGAGTTCGAGGGCGCCGGCGCGGCCGGCGGCAGCGGCCTGCTCGACCTGGCCCGCGAGAGCGACGACACTTCGCTCGGTGCAGAACTGTACGACGAGTCGGCCGAGGGCGAAGCGAAGCCCTCCGAAGCCAGCGGCAGCAGCCTGACCCCGGCCTCGTCGTCAGTGGTCGCGGCGGAGGTGCGGCCTGCAGCAGCCCCGATGGATTACTACCCGGCGGCTGCGATGGTCGAAGCAGCCGATCCGATGGCCCCGGCGTTCGTGGCCATGTCTATCGTCGGGCTGATCGCCCTGCTGATCGCGGGAATGGCGGTCGCGGCGGGCGTGATCGGCTCGTGGCCCGGCCTGCTGGAGATCCTGTACTCCTACCTGCTGTTTTACCTGTTGGGAGCGCTGGTTGCGGCTGGGGCGGCCTGGGGCATCGGCTATATGCTCGGGCGGCAGGCGGAGGCCCGGCGGTACGCCTACAGCCGGGCAAAGGCGGCCCCGGAGTCCGAAGAGGCGTGAGCCGAACCTGTCAGTCATCGAAGAGGTGGTCTGCAATAGGACACCGACGGTCGCCTATCCAGGTGACCGTTTCTTTTGGACACGTGGATGGTGCTGGGCAGCCGGTCGGTTGGCACAGATGGGCCAAGGCCGTAGTAGTTGTATTGTGGCGATTGCCGACACCTGATTTGTGACCTCTGGCTATTGTACGAGCAGGAGAGAGGGACGGTTGGCATAGCCCTTGGCAGTCGCAGGGCCAGGGTCGTGTACCCGCTTTTCCTACACTTTCGCCCAAGATTCAGGTCCCTTTGCAGCGATATTTATATACGGTAAGATGCCGAACCTGCGTGGCTGATTCAGGGGAGTGGACAGCCCCTAGACAGTCTTTTTCAGGCGGGCCAGGACGGCCCTTGGAGGATGAACAATGCGTCGTTTTGCTGTAGCGGCAGTCCTGCCACTATTGGCAGTGGTGTTGACAGGTGCGAGCGGATGCGTCAGCGCCGCGAAGTACCGGGACCTGGAAGCAGCCCATCGCAACCAGGGCGTGCGGCTGGAGCAGGCCGAGACGGAGCTGCAGGCCGAGCGGGCGAAGGCGCGCGAGCTGGCGGCCAAGCTGGATGCTGCCCGGTCGGAGCTGGCGGCCAAGGACAGCCAGATCGCGGCGCTGCAGGATGCGCGCGACCGCCTGAAGGCGGCGTACGAAGCGCTGCGGGCCGAGTACGACAAGCTGGGACAGCAGCCGGTCACGCCGGTAGTGATTACCAAGAACGTCTTGCCGCCGGCCCTGAACAAGGCCCTGCTGGACTTCGAGAAGCAGCACCCGGGTATGGTTGAGTACGATCCGACGCGCGGCCTGCTGAAGTGGAAGAGCGACCTGCTGTTCGACCTTGGCAGCGCCCAGCTCAAGCCAGCTGCGCTGCCCGCGCTGGCCGATTTCGCCAACATCCTGAAGTCCGCCGCGGCTGACGGCTTCGACATCATGATCGCCGGCCACACTGACAACACGCGAATCGCCCGCGAGGCCACCCGCCGCGAGCACCCGACCAACTGGCATCTGTCGGCCCACCGCGCCATCAGCGTGCTGTTTGAGCTGATCAAGGATGGCGTGAGCCCGGAGCGCCAGACCGTAATGGGTTACGGCGAGTACCAGCCGGTCGTCCCGAACACCAGCGATGCCAACAAGGCCCAGAACCGCCGGGTCGAGATCTACCTGACCAAGAAGGGCACCGTGCCCGGTTCGGCCCCGGCCCCCGAGATGGCCCAGACCGCAGTCGAGGCGAGCGAACAGCCCGCCGCCGAAACCCCTGCTGATACGACTGAGGTGGCGAACTAGGCCGTTCGCTGGAACAGATTGTGACAGTGCAAGAGCATCCGGGCCCGGTCAACAACGACCGGGCCCGAGTCTTGTGATCGCGGGGTCCTGGATGCCTTGGCCGCGTCGGGTGCGGCCATGCGGTTTTGTGAGGCGGAAGCGATTCGCCGCTTGGCTCCAGGCCCGATCCGTGTGCCTCGGCGGGCTGGACGATCGCAGCGCTACGGCTTGGCCTTTGGATCTGTGATCTGAATCTTCATGCGCTTGACGCCGAACCGCAACGCCTCCTCGTGTGAGCGCATTCGAACATCAATATGCACAACGCCGCGCCGCCCGTTGATGCGCATGGCTGCGCCGGTGTCGTCGGCTGTTCGCCAGCCCACGCCGGGGATTCGCACGCGATGGCCATAGGGAATCAGTGTCGGGTCGACGGCACAGCCCGGCACGTGGGCCTTTACCCCGGTACTGGTGATCCCTCGAGCCTCAGGTCCGCAGCACACCCGGCACGGGCAATAGGCCGTGACGACAGCCTCGACGGTTCGCACCTTCGCCGGCGTTGCCTGCGACAGCATCCCGAGCACCAGCATGGTTGCAGGTATCCAGTTCATCCCAGCCCCCTGATTTGCCAGAAAACCTTCGCCCCGCTGCCCTGCCCACATTTGCGGAGTGCACTCAAGTATAGGCCGGCTACTTGGTCAGTGTGCTGATGGGCTACTTCGGCGAGAAGCACGAGCTGGCGCGGCGCGAGGCAGGCTGGACGCTATTGCTGCGTAGGTGACGCACTTTCTAATTGAAGCCAGGGCGATAAAAGATGGCTCTGCCGTGACACGGCCGGCAGCAGGAACATGGGCCCCGCCTATTTGAGGGTGGCACAGGCGACCGGAGACGGCAGATCGCCGGTCCTTCGCGCAGGGCTCTGGGTCCTCCAGCCACTTTCCGCAGACGTCTGGCGTGGCAGGCAACGAGATGTTGCTCGCCACCGCCTTGGCCATACGGCCCAACCAGCCCTTGTTCTGAACCGGTACAAGGCTACAATTGTCGTTTTGTCGCGACAGGCGTTTTATGCCTATTACTGTCGCCAAACTGGTCTGAAGAGTCGACGGAGGAGCGAATGCCAAGTTACAAGACGGAAGATATCCGCAACATAAGCCTGGTCGGTCACGCCTCGAGCGGCAAAACCACCCTTGCCGACACGATTCTCCATGTCACCGGCGCCGTCAACCGCAAGGGCAGCGTCGATGACAAGTCCAGCTTCATGGACTTTGAGGAAGAGGAGAAGGAGCGAGGCTACTCCGTGGATTCCGCGGTCGCCTTCGTCACTCACAAGGGAATGACCATCAATATCATTGACACCCCCGGCGCGCCGGACTTCATCGGCACGGCCATCGCTTCCCTGGCCGGCGTGGAGACCGCCGTCTGCGCCATCAGCGCCAGCGACGGCATCGGCGTAAACACCCGCCGCATGATGCAGTATGCCGGCGACTTCGGGGTCGGCCGGGCCATTGTCATCACTCATATTGACTCCGACAACATCGAGCTGGACGCGCTGCTCAACACGCTTCGCGAGATGTACGGCCCGGCCGTGGTGCCGATCAACCTGCCGGCCGGCGGCGGGAAGAAGGTCATCGACTGCCTTCGCAACGACAGCGGCGAGGCCGATTTCGACGATGTGGCCGACGCCCACGCAAAGCTCATCGATGCTGTCGTGGAAAGCGACGAGCAGCTGATGGAGCAGTACCTGGAAGCCGGCGAGATCGCGATGGAGAAGCTCTTGCCGGCGGTCTCCAAGGCAATCGCCACAGGCAAGCTCATTCCGGTCATGTTCACCGCGACCCGGAGCGAAGTAGGCGTTCGGGAGTTCCTCGATGTCGTGGCGGAGTTTTTCCCGTCGCCCGTGACCGGCATGCAGCGCAAGCTCGTCACGGACGGCGGAGAAGAACCGATCAAGCCCGACCCCAAAGGCCCGTTTATCGCCCAGGTCATCAAGGTCTGGAACGAGCCCAAGAGCAACATCAAGTACTCCTTCTTCCGGGTTCACAGCGGCACCGCGCAGGCGGATACCGCCGCCCAGGTCAACGACGAGCGCAAGGGCCAGCGCCTCGGCCACATCCTGAAGTTCAAGGGCTACGACCACGATGACGTCGACCAGGCCATGGCCGGGGATATCGTCGCCGTCGCCAAGCTCGACCTGCATATCGGGCAGGTTCTGCACACCGGCACGCCTGGCAAGATCGCCCTGCCGAAGTTCCCCAGTCCGATGAACAGCGTCGCCATCGAGCCGAAGGCCCGCGGCGACGAAGTCAAGATCGGCGAGGCGCTCGGCAAGCTGTCGGACATGGACCCGTGCTTCCGCACCGGCCGGGACCAGCAGACCGGCGAACTGATCGCCAGCGGCATGGGCGACCTGCACCTGCGTGTAATGCTCAGCCGCATGGCCCGCGCCAGCAAGGTCGAAGTCAACACCAAGCCGCCCAAGATCCCCTACAGAGAAACCATCACTGCCAAGGCGGACGGCCACTACCGCCACAAGAAGCAGACGGGCGGGGCTGGCCAGTTCGGGGAGGTGTACCTGACGGTCGAGCCGATCGCGCGCGGCAGCGAACCGCCCATGGAGTGGGATTGGGCGATCTTCGGCGGCACGATCCCGGGCCAGTTCGAGCCGGCCGTCCGGAAGGGCGTCGACGATCTGCTCCGCCAAGGCGCGATCGCGGGTTACCCGCTGCAGGATCTCAAGGTATCAATCACCGACGGCAAGCACCACCCGGTGGACTCCAAGGAAGTCGCCTTCCGGATCGCCGGCAAGCTGGCCCTGCGTGATGCGGTGTCCAAGGCTCGGCCGGTCATCCTCGAACCAATCGTCAAGCTCGAGGTGACCTGCCCGATCGACAAGGTCGGCGACATCACGGGCGACCTGGCCAGCCGGCGCGGCCGGCCCCAAGGCCAGGAAACCCTCCCGGGCAACATGGCCCTCATCCAGGCGACGGTCCCGCTTTCCGAGATTTCCGACTACTCCGGCCGGCTCAGCAGCATCACCGGCGGCCAGGGCTCGTACGTGATCGAGTTTAGCCACTACGAACCGGTCCCGCCGCAGGTGCAACAGGCCCTGGTCGAGAAATTCAAGCCGAAGGAGGAGGAGTAACCGCCGCGAGCAACAGCAACTGGATTAGGCCCGGCACGATTACGTCCTGCCGGGCCTTTTTGTTGGGCACGCCACAATCCTTCAGCAGCGCCAGGGGTCTTGCACGGCTGTGCACGCATCGTTCTTTGTCTTCCGGCGGTGCACGCCAGTTCAGGTTTCAATGGCAGACGCGGGGACGATGCTGACGATCTGCTCAGGCCAGGCTCGCGCACAACGCATTCCTCGCGGCCTTCAGCGTCCCGACCTATCCCCGCTAGCATGTTTCTTGTCTGCCACTAATACCACGGTAACACAGGCTCAATATAATCGACGGCGGGACACGACAACTGGAGACCAAGAGGCCCATGGCGAAGGAAAGCATTCTGGTCGTTGACGACGAAGAGGACATTCTCGAACTGGTTAAGTACAACCTTTCCAAGGACGGGTACAGGACGAGCTGCGTGGCAACCGGCGAACAGGCCCTTCAGACGGTTCGCGAGCAGATGCCTGACCTGGTGGTGCTGGATCTCATGCTGCCCGGGCTCGACGGGCTGGAGATCTGCAAGATCCTCAAGGCCGACCCCAAGACCCGGCACATCCCCATCATCATGCTGACGGCCAGGGGCGAAGAGGCGGATGTCGTTACGGGCCTGGAACTCGGCGCCGACGATTACATCTGCAAGCCGTTCAGCCCACGGGTGCTGGCCGCTCGGGTCAAGGCCGTCCTGCGGCGCAAGGTGGCCGAACCGAGCGACGAGAAGAGCGTCATCAAGGTCCACGACTTGGTCATCCACCCCGGCCGGCACGAGGTGCTGTGCAAGGGTGCCGCAGTGGATTTGACGCACACGGAGTTCCGCATCCTGCATCTGCTGGCCCGCCGGCCCGGCTGGGTCTTCACCCGCTACCAGATCATCAACGGCGTGCAGGGCGAGGACGTGGCGGTGACCGACCGCTCGGTCGACGTGCATATCGTCTCGCTGCGGCGTAAACTGGGGCAGTGTGGCGAGTACATCGAGACGATCCGAGGCGTCGGATACCGGTTCAAGGAAAAGACGTAAGAAGGTTCACTGCTGCGGCCGTACCGGCGCCGACCGCAGCGTGAGCATAATGATATGAGACGCAAAAGGCTTCTCTGGCAGCTCTATCCTCCTTACCTGGTGATCACAATCAGCGCGCTGCTGGCCCTGAGCTGGCATGCCACGCGCACGCTACGCCAATTGCATTTGGACGAGGTCGCCGCCGATTTGCAGAGCAAAGCCCAGCTTGTGGCCGGCCGCATCGGCAATGAGAGGCTGATCGACCAACCCGGCCGTGTTCTCGATGCCACGCGGCAACTTGCTCAACACGCGGCGGCGCGAATTACGGTCATCCTGCCTGACGGCACCGTCATCGGCGACTCGGAAGAGGATCCTGGGCGGATGGCCAACCATGCGGATCGGCCGGAGATCATCGATGCCCTGCAGGGCCGGGCAGGCGTCTGCACGCGGTGGAGCCCGACCCTGCAGCAGGAGATGATGTACGTGGCTGTGCCGCTGAACGAGCAAGGCAAGACGGTCGGCGCGGTGCGGGCCTCATTGCCGCTGACCTCCATCAATCGGGTCATCAAGACGATCTCGGGGCGGTTCTACGGTTCGGCCCTGGTGGCAGGGCTGATCGTGGCGATCTTGAGCCTGGCGGTCTCGCGCCGTATCAGCCAGTCGCTGTACGAACTGACGCGCGGCGCCAAGTCCTTCGCGCGGGGTGAACTGCAGCACCGCCTGCGGGTTCCGGAGACCGAGGAACTCCGCCTACTTGCCACCGCCATGAACCAGATGGCAGCCCAGCTCGACAGCCGGCTGCAGACCGTCCTCAGCCAGCGCAACCAGTTCGAGGCCCTGCTGGGCAGCATGCAGGACGGCGTGCTGGCGGTCGATGAGCAGGAGCACCTGATCATCCTGAACGCCTCAGCCGGCCGGCTGATCGGCATCGACCCCGGCAAGGCGCTCGGCCGGAACATTCAGGAGGTCGTGCGCAACAGCGACCTGCAAAAGTTCGTAGCGGATGTGCTCGCCCGCGAAGGTCCGGCCCGGGCGGAGATCGTGCTGGAAGGCGAGGGAGAGCAGTTTCTCGACGCGCACGGCGCGCCGCTGCGCGACGCGCAGGGCCTTGACATCGGCGCGGTAATCGTTTTGCACGACGTCACCCGGCTGAAGCGCCTGGAGGCCGTTCGCCGCGACTTCGTCGCTAACGTCTCGCACGAACTCAAAACGCCCATCACCCTGATCAAGGGCTTCATCGAGACGCTGCTGGACGGCAAGCCGCACAGCACCGAGGACGTCAACCGGTTCCTGGGGATTGTCGCCAAGCAGGCCAATCGGCTCGACGCAATCATCGAGGACCTCCTGAGTCTCTCGCGGATCGAGCAGGAGCACGAAGGCGCCAAGATCGCACTGGAGAACGTTCCGCTTCGCGGCGTCTTGATGAATGCCGTCCGTGACTGCGAGCCCAAGGCCGAAATGAAGCAAGTCAAGTTGACGTTGGACTGCGACCCTCAGCTCCGCACCGATCTGAACGCCCCGCTTATCGAGCAGGCGGTCATCAACCTGATCGACAACGCGATCAAATACAGCGAGCCGGGCAAGAGCGTCGAAATCAGCGCCTACGTCGCCAATGGCGAGCTCACCATCCGGGTTCGCGACTACGGCAGCGGCATCCCAAAGGAACATCTGCCGCGCATCTTCGAGCGGTTCTACCGCGTCGACAAGAGCCGCAGCCGGTCCCTCGGCGGCACGGGCCTCGGCCTGGCGATCGTCAAGCACATCGCCCAGGCCCATGGAGGCCGGGTTGGGGTCGAAAGCATCCTCGGCGCCGGCAGCACCTTTTATATCCATCTGCCGCTCCGGCAAGCTGCGCCCGTGACAGCGGGCCAACAAGCGGATACGCCAGGCCGGATATAGATCTGACGGCGAGTCCGTGCCCCGGTCGCCTGTGATTTTCTGCGAGTGTGGCGTGCAAACAGTCCTGGCATCAAACCTTCAGCGGTGTGGCGGCAAACAGCCGGGTCCACAGCACGCCACTAACTGAATGTCAGGATCTGCCAGAAGGCCAAACGCGACAAGCAGATACGTCGGGTGTCGGGTCTTGCAGTTCTGATTGCTTTCTCATGCCGAACTAACCAGTCTCTAACACATCTGCGCTACTATTCTTGTGCAGCGGAAATCGTCGCCAACCAAACCCCAGGAGATGATCAGATGAGAAGAACGTTAGCGGTAGTTACCGTACTGGCCCTCTCGGCCGGCGTGTTTGCCCAGTACAAGAACATTACCGTCAACGGCGCTGGCGCCACCTTCCCCAACCCGATCTACCAGCAATGGGCCAGCGCCTACAATAAGCTCACCGGGTTGAAGGTCAACTACCAGTCGGTCGGTTCGGGCGGGGGCATTGCCCAGATCACAGCCGGGACGGTTGACTTCGGCGCATCCGACGAACCCCAGAAGGCGGAGATGCTGGACAAGGCCGGCCTGGTCCAGTTCCCAATGGTCATCGGCGGCGTAGTGCCCATCGTGAACGTCGAAGGCGTCAAGCCGGGTCAGCTCAAGCTGACGGGAGAACTGCTGGCCGACATCTACCTCGGCAAGATCAAGAACTGGAACGATCCGGCCATCGCCAAGGCCAACCCGGATGTGAAATTGCCGGACAGGAGAATCGGCGTGGTCGCCCGCGAGGATGGTTCGGGCACCACCTGGATCTTCACGACCTACCTGGCCGACGTCTCGAACGAGTGGAAGGAGAAGGTCGGGGCCGGCAAGAGCGTCCAGTGGCCCACCGGCTCGCAAGCCAAGGGCAACGAGGGCGTGGCAGGCATGGTCAAGCAGCAGGGCGGTTCGATCGGCTACGTCGAGTACGCCTACGCCCTTCAGAACAAGATGGCTCATACTCAACTGCAAAACAAGGCCGGCAAGTTCGTCGAGCCGACCGGCAAGACCTTCGCCGCCGCGGCTGCCAACGCCGACTGGAAAAACGCTCCCGCGTTCCACGTGGTCCTGGTCAACCAGCCGGGCGATGACAGCTGGCCGATCGCCGGCGCTTCGTTCATCCTCGTCCACAAGGACCTGAAGGACGCCCATAAGGCCAAGGCCATGCTCTCGTTCTTCGACTGGGCCTTCAAGCACGGCGACGAGATGGCCGAGAAGCTTGACTACGTACCCGTGCCCGCCAACGTCGTCCAGATGGTGGAGGAGAGCTGGACGCAGCAATTGGCAGCCGGCGGGCAGCCAGTCTGGCCGGCGGGAGCAACGGCTGGCACGCAGACAGAGTGACAAAGCAGGAAGGTGCAACGGCCCGAACAGCGCAGGGC
>Ga0101944_10006969_pt1 | contig 11651 bp, 8 predicted proteins | sample DewCreD2012metaG_FD_75245 | JGI IMG/M metagenome (GOLD analysis project Ga0101944, IMG submission 75245) | Hot spring sediment bacterial and archeal communities from British Columbia, Canada, to study Microbial Dark Matter (Phase II) - Dewar... ... | reverse complement strand
GCGAGCAGGGGGATGTCCTCGACGCGCTGCCGCAGCGGTGGAAGCTGGATCGAAACGACGTTCAGGCGGTAATACAGGTCTTCCCGGAACTGGCCGCGAGCCACGAGGTCGGGCAGATGGCGGCTGGTGGCCGCGACCACCCGCACATCCACCGGGATCTCCTCGTTGCTGCCGATCGGGCAGACGGTGTAGTTCTCCAGGACGCGCAGCAGTTTGGCCTGGGCGGTCGGCTCGAAGTCGCCGATCTCGTCGATGAAGATGGTGCCGCCGCTGGCGACCTGGAACCGGCCCACGCGGGCATCGGTGGCACCTGTGAACGCCCCGCGGACATGGCCGAACAGTTCGCTTTCCACCAGATGCGGCGGGATGGCGGCCATGTTCACGGCCACATACGGCCCCGCGGCCCGCTGGCTGTGCCGGTGGATCGCCGCCGCCGCCAGCTCCTTGCCGGTGCCCGACTCGCCGAGGATCAGCACGATGCTATCCGTCTGGGCGACGCGGCGGATGCGGTCGAACACTTCGAGCATGGCCGGCGAGCGCCCCACCAGCGGCCCCAGCCCGGTCGGCTTGGGTCGGGCGGAGGCGGATTCGGCCGGCGGCGGCGGACGGTCCAGCACCTGCTGGACGGTCTGCAACAAGCGCTGCGGCTCCACCGGCTTGGTTAGGTAGTCGCTGGCCCCCAGCTTCATGGCCCGCACGGCCGAATCGATGTCGCCGTAGGCTGTGGCCAAGATGAACGGCGTGTCGGGACGCACTTCCCGCCATTGCATCAGTAGGTCCAGACCGCTGCGCTGCGGCATCCTCAGGTCGGTGATCACCAGATCGACCGGCTGGTCGCACCATTCCAGCGCTTCTTCCGCGCTGGCGGCAGCCACCACGTCGTACTGGGCCAGCCGCAACAAGCGCTCCAGGGCATGGCGTTCAGCTTCCTGATCCTCCACCACCAGGACGCGGGCTTTTTGGATCATGCGACCGTCTCCACCGCAGCTTCCCGCCACGCGGGCAGGAGGATGCGAAAACAGCAACCTCGGCGCATCGGGCTGTCTTCACAGCGGATCGTTCCGCCGGCCTCTTCCACAAACTTCCGCGCCAATGCCAACCCTAAACCTGTTCCGCTTGCCTTCGTGGAATAGAACGGGACGAACACCCGTTCGCGATCCTGCTGAGGAATGCCCGGCCCGTCGTCGGCCACGGTGATCTCCACCATACCGCGGACCGGCCGCACCCCCACTTCGATCACCCCGCCCTCCGGCAACGCCTCCAGGGCGTTGTTGAGCAGATTGAACAGCACCTGCCGCAGCCGGGGCAGCTCCATCCGCACCCACACCGGCTCGTCGCTGAGCGCCAGATGCAGTTCGATCCGCCGCTGATCGAGCGGAGCACGGAGGAACGTCACCGTGCGATGCACCTCCTCCGCCACATCCACCGGCTGCGCGGGCCTGCCTTCCGCCCGCACGAACCCGAGCATCTCCCGCATCAGGGCTTCCAGCCGCACCACCTCGCGCTCCATCTCTTCGAGCATGGCGTTCAGTTCCGCGTCGCTCAGCTCTGCCTGCCCCCGCAGCACCTGCCCCACGCTGTGCAGATTGAGCCGGATCGCATTCAGCGGGTTGCGGATTTCATGCGCCATCCCCAGCACCAGTTCGTGCATCTCCGACAAGCGGCGGGCATGCGCGGCCTCGATCTGGTGCTCCAGATGCGCTGTGTGCCGCGTGACCCGCACCACCGCCACGCTCGACAGCAGCAGCACGCCGCACATCCCGAGGATGAGCAGCGCCCAGAACCGGCTCCGCTCCGCCCGCTGCTGGGCCATCTGCTCGTCCAGCCAGTCGGCATCCAGCCCCACGTGGTACACGCCGATGATCTGATCTTGCTGGCGGATCGGCACCCGCATGTCGATCGCCCGCTGCCCACCCGTGAGCACCTCGTCCACCAGCTCCCGCTGCTCCGTCTTCACCGGAAGCGGGCACTGTCCCCGCGCGAAGCAGGCGGCCTGCCGCCCCTCCTGCTCCCGCTGGGTGTGCGCGATGACCGTGCCGTCCAGGTCCAGCACGGCCGCATACAGGCGGAAGGGCTGGCGCTGCAGCGACTGCTGCCAGTAGCTTCGCAGCCAGCGCGCCTGGCGGACCGTAGGGAGCGCGTCCGGTCGGCCCTCTTCCGCAAGTTGACTGGCGATATGCCCCGCCGAGCGCTCCGCATGCGACTGGAGCCGATAGATCTCTTCCCCGCGACGCGTCGCCACATCGCGCCGCACGTCATACACCGCGATGCCCGTTCCCGCCAGCGTGACCAGCCCCAAGGCCGCCACAATGCACACCCACACGGGCATCACGCGCGGCGTCACGTGGCCTGGCTGCTCCCGCGGCATGCTTTCCCCCAGCGATCGCCTCGCCTGCCGGGGCGAGGCTGCCTAGCCATGCATTCGTCCCTCAGACCTTACTTCTGATTGTGGTCTAGCCGGCCGCCGATCGCAAGCGAGGCGCTGCCCGAGCAGGCACCATCCTGCACGCGCCGTACATGGCCCCGTCACGTGGCGCGGTCGCCTCGGCCCAGCCTCCGCTTCCTTGCACGACCCCGCCAGCGGCCTCCCTCCAATACCCAGCCCGCATCCTGGCCAGCGCAGGAGCTGGCGCTGGCCAAGCCAGACGATCCCCTCCAACGGCCGCCCACGCCTTACTTGCTCTTCGGGCTGGACTTGGACGGGGCCTTGCCGTCGGCATTCTTCGCCGATCCGCCTGCCGAGCTGGCGGGCGCGGAGGGGTCGGACTCTCCCGGCGCCCCACTGTCCGCAGCGCCCTTCTTCCGCTTGGCTGCGGCTGCTTCTTGCAGTTCCCGCACCTTAGCGCGCTGCTCGGCGGTGAGCACCCCTTCGATTTCCATATCCCGCTGGCGGGCCAACGCGGCAAGCTGCTCTTGCAAGGCCGCGATCTGTGCTGCGTACTTTTCCTGGATCGCATAGATCGCTTGCCGCTGCTGGTCGCTGACCACCCCTGCATAATAGGGCGGCAGGCGGCCTTTGGCCTTCTTGCTCGGCGTCTCTTGCGCGGCCCCGCTGGCCGCCAGCAAGACTCCGAGCACGAGACACACCCCCCATCCCTGCCACCGCTTCTGGTTCCTCCCGCACTGCAACTGCACCATGACCATGCCTCCCAATGAGGAACAGCGCACACGCACGCATTCGGTGGCGGTCAAACCACCACGCGGGGGGAATATAAGCGCCGGCAGCCACCGGTGTCAAATCGCCGCATCGGATTTTCGCGAAAAAATAACTTGGTGAAAATGGCTCGCGGAAGGCGTGTCTCCCTACGCTCTGGGGCAGGTATGTTGGCAGGCGACCGGGCGGTCGCGGCCACCCCCGGAAATGACAGTCGACAGACCGACAACCCGCGGTTTGGGATGCGGGAACCAGTCGCCAAGGGGATGGCAAAGGGGGAAAGCGCGCTGCGGTTGCACCTTGCGGCGTCCCTCCCCCTGCCTTCACACGAAATGATGCCTTCACACGAAATTAACATTCGGGCGGTACACTCCGGCACCCGGCAGTGCGGGGCGCGGATCGGAAGTTCCAAGGCTGGTGCGATCTTTGGGCTGCGTCCCGCGTTCCGCCACGCGCTGGATCGGTCAAGTGATCTGTCAAAAGCGTGGCGCTATGGGTTTGCTGGCCGGGTCGGCGTACAGACACCACGCTGAAGAAGAATCGTGGGTTTTGTTCGCAGATCCATCCACGTAGGAAGGGATTGACGATGTTCGCTTCCGCGACACTCAAAACGCTTCGACTACCCTGGTGGTTCGTCGTCGCCTCCGTGGGGCTCGTGCCTCTCCTGCTTTCCGGGTGCGGCGCGACGGGGGGGCCGGCGTCGAACGATCGTCCGTCGGGTGGCGCGTCCGAGCAGGCCGCCGGCACGATCACGGCGGTGTCCGGGCTGGAATCGCTGTCCGGCCTGGTGACGGTGGACGGTTCGAGCACCGTGTTCCCGGTGACCGAAGCGGTGGCGGAGGAGTTTCAGCAGGCGACGGGCCAGCGGGTGCGGGTCACGGTCGGCATCTCGGGAACCGGCGGGGGATTCAAGAAGTTCACCCGCGGGGAGATCGACGTTGCGGATGCGTCGCGTCCCATCCTGAAAGAGGAGATCGAGGCCGCGAAGGCCAACGGCATCCAGTTCCTGGAGCTGCCGATCTGCTTCGACGCCTTGACGGTGGTCGTGCACCCGACCAACGATTGGGCCGATTCGATCACGGTCGAGGAGCTGAAGCGGATCTGGGAGCCGGCGGCGGAAGGCAAGGTGCGCAAGTGGAGCGATGTGCGGCCGGGCTGGCCCGACCAGGAGCTGGTCCTGTTCGGGCCGGGCACCGATTCGGGCACCTTCGATTACTTCACGGAGGCGATCGTGGGGAAGGCCAAATCGAGCCGGACCGACTTCACGCCCAGCGAGGATGACAACTCGCTGGTGCAGGGGGTCGAGGGGAACAAATATGCCCTGGGCTATTTCGGCTATGCCTATTACGAGCCCAACCGCCATCGTCTGAAGTCGCTAAAAGTGGTGCCGCCGGGCAAGACGGAAGGGGTGGCCCCCAGCCGCGAGACGGTCATCTCGGGGGCGTATGTTCCCCTGTCCCGGCCGCTGTTCATCTACGTCAGCAGCAAGGCGGTCCAACGTCCAGAGGTGCGCAAATTTGCCGAGTTCTACCTGCGCAACGCCGGTACGCTGGCGGCGGAAGTCCAGTACGTCCCGCTGCCGCAGGATGCGTATGCCAAGGCTCTGACTCGCCTCGCGAAGCTCGAGTTCGGCACCGCCTTCGGCGGGCACCCCGCCATCGGGATTTCAGTGACAGAACTTCTGGATCGGCCGCTGGAACAGTAGGCTGTGACGGCACGTCCGGCACTAGCCCCTTTGTCGCACGTTGCACCGCGGAAGCCATCCTGGGGAGGAACGGACCTGCATGACGAGTTCCGGCAAGCCCGCTCTGGCACCGCGCGGCCTGCGCCACCCCGCGGCGCCCGGCGCCATGCCGCGCAAGGCGGTCCCGCGCTGGCGGCGGCAACTGGTCGAACGGCTGGTGGAAGCCGTGCTGCTGCTAGCGGGCTGGGTTTCGGTGGCGATCACGCTGGCGATCGTCGGAGTGCTCGTGTACGAGTCGGTTCGCTTCTTTCGCCACGTGTCGCTGGTCGAGTTCGTGACCGGGACGGTCTGGACGCCGCAATTCGCCCAACCCCGGTACGGCATCCTGCCGCTGGTCGCCGGCACGCTGGTGACCACCGCCGTCGCCCTGGCGGTGGCTCTGCCGGTAGGCACGATGGTCGCGCTGTACCTGAGCGAATTCGCACCGGCCGTGGTGCGGGAAGTCGTCAAGCCGGCCCTGGAGCTGCTCAGCGCCGTTCCCACCGTGGTGTACGGCTACTTTGCGCTGACGTTCATGGCACCTCTATTGCAACGGGTCATCCCCAGCCTGCCGACGTTCAACATGCTGAGTGCTGGCCTGGTCATGGGGATCATGATCATTCCGTATGTCAGCTCGCTCAGCGAGGACGCGATGCGGAGCGTGCCGATGCTGCTCCGCGAGGGGTCCTACGCCCTGGGAGGCAACAAGACGGTGACCGCCCTGCGGGTGGTGGTGCCGGCGGCGCTGTCGGGCATCGGAGCGGCCTACATCCTGGGCATCTCGCGAGCGATCGGGGAGACGATGATCGTGGCGGTGGCGGCGGGCATGCAACCGCGGCTGACCTTCAACCCGGCCGAGCCGGCGGCGACGATCACCGCCTTCATCGTGCAGGTCAGCCTGGGCGACCTGCCGCACGGCAGCACCGGCTACCAGTCGATCTTCGCCGCGGGGTCGGTGCTGTTCCTCATGACCCTCGCCTTCAATATCGCGGGTCACTACCTGCGACGACGATTCCACCAGAGGTATTGAGAGGCGCGTCTCGCCCAACGCCGAGACCGGCGCGAAACCCCAGCAGCCGCTCGATCGGGAGCCTGAAATGCAGATGCTGCTCGTCGTGATCCTGAACAGGCCGATCGCCGAGGGGAGGGATGGCGTATGGACGATGTGGCCGCTCTGATCAGCTATCGCAAACGGCAGGATCGCTGGTTCCAGATCGCCGGGCTGCTATGCACCCTGGTGGGGATCGTGACGTTGACGGTCCTGCTGATCGATCTGGCGCGGGACGGCCTGACGCGGATCGACTGGCAGTTTTTGACCAGTTTTCCCTCCCGCCGTGCGGAGCGTGCCGGGATCCTCTCGGCGTGGGTCGGGTCGCTCCTGGTGCTGCTGGTCACGCTCGTCACGGCGGTCCCCTTGGGCGTGGCGGCGGCGGTGTACCTCGAAGAGTATGGCCGCAAGAGCCGGATGGCCAGCCTGATCGAGATCAATATCGCCAACCTGGCCGGCGTGCCGTCGATCATCTACGGGCTGATGGCGCTGGGGGTGCTGGTGTACGGTCTGGGGCTGGCGCGGAGCGTCCTGGCCGGCGGGCTGACGCTGGCGGCGCTCGTGCTGCCGATCGTGATCGTCACCACGCGCGAGGCCCTGCGGTCGATTCCCACGGCGATCCGCGAGGCGGCATTCGCGGCAGGGGCGACGCGTTGGCAGGTCGTCCGCTACCACCTGCTCCCCTACTCGATGGGAGGCATCGCGACCGGCACGATCATCGCGCTCTCGCGGGCGGTCGGGGAGACGGCACCACTGATCACCATCGGGGCGCTGACCTACATCGGCTTTTTGCCGCCGCCCCCTTGGCAGAGCACCCCGCCCTATGTCAACTTCCGGTGGCTGCATTCTCCGTTCACGGTGCTTCCGATCCAGATGTTCAACTGGATGTCGCGCCCCACCGAGGATTTCCACCGCAACGCCGCAGCCACCGGGCTGGTCCTGATGGCGCTGACGCTGTCGCTCAACGCCTTGGCGATCGCCATCCGCTACCGGGTGCGGCGGCGGATCCAGTGGTGAACCCGGCGGGGCCGCCCGCGGCGGCACCCTTGGCTGCCTGACATGACGTCCGCCATTCCTTCGCCTCCCTCGACCTCCCTTCAGACCCGCGCCGGCATGGTTGCGGCGACCCGCACGGACTATGCCGCAGGCGGCGAATGGAAGGCCCAGGTCGTCGCACTGAACTTCTACTACGGCCCGCGGCAGGCGCTGGCCCAGATCAACCTGCCGATCCCCAGCCGCACCGTGACCGCCCTGATCGGTCCTTCCGGCTGCGGGAAGAGCACGCTATTGCGCTGCTTCAACCGGATGCACGACCTGTACCCCGGCAATCGCTACGAGGGAGAGATCCGCTTCTTTCCCGGCGGCGTGAACATCCTCAGCCCGGACATCGACCCGATGGAAATGCGGCTGCGGACCGGCATGGTGTTCCAGAAACCCAACCCGTTCCCCAAGTCGATCTTCGAGAACGTGGCCTATGGCTTGCGGCTGCGGCGTCTCCGGCCGCGCTCCGTCCTTCAGGAGCGCGTCGAGCAAGCGCTCAGGGCTGCGGCGCTGTGGGACGAAGTCAAAGACCGCTTGCATCATTCCGCGCTGAAGCTTTCCGGGGGGCAGCAGCAGCGGCTGTGCGTGGCCCGGGCTTTGGCCACCGATCCGGAACTGCTGTTGCTCGACGAGCCGACCTCAGCCCTCGACCCAATCGCCACCGGCAAGATCGAGGACATGATCTTCGCCCTCAAGGAGCAGGTCACGATCCTGATCGTGACCCACAACATGGAGCAGGCGGCCCGCGTGGCCGACTTCACCGGCTTCATGTACCTGGGGCAGCTCATCGAGCATGCTCCCACCGCGCAGATCTTCCAGACGCCGAAAAACCCGCTGACGGAAAAGTACCTCACCGGGACGTTTGGCTGAGGGAGTCTCGCCGGGAACTGGCCGCCGCGGCGGGCATGCGAGCAGGGGGCACAAGCGCCTTGGCCTGGTAGTCGATGGCGGCCCGGGAGGAGCAAACCAAGAGTGGGGAACTCAACGGGCGATGCCGTACTCTTCCACCTTGCGGTACAGCGTGGCTCGCCCCAGCCCCAGCAAACGGGCCGCCTCCGGGATGCTGCCGCCGGTGCGGCTGAGCGCCTCCTGGATCAACTTCCGCTCCCACTCGTCCAGCCGCAGTGAACCTAGTCCCTCCTCGCGGCCCGTATCCCGCAGGCCCAGATCCGCCGGGCCGATCACATTGCCTTCGCACATCACCACGGCGCTGTCGATCACGTTGCGGAGCTGCCGCACGTTCCCGGGCCAGTGATAGCTGATCAGCCGCGCACGCGCCTCGGGAGACAGCGTCAAATTCGGCCGCCCATGCTGCCGCTTGAAATGCGTCAGGAAGTGATCGATCAACAGCTCAATGTCCGTCCCGCGCTCGCGCAGCGGCGGGATGTACAGCTCGAACACGCTCAGCCGGTAATACAGGTCCTCGCGAAAGCGCCCCTCGCGGACGAACTCCCGCAGGTCGCGATTGGTCGCCGCGATCACCCGCACATCGACGCTCACCTCGCGAGTCGCCCCCACCGGCAGGAACGGGTGCCCTTCCAGAATCCGCAGCAGCTTGGCCTGCCCCTCCAGGGTCAGCTCCCCCACCTCGTCCAGGAACAGCGTCCCGGTGTGGGCCTGCTGGAACAGCCCCGCATGGTCGGCCTCCGCTCCGGTAAACGCCCCGCGTTTGTGCCCGAAGAGCTGGCTCTCCATCAAGTCGCGGGGGATGGCCGCGCAGTTCACCGACAACATCGGGCGGTCGCTGCGGCCGCTGGCGCGATGGACGGCCCGGGCGACCAGCTCCTTGCCCACCCCGCTCTCTCCGCGGATCAGCACGCAGCCGGTGGCCCGCGCGACCCGGCCGATGCGCGCCTTGAGTTCCTGCATCGGCCGGCTTTCCCCCAACAGCTCGTCGGAAACGGCCGCCTTGTCGGCCAACCGCTGCTGCTCGATCCGCAACAGCGCTTCGCGCCGCGCCCGGACCAAAGCCACCGTCAGCAGGGTCGCCAGGGGGACCACCACGTCGAAATCCGATTGCTCGAACGGGCTTTTTTCCCGATAGACATGCACCGCCCCCAGCGTGCGCCCCTCGTGAACCAGCGGCGCGCAGATGGCGTCGGCATAATGCTTCAGTCCGCGCCCTGACTCGCCAATTCTCTCCTTTTTGACCCAGATGGCTTTCGACTGCTGGAGCATCTCCGCCGTCAGTTCGTCGCTAAGCTGCACCTTCCCCGCCGCATGTTCAGGAATCACCAGCTTCGGCTTGAGCTGCCCATCGTCGCTGGCCCACAAAAAGCCGACCACGGTCGCCCGCGTCCGCTCTTGGAGCAATTGCAGCGACACACGGACCACCTCATCCGGGTCGCTGCATCCTAAAAGTCGCACGGCATGCTGGTGCAGCATCAGAACGTCGTGCGCCCGCTTCGGATCGCGGAGCGCCTCGATCCCGAATTCGCCCGGCGGCGGTCCCGACAGCATGCTGCGGTCGCACACCAGCGTCTGCGTATGTTCCAGCCGCATGCTGTCGCTGGGACGCGAGGTCGACTCCTGATACTCGAACTCCGTCGAACCGATCTGCACCCTCGTGCCCGGCACCAGCCGCGCTTCGTCGATCTTCTGCCCGTCCACGAACGTGCCGTTGCGGCTGCCGGCATCGCGAATCCACCAGCCCCCCTCCTCCCACACCAGCACCGCGTGCACCCGCGACGCGAGCGGGTCGGCCAGAATGATGTTGCAGTCCAGCCCCCTCCCGATCCGGTTGGGACGCTCCGGATCCAAATGAAACTGCGCACCGACCCGGGCGCCAGCCTTCATCACCAGATAGTGGTACACGCGCGACCCTCCGCCAGGGTCCCCAGGCAGTAGTCCAGAATCTGCCCCTCGTGGCAATATAGGGCGCGGCCGGGACTTTTGACCACGCCTTGCGCCGCGTCCAACAACTTTTCATCGTCATCCTTTCATCGTCATCCTCCGCGGCCTTCCGTCTGGCCAACCGAGCAGCGGGCCGCGCCCGCATCTCGACGCCCCCCTAGACGCCCTTCTCCGCAACCAAACCCCCGTTCTCGTCCGAGCCACACGGGCGGTCCACTCGTGTGGCATGCGGTTTGCTTAACAAACGAGTGTCCGCGGCGGTGTGCCACCTCGGGTGCCGCCGTGGCCCCCAATCACCCCACGGCTGTCGCCACACGCGCGCCGCGCCGCAACTTGAAATCTGGTAGCACGATCGGATGGCAAGACCGTCGAGCCACTCCATGTGGGATCGTTCCGACCAACGCTTTAGGAGGCCCCAGCGATGTTCCGGACCGATCTCGAAATGCCCAGCCGTCTCTGGTACGAGGAAATGAACCGCATCCGGCACCAGATCCAAAAGCGCTGGACACAGGCCCAGCGTGCCTACCGGCGGCGAGTCGCACAGTGCCGCCAGCAAGAGCTTGTCCGGCTGCTGCGGTCGATTCCCGACGCCCGGATGACCCACTCCTCGAACCAACTGCCGACGAGCGAGCAGCAAAACGCTAACCCAACCCGCAAGCCGGCGCGTGCATCACGTTCTCAGCCGGACGCCTGCGATGCCCGCCCCCGCCGACCCACGACATGTCAAGAAGAAAAATTTAATTCGTCTCGTCGCCGAAACACGTCAGGCTGCCGGTGACGGCGGGATCGGTGTCGGCCAGGCTCGGAAGCTGCCGGCGGGCTTGACGTGCGAAGGCAACCAGGGCCGCCGGGTCGATAAGCTGCTTCCATTGCCTGCGGGCGACGTCGGCCAGCCCTTCCGGCGTAAGTTTCATTTCGGCTTTGAAATAGGTCTGGAAGACCAGCCCAATCCAGCGAGTCACCAAAGCCTGGACGATTGCTTGAAGAGCCCCCCCAGCCAGTGTGCCTGCCAGCGGGACCGACTTGAGCAAACTGGCGACTGCCATGCTGACGGCCGGCGTAGCGGCATTGACACCCAAAATTGCGAAAAAATTCTTGCCAAGCTGCGTGAGCAGCGTCGTGGCGGCGTCCAGATCGAGCTTTTGGCGGTAGACATGGGCCAGGTCGACCAGGAGCTTGACGGTGATCGCCCCGGAGGCGAACAGATCAACGACGGGGAAGGGGCTGAGTGCGGCGGCCGCCCCGCTGGCCCAGGTGTAGCGGTCGATGATTTCGCGGGCCTGCCGATCCAGAGCCGCTTCCACTTGCTGGCGTGATGTTTCAACCAAGGCGCGCGACCGCCACAGCAAGTTGGCCAGCAAAAGCTGCTGGCCCTGGTCGGTCACCAGGGCCAGCATCCGCTGAGCCAAGGCGCTTACGTCCGGCGGGACTTTCTCTTCGTCGATCTGCTGGGTGCCGTCGGGGAGTACCTTGATCCGTGGCCGCACGGTCGCCTCGGCCCGCACCACCACGATGTTTTCTGCCGGGATGGCACCTTGCACCTGCTCCCGAAGCTGCTGGCACAAGCGGTCCTGGTCCTCCGGGGCATACCAGTCGGCTTTGTTCAGGCACAGGAGGATGGTTTTATCCATCCGGGCCAGGCAGGTGAGCAGCTCGTGTTCGCTGCGGCGCAGCGGGCCGTCGACCACAAACAACACGAGGTCGGCGTCGCGGGCTGCCTCGGCCGCGATGGCTGCCTGCTCCTGGCCTTCGATCTCGCTGAGCCCGGGGGTGTCCACCAACAGGACCTGGTCGCAAGCGGCCCAGGAGACTTCCAGACGCTGGCGGGTGGT
>Ga0101944_10006967_pt1 | contig 11651 bp, 8 predicted proteins | sample DewCreD2012metaG_FD_75245 | JGI IMG/M metagenome (GOLD analysis project Ga0101944, IMG submission 75245) | Hot spring sediment bacterial and archeal communities from British Columbia, Canada, to study Microbial Dark Matter (Phase II) - Dewar... ... | reverse complement strand
CTTCCCGCAGCGCGCGACCCGTGTGGCTGGCGGGACAGGCCGCCACCACCTCCGGCGGGCCGCTCACCACCACCCGCCCGCCCTCGTCCCCGGCCTCCGGTCCCAGGTCAACCACCCAGTCCGCGCACTTGATGACCTCGAGGTTGTGCTCGATGACCACCACCGAATGCCCCGCGTCCACCAGCCGCTGAAACACCGCCAGCAACACCCGCACGTCCTCGAAATGCAACCCGGTGGTGGGCTCATCGAACAGGAACAGCGTGGGCTTGGACTCCGCACTTTGAACGGCAGTGCGCGGCCCGTGGACTGCACTCCAGTGCGCGGCCAGGTGCGCGGCCAACTTGAGGCGCTGGCACTCGCCGCCCGAAAGCGTGTTCAACGGCTGGCCCAGCCGCAGGTATCCAAGCCCCACCTCGAGCAGCACTTGGAGTTTGGCGGCCGCCCGCCGGGCCGCGCGCGCCTCCCCGAAACCACCCAACCAAGTGTGGACCTCCTCGACCGTGGCCTCGAGCACGTCTGCGATGGACCAAGCCGGGAAGCCGGACGACGGGCGAGCCGCGTTGCCGACCCCCTGCTCCGCCGCCTGTGTGCCACGAACGTTGGACCGTGAACCGTGGACTCCCGGCTCTCGACCCTCGACCCTCGACCCTCGACTCCCCTCCCCCGCCGTCGGCTGAACGCGGACCTCGAGAATGTGGGCCCGGTACCGCCGGCCGTCACAATCCGGGCAGCGGATGAACACGTCGCTGAGGAACTGCATTTCGATCTTCTCGAAACCCGCGCCCCGGCAGCGCTCGCACTGGCCCTGGGCGGAGTTGAAGCTGAAGGCGCTGGCGTTCAACCCGCGCTGGCGGGCTGCCTCGCTCGCGGCAAACAGCTCGCGCAGATCGTCAAACGCACCCACGTACACGGCCGGATTCGAGCGCGGCGTGCGGCCCAGCGGCGCTTGGTCCACCAACGCCACACGGCCCAGCGCCTCCCACCCGGCCAGCGCCAGTTCCGTTGCAGCGGGGCGACTCTCGGCGTCGCCGCCTTCACCCTCCGTGTCGCCGGGTTCATCGAGCCGGTCCCCGGCGGGCGCCACATCCGCCGTGCCGCCCAACCGCTCTTGGAGGGCCGGGTAAAGCACCTCGCGGATCAAGGTGGATTTACCCGAGCCGCTCACGCCGGTCACGCACACCAGCCGGCCCAGCGGAACATCCACGGCCAGGTCGCGCAGGTTGTGGCGCGTGACGCCGGTCAGCGTCAACCAGGCCGCCGGGTCGCGGCGGTCGGGCGGGGCGGGCCAACGCACCGGACGGCGGGGCGGGATTTCAATGCGACGGCGTCCGCTCAGGTACTGGCCGGTGAGCGAGGCGCGACAGCGGCAGACCTGCCGGTAAGTGCCCTGGCACACCACTTGGCCGCCGGTTTCGCCGTGGCCGGGGCCCAGGTCCACAATCTGATCCGCCGCGAGCATCACCGCCGGCTCGTGTTCGACCACCACCACGGTGTTGCCGGCGTCGCGCAGCCGTTCCAAGAGGCGCACCAGCCGGATGGTGTCGCGCGGGTGCAGGCCCACGGTCGGTTCGTCCAGGACAAAGAGCGTGTTGACCAGGCGCGTGCCCAGGCAGGTGGTGAGGTTCACGCGCTCGGTTTCGCCGCCGGACAACGTGCGCGTGGGCCGGTCCAGCGTGAGGTAACCCAGGCCGATTTCGACCAGGTATCCGAGCCGCGCGCGCACTTCCGCCAGCGCGTAATCCAGCGGGTCGCGCGCCGCCTGCCGGCCCGGCACCGCGCCGGCCCGGGAGCGCCAGAGCGCGTCCACGACGCGGTAGGCATCGCGCAAGGGCAGGGCGTAGAACTCGGCCAGGTTCAGCGAGGCGGGCCACCGCGGCGCGACGGCGTCTTTCCCGGCGCTGTCCGCGGCAGGGTTTGGCAGCGGCAACCGGTACCACAACGCCTCGGGTTTGAGCCGCCGGCCGCCGCAGTCCGGGCAGGGGGTGTAGGCGCGGTAACGGCTCAACAGCACACGCACGTGCATCTTGTAGGCCTTGGATTCAAGCCAGCGAAAGTACCCCTTCACGCCGTACCAGGCGCGCGGCCACTCGTGCTCCTCGTCCGCGCCGTAGTCGGGGTCGCCCACCAGGACCCAGCGCTGATGCTCGGGCGCGAGGTCGCGGAAGGGCACGTCCATCGGCACGCCGCGGGCGCGGCAGAATTTGGCCAGGTCCGCCTGGCATTCGGCGCTGAACCCGCTGCGCCAGGGGCGCACCGCGCCCTGGGCCAGGGTAAGCGAGCGGTCCGGTATCGCGCGGTCGTAATCAATCGAGATGATCCGGCCGAAGCCCTTGCAGGTGGGGCAGGCGCCCAAGGGGTGGTTAAAGCTGAAAAGCGCCGGCGTTGGCTCGGCGTACTCGAGGTTGCACTCCGCGCAGTGACGGCGATTCGAGAAGCGCCGCACCGCGCCGACCCCGAGCGGCAGGGACCGCACCGCCAGCCGGCCCTGGCCGAAATGGTAGGCCTGCTCGCACGCCTCCAAGAAGCGCGCTCGCGCCGCGGGCGCCAGCCGGAGCCGGTCCTGGACCACGGTTAGATGGCGGAGGCCGGAGAAGGAAGTCGCCCCTCCGGACGTTGGGCTGCCGGCTTCGGATTTCGGACCATCGCTCGCGGCGGCGGTTTCTTGCAGGAGCGACTCGGCCTCTTCCACGCGCACCACCCGGTCGCCGACCACCAGCCGCGCGTAGCCCTGCTTGGCCACCAAGGCGAGGGATTCGGCCAGGGACAATTTCTCCGAGAGCGGGAGGTCGAACGTGATCAGCCATTCGGGGACGGCGTCGGCGGAGATGGGATTCGACGTGTCGGCGGAGGTGTTGGGCACCCGGAGCTCCGAGCAAAGGCTTTCCCAAATGGCCGCAGGCGGGTCTTTTTGCACTGGCCGGCCGCAGCCGGGGCAGTGCAGTTGGGCCAGGTGCGGCCAGAGCACCTTCAGGTGGTCGCAGATTTCGGTCATCGTGCCGACGGTGCTGCGGGTGGTGCGGACGGCGTTGCGTTGTTCGAGGGCGATGGCCGGCGGGATGCCCTCGATGCGGTCCACACGCGGCTTGTCCATGCGGTCAAAAAACTGCCGCGCGTAGGGCGAAAAGGTCTCGAGGTAGCGGCGCTGGCCCTCGGCGTAGAGGGTGTCGAAGGCGAGCGAGCTTTTTCCCGAGCCGCTCAAGCCAGTGATCACAATGAGCCGGAGCGCGGGCAGGTCCAGGTCAAAGCCCTTGAGGTTGTTGTGCCGGACCCCGCGCAGGCGGATGGCCGGGGCGGACGCCGCTTTCGCCATGGGCCTCCGAGGGTAGGCAGGGCGGCCCGACTGTCAAACGGCACCCCGGCCGGGCGGGCCCCAAAAAATTTTGCGATTCCGGTTGCGCCCGGGGCGGCGGGCCCTAGACTGAGCCCCAGCGGTTGGGCACACGTCCTTCCACGGCATGGTGAATCTTCAGTTGAACTCGGTTCAGTGATGATTTGAAACCCGGCAGTCGGGAACAGTCTGGAAACAAGGTCGGTCTCCAACGGCAAATCATCATATGAACAACAAACTGTTTGTGGGCAACCTGTCCTACAACACCACCGAAAACGACCTGCACGACGCGTTTGCCGCGCACGGCGTGGTCGTGGAAGCCAACCTCATGGTGGACCGCGTCAGCGGCCGCCCGCGCGGGTTCGGCTTCGTCACCATGAGCACCGAGGAGGAGGCCCAAAAGGCCATCCAGGCCATGAACGGCGCGCAGCTCGACGGTCGCGCCCTCACCGTAAACATCGCCCGGCCCAAGGAAGAGCGTCCGTCCGGCGGTGGCGGCGGCTACGGCCGCGGCCCGCGGCGCGATTTCGGCGGCGGCCGGCGCGAGCGCTACTAAGCCGCGAGGGTTTTCTCAGCCAAGGGCGGCGTCCCTTGCCGGGGCGCCGCCCTTTTTCGTTTTGTTTTGTCGCCACCGACCCGGCGGTGTCGGGCGGCAAACGGACCCGAAGTCCCGCCGCCACGGAAGGATCGCTTGCATGGAAGACCACATCGAAGTTGAAGGGCGCATTGTCAGCGTGCTGGCCGGCACCATGTTCCGCGTTGAACTGACCAACAAACACCTGGTCCTGGCCACCATTTCCGGCAAGATGCGCCGGCGCTTTGTCCGCCTCACCGCGGGCGACCGCGTCAAAATGGAAATGTCGCCCTACGACCTGAACAAGGCCCGCATCGTCTGGCGCTTGTCCTGAACCGGTGGAGCGACGCGGGCAGCCGCTGGCGCGCCGAAACGGGTCACTGCGCTGTCCAGCCGCCGTCCATCACCACGTCCGTGCCGGTGATCCAGCCGGCCGCCGCCGAGCACAGGTACACCGCCAGGCTGGCTACTTCGTCCTCGCGACCCCAGCGGCCGGCCGGGATGCGCGCGGTGAATTCGCGACTCAGGGTGGGATTTTCGAGGATGGGCCGGTTGATGGCCGTGGCCACGGGACCGGGGCTGATGCCGTTGACGGTAATGCCCTCCGGGGCCAGCTCGAGCGCCAGCGCGCGCGTGAAGCCCAACAAGCCGGCCTTGCTGGCTGCGTAGGCCGTCCGTCCGGGCAGGGCCACGTGGCTCAGGATCGAGGTGAGGTTGAGGATGCGGCCATAGCCCCGGCCGCGCAGCAGCGGCACAAAGGCCCGGCACACCAAGAACACCCCGGTCAGGTTCGTATCCAACACCTGCCGCCACTCCGCCAGCGTGAACTCGATCATCGCCTTGCGGAGGTTGACGCCCGCGCTGTTAACCAGGATGTGTGCGCCCCCGAAACGCGCTTGAACCTGCGCCGCTGCGGCCGTCACGTCGGCCTCGCTCGTCACATCGCACCGGCACACCAGCGCTTGGCGGCCGTGCTGCTCGATCTGGGCGGCCACGGCCTGAAGCGCGACCGTGTCGCGGGCCAACAGGGCCAGGTGCGCGCCGGTGTCGGCCAGAGCCAGGGCGATGGCGCGCCCCAAGCCGCGGCTGGCGCCGGTAACCACGGCCACACGGTCCCGAAGTTCCGGTGCGTTCATGGCCCGTAGCCTGTCGGCAAACCCCGGGCGGGTCACGTCCAAACCCGCCTTGCGGGGCGGCAGGTTCGGCGCCTGGTGCGCCGGTGGAAGTGCCGGTGAGCTGGCTGGACCGGAGTAACCGGAGCCGTGCGCCCCCAGACGGGAAGGCACGATTTGCGCGCCGCGGCTGCGCCGCCTCCGGAAGAGGCGTAGTTGCTTCTGTGTGCGGCGTGCGCTCATCTCTCGGAGCTCACCGCCGGGGCCTCACGTTGGAACCAGCCGATCCCGGGATTTTGTCATTTTGGGCTTGCTGCCGTGGGTGGCGGGGCGTAAGTATTTCTCCAGAAATTTCCAGCGCCCTCGAGCACGGCCGTTCTTTGAAGCGTGGGACGAGACTTTGCCCTGCCATTGCTCGTGACCGGAAACAATGTCCTTGAATCGTAAGCTCGAAATAACGGAGCCCGGACGTCGGCGGTCTGCCGACAGGCCTTCACTGGAAGTCGAATGCCGCCGATGGGGCTCCACCTGTTTCTGTTCAGTTCAGAGGAACTGTGACGCACGGCATCGTGGCGGGGCACTTTTTTTCTCGGCGGCACCGGGCCCGGCCCGGCGCCGCTTTTTCGTTTGGGCCGCCCTGCCCGGGCGGATAAAGTGGGCACGTGGCTGCTGACGACCTGGTTGCTTCCGCTGCCGCCGCGCCGCCTCCTACCCGGGAGCCGGAACCTGGAGTTTCGCGCACCAAGGGCGTGCCCCTGGCTGCGCGGATGCGGCCGCGGGATCTGGAGGAATTCGTCGGCCAAACTCACCTGCTCGCGCCGGGCCAGTTGCTGCGCCGCGCCATCGAGGCCGACCGCATCCAGTCGCTCATCCTTTACGGCCCGCCGGGCGTGGGCAAAACCACGCTGGCCCAAATCATCGCCCGCCGCACCCGCGCGCGATTCGTCCGGCTCAGCGGCGTCGAGTCCAACGTCGCCGAGCTGCGCCGCGAACTGACCGCCGCTGCCCACCGCCTGGCCAACGCCGGCCAGCCCACCCTGCTGTTCCTGGACGAAATCCATCGCTTCAACAAAGCCCAGCAGGACGTGTTGTTGCCCGACGTCGAAAGCGGCGTCGTCCGGCTCATCGGCGCCACCACCCACAACCCGTTCTTCTTCGTCAACGCCCCCTTGGTCTCGCGCTCCTTGATCTTCGAGTTGAAGCCACTCACCGAGGACGAACTCGAAGACCTGCTCCGTCGCGCCCTCTCCGATACCGAACGTGGCCTGGGCCATCTGCCCGTCGAGGCCGACCCCGCGGCCCTGCGGCACCTGGCCCGCGTGGCCGACGGCGACGCCCGCAAGGCGCTCAACGCCCTGGAAATCGCCGTCCTCACCACCCCGCGCGGCCCGGACGGCCGGGTGCACCTCACCCTCGAAGCGGCCGAGCAAAGCATCCAGAAAAAGGCCGTGGTCTATGACGCCGACGGCGACGCGCACTACGACACCATCTCCGCCTTCATCAAGTCGCTCCGCGGCAGCGATCCCGATGCCGCCCTGTACTGGCTGGCCAAGATGATCCACGCCGGCGAAGACCCGCGCTTCATTGCACGCCGGCTGGTTATCTGCGCCGCCGAGGACGTGGGCCTGGCCGATCCCCTGGCCCTGGTCCTGGCTCAGGCCGCTGCGCACGCCGCCGAATTCATCGGCTGGCCCGAGGCCCGCATCCCCCTGGCCGAGGCGACCCTCTACATCGCCACCGCGTTCAAGAGCAACAGCAGCATCCTCGCCATTGACGCCGCGCTGGCCGACGTGCGCAGCGGCCGCACCCTGCCCGTGCCGGAGCACCTGCGCGACGCCCATTACGCCGGTGCCGCGCGGCTGGGGCACGGCGCGGGCTATCAATACGCCCACGATCACCCCGGCCATTTTGTGGCCCAAGATTACCTCGGCGCCGCGCGCCAGTACTACGAGCCGGGCGAACAGGGCGTCGAGCGCAAGATCAAAGAGCGGCTCGAAAAATGGCGCCAGCAGTTTGAGGCCGCGCGGACCGGCGCGCAGGCGCCTCCAGCTCCCGCCGCATGAGCCTCCCGCTGGCCGAAGCCAAGGCCGCCTTGCGCCGGGAACTGCGGGCCTGGCTGCGGGCGCGCCGTCCCGAGGAGCGCGCCCACGCCTCGGCCGCCGCCCGCGACCGGCTCCGGGCGCGACCCGAATGGCGCCTTGCCCGTGGCGTGCTCCTGTACATCCCGCGGCCGGATGAACTGGACCTCTGGCCACTGGCGGCGGAAGCCCTGGCGCGCGGCGTGCAACTGGCCCTGCCCCGGTTCGACGCCGCCCGCGGCGTGTACCAAGCCGCCTTGGTGCAAGACCTGGAGCGCGACCTGCGCCCCGGCCGCTACAGCCTGGTCGAGCCCGGACCGGAATGTCCGGCCGCGCCGTTGAACCGACTGGACTTGCTCTTGGTCCCGGGCCTATGCTTCGACCGCGAAGGTCGGCGGCTGGGTCGGGGCGGTGGGCATTTCGACCGGCTGTTGACCGCACCGCATGGCACGGCCTGCGGTGTGGCGTGGGACCACCAGGTCCGAGAACGCCTCCCCGCCGGGCCGGAAGATCAAACCGTGGATTGCATACTAACGCCGACGCGCTGGCTCGCGGTGGCGCGGCGATGACGACATGACCTGGCTGGCGAGTGTGGAGTGGGCGTGGGCCGCCCTCGGCCTGGGCGCCGGCATCTTGGCTGGTTTTCTGGTGTGGCGGGGTTGGGACCAGCGGGCCGGCCGCTGTCTGGCCCGTCGCCAGGAAGAATTGCTCGAGCACGCCCGTCAGGAGGCCGAGGTCCTCAAACGCGAAGCCCGGCTGACCGCGGAGGAACAAGGCCTGCAACGCCGCCGCCAGCTCGAGGAGGAACTGGGCGCGCGCCGCGCGGCGCTTGACAAGACAGAGGCCCAACTCGCCCAGCGCGAGGCCCTGCTCCAGATGCACTCCCAGGCGCTGGCCGAGCGCGAACGCGCCCTCGCCGAGGTCCGCGCCGCTCTCGAACAGCGCGAGCAAAGCCTGGCCTCCCGGCACGCCGAGGCCGAGACCCTGCTGCGCCAGCGGCGGGAAGCCCTGGCCGCGGCCGCGCACCTCTCCGAAAGCGAGGCGCGCGCCACCCTGCTGGGCGAGCTCGAGCAGGAAGTCCAGCGGGACGCGGCCGACCTCACCCGCCATATTTTGGAAAAAGCCCGCGCCCAGGCCGAGGACCAGGCCCGGCGCATCCTGGCGCTGGCCATTCAGCGTTACGCCCGAGAGCACGCCAGCGAGACCACCACTTCCGCCGTCGCCCTCAACGGCCAGGACATCAAGGGCCGCATCATCGGCCGGGAAGGCCGCAACATCCGCGCCTTCGAGGCCCTCACCGGCGTCACCGTGCTCATTGACGACACCCCCGGCACGGTGCTCCTGTCCGGCTTCGATCCGGTGCGGCGTGAAGTGGCCCGCCAGGCGATGGAACGGCTGGTGGCCGACGGCCGCATCCATCCGGGCCGCATCGAGGAGGTGGTCAAAAAGGTCAGCGAGGAGATGGAGGAAACCATCTTCCGGGCGGGCGAAGAGGCCGTGTTCAAAGCGGGGTTGCCGCCGCTGCACCCCGAATTGGTCAAGCTGCTGGGGCGGCTGCGCTTCCGGCGCAGTTACTCCCAGAACATCCTCGACCACTCGGTCGAGGTGGCCCACTTGGCCGGTCTCATGGCGGCTGAACTGGGGGCGAACGTGGCCCTGGCCCGGCGGGCGGGGCTCTTGCACGACATCGGCAAGGCGGTCAACCACGAGGTCGAAGGCTCGCACGCCGCCGTCGGCGCCGAGCTCATCGCCCGGTACGGCGAATGCCCGGAGGTGGTGCACGCGGTCGCTTCGCACCATGACGAGCAACCGCACCAAGGCATCCTGGGTCCGCTGGTCAGCGCGGCCGACGCCATCAGCGGCTCGCGGCCCGGGGCGCGGTCCGAGTCCATGACCACCTATCTGCAGCGGCTTGAAGACCTCGAACGCATCGGCGCCAGTTTCCCGGGCGTCGAGAAATGCTACGCGGTTCAGGCCGGACGCGAGGTGCGGGTGATTGTCAAACCCGACGCGGTGGACGACTTGGGCGCGCACCTGCTGGCCCGGAACATCGCCCGCAAGATCGAGGCGGACCTGCTCTACCCCGGGCAGATTCGGGTGACGGTGGTGCGGGAGACCCGTTGCGTCGAGTTCGCCAAGTAAGCGCCGGCGGGCGCGAAGCCAGCTCGCTGGATCAAGGCGCGTGGCCCGGCGCCGCGGTTGGAGGCGCCGATATCCTTCCCTCGCCCGCGGTCTCCGTTTTGCGGAAAACCACCAGGTGCTGCCAGGGCAGCGTCGAGACCGTGCGTTCCCAGGCCAGCGGGTGTCCCGCGGCTTCCCGGCGGATCTGGGCCTCGGTCATCTTGTGGAGCGGTTTGATGGGCACGGCCGGGTCCTCGGCGCGGTACTCCACGAACACCAGGCGGCCGCCGGGTTTGAGGGCTTGGCACAAAGCCGCGAGCATTTCGTGCGGCCAGGCCAGTTCGTGGTACACGTCCACCATCAACACCAGGTCCAAGCTGGCGGCCGGCAGGCGCGGGTCGGTCTCGGTACCCAGCACGGTCACCACGTTGCTGAGGTCGGCGGTGGCCAGATGGCGGCGCAGGTGTTCGAGCATCTCCGGCTGGATGTCCACCGCATAGACCCGGCCGGCGGGCCCCACGGCACGGGCCAGGCGCCGGGTGTAGTAGCCGGTGCCGGCACCGAGGTCGGCCACGACCAGGCCGGGCTGGAGTTCGAGCGCGGCCAGCACCCGGTCGGGCGCTTCTTCGGCCTCGCGTTCCGGGCGCTCCAGCCAGTCCGCGCCCGCGTGGCTCATCACCGGGGCAATTTCCCGGCCGCAATAGAACTTGCCGGTCCCTTCCGGCCCGGACGGCGCGCGGTATTCGTAAGGCGATGAAGGCGGGGCGGCCGGTTCGCCGGCCCCAAGCCCGAGCGCAAGGGCCAGCGTGGCCAGAAAGGCACTGTTGGCCAGAAGCCAGAGGCCTTTGGCGGGCGGGGGCCCACCCCGCGGAGTCGGGGACTTTTCCGTCGTGCGGGCGGGAGACGTGGACGGCGCGGCGGGGCGGGTCATGTACAGGGCTTGGCCTCGGCGCGGATGCGCGGCCAGAGCGGCTGGAGGTCTGCGTCAGCCAGGGCCATGCAAACCAGGGCCTTTGGGCGGGGGGCGGCTTTGAGGGCGCGCTGGAAAAGTTCCCAAGCCTGCTCGAAGCGGCCCAGTTGGGCGGCGTAGCAGGCCAGGTTGTAGGGCACGGTGGTGCTGCGGGGGAAAAGCTCCAGTGCAGGATAGAGCGCCTCCCACGCCCGCTCCAGCCCTCCGTGGCCGGGCAGGCGTCGCAGGGCGTAGGCCCGATGGACCCAGCCGAATTCGCGTTCAGGAGCCAGCCGGATGATTTCCTCGGCTACGGCGGCGGCTTGGGCCCAGTCCGCGCGCTCGGCGTGGATGCCCCACTCGAGTTCCCGCACGCAGGCGCAACCCCGGGCCCGTGGCCCCAGCCGGCGCAGCTCGGCCAAGGCGGACTCGGGGTCGCCCAGCAAGAGCCAGCCTTCGGCGGCGTTGTAGTGTAAGCGGTCTGGGTGCGGTAGTTGGTGCACGCCGCCAAAGTAGCGGCGGGAAGCTGTGCGGGCAAACGCACAGACGGTCTTTCCGAGGCGCACTCCGGGTTGGTTCCGAACGGGGGCAGTTCGGGCGGTGAGGGGCTTATTGGGGATCGAGGTTTTGCCGCAGGGCTTCGGCGGTGACACGGGAGGCCACGCCTTCGGGCGGTACTTCGAGGCCGCTGACCCAGACCAGCGCATTGAGGATGACCTTGCGGAAATTCTCGTCGCCCCAGTTGCCGTGGAAATGTCCACCGGTGAACCCGAAGGCCCGCCGGCCCGCGCGTTCTTGCACCCACATCATGGTCTCGGGTTCGCCCTTGCGCGCTTGCACGTGCGGGTACGGCCCGGCCGGCCAGACATATGGGCCGTCGCGCACTTGATCGGAGGGTTTGGCCACGAGGATGGGCGTCAGACCGGTCGGGTCTTCGCGCCAGCGCAGGTTGAAGTACCACTCGTCCTTGATGGCAAAGGGCCGCAGTCCGCGCGTGACCGGGTGCGCCGGAAACTGGTGGAACTCTGGCGTCCAGATGGGATTGCAGGAGAAGCGGTCCTCGTAGTATCCGCCCAGCCAGTCCAGAAACTCGCGTCCGCCCCGGTCCTTGGGCACTTCGCAGGCGTAGTGCATGACGCCGAAGCCGACGCCCTTGGCGATCAGCCCCCCGAGCCGGCGCAGCCGTTCGCCCTGAATGGCGGGATGGCCGCCGCCGCCATCGGCGTAAATCACCACCGCCGCCGCCTGATCGAAGACACTTTCATCGGCCGGCCAACCGTTGGTGTGGACGCTGACGGTCAGCCCCGGAAAGCCGCGCAGGCATTGTTGCAAGAGCAGGCAGCCGGCGCGGAATTCGTGCATGCCCGGCGGGTGGCTGGGCTTGCCGGCGATGAGCACCAAGTGACGTTCCGCGGCCCGGCCGGACCAGGCCGGCGCCAGTGCCAGTGCTGACAACAGGGCGGGCAACCAACGTTTCATTTTCAACCTC
>Ga0101944_10006965_pt1 | contig 11656 bp, 9 predicted proteins | sample DewCreD2012metaG_FD_75245 | JGI IMG/M metagenome (GOLD analysis project Ga0101944, IMG submission 75245) | Hot spring sediment bacterial and archeal communities from British Columbia, Canada, to study Microbial Dark Matter (Phase II) - Dewar... ... | reverse complement strand
TCCAGCCCGTACACCAGCCAGATCAAATCATCCAAACCGGGCTGGGGGCATTTTTCCCACAAGAAGTTGATCATGCCGATAAATTGGGGCTGGGGTTCAAACAACTGGTACAACAAATAACCGGTTATCAGGCTGAAGGGTACTTTGCGCGTACCGTAATCGTGGCGGCGGGAGAGACCGGTTTCTGCCGTGCTGTCCGCGTGAACCAAATGCATATCGAAGGTGAGGTTGCGGTGAACGAACGGCAGAATATTGCGGTCGCCGCGGTGATGGGCGTACAACAACAGTGAGCGGTTGCAAACCGCGTCGTACACCCCCACGCTGTGCTCGGTATAGGCGCCGTCGGCGTCCACATCGATCCCCTCGTCCAGGTACTGCTGGATTACCGGATGGACCGGTAAATCTGGGAACAGAGCAGCAGCCTGGGCCAGGGCAGAGACGATCACCCAGCGGTGATTGGGGGTGTGGAATCCGCCAATCAGAATACCTTCTGCAGCCCGTCGAGTGAATGTTTTCACTTTTTCGATCAAATGGGCAAATTCGCCGTCTTTTTCCGCCAGCGGCAGGGTTAATTCTAGCACCGATGCCAGCCGCTGCACGGCAAAAGCTGCATCCGGGCTGGAGTCATAGTTGCAGGAACGCAGGTCGATCAACCCGCTTTCGTGCTGAGTCCGCAGCAGATAGTCAATTGCCCAATTGGTACGCTTTAGCAGCGACGCCGGTGAAAGACTGCCGCCGATCTGTTTCTCCACCGCTGCCCAGTAACCGACCATCCCAACGCTGACCAACATGACCGCACTGCCCGGTTCATCCAAGCCGTGTTCCTGGCTGATAAATCCACCAAATTCAGGGCTGTCTGGATCCTCCGCCTGCCAGGCAAACAAATCTGTCAGCGAATCACAGATCAATTCACATACATAATGAATATCTAGCGTACCCTTTTTCATGTTTTTCCTCCAATCGGTATCGGCAACAATCGCCGTAATTAATTCGGAAAGAAAATCAATGGCTATATTTTTATTTGTTTCCCATTATAATTGGAATGGAATTACGGTATAAAAATGAAAATAAAAGTTAAGGATAAATGAGTATTTAGATGGTTTAAGGCGAAGAAGGTATGCCAGAAAAAATATTAGTTGTTGAAGACGAAGTTGCTCTTAACGAAACATTGGTCTATAACTTGACCCGCTCCGGATTTGAAGTGCAAGGGGTTCTTGATGGTAAAGAAGCCTTGCAAATGGCGCGGGCGATGAAACCGGATTTGATTATTTTAGATATCCTGCTGCCCGGCATGGATGGTCTGGAATTTACCCGTCAGTTCCGTCAGGAAGCCAAGGCGCCGATCCTGATGTTGACCGCACAAAGCGAAGAGATCGACCGCGTGGTCGGTTTGGAGGTAGGCGCGGATGATTACATGACCAAGCCCTTTTCTATGCGGGAACTGATCGCCCGGGTGAAAAGCCTGCTGCGCCGCGTCCGCCTGGATCAGGAGGGCGCCGCTGCTGTATCACCGCCTGAGGTGCCGGCAGCCCCCAAGGAAATTATCACCTTTGGAAATTTATCGATTAATACGACGCGTTATGAGGTTCAAGTCAACGGCAATCCCGTGCGTTTGAAACCGAAAGAGTATGAACTGCTCCTGTTCCTGGTCCGCCACCGCGGGCAGGTGCTTTCGCGCACGCTGATCTTGGAACGGGTATGGGGCTGGGATTTTGCCGGCGGTACCCGAACGGTAGATGTGCATGTCCGCTGGCTGCGCGAAAAAATTGAGAGTGATCCAACCCATCCCACCCGCATTATTACCATTCAAGGGGTGGGGTATCGCTTTGACGGATGAGGAAGATGCGGTTTCGCAGTATCCGCTGGCAAATTACCCTTCCATTTGCCTGCCTGATTCTGGTGGCAATGGTTGGGTTGAGCGCGTTCCTTTCCAATATGGTGGAACGATATTTTATACGGGATTTGGAAATTCACCTGGAAAATGAAGCCCGGCTCCTGGCGAAAAATCTTGAAGACCCGCTGTTGCTACAATCGCCGTCCGAAACGCTCGATCAATTGGTGAAATCCTGGTCGGTGCAGTTGAAATCCCGGATTACGGTCGTTGATATGGAGGGGAATGTTCTTGCCGAGTCGGAGGCGGATCGTACCCAAATGGAAAACCATCTCAATCGTCCAGAAGTGCAGCAGGCGCTGCGGCAGGGAAAGGGTTCTGCCATTCGGTACAGCGAAACCCTTCAGATGAAATTTCTATATACCGCTTTGTTGTTGACGGCGGAGGATGGGAAACCCCTTGGTTTACTGCGGGTCGCTTATCCATTGCAGCAGGTTGAAACCAATTTACGGGATATCCAGCTCGTCATCTGGTTTGCCGGTATCGGTGTCATTCTGTTGGGTTTTCTGATAGCCTTTTGGGTTGCCCACCGCACCACCCAGCCGCTTAAGCAAATCAACCTCATCGCCCGGCAAATCACCGCCGGCAATCTGAACACGCGGGTCTACTTCGATACCAACAACGAAATCAGTCAAATTGCCGAATCGTTGAACGAGATGTCGAATGAGTTGAGCAGGCGGATCGAGCAATTGCAAACGGAACAATCCCGTCTGGCGACAATACTTGCTCAGATGACGGATGGGGTTATCATTCTCAATCCCAATGGGGAGATCGATTTGATCAACCCGGCAGCAGAAACGCTGTTTAATGTTAATGCCGATCAGGTAGTAGGAAATACCCTCGTTCGTGCTCTGCGTTATCATCAATTGATGGAATTATGGGAGAATTACCGGGCAAGCGGCAAAGAACAGGCTTCTTTTCTGGAATTGCCTTCAGAAGGAAAGTTTATCCAGGTTATTCTGGCGCCCTTGCAGGGTACAATGACCGGGCATGCCCTTTGTCTTTTCCAGAACCTCACCCAAATCCGTAAACTGGAGACCATCCGCCGCGATTTTATCAGCAACATCTCGCACGAATTACGTACACCGCTGGCTTCATTGAAAGCTATCGCCGAAACCCTGCAGATGGGTGCCCTGGAAGACCCCGAATCGGCGGTGCATTTCCTCGAACGCATGGATACCGAGATCGATGCCATGGTGCAGATGGTGAATGAATTGTTAGAGCTGAGCCGGATCGAAAGCGGGCTGGTGCCGTTGCAATTTGAACCGGTTGATCCCTGCGCGGTGATGAACCAGGCGGTTGAACGGCTGAGAGCCCAGGCGGACCGCGCCGGTTTGGAACTGTTTGTTCAATGCGCCGAAAATATACCCTTTATCCAGGCAGATGGAAGGCGTTTGGAGCAGGTGCTGGTCAACCTGATCCATAATGCGATCAAATTCACTTCACCGCCTGGGTCAATTGAATGTGCCATCCGGCAAGATGACAAGGGGGTGATCTTTTCGGTGAAGGATACCGGCATCGGTATTGCCCCTGAGGATATTCCCCGCATCTTCGAACGGTTTTACAAGGTGGAGCATTCCCGCCGCAGCAGCGGGACGGGGCTTGGTTTATCGATTGCCCGCCACCTGGTGGAGGGACACGGTGGAAAAATTTGGGTGGAAAGTGAACAAGGCAAAGGCAGCACATTTTTCATCCTGATCCCTTACACCAAAAAACATTAATCTTTCGTTAACACGGTCATTACAATTCCTTTACCTGTATTTGGTTTTTCGTTAAACCAGATGGGTTATGATTTGCGTAACAGAGAATTCGTTGATTGTATATTAATAAATCAAATTTTATCGATATCGAATCGGGCACTTGCTTAAGGGACATGTAGCTCCATTTCCATTTTGTGAAAGGATATGGGATCGGTCGTTTTCTGTGAACTCGGTAAGAACGTTTCGATCGATACCATAACCTCAGCGAATTCTCATGAGTACTCTCCGCCGGTCTTATGCCGGCAGGAGTTGATTTGGTCTCAAGGTTTATCTTGATCATGATAAGCGGCTGGTGATGGTAAATTCTGGAGGGTAGTATGCCAAGAGATTTTCTCGATCGAAAAATATCTGATCTAAAAGATCAGGTGTTGGTGTTGGAAAGTATGGTGCGCCAATCGATCCTGGTGGCAGTGGAAGCCCTAATGGACCGGGATGAAGAGGCTTCCCGCCGTATCTATAAATATGATATTTTTGTAAATGAAAAACGCTTTGCTATTGAAAAAGACTGCCTGACCACCATCGCCACCCAACAGCCCATCGCCCGCGACCTGCGCATCTTGTCCTCCATCCTCGAAGTCATCACCGAGCTCGAACGCATCGGCGACTATGCCAAGGGGATCGGGCGGATCAACCTGATGCTGGTTGAACCCCTGCTCCCCAATCCGATGATGGATTTACCGATCATGACCCGCCTTGCCTGTGATATGTTGATGCGGGCGACCAATGCCTTTGTCCAATCCGATATCGAAGCCGCCCGTTTAATCCCTGCCGAAGATGATCAGGTTGACCTTTATTTCAACCGAATTTATCATGGATTGGTTAAGTATGTAATTCAAAATCCCGACTCGGTTGATCAGGCAAATCATCTCCAGTGGGCGGCTCATAATATCGAGCGTATGGCAGACCGGGTAACCAACATTTGCGAACGGACGATCTTTATTGCTACCGGCGAGATGAATGAGCTTGAAGAATCCGACAATGAAGCGAAAAAAATCCATCCAATGATGCGGTTATGAATAAGAAAAAAGTTCTCTTTTTATGTACCGGTAATTCCTGCCGCTCGCAGATGGCGGAGGCAATCGTCAATGCCAGATTAGGCACCTTCTGGAAAGCCTACAGTGCAGGGACTCATCCGTCGGATCAGGTTCATCCGCTGGCAATTCAGGTTTTACAGGAAATCGGCATTGACCATTCCGGTGTCCCCAAACATCTCAACCAGTTTTTGAACGATTCCTTTGACCTGGTTATCACCGTTTGTGATGATGCGGCGGAGGAATGCCCGGCTTGGTTTGGCGATGGCAAGCGTGTTCACATCGGTTTTACAGACCCCGCCAAAGCCGAGGGCAGACCGGAGGATGTTCTGTCTGTGTTTCGTCAGGTGCGCGATCAGATCAGCCGGCAAATTCTCGCCTATTTGGAAGATCATCCCTCGTAAGGGTTGACCTGTGTGTCAACGCCGGCGCACACACAGGTGCGCGCCTACGTGTCAACCCCCGGCGCACACACGGGTGTGCCTCTACGTGGTCAACCCCTGGCGCAAACACAGGTGCGCGCCTACGTGTCAACCCCTGACGCACACACGGGTGCGCCTCTACGTGTCAAACCCGTTGTCGCGAATCACCTGGCGGTACCAAATGGCGCTGTCTTTGAGGATGCGCTGCTGGGTCTTGTAGTCTACCCAGACGACCCCGAACCGCTGAGAATACCCCTTTGCCCATTCGAAATTATCCATCAGCGACCAGACAAAATATCCCGCCAGCGGCACGCCCTCCTCAATCGCCCGGCGGGCAGCCAAAAAATGGTCGCGCAGGTAATTCACGCGGCGGATATCGCGCACCCTGCCATCCGCACCGGGACCATCCGAAAAACTGCAGCCGTTTTCGGTTACATAGACCTTGGGCAGTTTATACTCGTAATGCAGGTTGGTCAGTACCTCAAAAAGCCCGTGCGGGTAAATCTCCCAATCCATCTCGGTCCAACTGGTATCCGATTTCGGCGCCTGGAACACTGTGCGGGGGGCATTCTCTTCTTCGGGCACCCATTGGCTGCGGGTAACATTGCGGGTGTAATAATTGACACCCAAAAAATCCAATGGAGCAGCGATGGCTTTCATATCGCCTTCTTCGATATACGGCATCCCTTCCGGACCGATAACGCCTTCGGAGCGCAAATCCATGATGATGTCAGCCGGATAGAGGCGGCTGAAGAGCGGATAGAGATACCAGCGGAACCACAGCCCGCTTTCAAAGCGGTATGCCTGATAATCATAGTTGCTCTTTGAGGCAGGGGAAGAGGCATTGATGTTCAATGCAATCCCCACTTCGGATGTGGGACTGTTGCGGTGAAGCACCGGAACTGCCCAGCCATGCGAGAGCAGCAGGTGATGGCTGGCGCGCACGGCAGCTGAAGCATCTGTCCAGCCGGGGGCGTGTTCACCGGTCATATAACCCTGGATGGCGGCGACAGCCGGCTCGTTGTGGGTGATCCAGGCTGGGACGCGGTCGCCCAAAGCGCGGCTGACGATATCGACATACTCCACAAAAGCCTCAGCCGTCGAGCGCGCCGTCCATCCACCCTCATCCTGCAATGCCTGGGGTAGATCCCAATGGTATAAGGTGATGAACGGTTTTATACCCGCTTCCAGCAACCCATCCACCAGCCGCCGGTAAAAATCCAATCCGGGCTGATTCACTTTTCCCCTGCCCAACGGCAGAACACGGCTCCAGCTAATCGAAAAGCGATACGCTTGCAGCTCCAGTTCTTTCATCAATTGGATATCTTCCTGCCAGCGGTGATAATGATCGTTTGCCACATCGCCGGTATCGCCGTTCAGCACTTTACCGGGGGTGTGTGAGAAACGATCCCAGATCGATTCACCTTTACCGTCTTCATTCCAACCGCCTTCAATCTGATAAGAGGCAGTAGCCGCGCCCCAAATAAACCCTTGCGGAAATTGTATCGTTTTTGCCATTCTCGTATCCTCTGTAATACCATTTACAGAGAGATTTTACTACGAATTACCCTTTCAAACCGGTGGTAACCACACCCTGGACGATGTATTTCTGAGCGATGAAGAAGATGATCAGCATGGGCAGCAGATAGATCATCACGCCGGCAAAGGTAACTGTCTCCAACGGCAGACCTTTGGGATCGGGGTAGGAACGTGCCAGGAAAACGCTGAGAGTTGTCTTTAGCTCTGAAAGGAAAATCTGCGGGGTGAACCAATCTCCCCATGCCCATTGGAAATGGAAAATAGCTGAAGTTGCTACCACCGGTCCCGAAAGCGGCAGGAAGATTTGCCAAAATATGCGAAACCGGTTACAGCCATCCACTTCGGCGGCATCTTCCAGGTCTTTGGGAATGGTGGAGAAGAACTGGCGAAAGAGGAAGATATGGAAAGAGGAGCCGGATAACGCCCACAGGTACCAGGGATAATAGGTATCCACCAATCCCAATTTGGCGAAGAGCATAAAGTTGGGGATGGCAGTAACCATGCGCGGCACCATCAGCATCGATAGCACCAGGATAAAAAGGATCCTTTTGAAAGGAGCTTCCAAGCGGGCAAAAGCGAATCCAGCCAGGGCGCTGGAGAGGACGGTTATAGCGGTGGTTGGAATTGCCAGCTTGACCGAGTTCCAGAAATATCGGAAATAAGGATAATCGAATAGCGCCCGCTTATAATTGATCCATTGCAGAGGTTTGGGGATGATCACAACCGGGTAAATCGAATATTCCGATTGCAGTTTCAACGAAGTTAAGAAAACCCATATAATCGGTGAGATAAAAACCAAAGTGACCAGGATAAATACGATATACAACAGGATACGACCGACTTTGATCTTTGGCTTGTAAGGGATTCTGGCTTGGAGGGTGGTAACCGCGCTCATGCCGCCTTCCTTTCTTCCTGGGCAACCTCATAATAAACCCAGTATTTTGAGGTGAACAAGAGGATCAGGGTGAAGATTAAGACCATGATGAAGAAAATCCAGGAAATCGCCACGCCGTATCCGTAACGCTGATAATCGAATACCTGGGAGTAGTTATAGACCATATAGAAATATAATTTTTGCGGCATATTGATATTTCCGCTCAATCCTGCCCGACCGTATAAAAGGATTGCTGCGTCCAGAATCTGCAGGGAACCGATCAAGCCAAGCACGACCTGGAAGAAAATCACCGGGGTCAGTAAGGGTAGAACGACATTGAAGAACACCTGGAAATTATTTGCGCCGTCTATTTTGGCAGCTTCCTTCAGTTCAGAGGGGACGCCCTGTAACCCTGCCAGATAGATGACCATACCACCACCGACGCCCCATAAGGAGAATAACACCAGCACCGGCACCCAATAATCAACGATCCAGTTAATCGCCGTTCCCGGCACGAACATACTTAAGATGGCATTGACGATGCCGGAGTTTTTATTAAAGATCAGACCAAACGACCGCACTGCTCCCGCCAAAGGGAGGATGGCTGGTAGGTAGTACAGCATTCGGAAAACAGCTCTGCCTTTCAATTCGCGGTTGAGCATCAGCGCCAGGATCAGGGCAGCAATATTTCCCAAGACCACTGAGACGAAAGCATACCACAAGGTATTCTTAAGTCCGATCCAAAAATCCGGCGTCTCAAATGCACGGGTGTAATTGCGGATACCGACGAACTTCAGGGTATCCAGGTTTAAACCGTTATAGTTGGTAAAAGAGGTCGCCAGTCCTAGAACTAAGGGGAATAGCGATAAACCAACAAAACCCAGGATCCAGGGCAGCGTCAACAGATAAAAATCGCGCGCTTCCCGCCTGGCACGTTTCGTCATAGTTCGCCGCACCGACCGTTCTCGCACCATTACTGCTATATCTTGCATGGCTGTTCTCCGTTCTTAATAGCGAAACGAAGGAGGGGGTGGGAGAAGCCCGTTCCCCTCCTTCCCCAGGATGGATACACTATGATTTTATACTTAACCGCCGATCAATTCCAGCCCTTCCTGGATGGATACATTCACTTCATTTTCCACATTGGTGATGAATTCGTCCAGGCTGATCTCATCTTTCAGATATGGCTCCTCATATTTCGACCAGGCAGTCATCAATGAGTCAGGGGTGGTGTATGGGCTGAAGGATACAACCGGTACTTTGGTGTTCGCCAGCTCAAATTGGACTACGTCATACGCCTGCTGCCGCCAGGGTTTGTCGCGCGGCATCAAATCGAGGTAGTTCTTGGTTGCCGGCACGCCCCAGCCGCTCTTGGCACGATCCTGCGCGGGTTCTTTACCCATGAACCATTCGATCAACTTCCAGGTGGCATCGGGGTTCTTGGTCTTGGCAGAGGCAAAGATACCGCAGCCGGAGCCGCAGGGGTTCGAATAAACCTTGCCCCAGGTCGGCGCCCGCATCATGAAAATATCATCATCCGAGACAGCATCACTCACCGCCATACCGCCGAACCAGTAGCCCCATTGTACTGCGGCTGCCTGTCCTTGTACCCAGTCTTGTCCAGACCAGCTTGCCGAGACAAACGGCGTGATCACGCTTGGCAAACCACCTTCTTTCTTCCACTCCTGCACAAACTTGATCGTCTCGTAGATTTCTTTGTCGTTCATCAAGTTCATTTTCTTGAAATCTTCGGTGAAGATGGTGCGTGGGGGATCCAGGGTATTGGTCAGCCAGAAGAGATAATTGGTGTGAGGTTCAAAGGCGGTGCCAAAGACCAGGGTGCGATCCCCGTCTTTTTGGGTCAATTTCTTAGAAAGCTCACGCCATTCGGTGTAATTGATCTCTTTATCGTAAGATTCGGGTACCGGTACACCAACCTGCCCCCAGAGTTTCTTGTTGATCCAGATGGAATAATCAGGTGACCAGTCCTTCACACAGCCGTACCGCTTGCCTTCTACTTTGAAGAGATCGTTCACGGGGAACAGATTATCGATCTTCAACACGTCGCTGGCTTCAAAATAGCTGGTTAGGTCCAAACATACGCCTTTAGCCACATAGTTGGGCATGTAAGTACCGTATAACCGCACGGCATCGACCGGTTGATCGGCTGCGATCATCGAGAAGAACTTGACCAAATCGGTATCAATACGGGTCAGATGAAGCGGTGCATAATCGGCATTGAACTGATTGATGTTATCCTCCGAGATTTCATTGGCGTTATACATCAACACCAATTCCACCGTTTCACCCGAAGGCATTTCTGCGGTTGGTTCTTCTTTGGGGGCTTCTGTTGCCGGGGCTTCGGTAGCTTTTGGTTGACATGCAGCCAGGATCGCTCCAGCCGCGCCGAGTCCCATTAACTTCAACATCTCTCTCCTAGAAATACGTTTTTTATCCATTTTCTCCTGCCATTTCTACTTAGTTAATCTCTGATACGAACAAAAAGTAAACAGCGATGGAATTTTTATGATCCCTTTTCACCTCCTCTCTGTGCTTTTGAACATTCTGCTGCTTTGCCGTATCACCAATTCGGGTTGGAGCAAGACATTTTTGACCTTGTAGTTAGTCTCCCCTCTTCTCATAGCAATGATCCGGTGTTCCAACTCCTGAACCGCGATCTGTCCCAATCGGAACAGGTCCTGACCGACCGTGGTCAAGGGCGGCGAGTAGAATGCCGAATCAGGAACGTCGTCATAACCCACGACTCCTAGATCGTGAGGAATGCGGCGTCCCGTATTCAGAGCAGCTTGCATAGCGCCCAATGCCATGGGGTCATTGAAGGCAAAAACAGCATCAATTTCGGGGAATTGGTCAAACAACTGATGCATACAGACCTCACCGCTGCGGGAAGTCCAATCCCCGTTAACCACCATCTTTTCATGCACTTCCATATTGGCAGTGAGTAAGGCATCTTGCCATCCCAAACGGCGTTGTTCCGAGGCGTACCATTGTTTTGGACCGGTAATAATCCCGATATGACGGTACCCTTGTTGGATGAGATGTTCTGTGGCTATCCTTCCGCCGGTGCGGTTATCGATATCGGCAATGGAAATACCCGCCTGCGGTTGTGTGCTGATGAAGACAACCGGGGTTTCGAGGTGTTGAACTTCGTTGCAGATCCAGGCATGATTATTGTTAACCTGCGGAACGTGCCAAATAATCCCATCGACATTGCGCGAGAGCATGTCCCTTAGAATCGGTTCAACATTGTGAGTATCCGGAGGGTTCACCAGGCTGAGCAGAAGGCGGTAACCCAATTGGGTGGCAGATTCTTCAATGCCGACCAGGATACGGGCGGTGCCGTAAAATTCGATGCCCGAGCCGACTACTCCCAAGGTACGGGTATGCCCCTGGGAGAGGCTTCGGGCGATCTGACTGGGGCGGTAGCCCAAGGTTTCGATAATTTCGAGAACTCGCTGGCGTGTTTCGGGTGCGACATCGGGGCGGTTGTTGATCACACGCGAAACAGTTTGGGTAGAAACCCCGGCACTTTTCGCAACTTGTTTGATGGTGATTGGATTACGTTTGCGCATCGTATCCTGCTGATGATATTTAGGGAGGAAAGCCGATGCAATATTAATGTTACCGATAACGTTACCGATAACATTATCGCGTATTCTAAGCGGTTTGTCAAGTAGTCGTTTGGATGAATTAAATCTGGCTGTGTTATCTTGCTATAAAAGGGTTTTCCTCGTCGTGTGTCCATCTTAATGGGTTTTCGAGGATATACCTATAGATGATGATGTGTTCTTTGTCGTTTCGAATAATATGATCGTAAAAATTCCACGTAGAAAACCCTATTATTTTTTACCATAATCCCAAGTTGATTCGGCGGATGTTTAAATTCTTCACGTCCGTATTGTGAATTTGGATGACATTTACACCCGGCTGTAAAGTGTCGTTGAACACCTTGAAGACCCGTACATTCGCGGGCTTTGGCTGAGTCGGCATTAAGGAATCCGATTGATCTACGTATTCAAGAAACATGGATGTGCGCCGCTGTGCCGGCAAGTCTTGCGTTTCTTTGCCATTGACCTTTAGGAGGATATCCCCTCCGGCGTCAACATGCATCAGACAGC